>Ga0335072_10014388_pt1 | contig 11240 bp, 10 predicted proteins | sample Lox_Sample_21_FD_206725 | JGI IMG/M metagenome (GOLD analysis project Ga0335072, IMG submission 206725) | Soil microbial communities from Loxahatchee National Wildlife Refuge, Florida, United States - Lox_Sample_2.1 | ecosystem: Environmental > Terrestrial > Soil > Wetlands | place: USA...
ACGCCATCGGTGGTGTTTTGGGTGAGGATTGGGTAGTCGACCAGGTCCAGCCCGGCATCACGGTCAACTTAGGGATGCCGTTCTCAGGCGCGCTCGGTGGGGCGGCAATCGGCGGCGGTGCGTTCGGCGGTGCTTCCCTCGGTCCGACCAACCTTGGCGGGGCTATGGTCAGGTTCGCGAACCGTGACCGCACCATGTCTGTCGCACTGACCGCTGGGACCCTCTCGGTTGAGACCACCCGTTATGCCAACTGGGATGACTTCAGAGCTGTCCTAAGCGTTGCTTTGGAGGCAACTGAGAAGTTGATGCGCCCGACCGGCGTCACGAGAACCGGGTTGCGATACATAGATGAGATCCGCGTTGGTGCGGTGATTGGTAATGATTGGTCGGAGTGGCTGTCACCCGCGTCACTGCCGCCGAGTGCGGGCCTTATGGCCGCTGCGGGCTGGCCACCAGAAACCTGGACGGGCTTAGCTCACTACCAGATTGGCCCCGATAGGCACATGGTGCTGCGTTACGGTCCGCAGCCGGCACAGCCAGGCTTCCTGGTGAACCCTAACGGGCCGCTCAAACGGCCTGGGCCACTTCCCCCTGGCGCGTTTTTTGGTTTAGATTTCGACGCATTCTGGGAGCCGACCGGAATCCCCATTTGGAAAACGGAGGACCTCTTGCAGACCTACGACCAGCTCCGGGTACCGGTGCGGTCCTTGTTCGACAGCATGATAACGGAACGCCTTATTGCCGAAGTCTTCGAGGCAGAGGGAGAGTGACCATGCCAGAAACAGCGACAACACCCATCAGGACCGGAGTGATCGGAGCTACGACAACGACGACAACGACGGCATTTACCGGTGTGGAGGTCGACCCGCCGTTGCGATCGGCACAAGGAACCTTGACGACCGAGGAGCGGGTTGAGGAGCTGCGCGAGCGCGCAAGGTTGACTGACAAGGCCGGCTTCTTGCGTAACGACACGGCTTCGCTGAGCGAACGTGCTGCCGACATTCATCACGTCAGTTTCTCAGTTCAGCTGGATACGATGACAACCCGGCTCGCCACGCAGAGCCCTGTGCGACTGCTAGACGAACTCGGCGACCTCGGCTTCGCGTGGCGAGATATTGCCAGGATGGTTGGCGTCTCTGTGCCGGCATTGCGCCGCTGGAGAGCGGGCGAACGGCCCACGGGTGACAACAGGAGGGAAATCGCCCAACTGCTGGCCTTCGTCAAGATCATTGTCGACCACGGCTTCGTCTTCGAGCCAGCATCTTGGATGGAGATGCCGGTGTCGAGCGCAATCGCGACCACTGCAATCGATCTGTACTCCGAGGGTCAACTCGAGATCGTCTTTGACCTGGCGACACATAACATAACTGCTGAGCAGGCGCTCGACCTTATCGAGCCAGATTGGCGCACCAGTGAGGAGTCAAATTGGGAGGTACTGGTTGCCGAAGACGGCGCTCCCTATATAAGGCCTAAACACGACGGTGCATGAACCTCGACACGTTCGATGATCCCTCGCAAATTTACACTGCGCGAGGCGACGAGGTCAGGAGCGCGCGGCCGCTCTTCACGGGCGACGTCTTTCGGAACGTTGTAATTCCGGGTACCCAGGACTCTGGACTCGCCATCATTTTGGCCCATCCCTGCAGCTTCAGGGGAGCGGCTGGGCGCCTGAGCGAGAAGGTCGCCGTTTGCTCAGTGCGGGAGACCGGGCGTGTCGGTAACGATGCATGGCGAATGGGTTTCCTCAACAGGATGCCACTCCCGGATCTCGAAGGAGAGGGCCATTGGGCTGCGTTCTTCGACGAGCTCGGACGGACCACGACCGAAAGCCTGTTGGCAACCGAGAGATTGGCCTGCCTCTCAGACTTTGGGATCAACATACTGCAGCAACGCCTCACCTGCCACTTGACCCGAGCGCAGATACCGACTCGGACGTTCAACGTGGCGTTCTCGAACACCTATGAGGAAGCCGAATTATTAGAGGAGTGGATAGTCGTCTGCGCGCAGACGGGTATGTCCTTTGGCATCGCAACGGAGAAGTTCGAGGCGTTCATGCGCTCAGGCGAACCGTCTTTGCAAACACTGTTATTGGATCCTCAGCAGCGTTCCCATGTGCGAAAGGTATGCCGGGAGAAAGCACCGCTTCTCGCTCAGGAATATGTTGATACGCCCCGGGATCGGTGACTGCTCCACTCCTAGAGAGGAAGATGGAGCGCATGTCAGACAGGAGGAGCCCCGGTCCCTACCCGGCTGAGTTCAAGGAGCGGGCCGTCAGGATGGTGCTCGAGCACCAAAGCGAGTACCCGTCGCAGTGGAAGGCGGTCCAGTCGATCTCGGCGAAGCTCGGCGTCAACCACGAGACCTTGCGCCAGTGGGTGATGCACGCCGAGGTCGACGCCGGCAAGCGAGCAGGTCTCAGCATCGACGAGGGGGCAAAGATGAAGCAGCTCGAGCGCGACAACCGCGAGCTGCGCAGGGCGAACGAGATCCTAAAGGCAGCCGCCAGTTTCTTCGGGGCGGAGCTCGACCGCCAGTCCCACAAATAGTGGCCTTCATCGACGCTCACAAAGAGCGCTTCGGGGTCGAGCCGATCTGCAGAGCACGGCTGCAAGATCGCCCCGAACACCTACTACTGCGCCAAGAAGCGCCCGCCGTCGGCGAGGGCTCTTCGCGACGAGGCGCTCAAGGTCGACATCGCCAGGGTGCATGCCGACAACCTGGGCGTGTACGGCGCTGACAAGGTCTGGGCCGCCCTCAACCGGGGGGGCACCAGGGTTGCTCGCTGCACCGTGGAACGGCTCATGGGTGACCTCGGCCTCTCCGGTGCCCGCCGTGGCCGGGCCTACAAGGTCACCACCCGCTCCGACGAGCGCCAGAGCGGCGGGGGTTCTTTCTTGTCACGCTTGTCACGCTGCCGCCGTGACAAGCTAAGGCTCTTAGCGTGACATTACCGTGACAAGGCCCTTTCGGAGCTTCTTACCCGCCTCCCGCTATGGCCTCTGACCTGCTCTTTCCTTGTCGGGCGGGGGAGACTTGAACTCCCGACCCCCAGACCCCCAGTCTGGTGCGCTACCAAACTGCGCCACCGCCCGTGTGGTGCGAGACACGAGGCTACCAGTTCGTGGCGAGGCTCCCGCCCGGCTGGTCTCCACAAACCGCCGGCGCACCCTGCCCGACTACACGTGCTTGGGCAACCACTCGATCAACCAGTAGATCCGGTAGACCATGTAGACGGTCACCCCCACGACCAGCAGCTTGAAATGCCAGGGAGCGCCCTTCACATTTGCGCTCGCTGCAACCACGGGCGCAGCCGCTTGGGCCACCACCACCGGCTCACGGCCCCCCGCTGTGGCTTCCTGCCTGCTCTCGGCCTCCCGGGGCTCGGCGGCGGCTCCCTGGCTGCCGTCTGCGCGCGTTACGGCGCCGCCGGGGGCATCCCCACCAGAGGGGAAGACTTCCTCGGGAGCCTCCATTTGCCGGGCACCCGTCTCCCCCACCCGCAACGGGGGAGCCACGCTCGCCCCGCTCAGCAACGAACGGCCGCACGATGGGCAAAGCCCTCCTCCCGCCATATCCGGGGGGTTCCAGAACTTGCTGCAGTCGTCGCACCACGGCATAGGCCTATCCCTCAACCGTTGCCGCAGGGCCCACTACCAATACGTTAGGCCCGCCGCCGCCTGAGAGCGGGCCCAGGCGGCGACGCCTAACGGGCACGTGCCCCATCCGTGCACCAACCTGGGCCGCGAGCCGCTCCTAGCCCGCTGTGGCCTGCGGACGAGGGACAAAGCGGCCCTGTCCACTAACCTGCAGCTAGTGACGCTCATCGGGTCGGGGGGCCACCTCCTGCTCGCCCTCGGGCTTGCGCTCGTCGGGGCCTCAGGGCCCCACGTGGACAAGATCCTGGCCCAGCCATGGCTGGCGGCGGTCGGGCTGGTCTGCGGTGTGGCCGCCTTCGTCTGGGCGCGTGCCGCCGCCCGGCTCGCGAGGGCTGCCAGCAGGATCGAGGCGGAAACCATGACATCGGGGACGACCTCGGAGGCCGCCCGGCTGGCACGGACCGCGTTCAACAAGGACCTCCACGCGGCGGTCCTCTACTCCGTCCTCACGGCCGGCCTCATCCTCGCTTCGTTCTCCACCTCCCCGTGGTTCGAACTGCTCCTGCTCTGCGTGAGCATCCCGGCGGTCGTATCGCTGCGGTACGCGCCCCGCTTCCTCGCAGAAGCCCGCCTGGCCGAGCAGCGCTCACGCCTGGAGCGCCGGGCCGAGGAAATCCTCGCCCAGGAAGAGCTGGCCCCACGCCGATGGGCCGCACGGCTCGCACCCGACACGCTGCCGGCATACGAGGGGTTCGACATCGGCTGGGTCTACGAGCCCGGCACAGGGGCGATGGCGGGCGACTTCTACGACGTCTTCCCAAGCGGTCCCGGCAGGCTCGCCGTCGTAATAGGCGACGTGTCGGGCCACGGCATCGAAGCGTCGATCACGGCCTTCCAGGTCAAGCACGTCCTGCGCGTTTTCCTACGCCAGTACCGGGACCCGGCCCAGGCATTGGAGGAGATCAACAAGACCCTGATCAACCTCGGGCGCCCGGAGGACATGGTGTCGGTGTGCACCCTGCTCTACGACACCCAAGCAGGGACCCTCCGCCACGCCTCTGCGGGCCATCCCCCCGCGTTCGTGTGGCACCAGGGCGAGATCCGCTCGCTTGCGGCCACGGGCCCGTTGCTGGCCCTCGACCCCAACGCCACCTATTTCTCGCGGGACATGCCCCTGGAGGTCGGCGACCTGGCGGTGCTCTACACCGACGGCCTGACCGAGGCCCGCTCCGGAGGCCAGCTCTTCGGCGAAGAACGAGTGGCGCACATAATCAGGCGGGACCCCGGCCAGGACACCGACGTCATGTGCAAGACCCTTCTCGAGGCAGCACGGGACTTTTCCTCCCCTTTGGTCGACGACGTCGCCGTCATGGCCATCCGGAGGGTCTGAGCCGGCCTGCGGCCGCTAACCCGCCCGGCGGCGCGCCCGCAGTTTGAGCGGCGTCGGGCCGAGGCCGAACGTCTCACGGATCGACCGCTCGAGGTAACGCAGGTAACTGGCGGGTAGCTGCTTGGACGTGAAAAGGGTGAACGTTGGCGGGTCCGTCGCCCCCTGGGTCGCGTACAGCACCCGGGCCCCGTGCGGCGCAGCGTGGGCCGCTTGCGCCGCCGCCAGCGCACGGTTGAGCGAAGCCGTCGGGATCCTCTTGCTGTAGGCCTCGGCGGCCGCCGCAAGTGCCGGGTAGAGCCGGTGCAGGTTGCGCCCCGTCTTGGCGCTCACCTCGAGCGCGGGCGCGTAGGAAACAAAACCGAGCAGGTCCTGCACCTCGGCGCGGACCTTCTGGCGCTCCTCAGCCCCGAGAAGGTCCCACTTGTTGAGCACGACGACGATGGGGCTGCCGGCGGCGTCGACCCGCTCGGCAAGCCTCTGGTCCTGGCGGGTGACCCCTTCGGCGGCGTCGATGACCAGGAGAGCAAGCGATGCGCTGTCGATCGCCTGGAGCGCCCGCACCATCGAGTAGTACTCGGCCCCCTCAGCTTCCTTGGCCCGCCTGCGCATCCCGGCCGTGTCCACAAAACGCACCGGGCCATCGGGCGTCTCGACGACGGTGTCGATGGTGTCTCTCGTCGTGCCCGGCATGTCGTGGACGATGGAGCGGTCTTCGCCGATGAGCTTGTTGAAAAGGGTCGATTTGCCGACGTTGGGCCTTCCGACGATCGCCACCGAGATCGCTGGCAGCCCGGCCGCCGGCCCGCTGCCACCACCCGTCTCCACTTTCCCTGGGCCCCCTTGCTCCGCGGGCTCACCAGTGTCGCTCCGCTCGGGTTGCCCGGCTCGACCGCCGTCGGGCAGGACAGCTACGAGAGCGTCGAGGAGGTCACCCGAGCCGCGCCCGTGCAGTGCCGACACGGGCCAGGGTTGGGGGAAGCCCAGGTTGGAGAACTCCCAGATGGCAGGTTCGCGCGTATGGTTGTCGACCTTGTTGACGGCCAGTACGACGGGCCGGCCCGAACGGAGAAGGATGCGGGCGACGTCGAAGTCCTCGGGCGCCGGGCCGACGCTCACGTCGACGACGAACAGCACGGCGTCAGCCTCGGCGATGGCCCGCTGGGCCTGGGCCGACACGAGCTTGTCGAGCGCTTCCCCCCCGGCTTGCCAACCTCCGGTGTCCACGAGGGCGAACTCCCGCCCGGCCCATTCGGCGTCGAGGACCTTGCGGTCGCGTGTCACGCCGGGACGCTCCTCGACTATCGCCTCGCGCCTGCCGAGGACGCGGTTTACGAGCGTCGACTTGCCGACGTTGGGGCGCCCGACCACCGCGACCATCGGGCGTCCGCCGCCGGCCCGCTCAGGACCGTGAGTGCTATTTGCCTTGCCCTGCAATGGTGTTTGCCCCGTCAAAGTCTTGGTGCCGTCAGGCGCGCTCACCTGGCGCCGGCCATGGCGGGCTCGCCGAGCAATGCGCGGCGCAGTGAGGCGCCGTCCGCCGGCACCACCTCGACCGGCCAAGGCAGGTCGTCGACAGTCAGGCCGTCGAGGAACCTGCCCCCCGAAAGGCAGCTGTCAGGCAACAAGTAACGGCGGTCGCCCGGCAACCCGGCGAGCGCGGCGCACAGGTCAGAACCCGTCAGCAACCCGGCGACACCGATGTTGCCGCCGAAGAAATCGTTGCGCACCGCCAGCACCTGTGCCTCCTCGCCCAACGCGGCCAGCACCGGCGCGAGCACTCGTGCCCCATATGTCCCCGTGAGGACCGTCGTGCCCGACCAAGCCCTACGCCTGAACCTGACTTCACCACCACCGGCACAGTTGGCGCGCTCGGACCTGTACCCGGTAGTAGGCGCACCTTCGACCGAACGGAAAAAACCGCTCGGACCTTTTTCCCCAAGCTCCCCCTCGATGTCCCGGCCGTTGAACGTCGCTTCGAAAGCACGCGCCATCCCTACGCCGTTGTCGTGCTGGGCGACGGCCCCGTAGCTTTCGAGCGGCGGGAAAGGGCGGTCCGCCAAGAGGTAGTACTCATCGGCGGCGTACACGAGGCGCCGTCCCAGGCAGTCCAGATAGGTGCCCTGCCAGTCCTCCACAAGCGCGACCACGGCCGCGGCCTCCCCGGGCGAATGAGGCCGCATCGACTGTTCACGGTTGAACCGGCTCACCCCGAGCGGGACGCATGCAACGCTCGACAGCTCCGGGTACTCGTCGAGGACACCGGCGAGAGTGCCCTCGAGGACCTCTCCGTCGTTGACGCCCGGGCAGACGACCACTTGGCCGTGCACCTCCACACCCGCGTCGAGGAGGGCCCGCAACCAGCGCAGGCTTGTCGCTCCCCGCCTGTTGCGCAGCATTCGGGCACGTATTTCGGGGTCCGTCGCGTGGATAGAGACGAAAAGGGGCGAGAGCCCCTCGGTGACGACCCGCTCGAGGTCGGCCTCGGTGAAGCGGGTCAGGGTCGTGAAATTGCCGTAAAGGAACGAGAGCCTGTAATCGTCGTCCCGCACGTAAAGGCTCTTCCGCATCCCCTTCGGCAGCTGGTGGATGAAGCAGAACTCGCAGTGGTTGTCGCAGGTCCGCACCTGGTCGAACAGGGCCGCGTCCACTTCCAGCCCGAGCGGTTCGCCGCCTTCTCGGCGCACGAGGACCGAGAGCTCCACCCCGCCGCGGTTCACCTCCAGGCCAAGCTCGGCTTGGTCCGCCAGCAACTGGTACTCGATGATGTCGCGAGGGAGCTGGCCGTCCAGGGCGACAATTTCGTCTCCCGGCAGGACGCCCGCCCGGTCGGCAGGCGACCCCGGGGCCACCGCGACCACTCTGGGGAGGGCCATGGCGATTACAGGATACGCCAGGCAAGGCCTGCTCCGTCGAGGCGCACTGCACCTGTCCCGCTCGGCAGGGGGCGGGGAGCGCCTTGATCGCGCCCGAGAGAGAGGCGGTACGTTGAGGGCGTGAAGGTGGACCGCGTCCTGTTGGCGTCGCCACGGGGCTTCTGCGCCGGGGTCGAGATGGCCATCAAGGCCCTCGCCTGGATGGTGCGCGTTTTCGACCCGCCCGTCTACTGCTACCACGAGATCGTGCACAACCAGGTGGTCGTTGACAGGTTCCGCCAGCTCGGCGTCGTCTTCGTGGACGACGTGGGCCAGGTCCCCCCTGGCCGGCCCGTCATGCTCTCGGCGCACGGTTCGGCTCCCGAGGTCCTCGAAAGGGCAAGGGCCAACGGCGGTGCGGTAGTCAACGCCGTATGCCCGCTCGTCACCAAGGTCCACCACGAGGTGAAGCTCCGCGCCTCCAAGGGCTACTCGATCGTCTACGTGGGCCACGAGGGCCACGAGGAAGCCGTCGGCACGATGGCGGTGGCGCCGGGCGCGATCCACCGGGTCGAGACCGTCGAGGAAGTCATGGGCCTGCCCGAGCCGGAGGGGCCGGTAGCGTTCCTCGCCCAGACGACTCTCGCCGTCGACGAGTGGCGCAACATCTTGGAGGCGGCCCAAGCACGCTGGCCCGAGCTGTGGGTGCCGGGGCGGAGCGACCTGTGTTTCGCGACGACCAACAGGCAGGCGGCGCTCCGCTCGATAGCGGGCCGCTGCGACGCGATGGTCGTCATCGGGAGCGCCAACTCGTCCAACACGCTCGCTCTCGTTCGGACCGCTGCTGCAGCGGGCTGCCCCAAGGTGCTCCGGGTCAACCGCGCGGCAGAGTTGACCGGCGACCTCTCAGGCACGGTGGGCGTGATCGCGGGAGCTTCGGCTCCAGAATCGCTCGTCGAAGAGGTCATCGCCGCTCTCGCACCGGCCGGGGGCACCGAGGAAGTGAGGGCCGTCCCGGAGGACGAGTACTTCCCGCTCCCCCGGGAGCTGCGGGAACTGTTGCGCCAGGCGTCCGCCGCCCTTGGAGCCGTCGCCTTCGCCCCGGGCGCCCCAGCCGACGGCGGCGACCCAGACCGGGCTCGCCTGGACGGGCGGGACATCCCCGCCGCCGAGGTCCTCGCCACTCTCGGCTGACCTCCGCCAGCGCCCGCAGGTGCCCGCAGGTGCCCGCAGGTGCCCGGCAGCGCCCGGCAGCGCCCGGTCGCCCCTGGTTGTACGGCGGGCACGCCCCGGCCCGCTCCGGCAGGGTAGAAAGGGCCCATGAGCATCCCTCGAGCCCCATTTGGCCGGACCGGCCACGAAAGCACCCGCGTCATCTTCGGAGGTGCCGCCCTTTCCCAGGTGAGCCAGGCAGAGGCCGACGCCACCTACGAGGTACTGGTGGAGGCGGGCGTCAACCACCTCGACATTGCCGCCGGTTACGGCGACGCAGAGCTACGCGTACGGCCGTGGCTCGAACGTTCGCCGGGCCATTTTTTCCTGGCGACAAAGACAGGCGAGCGCAAGGCGGGCCCCGCTCGCGAGCAGCTCGAGCGCTCGCTGCAACGCATGGGCGTCGACCACGTCGACCTCTGGCAGCTGCACAACCTCGTCGACCCGATCGAATGGGACACGGCCCTCAGCCCCGGGGGCGCCCTCGAAACGGCCATCGCCGCCCGCGAGGAGGGGCTCGTGCGCTTCATCGGCGTCACCGGGCACGGCACGCAGGTGGCCGCCACCCACCGCCGCTCGCTCGAGCGCTTCGATTTTGACTCGGTGCTGCTCCCCTACAACTACGTGACGATGAAAAACCCTTACTACGCCTCTAATTTCGAGGCGCTGCTTGCCACGTGCGCCGAGCGCCGGGCCGCCGTGCAGACCATCAAGGCCGTCGCCGCAGCGCCCTGGCGGGGCCGCGAGCACACATATGCCCCCTGGTACATGCCGCTGTCGGACCAGGCCGACATCGACCTGGCGGTGTGGTGGGCTCTCGGCCGCCCTGGCATTTTCCTCGACAGCGTCTCGGATATCGGGCTCCTGCCGAAGTACCTGAGCGCTGCCTCGCGCTTCTCGGCACGCCCGGACGATTCCGAGATGGAAGCCATGCTGGAGCGCAGCCACGTCGAGCCGCTCTTCGTCTAGCGCCTGCCCGCCCGGCGGCGCGAGGCGCCGGCCGGAGAGCTCAGGGGGAGCCGATGGCGGCTCGGTCAGCGTCGCTGAAGCGGTCGTTGACGGTCTTGGCCTGGTGCCACAACGGGTACGGCAGTGGCGACCCGCTTACCGAATTGAGGCGTTCGGTTTCCTCGGCGCCGAGCTTTAGGTCTGCCGCCCCCAGGAGCTGGCCGACTTGTTCCTCCGTCCTCGCCCCGACGATCAACGAGCTCACAGCCGGTTTGGCGAGGAGCCAGGCGAGCGCCACCTGTGCCGGCGGCACACCATGCGCGTCGGCCACCTGGACGACTACGTCGACAATCCCGTAGACCTTGCCCTCGTCGTGCACCGGCGGCTCGTCCCAGTCTGTGAGGTGCCTCGCACCCGAAGCGGGCTTGGAGTCCCGGCGGTACTTTCCGGTGAGGAGCCCACCAGCCAGCGGGCTCCAGACCAGTATGCCCAAGCCCTGGTCGATGGCTGCAGGCACGATCTCGGTCTCGACATCGCGGCCGATGAGCGACCAGTAAACCTGATGGCTGGCAAAGCGTTCGAGGCCGCGACAGTCGGCGACGGCGAGCGATTTCATCAGCTGCCAGGCCGAGTAATTGGAGCAACCGATGTAGCGCACCTTGCCCGAACGAACAGCCTCGTCCAACGCCGACAACGTTTCTTCGAGCGAAGTCTGGCCGTCCCAGCCATGTAATTGGTAGAGGTCGACGTAGTCCGTCCCGAGCCTGCGAAGGCTCGCCTCGAGGCTGCGGATGATGTGGTGGCGCGAGCTGCCCGCCCCGTTCGCCCCCGGCTCCGAGCCGAAGCGGCATTTTGTCGCCAGCAGTACGACGTCCCGGCGGCCCTTCACGACCTGCCCGACCATCTCCTCGGAAGCACCGGCGGAATAGATGTCGGCAGTGTCGACGAGGTTGACGCCGGCATCGAGACAGCGGTCGAGCATCCTCGTCGCTTCGTCGACGTCGGTTTGGCCGACCTTCGCAAACGGGCCCTTGCCCCCGAAAGTCATCGTGCCGAGCGCGATGGCCGAAACCCGGAGACCGCTCCGTCCAAGTTGCCTGTAATCCATGCTCCCTCCTCGTTGTCCGTCAGAACTTACCCCGCCCATCGGGTGGAGTCGATTGCCGGCGCGCCGTGAAGGCGTGAGGGCCTGAAGACCTGCTCAGTCGCCGCTCAGGAGGCGCGCCTGGTCGAACACCGCCT
>Ga0335072_10014391_pt1 | contig 11240 bp, 9 predicted proteins | sample Lox_Sample_21_FD_206725 | JGI IMG/M metagenome (GOLD analysis project Ga0335072, IMG submission 206725) | Soil microbial communities from Loxahatchee National Wildlife Refuge, Florida, United States - Lox_Sample_2.1 | ecosystem: Environmental > Terrestrial > Soil > Wetlands | place: USA: Florida...
TAGTCAGGCGGTAGGCGGAGCGAAACAATTCCCACAGAGGGTGGCCGCCCAGGTAATAGTCTTTCCTTCCATAAGCATAACTCGACCCCACAACTCCACGATCCGCTGTTCCCAGCAGGCGATGGTGAAAGAAGGATTTTTCGCGGAACGATCTCGTCTTCCATCCAATCATGCGGGCGGTCATCACGGCGATCCAGTCAATACCGCCGTTCTTGCTCGGGAAATAACCGCCAATTTCGTCGAAGCACTCGCGACGGAACATCTGGCACTGCCCGGATACGTAGTTTTGCCCTTCGAAGCTGTCGGTCCCCGAGCTGTAACCGTCGCCCTCGATAAAAATGGTTCCTGCTACGCCCAAAGTAGGGTCTTGGCGAAACTTACCCATAAGAAACTCAAAATGATCCTCATCGAGAGTAACGTCCGCGTCCAAGTTACCGATCACATCGTACTCCAGCCCATTGAGTCTCTCTCGGCCAGCATTGAATGCATGCACTTTTGCGGCGAAATTCCGTCCCTTCTTTTTTGGAAGATTGACCAGTTCTATCCAGTCGTATTTCTTCGCATATCCCTCCACTATGCTGGCAGTCGCGTCGGAGGAACCATCATTAACAATTACCCATTTGACGGGAAGCATCGTCTGCTTGACCACAGATTTCAAGGAAAATTCAATAAATTTCTCTTCGTTGCAAGCAGGCGTAATTAGCACATAGGGAACGAGGCTCTTTTGATCTGCCATTAAGCACCTCAAAAAGGAATTCTGAGCAGCGTGAAACAGTTGTCTTGAGCACCATTCATTAATGTGTCGCCTAGGTGCCGCGGCATCTCTTAAAAGCAAAAACCTGAGCCAGCGGAACGGTCAGGCTGCTTAATATCACCAACCCGGAACTTTGAGCAGGTCCAAGGGGCTGCGACTGCCTATCGGGTCAAGCCTTCTGTTCTGACATAGACGGCAGGGACCCGGTGAGTCGCATCCTCCACCACTCCAGCATATCGTGCAGTGTCGCGGCAAGGTCGATCGTAGGGATCCATGTGCAGCAACTACGAAACTTTGCATTGTCCCCGGCAGTGACCGGCTCATCGAATGAGCGCATTAACTCCGCCCGTTGGTCGACCTCAAAAGGAATAGTCACTTGGGTCCGAATCACGTCAACCACTTCCTGGACTGAGTAGACAGCGTCGCCACCGAGGTTGTAAACCTCACCAATTACGCAATGTTCTACGGAAAGCCATAGTGCCCGCACCAAATCACGAACGTCGACTATCGAGCGACGGTTCGTAAGGTTGCCAACGGGCATGCTCGGAGGACGAATCCCCATCTCTATCTCGACTGCTCGCTGGGTGAGATCGGAACAAACATCGCCAAGCTTCCCTGGCCCGGTCGTTTTGAAGATTCGAATTCTTATGGATGGAATTGAAAAGTTCGAAAAATACTGTGCCGTCAGGAGATCCTGGGCGACCTTGCTGATACCATAAGGATGAAGTGGGCGTAGGACGTGTTCCTCCCGAACCGGGAGGTCCCGATCGGCAAGCAGCCCGTACTCCGCACTCGAACAAGCTACAACGACAACCGGCCTAAGCCCAGTGTTGCGGAGGGACTCGAAGAGGTTGATAGTTCCACCTGCATTTATGCCCATCGTTTCAAATGGTTGCTCCATCGAAGCAACTGGATAACTTTGTGCGGCCAAATGGAAGATGCGCTGTGGCTGGTATGTTGATATCAGGCTTGAAAGGTGCGCGAAGTTCCTAACATCGCAACGTTCGAACTCTCCAGCAGCCCATGAGTCCTCAGCCCCACGTACATCAATCCCAAACACTGAGCAACCGACTGCTTTGCAGTGTTTGGCGAGGTATCCGCCAATGAATCCCGTGGCTCCCGTAATCAGTACTCTCATGCTCGGCGACCTTCAGGCCCGGATAGAGCCGATTTCGACATTTGCCAAAGTTTCTTGCGCATTCAGATACCGCTCGGGAGTTCCTATGTCGATACATTTGCCTGGATGATGGAATGCCCTGATGTTCTTTCCTTCCGCCAGTAATCGCGGGAAAACATCTTCCTCAAGTGAGACTCGTTGGTTGGGCGAAATCTCGTAAAGGATACGTTTGGCCACCATATAGATCCCGGCATTCACATATTGCGTTCCTGTGGAAGATTGCTTTTCCTTGAAGCCTAACACTCTGCCCGAGGTATCTACGGAAACAAGGCCGCAGTCCGTACGACCATCCGTTGGGACCACAAGCGCAGATAGATCAGCTCTGGCTTCACGAAAGTCAGCCACAAAACCGAATAGGTCGGCGTCCGTATAGCTGTCCCCGTTCATTATGAGAACTGAGTCTGATTTAACGGCGTCGACTGCATGGCGCAAAGCACCGCCCGTACCCAGCGGCGTCGTCTCGATCGAATATTCCACAGATAGATCGGTCGCTCGGTTATCAAAGTACGAGCGAATCAAATCTCGCTGATAGCCAAGAGCCAAGATGACATGCTGAAAACGGTGACGTCGCAGTTGGCTTAGTAGTATGTCGAGAAATGGCCGGCCGCCAATACTGGCGAGCGACTTCGGAGTCTGCCCCGTGATGCTTCTCAGCCGGAGGCCGGCCCCGCCACAGAGGATGATGGCGTCAACCGCGTTGGGCATAGATTTCGCTTCGGTCATTGGCAAGCGATCGGTCGTAGGGTATCTCTGGTTCGTAGACAGCAACATCGCTGCCTCTGCCAGAAAAAGCAAAAGGAATGCACAGGAGATTTTTTAGGCGCATCCTTAGGGTTGGTTTCCGCTCGGGCGGCACGTAAAACAACATGAACCCACCGCCGCCGGCACCGAGCAGTTTTCCTCCCAACGCACCGGCGCTGAGTCCTGCCTCGTAAATTTCGTCAATGCTGGAGTTAGAGATCTTTTGCGTCAGCGATCTTTTGATTTGCCAACCTTGGTGCAACAGTTTTCCAAACTCATCCAGTGAACGATTGGGATTTGTAACGATGGCTTCAGCCTCGTCAACCATTTGGAGCATTTCCCTAAGTTCCTTCTGCCGATTAGGTGTCGCTTTGATCTGCTCTTTGGCAATTTCCGAAGCCGTGCGTGCAAATCCTGTGAAGTACAGGGCTAGGTGCTGCTCCAGTTGAGCAAGCCTGCTAGGTGCCATCACGACCCGTTTCACTTCGATTGTGTCATTGATGTGAAAGTTGATGCGATTGAAACCGCCGTGTGCGCAAATCGTTTGATCTTGCGCACCTACGACCTCTTTCAGTAGATCGCGCTCCACGTGTATCGCGTCGCCCGTAAGAGCTTGTTTGTCACGCATTTGGTTCTTCAGTGCATAAAGGCCCAGTAGAAATCCCACAGTAAACGCCGAACTGGTGCCCAAGCCTGTCCGTGCCGGCAAATCCGCCACGTGATGCACTTCAACCCCCTCTGTGATACCCATATATTCAAGGCAGGCTCGTACTGAGGGATGTTCAATCTGGCTGTTGCTACTTACATTTTCAACCTTCGAGTAAGAAATTCGACTGTGGTACTCAAAAAAGGGGGGCAACCATCGAGTGGTGATGTAACACGATTTGTCGATTGTTGTCGACAACACCGCTCCACCATGCTCCCGATACCAGATTGGATAGTCAGTGCCACCGCCAAAAAACGATATGCGAAGTGGAGTGCGTGTAACGATCATCGAATCTCCCGAACAGATCAATCAATGAATTCATTGTGGAGCAAATCGTACCCGTAGCCCAGGTTTCTGACCTTTCAGTGGGGATGAAAATGGAAATCACAAAGGCTCATTAGAAATGGTTACCTAACATTTCCGAATATGCGGTCTTCGTCAATTCGGCGACCGCATCCCAAGAATGGACTCTGTTGGCGTAATCCTTAATCTGCTGACGGCGAGTGCCCAAATCTTTGTATATGCCGCTTGAGAAGTAAGATTCTAACGTCCTGGCCAAGTCGGCTGCGTCGCCCGGCTTGCAAATGAATCCAGTTTCACCTTGGACTATTTCTTCCTTGAAAGACCCCACGTTCGTCGCCACTACCGGCAAACCAAAACCATAAGCCAGGAAGAGAATACCGCTTTGGAAGATATCTCTGTAAGGCAGCACCAGAACATCTGCAGCTTTCAGATACAGTTCCATCTTTTCGTCTGGAATGAATTGAACTTTAAGCAGAACCTCACCTTGGCCGAAATCGCGAGTGACGATTCTTTGGATCTCGCCCAAGTAATCTTCACTCCCTTTGTGGGGCTCGCCGGCGATAATCAGTCGATAGCTCGCGTCCCGTTTTACGAGCTGCTGAAATGCCGTGAGTAAATGCTCTATTCCTTTGTACGGTTTGATTCTTCCCAGAAAGAGAATCGCCTTTTCGGTATCTTTGACACCAAGTTGACTTTTGGCGTCGGCAGAAGTGAGGTCGGTTTCCGGGAAGGCATTATTGATGGGATGGCGGATGACGGTGATCTTTCTTTCCGCCACACCAAAATCTTGAAGAAGCTCTTTTTTCATCTTTTTCGTATGGACAAAAAGATGATCGGAAAGACGGTATTGGATTTTCAGGGTTAGACGATTAAGCCAGGAATCTCGAAGGTCTCTCTTGGCCTCATTCACATTATGCGCCGTGAAGGCGATCTTCTTTCCGAGGATTTTGTAATAGAGCATGAGCAGGGTTCGATCGAAATACTCGAACTTATTGTTCCATAGAATGTGCAATACCCGTGGCTCGGGACGCACGACAAAACGGACCAGGCGCGCGTAATAAAGCATCAACTTGTATAGCTTTATGGCGAACTTATCGCTCTCGTTGTGGCTACCACGGAAGTTAAGAAAGCGAAGATTCGGAGTGACGTGCAATCCAGGACTGTCCTCCAAGTCGCTGCCAATCATGTCCACGCTCACGCCCTTCGAAATCAGAGCCATTGCCAACCCAAACGCATATGGCCGGTCTTGGCAACCGGTAAGTAACCCAACAGCAACTTCTGGCGGCGCAGCGGCAATACCGTGCTTAGTTTCAAGCTTCTTAACGTGAGACGTCTCTGTGGCATTGGCGGTTTGCATGTGCATTCTTGTTCGGACTCGACTTGGTTTGCGTTGCTTGAGCGATGTGTCCGTCGCCTAGATTTTTTTGCTGCTGTATTGCTGGATTAACCCGGTCGGCTTACAAGCTCTGAAGGCTAAGGCTCGGGGCCGATGGAATTAACAACTCAATTCGAAACTGAACTTTGACGTAGCCGCGTTCCTCCTTGCTGGCTGGCGGCAACTTCCGCGGCGACCGGTTTTGGCGACGGAAAATCCGGCTTTGGGCCTCGACCTAAGACCCAGTTAATAATTTGTGTCAAATCCCTTGCCTTCGCATCCCACGTTAGTCGCTCGCGTGCGTAGGCCATGCCTTGCTCGCTCAAATGGTCTAGCAGTTCGCGATTTTCGAAGAGCTCAGCCAAGATATTCTCAATCTGAATCACGACATCATCTTCGCTAGTAAGGGCCACCTTGTACCCGAGATCTTGATTAATAATGTCTCCAGGCCCACCAAAGTCAGCAACGAGAGGCACGGCACCGACCGCGAGAGCTTCAAAGACTACCCCACCTCCGAACTCTCGCACGGATGGAAACACCAGAACATTCGCTGACCGCAGCCGTTGCATGGTATCTCTGTAGGGCAGCATCCCGCAAAATGAAACACAATCCTCAATTCCAAGCGATCTTGCAAGTGTTTCGAGATTACTTCGCTCTGGGCCATCGCCAACCACCGTAAAATGGGCCAGTTTCCTTCTCAGAAGAGAAGCGGCTCCACGCAAGGCTAGGTCGCAAGCCTTGTAGGGAACCAGGGCGCCAACGAATATTAATTCAAGCTTATGGTCGGTCGGCGTACGGCGCTCAGACCCACAGTAGAGATTACGGCTGATCCCATTCTCCGGAAGGAAAAACAACTTATCACGATATCTCGCAAATTCAGTGCACGTCTGCGATGACCCAGCCAAAATCGCCGCCGCTCTACGAAACGCAGACCCAGCGAACGGCGCGAATTTTGATAGATTTCTCAGCCGATCAATCCAAGATTTTTGATTTTGGGCCTGGCTGAAACCCTGCGGCCAAGGTAACCCGCCGTTAATCGGCCCAATTATGAAAGGTGTCTGGCATTTCCGCAAAAAAAACGGAAAGGCGCTAGGTATGGCTGATATTATAGGCGACAGACGCAAAACGACATCGAACTCTCCCGCCAGCACCCGCCTTCGCATTAGTCGCCAGGTAGACCATTCAAAAGCAAGTGAAAAGGGATAACTGAAGGCAGTCAAAGCACGGCTATGGAAATTATTCCTGAAAATCCATTTAAAGCACCAGTTAAAGACGCTGTCGAGCCACGGGCCAATTCCTTCAATGGCATGGAAAGGGGCTTGGGCACGCCGGAGTGCTTGCTCGTTGCTCGAACGGGCGACCAACGTCACATCGTGCAGATGGGCAAGAGCTTCAGCCTGGCTATAACAGACTAGAGCGACGCTAATAGCATTTGGGTTGGCATCTGGCGCTAGCACCAGAATTCTTAGCCGGTTTCCGTTTGAATTGACTTTCAAATCTCCTCTGTCGACAGTAGATGGGTGAAGAACCAATCTTCCAAATGAAAACGATGAGTTCACTCTTCCCTTGCGCAAGATTTGGTTTCTGCGGGTGAACGTCACAGAATTAGCAGGTGCTTCATGGACGCTGCGTCCTCACTGGATAACCCTTGTATTTACAAAGACGTCCAGGAAGCCATGGGTTTACCTAAACATAATAAGCTGTTCTAATTCTGTCCCATAGTACAGTGGATTCTAGCGGGGGCCCGGCGCAATATTGCGCTTAGTTGCAGGAATTAGGCTAATCCATGAGAAAAGGCTGTGTCCCAGTGACTAAGATCAGCAAATTCATGAAGGCGTTCATTCTTTTGATTTTCATCTCGATGGCAACCGCGTATTGCCCGTCGCGCGCCTTAGCCCAGTCGTGTACTACGGCAACTTGCACGGCGGCGAGCCCTTCCGAGTCCGATTTTCTCGCTGCGCTTCCATCTCCATCGAACACGAATGCGACAGTTGTCGTGAATATTCCTTCGGGCACTGCGGGGTGGACAACCGGATTTAATTATACGATCCCGTCAGCGGTCACGAATTTAACGATTCAGGGCGCTACGACAGCCAACTGCACTGGAACAGCGGGGACTTCGACGTACTCTTGTACGGCGACGGATAGGACGATCATTCAAGACAACTACAACAGCAACACCCCGTTGATGTATATAACGACCAACAGCGCTTCGACCTACCTGCGAATCACCGGGATCACGATGCAGGGCGGCAGCGCGACACTGCCCAAGTACGGAAGCGTCACGATCGCCGGAAATTCTCACAATGTACGTGTGGACCACAGCCACTTTAATATTTCTGGTTACTCTTCGTCGGTTGTTGGAGCGTGGGTTCGCATCTTGGGCCAGAACTTCGGCGTCCTTGACCACAACGTCGTGGACGATGGCGTGAACCAATCAACGGACTGGAATGGCTTCCAGGCGTTTAATCCTATCGGAGACACCGTCGGCAATGGTGACGGCACATTTCAAAATGCGACGCCGTGGGGAACGATCAATTTCGTTTACATGGAAAATAATCAATTCAATGGCGGCTACGCAAACGACTGTGCGAGTGCCGGTCTGTTTGTCATGCGATACAACACGTTTACCGGCATGACGGTCGCGGAACAAACTCATGGTACGAAGACTCCTGCTGGGCCTTCCCGTGGCTGCCGCGCATTTGAGTTCTACCACAATTACATTGCCGCCGGAACGACCGAGGAGGATGCCATGGTGGGTACCAAGGGCACGACCGGCCTGATTTGGGGAAACACGATGGCATCCGGCACAGCCTACCGATTTTGGGCAGGCGACACGGACCGGCAATCCGGCGATGAAACCGAAACGAACACTCCCAACGGCTGGGGCTATTGTGGCACGGCGGTTAGCAGCAATGCGGTAGGCTCCGCTTGGGACGGAAATTCAAATACCTCTACTGGATATCCCTGCCTCGACGGCATTGGCCGCGGACAAACGACGCAAGCATTGAATGGCGCTAACTTCCCAGGGCGCCTGAATTCTGTTATGAGCGCCATTGCTTGGCCTCACCAGTATCTTGAACCGTTTTATTTGTGGATGAATTCCTTCGGTAACGCACAAGAAGTCTCCATCCGCGACACCAGTACCACGCAGAACGTAGACATATTCGCGGACAATGCGAGCTTCAATGGGACCACCGGAACGGGTTATGGATTGCTGGCCGCGCTTCCCTCAACATGCACCCCCGGACCCGGAGGCACCTATTACACCAGCCCCACAGGTTCCTACGGTGTGGCTTATTGGGCGACGGATGCCAACAGTGGAAATGGTGAACTTTACGTTTGTACGTCCGCAAATACCTGGACCGGAATCTATCAACCTTATACCTATCCCCATCCTTTAACTGCCGGTGGCACTACTGGGACCACCGTGGCTCCTCCGACGAACCTCTCAGCAACGGTTCAATGATCGGACTGCTTTAGGACCCAGTCCTGAGCATCTACGACTTACTCACGGTCGCGAAGCCGACACGAGCCCTCTACGCATGTGCAGAATGTATCCTTCGCGGCCAAGCCGTTGCTTCACACTGTTCAGCCTAGCCCACCACCCATCGATATCGTGATACTCGAACACAATATTCCGGATGCGTCTGAACACATCCGACCGGGTACTCTCGAGAATTGCATACTCTCCTCCCTCGCAGTCAATCTTTAATAGATCGACGCTTTCGACGTCGTGTTCTCGGAGTAGTTGCTCTAAGGAGATTCCCGCAACGGCGCTCAATGGCTGCTCGCTTGGAAAGTAAGCGGAAACCATGCACTGGCGTTCGTCAGGAGCATCAATATTCATCATCGTACTCCCTCCGCCCGTAACTGCCTTGTTCACCGGTTCGATCCGACCTTCATAGCTGTTGTTGGCGATGTTCCTGAGGAGCAGTGCCCAATTACGCGGCGAGGGCTCGCAAACGATCACTCTACGGGCGTTGAGGCGCTTCACCGCATACAAGGAAAAGTCACCTATAAAGCCGCCTATATCTATGACGACTGGGTTTGCGGGTGGAGTGATGTCACGGACGTAGCAATTATCTAGGAAGATTTCAGCGAGGGTGGTTGCATCACCATAATTCTGTCGCATTGTGATCGTAAGGCCGTCTGCCGTACGCAGATCCACCAGTGCGGTGCCGCCGGGTGTGGCGAGAGCGTTCTTGAATTCATCGGCGTTCAGAAAATATCGCCCGGCGCGTCTCGCGTCGTGGCGGGCGTGGTACGCCTGTCGTGCCGCGTAGTAGAGCCGTCGCGACAGACCATTCGCTGTCAGAATTCTTCGGAAGGCGGTATTCATTTTGAGTTCCCTTCTGGACGGAGTCACAACGATCTGTCGGTCCGCGAATTCATCGAGACGACAGATGTTCTTCCCACGCTCGATGGCCGGGCAACATCTTAACTTGGGCTCGCGCGCTCCAAGCGCCGCATCTTCGGTGGCGGCAAATCCGGTTTGGGCCCTCGCCGCACAGCCCACCGCAGGACCCTTGCGGTGGACTGCGCCTTTGCATCCCACGTGAGGCACTCCCGCACATAGGCCATCCCTTGTCGACGCAATTGCCCGAGCCTATCCCGGTCGTTGGCGAGTTCGAAAAGAATTTTTTCCATCTGGGCCACAATGTCATTCTCGTTCGTGAGAGGCACCTTGTACCCGACCTCCGGATGCACGATATCGCCGGGCCCGCCAAAGTCGGCGACCACAGGAACAGCGCCGCAGCCCAGAGCCTCAAAAACGATCCCGGCGCCATTGTCGCGAAGCGACGGAAAAACCAGCACGTCCGCCGACCGCAAGCGCTCCAGAACTTCCGGATGGCTGACCCACCCGCAAAAAGAGACTTTATCTTCGATCCCAAGGGATCTCACCAGTTGTTCAAGGTCATTTCGCTCCGGGCCGTCGCCGACCACCGTAAACCGAGCTACATTGCTTCGCAAAAGGGGAGCAGCCGCCCGTAAAGCAAGATCGCATGCTTTCCGGGGAACTAACCCGCCCACGAAGATCAGATCAAGTTTGCCCTCGGCTTCGGGGCTACGAGTGTCTGCGAGGCATAAAGAGGCAGCGATGCCTGGCTCCGGGACAAAGAACGCTTTCTCCGAATACGTGGCAAACTCGGAGTACGTTTGGGATGAAGCGGCTATGATTCCGGTGGCATAGCGATAGGTAGAGTGAGCGAAAGGAAGATATCGATATACGTTTCTCAGGCTGGAGATCCATTCCTTCTGGTTCTCGAGTTGTTCAAATCCAGGGGGCCAGGGTAGACCCCCGTTTAGGGGGCCGAGCACAAATGGAATGGGCCCCTTGCGCAGAAAGAATGCGAAAGGACTGGGCAAGCTTGGCGTCATCGGCAGCACGCGGAGAACAACGTCGAATTCGCCCGCAAAAATGCGGTGCTTCAATTGCCGCCAGGCATGCCACTCGAAGGCCAGGGAGAATGGATAGCCGAATGCCGTCAGGACCTGCGTGTCATAGTTGTATTTGAAGATCCTGCGCAAACTCCATGCATAGATGCGTTCGAGCAATGGCATTCGAACCACTTCGATGGTCCGAAACGGCGCCGCTGCGCGCCGCACGGGTTCTTCGACTGGCGATCCAATCACCAGGCTGACATCATGGAGTTTGGCGAGCGCTGCCGCATGACAGTATGTGACATAGGGAATACTGACCTGCTCCGGATCACAGTCTGGCCCCAATACCAAGATGCGCAAGCGGCTCATAACCGCTCTTCCCCGGACCGTGCAGGGACGGACAGCACGTTCGCCTCGCCGAGAGTCGCCGACGACATGCGCGTGACTATTTTCTCCGGCAGTAAATCGCGGATCAGGCCAAGCGTTTCATGAATGGGTTGTAGACCGTTGTGAAGCAGAATTACTCCAACCAAATAGAGCGCGAAAAATACAAGAGAAACGAAAACCATCCTCACGAAAGCGCCCGATGCCCCGAATGCGGTCGCAAAATGAGGCGTCTCCCCCACGATCAGGGCAGTTACACCGCCTGCCAGAGCCGATGCTGCAAAGAATTTCCAGATGGCGCCGAATACCGGCCCAATGCCCAGTCCGATGGGCTTTCCGGCGTACCAGAAGCCGGGAAACATCAGAATAAAGTACGAAATCGTCCAGGCCAGGGCGATTCCGGAAGGGCCCCAAC
>Ga0335072_10014392_pt1 | contig 11240 bp, 4 predicted proteins | sample Lox_Sample_21_FD_206725 | JGI IMG/M metagenome (GOLD analysis project Ga0335072, IMG submission 206725) | Soil microbial communities from Loxahatchee National Wildlife Refuge, Florida, United States - Lox_Sample_2.1 | ecosystem: Environmental > Terrestrial > Soil > Wetlands | place: USA: Florida...
GTGCCTCAAGCGCCAGAAGCACACGGCGCACTGATGTCCGCCCCGCGGAGCTCACGTACCGCGCCCGGGGGCCTACAGCCGGTGGCGGACCTGGCACAGCTCTATGCGCGTGCGGTCGCGCAGCAGCAGGGCGGCCAGCTCGAGGAGGCGATAGGGACGTACCAGCACTGCCTGGCGCTGAATTCGCGCGTGCCTGAGGTCCACAACAATCTGGGCACCGCGCTGGATCGCACTGGCCGGCTCGACGACGCGGTGGCGAGCTTCCAACGCGCGCTCGCGCTCGATCCGGCCTACGTGCGGCCGCTCGTCAATCTCGGTCGGGTGCTGCGGTTGCAGGGAAAAGCCGCGGAAGCGGTCTTGCGGCTTCAACGCGCGCTCGAGCTCTCGCCGGAGAACCCTCTCGCGCTGACGAACCTCGGCTTCGCGCTCATCGATCTCGGCCGATCACGGGAGGCCTTGGCCGCGCTGCGCCGGGCGCTCGCGGTTGATGCCATGCTTGCGGAGGCCCACCACGGTCTCGGGCGCGCACTGCTCGAGCAGGGTCAGGCGCTGCCGGCGCGCGACAGCCTGCGGCGTGCGATCGAGCTCAAACCGGACCTCGTGCTGGAAGCCTACGCACTGCTCGCAACCTCTCTCCTCGTACTCCAGCAGCTGCCCGAGGCACTGGCGGTCTGCGAACAGCTGCTCGAGCGCCGGCCGCAGGACCCCGATGCCCTGGCCGTTCGCCTCAACTGCGTCCTCTACATGTGCGAGTGGGAAAAGATCCAGTCCACGTTGACGCGGATCCGCCAGCTGCCCGGAGGCACGGCCAACGCCCGCCCGTTCCTGCTGCTGGGTGTATCCGACGATCCAGCGGAGCATCTTGCCGCCGCGCGCACCCGGGCGGCGGCAACCATGCGCGGCAGGGTTGAGTTGCCGCCTCGACCGGCGCTGGACCACGACAGGATTCGGGTGGCATATGTATCGGGAGACTTCGGTGCGCACGCCACCTCGTACCTGATCGCCGAGCTGTTCGAGCTGCACGACCGCTCCGCATTTGAAGTCTATGGCGTCTCCTTCGGACCGGAGGACGGCAGTGCCTTGCGCCGGCGGGTGCTCGGCGCGTTCGACGGGTACCTGGAGGGTGCGGATCGATCGGACGCCGAGATAGCCGCTTGGCTGCGCGAGCGCGAGATAGACATTGCGGTCGACCTCAAGGGCTACACCGCGTTCTGCCGTCCCGGGGTCTTCGCCTGCCGTCCGGCACCTGTTCAGGCGAGCTACCTCGGGTATCCGGGCACGATGGCGGCGCCGTTCATCGACTACGTAATCGCCGATGGTCACGTGCTCCCCGAGGCCGAGCAGAGCTTCTACACCGAAAAGATCGTCTACCTTCCGAATTCCTACCAGGTCAATGACCGGCGGCGCCGGATCATCGAGCAGACCCCGACCCGGTCGGAAGCCGGGCTCCCCGATGACGGCTTCGTCTTCTGCTGCTTCAACAACAACTGGAAGATCACGGCGCCCGTGTTCGATGTCTGGATGCGCCTGCTCTCGAATGTGCCCGGCAGCGTCCTCTGGCTGTTGGAAGACAATCCCTGGGCGGCGCGGAATCTCCGCCGGGCGGCAGCCGATCGGGGCGTTCAACCCGAGCGGCTGATCTTCGCCCCGCGAGCCGCGAGCGAGCTCCATCTGCCGCGGCATCGCCTGGCCGATCTGCTGCTGGACACATTGCCTTATAACGCCCACACCACGGCGAGCGATGCGTTGTGGGCCGGCCTTCCAGTCCTTACCTGCACGGGCCGCACTTTCGCTGCCCGGGTGGCCGCCAGTTTGCTCACCGCCGTGGGGCTCTCGGAGCTCATCACGAGCTCCCTCGAAGAATACGAAACGCTTGCCATCGATCTCGCTCGCACGCCGGCGCGGCTCGCAGCCCTGCGCGCAGTGCTGGCCTCCAGTCGGGATGCACTCCCTCTCTTCGACACGCCGAGGTTCTGCCGGCACCTCGAGGCCGCGTATCGCCGGATGTGGAACATTCATCGACAGGGCCAACCGCCCGAGACGTTCCAAGTCGAGCGAATTTGCGAGAGGGAGCGTTAGATGACAGCCGAGCACGTCGCTGTTCTGCGCCGGGCCGCGGAACGGCATCAGGCCGGAGACCTTCACGAGGCTATCGCTGGGTATCGCGAGGTGCTGGCTGGGAGGCCGCGCGATCCTGACACGCTGCACATGCTGGGGATCGCTCTCGCGCAATCCGGCCGGCCTCAGGAGGCGGCACCTCTGATGCTTGCGGCTCTGGAGAGTGCACCGAACTCGGCAGATCTGCACTTCGACCTTGGCAACGTGCTCTCGGCGCTACAGCGCCACGCGGAAGCGCTCGCTGTATACCGGCGTGCGGCTGCCCTCGGGGCTGACGGCCCGGAGGTGCACGACGCTGCTTGTCGCATGGCGCTCGAGGTCGAGCAATACGCTGAAGCCTTGCAGAGCGCCGATCGCGCGCTCGCGATGCGGCCCGGCGACGGCTACACGCTGCTCAACAAAGCCTCCGCGCTGATTGCGCTCGATCGCCTCGAGGAGGCACTCGCCTGCTGCGATCGGGCCATGAGCCTCATGCCGGAGCATTGGGCCGCACAGTTTCGCCGCGGCGTCGCGCTCGCCAAGCTGGGACGTCTCGCCGAGGCTGAGCCGTGTCTCACGCGGGCCGCGCAGCTCAATCCCGGCAACCCGGCAGTCCATACCGATCTCGGCAATCTCTACGGCGCTCAGGGACGGCATGAGCGCGCGCATGCGAGCATCGCGAGGGCCCTCGAGCTCGAGCCGGATTACGCCGATGCACGTTGGAACATGGCATTGCTCAAGCTGCGGCAAGGTGAGCTGCTGGCGGGGTGGGATCTCTACGAGGAGCGCTTCACCATGGATGCCCGGTTCGGCCGCCAGATGCGCTTCAAAGAGCGCCGCTGGACCGGGCGCGAGGACTTGCGCGGCAAACGGGTGCTCATCTGGTGCGAGCAGGGTCTCGGGGACGTTCTGCAGTTCTGCCGTTACGCGCCGCTCGTGCGCGATCTCGGAGCCGACGTCACCCTCGAAGTACCGCCGCAGCTCAAGACTCTGCTCACCGGACAATTCTCCGGTCTGCGCCTGATCGGCAGCAATGAGCCGCACCCCGACTTCGACTATCAGTGCCCGCTCCTCAGCCTGCCCGGTGCGCTCCGCACCGAGGTGGCGACCATTCCCGCTGCGGTGCCCTACCTGAAGGCGGAGCCGGCGGCGGTCGAGCGCTGGTCGCGCCGACTCCCCGCGGGTCCTGCGCTTCGCATCGGCATCGCATGGCAGGGCAACCTGGTGAATGAGCGCAACTGGGCGAGCGGCCGGTCTTGGTCGCTGGCCGCCCTCGAGCCGCTCTCGCGGCAGCCGGGAGTCTCGCTCGTCTCGCTTCAGGTCGGACCGGCTGCGGAGCAGCTCGCCACAGTCCGCTTCGCGGACCGGATCCTCTCCTTTGGCGGTGAGCTGGACGCAGGTCCTGATGCCTTCGTCGACACCGCGGCAATCCTGATGAACCTCGACCTGCTGATCTCCTGCGACACTTCCGTCGTGCACCTTGCCGGCGCGCTCGGCGTACCGGTCTGGGTCGCGCTGCACCTGACTTCGGAGTGGCGCTGGTTTCGGGGTCGCACCGACAGCCCCTGGTATCCAACCGCGCGTCTGTTCCGGCAGCGCACGGCGGGTGACTGGGGAATCGTCGTCGACGAAATGTGCCGCGCGCTGGAGAGCTTCTCTCGCGCATGACATGTGTCTGACGCGGATCCGCTTCATCGTTGATTGCGGAGTCGGAGAATGCCTGCCTATCATAGGCGGCCCCCCTGAATGGACGTTCGCGCGAGACTCTGATGCGGAGACCCGAGGCCGTGCTCGAGCCGATGACGCTTGCGGACGCGCTCGCGAAGGCTGCTGAATTTTATGGGACGAGCCGCTGGCGGGAGGCCGAGCAGATCTGCAGGTCGATTCTGGCAGCGCGTGCCGATCAGCCGGACGCACTCAAGATACTCGGGCTCATCGCCGCGCAGACACAGCGCACGGTCGAGGCGGAGCGGCTGTTGGCGGTTGCCATCAGGCTGCGGCCCGAGGATCCGGAGCTGCTCGCCGGCCACGCGACGACGTTGAAGGATCTAAGACGATTCGAGGATGCGCTGCGCGGCTATGACCTGGCGCTGCGTCTGCAGCCGGACTACCTCGAGGCACTGTTCAACCGCGGCGCGACGCTGCAGGCGCTCGGTCGTGCCGAAGAAGCCGTGCAGAGCTTCACACGCGCGCTGGCGCTGCGCCCGGGACTCGCCGAGGCTCACTATTGCCGCGGCAATTCGCTGTATGAGCTCGGCCGGTTCGAGCTGGCGCGCCGCGACTATGAGCAGGCCGCGAGCCTTCGGCCCGATCACGTCGATGCGCACAATAATCTCGGTGTGACCCTGCTGACACTGGAGCGCTTCGAGGACGCCGAGCGAAGTCTCGATCGCGCTCTGCGGCTCGATCAGAAGCACGCCGGCGCACACTACAACCGCGGGCTCGCGTTGCAGAAGCTGCGGCGTCTGGATGAGGCGCTCCAGCACTGTGAGCGCGCCATACAGCTGCGGCCGGACCATGCGGCCTTCCTGGCACGCGGCAACCTGCTGATGGAGTTGGGACAGCCATCCGCCGCCATGGAGAGCTACGACCGGGCCGTTTCCCTGCGGTCGCGCAGCGCCGAGGCGCACATCGGCCGCGGTAACGCGCTGCAACAGCTGGGGCGGCTCGATGAGGCATTGGCCAGCTACGACCGAGCGGTGCAGATCGAGCCCGAGAATGGCGAAGCTCACTACCGGCGCGGCGATGTTCTGCGCTACACGTATCGCTTCGGCGAGGCGCTGCAGAGCTACGGGACCGCTTACCGTCTGCGCCCCGAGCAGCCCTGGTTGCTCGGCGTGTGGCTGCATGCGCGAATGCAAATGTGCATCTGGGACGGCGTCGAGCGGGATCTGGCGGAGCTCGTCTCGCGAATCGAGCAGGGAGTGCGGGCGACGCCGCCCTTTTCGCTGCTGGCGCTCGTCGACTCGGAGACGTTGCAGCGGCGCGCGGCGGAGATCTGGATCGAAGCCGAGCGTGACCGGGAGTCGCGGCTCCCGCCCCTGGCGCGCCGCCCGCGTGGGGGCCGCGTCCGTGTCGGATATTTCTCCGCCGATTTCCACGAGCACGCGACGGCATTCCTGGCGGCGCAGCTCTTCGAGCGGCACGACCGCGAGCGCTTCGAGCTCATCGCCTTCTCGTTCGGCCCGGACCGGAACGACGATATGAGGACAAGGCTGCGCGGAGCGTTCGACAAATTTCTCGAGGTGCGGAGCCGCTCGGACGCGCAGATCGCACTGCTGGCAAGAGAGCAGGAGATCGACATCGCCGTCGACATGAAGGGGTATACCCAACAGGCCCGCCCTGGCATCTTCGCCCACCGCGCGGCGCCCATCCAGGCGAGCTATCTCGGTTATCCCGGAACCAGCGGTGCGCCTTACATGGATTACCTGGTGGCCGATCGGGCGTTGATCCCCGCCGAGAGCAGACAGGCTTATTCGGAGCGGATCATCTATCTGCCTAACAGCTACCAGCCCAACGATCGCGCGCGGCGGATCGCGGACACCGAATTCACCCGCAAGGATCTCGGCCTTCCGGAGGGCGCGTTCGTATTCTGCTCCTTCAATGGTGCCTACAAACTGACGCCGCAGACATTCGATGTGTGGGTGCGGATCCTGAAGGCAGTCCCCGGCAGCGTCTTGTGGCTTCTGGCGGCTCAGGATGCCGTGGTGGCCAACCTGCGGCGCGAGGTCGCGGCCCGCGGACTCGACGTGAGCCGCCTGGTCTTCGCGCCGCCGATGGTGCCGCCGGCCCATCTGGCGCGCCTCCGCGCGGCGGACCTCTTCGTCGATACGTTACCCTGTAACGCTCATACCACTGCGAGCGATGCGCTCTGGGCCGGACTCCCAGTGCTGACTTACGCGGGCCAATCGTTTGCCGCGCGCGTGGGTGCAAGCCTCCTCGGGGCCGTGGGATTGCCCGAGTTGATCACGAGCAGCGCCGAAGAATACGAGGCGCTCGCCGTCGAGCTCGCCAACAGTCCCGGGCGCCTCGGGCAGCTGCGCGAGCGGTTACGCCAGAGCCGGCAGACCGCCCCGCTGTTCGATATCGATTCCTATACGCGGCATCTCGAGGCGGCCTACACGGAGGCGTACGAGCGCTATCACGAACGGCTGCCGCCCGACGACATTCACATTTGACAGTCCATTCATCGGGTCGTCCGGGCGAGGATAATCCACACGACTCGTGTGGATTATCCACACATGGTGGCCCTCATCCCACGTCGCGCTGACGAATGTCGAGATGCTCCGGCGGCAGGCCGTTTCGCGACCGCTCGAGCATCGCTTGGTACGCGGCTTCGATGGAGCGCGTGTAACCCGCGGTGTCGAAGAGTGGCTTCGAGAGGCGCGCTTCAGCGAGCCTCGTCCTGAGATGCTCCAGCCGCGCCGGATCGGTGCCGAGCGCGACCGCAAGGCGCTCATACGCCGGCAGCGATGCCGTGATCAGCTCCTCGAGGCCGAGGGTCGCGAGCACGCTCGCTCCGACGCGCGCAGAGAAGGCGCGGCCGCGGATGGTGAGCAGCGGCAGTCCGGCCCAGAGCGCGTCGCTGGCCGTGGCATGCGCCCCGTAGGGCAGCGTATCGAGAAAAAGGTCGGCGGCGCGATAGCGTGCCAGGTGATCCTCGATGCGCGGCATCTTCGGCGCAAAAATGAGGCGCGTGGCATCGATCCCGCGCCGCTGCGCTTCCGCGCGCAGGTTGCTCTCCGCCCGCTCGCCCGCCTGTGAGAGCCAGAGCACGCTCTGCGGCACCTGTTGCAGGATGCGCATCCAACAGCCGAACACCGCCGGTTGTATCTTGTAGGTGGTGTTGAAGCAGCAGAAGACGAAGGCCGCCTCGGGCAGGCCGAGCTCGGCCCGGGAGAAGCGGCGCTCGGCGATCGGCCGGCTGCGGTCGTTCGGCTGGAAACTGTCCGGCAGCCAGACGATCTTCTCGGCGTAATCGCTCCGGCTTTCCGCGGGCACCACGAACCGGTCGGCGATGAGATAGTCGATGTAAGGCGCGCCCAGAGTGCCGGCATAGCCGAGCAGCAGCGCCTGCACGGGCGCAGCCCTGCGGGCGAAGATCCCCGGGCGTTGGTGCTCCGTGTACCCCTGCATGTCGATCGCAACATCGATGCCGAGCGAGCGTGAGAGCTCGGCGATCGCCTCGTCCGATCGCTCCGTGACATCGATTAAATGCTCGAAGGCCGACCGCAGGCGGGTGCGGACCTCATCGGCCGTGTCCGGTCCGAACGAGAAGGCGAACACCTCGAAGCGGCTGCGGTCGTGATGCTCGAACATGCCGGCGGTCAGGGCCGCCACGGGATGGGCACGCAGGTCCGCCGAAAAGTAGCCGAGGCGGATCCGGCCGCCGGAGGCTGGCGTCTCGACGCGTGCGGGGCTGCTCGGAGCCACCGCCCGTGGCGCCCAGAGCTCGGCGGCGAGCCGCTGCAGCGGCGGCGAGTCCAACAGGGAGAGGGAGGTGAGCGGCGCTGTCGCCTGGCGGCCGGCCTCGACCTCGACTGCGAGCCTACGAAGCTCCTCGTCGAAGTCGGCCCATTCGCAGGTGTAGAGCCGTGCGCCCAGCCAGTTTCCCCGCAGCCAGGGGAAGTTGGGATCGAGCCGCATCGCCTGTTCGAAGCTCGTGAGCGCATCGGCCGGACGCCGCAGCTGCATGAGAAGCTGGCCGCGGCCCACGTGTGCACGCGTCAGATCGGCCCGAAGAGAGAGTGCGCGGTCATAGCCTGCAAGAGCGTCATCGGACCGTCCCAGGCGGCACAGCGCTTCCGCCAGGTTGTGCCAGGCATCCGCATAACCCGGGTTCAGTCTGAGTGCCTTGTGCAGATGCTCCACGGCCTCCGCCGCCCGGCCCAGCTCTCCCAGGGCGAGCGCGAGATTGTTGTAGACCTCGGGCCGGCGCAGGCCGCTCTCGATGGCCTTCCGGTAGTCCTCCGCGGCTGCAGCAAACGCACCCAGCATGGCGTGCGCATTCGCGCGGTTGTAGCAGGCCTCGGGGTAGTTGGGACGCAGCGCGAGCGCGGTTGAATAGCTCGCCAGGGCTTCCGCGTGCCGGCCGAGCGCCTGCAGGGCGAGTCCGCGGTCGTTGTAAGCCTCCACATAGGCGGGTTGCAGGCGGACGGCCGCCTCGTAACTGGCCAGCGCCTCGGCCGGACGCCGCGAGGAGTAGAGCATCCCGCCCAGCGCGTGATGCAGCCGCGCATCTCCGGGGCGCAGTTGCACCGCCTGCCTCAGGCGCCCGAGCTCATGATCTGGTGTGCCTTGCACGGCAATGAGGGATCTGGTGGGCTTCGGGCTCAGAGATCGGCGTCGGCCTGACGATATGCCGTGGCGGCGCCCGCCATGGAGCTCGTATCGAGCGATACGGAAGTGTCCTCGCCACCCCGGTCCACCGTCAGGGTCACACTGCCCGACTGCAGCGCGCGGATGAGGTCGGGCGCGTTGGGAGCGTCGATCGGTACACCGTTGATCTGGACGATCACGTCGCCGCCGTGGAGCCCCATGGCCGCGAGCGCTTTGGAGTTCAAAGCCGTGCCCATGATCTTCTCGCCGTCCTGGCCGTCGGCCGTCTTCGCGGGCAGCAGTCCTCCAAAGGAGCGAACCACCGCAGCGTCATCGGTGACACGCGGCCGCGTGAGCGTGGCGTGCGTCGCGAATGCCGGAGCGTCCGACTCTTCCGGGGCCGGCGCCGATTCGTCGCCCTGCAGCGCGCTGTAGAGCGCCCCGCCGCCGCCGATGGCGCCGCCTCCCACGCGCGGCCCACGTGGAAAGCGAAGAGTCACTCGCTCGTCTCCCCTTTGCAGGACGACCCATGTAGGGAAGACCTTCACCAGGATCGTGCCGGGAACGGCTTCGGAACCCACGTAGATGACGTGCGCGGAGCTGGCGCTGGTGCCGACGATGGCAAAGCCATCGCGAGGGTTGCCGGTGGCCAGGGTTCCGGTCAGCACGAGCGGCGCGCGGCTGACGACGCCGGCGACCTTCGTGACTTCGGGCGCGGCTCCAAAGAGATGCGCCGCAGTGATCCCTTCCAGTGCCATGCGTTGCTTCTCCCGCAGGTGCGCCTTTGCCGCCGCGCCAACCGTCGATGCGGCGGCGAACTCACCCCAGAGGGAGAGCGCGAGGGCAACGGCCTGCGCCGCGATGGCGACACCCAACACGATGCCTACGAGCTGCGGGCCGCGCGCGATCAGCGCGGGGACGGTCAGCATGTCTCGCAGCAGCCGCGGGCGCGATTCGCCGCGCGGGAGCTGCCGTTGGAGTCGCCAGGTCGAGGCCATGGCGCCAAGAATATAGCGCTTACCCCTGAAGCGCACCGGGGGCGCACGCCCACACCCCCGGCGACGTTCGTCATACATTCGTCATCATCCGTGCCCCGGTTTTTCCGCCAGGGGCGCTTTCACATCGCTGCAATGTCGGCTTGTTATCGTTCAGGGTCCGATGAATGCGGACACCCACGATCTCGCCGCCGCCGTACCCGCCGAGAGGCACTACGCGCTCGGCCGCTCGCTCATTCTTGCGGGTGACGTACGAGGCGGCTGGACGCACCTGCAGCGCGCCATCGCACTGCGGCCGGACTACGCGATGCCGCGAGTGCTTTGGGGGCAGCTGCTGCTGCAGCGGGGCCAGTCAGCCGATGCGCGCGAGGCCTTCCAGCGGGCAGTCGAAGCTGATCCGCAGTGCGCCGAGGCGCATCTGTCGCTCGGAACCGCCCTTACGCTCTCGGGTGCCGCTCGCCGCGCCGTGGCCTGCTATGAGGCGGCGATTGCAATCAACCCGGGGGAATCTCGCGCACATCTGCTGCGCGGATGGGCGTTGCGGCAATGCGGTCGCCTGGATGAGGCCATCGTGAGTTTGGAGACGGCGTTGCACCTACAACCGGAGGTGCCTCAGGCCCTGGCGGAGGCGCTCCTTTGCTATTCCTGGGTATGCGATTGGGACGGCGCTCGGCGGATGTTGCAGAGGCTGCTGCCGATACCGGGGGCGCTGCACGGCGTCGAGTCATCGACGCTACTCGCCTTTTGCGACGATCCGTCGGTGCAGCGGCTGGCAGCCCGCAGCCAGGCCACCCGCGTGGCCGGCAGCGCCCGGCCGATGGCGCCCCCGCCCCGATACGATCACGAGCGCATCCGCATCGCCTATGTATCCCGGGATTTCTTTGCGCACGCGACCTCCTTCCTGATGGCGGAGCTCTTCGAGCTGCACGACCGGTCGCAGTTCGAGATCTTCGCCGTCTCCTTCATCAAAGACGACGGCAGCGCGGTCCGCGGGCGCATCGAGCAGGCGTGCGATCGGTTCGTCACACTGCGCGACGAGCCCGATCAGGAGATTGCCCGCTGGCTTCGCAACCAGGAGGTGGACATCGCAGTCGACCTCAAGGGGCTCACGGGGTTTGCACGTCCCGGCGTCTTCGCTCTGCGCCCCGCGCCCGTGCAGGTCAACTATCTCGGTCATCCCGGGACGCTCGGCGCGGGCTTCATCGATTACATCATCGCCGATGAGTTCCTGATCCCCCCGGAAAGCCAGGCTTTCTATGCGGAGAAGGTCGCCTACCTGCCGGACTCCTACCAGGTCAACGACCGCAAGCGGATGGTGTCACCCCAGCTGCCGACAAGGGCCGAGGCCGGGTTGCCGGCCGAGGGGCTCGTTTTCTGTTGCTTCAACAACAACTGGAAGATCGCCGGTCCGGTGTTCGACGTCTGGATGCGGCTTCTCGCCGCAGTCGAGGGCAGCGTGCTCTGGTTGCTCGGCGACAACCGCTGGGCCGTCGAGAACCTCCGCCGCGAGGCTGCTGCCCGCGGCGTCGCGCCCGAGCGTCTGATCTTCGCCGAGCGGGCACCCAACGACGTACACCTCGCGCGCCATCGTCTGGCAGACCTCTTTCTCGATACGCTTCCCTGCAACGCTCACACGACGGCGAGCGATGCGCTTTGGAGCGGCGTTCCGATCGTAACGTGCGCAGGACGCTCTTTTGCCGCGAGAGTGGCGGGGAGCCTGCTTTGCGCCGTCGGGCTGAAACAGCTCGTGACACATTCCCTCGAGGAATATGAGGCGCTCGCGCTTGCACTGGCGAATGACCGCGAGCGGCTGAAGTCGCTGCACGCACA
>Ga0335072_10014394_pt1 | contig 11238 bp, 12 predicted proteins | sample Lox_Sample_21_FD_206725 | JGI IMG/M metagenome (GOLD analysis project Ga0335072, IMG submission 206725) | Soil microbial communities from Loxahatchee National Wildlife Refuge, Florida, United States - Lox_Sample_2.1 | ecosystem: Environmental > Terrestrial > Soil > Wetlands | place: USA...
ATGCTTCGAGGGAACGAAGTAGGAAATGTGTCTTGGGCAGAAACAGGTAAGACTGAGTTTAGTTAAGGTTTGTGTGGATTGAAGAGGGAGCCATGGTTCAATTGCGGTCGGAGGCTCTTGAAAAGCCCATGCGTCCATGTGCAGTGTCTGTAGACGATTGAGCTGTTTGAGTGAGCCGTAGAAAGTCGCATCCGATTTGCAACAAATCAATGTTTCCAGGAAAGGGAATGAACTTGCGATTTCATTGAGGTCGATAGCATGACCCCAGCGTATCTTAAGTGTTGAAGCTAAGCTGTACATCGCTTCACTGAGCTCCGTAGACCCCTTGAGGTACTTCGTCAAGTCCAATTCGATCGCCCGAGTATTCTCTCTAAATAAAGGTATCTCCGAAATAAACGGGTCCAACGTTTGAACTACTGTAAACTTCCATTGGGTCCCAGAGCGTTGACCACATTAGCATCGTTGAAAAGAACTCTTAACAAGGGCTGTTCGAGTGCTCTCGGACCCCAACGACGTGTATAGAAAGAAGGAATAAGTTGGGAAAATGAGAAGTCGGGTTTGTACCAGAAATCCATTTGTGGAGTAAGAGCACGGAAGTGTCGACATACGGAACGTAACACGAGAATTGGGGAGACTTGACGGTATTGTTTGCCGTCCGACACGTAATCGATGAAGAACCAATACGGGAGGAGGGAGAAGATGTGAAGTAGGATTTCGTTTGGAAGGGTGAGAAGCCATGGGGTTGGTGGCGGAAGGTTGATGTTCGAGTGATGGTTGGTCATTGAAGGGTATTCGAGTTTCGTTGGTTTGGTGGAAAAAAAACGAGAAAACGCGGCAAATTGGAGATTTACTCTACCGCCTTCGCATCACCCAACCACGACTCCCAGCAGTATTGATGTCTACAGATGAATCCCAACCGGAACAGTTCGTTCAGTCCTTCTTCACTCCAAATGACTGTCTCCGTCGCTGCTGGCCATCTTGGAAGTCTCCCGAAACTGAACATTACGCTCCAACGTAATTTCGTTCTTTGCTCAATCCTGTTTCCAGCAACCGCGTTCCTTGAGACCATAGTAATTGTCTTCGTTACCCTCAGAAATTACAAAAGACTTTCCAAGAATGGGATTCTCTATCTTCTAGCTAGTGCTGCCGGCGCCGTCATCGAGATTCCCTCCGACTCTGCCTCCAACGAAGTCATGTCTCTGCGCCTTCTGTTCACTCGCGTCGAACGTGTTCCCCAGCCGGAGAAAACCAAAATACTGGGTCGTGTTGTGGTGTTGCTATTTATTCTCGCAGGCTTTATCGGGACGCTTTTCCTGGTCATATCTTGAAGATTCACCTCATTAAACACTTAACTAACGCGCTTTCGACATTAAACCACATACTCAACTTCCAGTTTGGAACAGAACAATAACCACCATTTCTCCAATCTTGACGACCGTCACATATCAGTCCCCAAACTTTACCACTCACACGTCCCCATCAGTCCACCCTCGATGATGTACATCAAGGTGCGGTTTCTCCACAAACCCCTCAAAAGCTTTCTCCAAACTTTGCGTAATATTCTTCACCGGATTCTCCCCTTTCTCCATTCGCTCAATACCAGGAATAGGATACGGAAATCCATCCCAACTCAGTGTCCTCAACTTTGTCATCCTCGCAAAATAAGCACAACACTCAACATTCATCGGGACGTTCAGTCGGACTTGCTCTACAGAAGGGTGCATAGATGTGAATGCATCGAAAACAAGCATCCAATACTGTCGTCTAGCTTGGATGTCACGATAAGAAGTGAGAGCGTTACATTCGTCACGGCAATTGGAGATGCCGAATTCATTGACGGTTTGAAGACATGGAGATTGTAGGAGGGTTTCTATGACGTCTATGGGGGTTAGACGACGAAGGACACCAACTTTGAATATTTCTAGGCGCATTTGTGTGGAGTTATGGAGTAAGGCGATAAGTTGGGGACAGAGTGGCTCTATGTCGAGGGATTTGAGGTTTCTGAAGAGGGATAGTGATTGTGAATTCGTGTCGAAGAGGAGAATTGAGATAGCAGGAGTACATTTGAGAGTGAGGTTTGTTAAAGTTTCGGTGGATGAGAGAGGGAGCCATGGTCGATCGATTCCATCCCACCCAATATCGTCGTGTTCCCAGGTGTCAAGGTGGAGGGTGTGTAGATGCTTGAAGTGCTTGAGGGTGCCGTGGAAATGATTTGTTTCGAAACAGTTTAAGGCTTCGAGACGAGGGAATGACGAGGCGATTTGGCTTAGGTCGATGGAATTTGCTGCTCGGGTGCTGAATTTTGTGAGGCGAGGACAGTCTGATAAGAGGTCGATTGCGGTGTCAAGGAATGTGGTTGTATTGTCCGATTCTGAATCATCCGCTGCCCGTCGGTAGCTGCAGTCCCTGATTAGCCATCCATCATCTTCTGCCTGGTATAGATATCCGTTCTCCTCTTCTTCCCTTGCGTAATCGCCCATCTCCAAGTAAATACTTCGAGCATTCTCTTTGAAGAACGGAATACATTCAACAACCCTCGTTAATTCTTCAATACTTGTAAACGCCCACTCAGTTTTCCGCCTCCCCAAACATTCAAGAAGATACCCATCCGAAAACAACACTTTCAAATGTTTTTCTTGATTTGAGCGCCACGATGACCTCATAGTCCACCTCACAATCAAGTCGCGACTTTCTGGAAAAAGTTGTGGAAATTGGAAATCGTCCTCAAACCAAAATTCCAGTTCCGCGACGATGAAACGGAAGGAACGACAGACATGGCGGAGTAACTGCATTTGAGACATTGAGCATTGTTTCCCATCGTTGGAGGTGTATGTCACAATGTGGCCGGAATCGTGAGAGACAATGCGCAGGATTTGACGTAGGAGATCGTATGGGATTGTGAGGAGAGTAGGTGGTTCAATGATGTTCGGTGGAGGATTGATGCTCATTGAATGGCGACAACAAAGTGACACGTACGCGCCGCGGATTTGGGACGAGGCGAAAAATTTGTCGAGAATCAAGCAGGAAACCTAACCCTGTATCTCACTCCGCCAAATCGCCATCTCATCGGCCAAAAAGGTCCCATTAAACTCATTCAGAAACGCGACCCTCTCGTAGAATAAACCGAGAAGACAGTTTACGCAAATACGAGCGCGACTAACTGAGAAGAATAACGAACATCGATCCTCTACACGACTGTTTGTGTGCGTGTGTGTGATGAATTGTTCTGAAAAGAACGAGCTACAGGGCTATTTATGCTTCAGTACATGGTTCGTCCAAATGATGAAGCTAAGACATGATGGATTATATGCGAGTGTGAGGGAATTCATCGCATACAGGATGACTATAGATCTAGCTTCACATATATGTACATGAGATCGAGGCGCAGAAATTACCAGAATATTCTCGACAGCGCGTTTGAAACAGCATGACTCTGAGACGCGAATAGGAAGTGGGGGTGCAGATTCAAGTTGAATCCCAAATCTTTGGGTTCTCATTTTAGGCTTTACTGCGAACCTTGGCTTCTCTTGAAACCCAGCAAACGCCTTAGCCAAAACGCTTTCCATCTCTTCAGCATTCTCACCGCTCTCCATGCCAAAATACGGATAATCCGATCCATCCCAATCAACCGACTTCAACTTCACCGTCCTACTCAAGAAAGCACAACATTCAACATGTAACGGAACGTTAAGATGTAAGTCCTCTACACAATCGGATAGTGACCATGTAAATGCGTCAAAAACAAGAGACCAGTATTGCGAAATGGCAGGAAAATCAAGTTCATCCTCACTATCTGCTTTGTCCTCATCGTACCACTTGTTAGATAGACTGAACTGTCTGACGGTTTGGAGACAGGGAGCGGCGAACGTTTCTCTGGCAAGAGAGATTGGTACAAAACTGCGCAATAGGTCGGTTCCGAACTTTTGTAGATGACATGGTGTCTGTTGGAGGAAAGAAACCAGCGGAGGAGACAGAGGTGTTACGTAAAGGGAGGTGAGGTTTGTGAACTGATGTAACGAAGAAATATCGAAGAAAGTTGCAGATGCACCAAGAAACTCTTCACGAGGGATATAAGGGAGGGTGAGATCTGTTAAACTTTCTGACGACTGGATCGGAAGCCACGGTGATGGCTGGAAAGGTTTCGCGGTCCAAGCAGAAGAGTCGAACTCTGGGTTAATGTCCATATACAATGTCTTGAGATAACGTAGTTCCGACAAAGAGCCGTCGAAATGATCTGTTTCCGGACAGGATAAAATTTCGAGATGAGGAAATGAAGATGTGATTTTGCTGAGAGGTACAACATGTGCCGCCTCTGCACTGAATTTGGTTATTTGCTTGCATTCCGATAACAGGTCGATTGCAATATCGATTTCTGTGTCAATTTTCAAAATCTCCGAGAAATCATGATTCATCCTTGTCCATAGAACTCCATTTCAAACATATGGTACGAGCATTTTGTTTGAAAAGTGGAATTCCCTCAATGACACCCCTTACTTCTTCAAGACTCTCAAATGACCATTCTACCTTACGTCTGCCCAATGCGTCTGCGAAATCGGCGTCGTTGAACAGAACGCTGAGAAATGGTCCAATTTGACTTCTCTCGCTACGATTCCGACGAAATTCGACAAGACGCGTAAAGTTAAACTCCTCTAAGTACCAGAAATCAGGGACCATGCGACGGAAGTCTTTACAGACCTGGCGGAGCACGAGGATTTCGGAGGTGTAATATTTGCGGCCGTCTGTCGAGCGGTATTTCACAAACGGGTATTTCCTAACTTCCGATGGGATTATGCGGGAGAGGATGCGAAACGGGCCTTCATATGGGTTTGTGAAGGAGAGGATGCGATGCAGGATTTCCTTTGGGATTGTGAGGATCCTGGGAGACGATGAACGGTCGGTGTTTGGAAGATTGTTGTTCATTGAAGACGAGGTTGTGAGGTGAGTGAAAAGGACACGTCTTCTCAAAATTTTCCCCAATCGGAATGACATCTAACCCTATATCTCGAGACTCGTTCGCTGCACCGCAGGGTTGTATCGACACGAAGCAGGTCTTAAAAAGGACGGAGTTTCTATCAATGCTTAATTCATTGAGCTAGTAGGTTTACACACGACATTCTGAAGAAATACAAAACAAGTGTTTCAGATCCCGGATTTCATGACCTCGTTGAATTCCTTAAACATACATGATACCACACACACACGTCCGATTCCTTAGCTGAAACTCGGATCTCAGTCTCATATCCTGCTTCTCCCACATGGGCTACACTATAGTGAGTGCAGGAGTCCACTACCGCCACTCTACAACAACATAGTTTTCAACGAAAGCTTTCAACAACGTAATTTGGCCATGTTGTGCGTCACACCTCTCCAGTCCAGGAAAGATACAAAGAAGGACGTCACCCTGAGGCAATCTTTCTGCGAGGGTACGCATACGTTGGTCATCATACTTTTGACTGTGTTTAATCCAGAATGCCTGGTAAAGTGCCTTTTCCTCCATTGCCGCCATCTTGATATCTACGGCTGCCTCGAGAACACGGTACGCAAAAGAATAGAGTAAGTCTTTCGAGGCAGCAGGAAGGAGGATTTGGAGTAAGTCGGCAAGTTTTATGGTATGGACGTCTTGAAAATTGGAGAGCATATGCCTGGACGATAATAAGCGGTGGAGCGCATTGCGAATGGCTTGCTTCAGCACAAAGACATTTGACCTTTGCAGTTCTACAAGTTATTAGTCTCGCAAACGAGAAATTTACCCCGGTTTATAATCGAGTTTTCTATGAATCTCAAACCATCGACAAGTCTATCAGGCACATGCATAAAGACACGATCCATGAGGAAACCGGCGACGATATGTCGTATTAAGGGTGCTGGTGAGTACGTTGGGTCGGACAAGCGGGAAAATGAAAAGCTTGCAGACTTCTGGAGCATTTCTGCTGAATCGCCTCCGCAATCTCCTGAGCGTCGCAGAAGTTTCAGGGCTTCTTCCACAGCTTTAGTCGAAAGGGGTACATCGTTGATTTGAGAGCCCACGAGGTCTTCTACCTCGTCTCTGACCATGCTGTATAGAACCTGAAACTTTTGAACGTAAATTTGATCGGTATCATTCGTGACTATGTCCCCAGGAATGGGAGTTGTGGAAGCTCCATACCGTTCTAAAGGTTCCACAATTGAGTAGAGTTTGTGCCAGTATTCTGGGGAAACCGCAAGTCTCGAGCGCATTCCCTCCAAGGTTCTTGACTTCTGCACGATGCTTCCAGGACTTAGCCACATTGTTAAGTCGGGAAAGCAGACCTGGGCAGCTTGAAATAGAACAACTTGCAGATACAAACGGTGTTCTCTGGTCATCTCACCGTCAATGCCTGTGTGTAACACTTCGGCCACCAGGAGCACCATCGTGATAATGTCTTGGACGAACGACTCCCGGTGCCTTGCGCGAATGGGAGTTTCCACACGAAACCAGTTCATCAAATAATGTGGTCTTTTGTATAGTGGACACCTTCTGAGCCTACATTGTCAAACAGAAACGGAGGTGGTCGGGTACTCGGACATGAACGAAGAGATTTCATTTATGTCACCGAAGATACATCTGTGGAAGGCACGTAACGCCACTTCCAATGCGAATAAGTCGAGATCAACATGCTTGGCAAAAAATTTCCGCTCTGTCTCCACCGCATCGTCGTAGCGGCCTTGTCCGGCGTATAATTTGCTCAGTAACATCGGAAGGACTACATTCTGGGGAAAATTGCCCATTCCTGCCTCGCAGATAGAAATCGCATCGGTCCAGTAATATTGTTCTCGAAGTAACGTACACAGTGATCTCATAGCAAACCCAGGGCACGAGCCATTCAGGCAAATGAGCCAATAGTTTTCTGAATAACGCTTTCGTGTTTTCAAGTTGCGGATCTTCTGCAAACTCGGAATCTTGTTCCAAGTTCCTCAAATTGAACTCATGCAGTCGTTCAATGGTCTCGAAGTATTGATGTACCGATTCCTCGAGCAAAATCTTTGCGACAGCTTTGAATTCTACTCCTCGTACACGGAGGTGCCCCTGTAGTTCATATAACCACTCTGTCTCACTCGAACAACGTGCTAGTAACACAAGCCATTCAGGAAACGACACATAAGCCATCTCGAATATTGGCTCCGCGAGCGGTCTGACGAGGACTGTTTTGTAGGACTTAAGAATATCGAGGACGGAAGTGGCGGTTGGCCGTTGAGAAGGATCTTTGCGAAGGAGGTGGTAGACAGTAGAGATAACAAGATTAGGCCAAAGTTTTGAGGGCCATGGTACAGAAATAGCTGGTCTCTCGTTTTCGGAATATTGCATAACAGCGTAATCTCCAAGAAAGGCTTTTGATCCTGTGAGACATTCGTACAGAATACATCCTAGTCCCCAAATATCGGCTGTTTCTGTGAACCTGGCAGGGTCGAAATAGAGCTCCGGTGGACGATAACATGGTGTTCCTCTTGATAATGCAGTTGTAGCACCAGTGGTCTTTGCTTGACCCGATATTCCAAAATCCGTCAATTTCCACAGACTTCCCTTGTGGAAATACAATACTGTTGTTAGAGTTGCGAAGGAAGGGGTTACCGTTTGCTGGTTTCAAGTCGCGATGGACATACCGACGTGAGTGCATATAGGTCAGTCCTGAAGCGATATGAATTCCAATTGTACACCAATTATCGATCCTTGTGATTGCAGAACAACTCCGTGGTACAATCGCTGGTTTACAGGAAGTCCAAACCACATCGAGATCAACGGTGCCAAAGTATGATTTGAGATAGTCTTCAAGTGTAAAAGCACCAAGTTCCATATCGATGAAGTAGTAGCCTTTTGCGCCCGGAAGTGTGTTATGGCGTAGGATTTTGACGATGTTAAGGTCTTCAGTCTTATCGCTACGGCAGAGCTCAGACATGATGTCCGCTTCACGTTTGACCTCTTGTTTCGTGGATAGCCTAATATCGATCACTTTTCTCGCGAATACCTGAATCAGCATTGTCCAAAGGTGGCTATACGTACCAGCTTGGTTTCCGTATTCTCGAGCTACGTCGTCAGTCAGCATTCACTGGAGTTTGCGTACCTCATGGACTTGGCCATAGCCGCCATGCGCAATACGTCTTCGATGCGAAATCACGTCTTCGTTTCCGCAAACCCATAGAAACTCGTCTTCCTGATCGCTCATTTTCAATGGAAAAGAAGATGGATGACTGGAGGCAGAAGTTCGAAAGCTAGACTGTGGTGAAAAGGGACTTGAGACTGAGAGGAGGCGGTGCAGCCTTGGGAACCGGACCGTCAATGCCGTAGTTGAACCTTATTTTCGTTACCAGCGCTTCGGCCGAAATTGGAACGTCTTGTTTGAATGCAGTTACTGAGCATCAAGTACAACCTGTGCTCTCGTTGCTGAATATCAGATACGACATGGAGGACTGACTTGTCGGACTCAAAGCGTTCAACTCCGAGACTTCATCTTTAGGATTGCCTCGCAAGACGTCGTGAGAAGTGACATGTTATCGGGCTTGACTGTATGAAACGAATAATGGATACAAATCTACATCACCAGATTCCGAATCGAGGCTAACAAAAGTTAAAGATGTGAAGTAGCACTTCATTGAGGTAAGTTGGGGTTCAAAAGAGTATGGATGATGCTGCTCATTGAGACGTGTTTGAGTGTGTTGACGACAAGAATTGACAGCCGAAGTCAACTTTTGAACAAGAGCGTCAGATCTCAGGGTTGTCACTCACGGTTATCTCTTCGAACTCGTTAACATAATGGCAACTCTAGAAGAATACTGGGCCAAATGTACGTAACAACATACTTTTAGACAATGAATTGTGTTTGCCTGTACTTCGATAAACGTACTGCGATTCAGTGGAGCAGAGGGTCGCTCGACTCCACTTCATGTCTAGGATTGTGATCGCAAGTGACACGTTAACGTTAAGCCGCTCGTCCCTCCAGATAGAAGAGTCTGCTTCTGACAATGGCAAAACAGGCGGTAAGCGACCGGCGATGGGACGGAGAGATGCGTTTAGTAAATGAGGAGTTAGCCTATCTACTACAGGCGATCTGACTAGACGGTCCTCTCCTGGAGGCATTGAACTCATTAAATTAAATAACTTCATACTTGATTTTATGAAAAAGATCAGTAATAGCGCGGCCAGCGATCATACCACCGATTGCCTTCCTCAAAAACACAGCGAAAACGTGGTTTCTGTCTAAACTCTGAAAACGTACTCTCCAAAGCCTTCTCCACTTCTTCTTCAGGATTCTCGTCGCTCGTGCAACCAAAAGGTAAATACCGACTACCATCCCAAAGGAGTGATTTCAAGTTCCTCAACCTCCTAAAATATGCACAACATTCTAAGTGGAACGCAGCATCCACATTTACTTGTTCGACGGACGAGAGGATAGATGTGAATGCGTCGAAAACGAGGTGCCAATAGTGTTTTTCTGAGTACAATTCACGCTGGTCACCATTTTCATCAGCGTGGTCTGATAAGCTGAATTCTCTAACTGTTCGAAGACAGGATGCATGGAACATCGAGACGATTTTGTTAATGTCGACATCACTAATTATCGAGAGTTCGAAAACTTCTAGTTGGCATTGGAATTCGAGGAGGAAGTCACAAATATCGGAATGTACAGGACCGATTTTCAGGGATTTCAGGTTGACGAATTCATTGAGTGAGTTTAGATCGAACAAGGAAAGATGGCTGTACTGGCTGAAGTTGAGGCTCAGGGTTGTTAGCGTTTTGGTGCATTGTAGAGGGAGCCAAGGGGGTCGAATGGTTTTTTCGTCCTGGTCCCGCGTTCTCATGTGCAACGTCTGTAGACCACTGAGTTCATCGAGTGAGCCAGCGAAAGTAAGGATGTCGAGACAACTGAGATTTTCGAGAAAGGGGAACTTTGTAGACGAAATTCCACTAAGATTGACACTCCAAGCCTCGCATATGCTGAGCGTTGTGATACAAGAGCACACTGCCAACACGTCAATAGCTGTGTCAACTGGTGATGCTATATTAATAGTCACCCGGGGTATCCTAAGGTCCTCCAGAATCCACAAACCAATGGTCCTTACATTTTGTTTGAATAGTGGTACATTCTGCATAACAACAATCAATCCTTCAAGACCTTCAAACACCCACTCCATCTTATGTCTCCCGAGCGAATCAGCGAAATTCGCATCCGCAAAAAGAAGCTTTAGAAGTCCTTCTTCTCCAATACGACGCAATGAAGACCGGTGAGGGATATGGAGGACACTCAATGGTAATCTGGTTGCGACGGGATAAGCTACGAGGTCTGTAAATCGAAAGCCAGGTTGGTACCAGAAGTCCAATTCTGCGCTAATATAGCGGAAACGTCGACATACTGAGCGTAACACAAGGTTTTGGCAGACTTCATATTTTTTGCGGGTTGGTGACTCGATTTCTACGAAGGGTCGGACACGATCATAGGAGTCTGGGTTCAGGTTGTCGGAAACGCGGTTGAGGATACGAAACAGAATTTCATTTGGAAGTCTGAGGATGGGAGGATCAGATTCCTCAATGTTCAAACCGGGATTGATGGTGTTCATTGACAAACACCGACTAGACCTTGCGGTTCGGTGAAAACTCCAGGTCGAGTTCCGTCGAGTTCCGAATCGACATGAACCCTAACCCCCGTGTTACGACGATCTGGCGCTTGTAACACGATCTCGATTAGTATAAAGACAACGAAGCATTCACTCCAATTTGGAGACAACGCTCATGAAGAGATGTTGGAGTGCTAAATCCGTCGTTTGGGATCTAATACCTCATTTAATTTGGGGTACTAACAGATGTTGCTTTCGCCTTGCCACTTCAAGTTGCAACTTCCCCCTGGGCGATCTTTGAAGATGCGTGTCTGAGACCTTTCAAAATCCTTCAGAAACTTGTGGGAGTGGTTTATATAGCCAATAAATAGACATTATACCAGTCGGGATAGCTCAGTGCGTAGAGCATCGCATTTCACTAGCGAAGGTCCAAAGGTTCGAATCCTTCGTCCCGGCATCTCATCACCAAATTTTGACCTTTTGTTTTTAGATTCACTAAAGACACTTTGCAACAACAATCAAATCGAAATCCCTATCCTGCTTTCTGCCCCAGACTACTTCCTGGCCTTAAAATACACTGCCAACTTCGGTTTCTCAGGAAACTCTGCAAATGCGTTTTCTAACGCGTCCACCATTTTTCGTTCATCGGGACCCTGCATAACGACGGCATAT
>Ga0335072_10014397_pt1 | contig 11236 bp, 13 predicted proteins | sample Lox_Sample_21_FD_206725 | JGI IMG/M metagenome (GOLD analysis project Ga0335072, IMG submission 206725) | Soil microbial communities from Loxahatchee National Wildlife Refuge, Florida, United States - Lox_Sample_2.1 | ecosystem: Environmental > Terrestrial > Soil > Wetlands | place: USA...
CGGGACGAGCGCCGCCGCGACGTGCTCCCGCACCGCGGGCGCCGTGATCGGCTGCGCGGAGTTGATCGCGAGCGTCAGGGCGTCTCCCGACTGCCGGGCGAAGTGCTGGTTGAGCAGCGTCTGCCCAGGGTCGGCTCCCTGGAACGAGTTGTCAGCCGCGGCGCCGAACCGCATCCACAACGTGATCAGCACCGCGACCCCGGCTACCCACGTGAGCAGCGTCGCCTTCCGGTGCCGGTATGAGGCTCGGCCCAGGCCGCCGAGCAGGCCATCCCTTGTGCTCATGCCATCCAGGGTCGCCAGCCCCGGCGTAATCCCGCGTCGTCCGCCAGAAGACACTTCCAATCCCCGCGTACTCACCCGGCGTACTTCATCCGTAGTACGCTCCATCGCTTCGGGGGGCGGCCGGATCATCCCCGATAGGGTGGCGTCGTGGTGGGCCACTATGACAACTTCTTTATCGCGAGTGCGGGCGCGTCCGCCGCCATCCTGGGGTTGCTGGTCGTCGCCGTGTCGGTCGTCAACGCGGATGACGCGAACCCCACCACCCGGGAGTTGCGAACGGTGCTGGCCGGGAGCGCGTTCGTTGCCCTGGTCGACATCTTCCTGGTATCGATCGTGGCCTTGACCGGGGGCTCAGTCGTCTTCGGGCTATCAAGCCTCGCAATGGCAGTCGTCGGCCTGCTGGCCACCAGGCGGCTGATACCGAGGGCGAAGCAGGCCGGAAATTTCGCCCCGGGCTTTCGAGCCAGAAACCTGAATATCGGCTTCGCGGTGTTTTCGGTCGCGAGCTACTCAGCGCAACTCGGCCTCGGCATAGCGCTCGTGGCGGACACCCAGAGCGGCCCGCTGCAACATGCTCTGGTCCTCGTCCTTGTGGCTGTGTATTGTAGCGCCCTCGGCCGGGCGTGGGTAGTCACCGGGATAACCCGGCGAGGATAGGAGCCGCATCGACGCGTCACCATCGGCGTCCGGCGGCCGCCATGGAATTCCCGCTGGTCCGCCGCGATAACAGCAAGAAATTGTTGGCGAGCCATTTACCGGGATAGAAATGGCCCCCCTGGGGGCCACAGCTATCCACGATCTGAGGAACGGCCCGGAATCCGCTATGGGCGGGGGACTAGGCCGTGTTCGTAGGCGAGGACTACTAGCTGGGCGCGGTCGCGGGCGGAGAGTTTGGTCATGGCGCGGGTGACGTGGGTCTTCACCGTGAGCGGGCTGACCGTCAGCTTGGTGGCGATCTCCTCGTTCGACAGCCCGGCGGCGACCAGGCAGACGACCTCGCGCTCGCGCTCGGTGAGGGCGGCGAGGCCAGGCGGCGCGGGCCGGGCCGGGTTGCGAGCGGGCGCGGCGTGGGTGGCCGGGCGGCCGGATGCGAACTGCGCGATCACGGCGCGGGTGACGCTGGGGGACAGCAGCGCGTCGCCGCGGGCGACGACCCGGACCGCGTGCAGCAAGTCCGCCGGCTCGACGTCCTTGACGAGGAATCCGCTCGCGCCGGCCCGCAGCGCGGCGAAGACGCTCTCATCGTCGTCGAACGTGGTGAGCACCACCACCCGGACCGCGGCGAGCGCCGGGTCGGCCGTGATCAGGCGCGTCGCGGTGAGGCCGTCTACCTCCGGCATGCGCAGGTCCATGAGCACCACGTCCGGGCGGTGCTCGCGGGCCAGGGCGACGGCCGTCCCGCCGTTGGCGGCCTCGCCGACCACGTCGATGTCGTCGGCGGCCGACAGCAGCAGCCGGAACCCGGCTCGCAGCAACGCCTGATCGTCGGCCAGCAGCACCCGGATGGTCATGCCGGCGTCCCCGCCCGGAGACTCCCCGGCGCGGTGCCGGCCCGCCTCGGGAGCTTCGCCGTGACGACGAAGCTGCCGTCGGCGCTGGGGCCCGCCTCGAACTGGCCGCCGGTCGCGGTGGCGCGTTCGCGCATGCCCCGCAGGCCGTTCCCCGCGCTGGTCCCCGCACCCGGCGAACTGATCGCCTGGGTGGCGCCGGCCGGTGCGTGGCCGTCGTTCGAGACCGTGATCTCCACGCTGTCTGGTGTGTAGCGCAGGCACACGTCGGCGGGGGTTCCGCTTTCCGCGTGGCGCAGCACGTTCGTCAGTGATTCCTGCAGTATGCGGTAGGCCGCGTGGTCGACCGCCGACGGCAGCGGTCCCGGTTCGCCCTCGACGCTGACGTGGACGGGGGAGCCCGCCGCGGTGACCGCGGCGCTCAGTTCGGGCAGCCGGTCAAGGCCTAGCTCCGCCGCGGCCGATGACCCGCCGTCGGCGCTGTCATCGCCCCTGAGCTGGCCGAGGACCGCGCGCATCTCGCCCAGCGCGCTCTTACTCGTCTGCCTGATGGCCAGCAGCGCCTCGCGCAGCCGGTCGTCCTGCTCCGCCGAAAGGACATGCAAAGCAGAGCCGGCCTGCACCGTGATCGTCGCCATGCTGTGCGCCACCGTGTCGTGCAGTTCGCGGGCGATGCGCAGCCGCTCCTCGGCGAGCAGCCGGGCCGCTTCGGACCGGCGTTCCTCGTCGGCGAGCGCGAGCCGCCGGGCGGTCTCCGCGGCGAGCGCGCGGCGGCCGCGCACCACCTCACCGAGCGCCACCGCGAGGATGAAGATGGCGAACGACGGCAGGAAGTCGGCGAGCACGTCGACCAGCGCCACGCCGCTGAGGCTGACGGCGAACAGGCCGGCCACCATGATCACCATCGGAATGGCGATCGCCCAGGCCAGGTACCCGGCCAGCGCCGCGTCGTAGGTCGGGACGGCCATCAGCGGGGCCGGCGAGATGTTCCTGCGGTGCACCAGGTAGAAGACGATCATTTCGCCGAACGTGATCAGCAGCACCGCGAGCGGCCAGCGCCGGCGCGCGAGCAGCGGCAGCGCGATGACCGCGCCGATCGTGTAGGACCACGCGTCGAGCGGCGCGGCGCCGCTACCGCCGCCCACGGCCACGTTCAGTTCAATGACCGCGATCACGATGGCGACCAAGATCAAGTCGCCCTTGCGGATGTCCAGCGGCCACGCCTTCCGGTCCACGTCATCACGGTACGCGGCCACGGCGGGACGCGGAAACGCATCATCGGGTGGCGCTGCGGGCGTCGGGTGAAATGTCGCATTTATGGGAGCTCTATTGAGCCGGAGAAAATCTTGTAAATGTCGTAAACCACTCGCGGGGGTGTGGCGTCTCATAGGTGAGGCTCAGTGAAAGCGGGACACTGAGCCTCAACCTTTTTTGCCCTGAGGTGGCGACGCGCGCCATGATGGTGACCCGATGAACCTCGATGACATCGATGAGCGGATCATTACCGCGCTGATCAGGGACGCCCGTGCCAGCTACGCGGTGATCGGGAAAGAGGTCGGCCTGTCGGCACCCGCCGTCAAGCGGCGAGTGGACCGGCTGCTGGCCGCCGGCGCGATCACCGGGTTCTCCGCGCGGGTGGATCCGGCCGCCCTCGGCTGGACCACCGAGGCGTACGTCGAGTTGTTCTGCGGCGGACACACCTCACCCGACACGATCGCCGAGGCGGTCCGGCGCTACCCGGAGGTGGCGGACGCCTGCACGGTGACCGGCGAGGCCGACGCGCTCGTGCACATCAGGGCCGCCGACGTCACGCACTTCGAGCAGGTGATGGAGCGGATTCGCGCCGAGCCGTTCGTGGTGCGCACCCGAAGCGTCATCGTGCTTTCGAGGCTGGTCGAACGAGCCGATTCGTTCGCCCCGTCTGAGCACGCGTAACACGCTAGGGTCGCATCATGTCCGATGTTGATAATGACTTCGGCGCGGATACCGCGCGCTTCCAGGCGTTCGCACAGCGACAGGATGAGGACCTCCCCGCCCCCTGGCACATGCGGGTTTCGGGTTCCAAGATCGGGCTCCTCGTAGGGATCGTGATCGCGGTGGCAATCGTCGCCGCGATCCTCGCCGCCGTACTGGCGGGCTGAGGGTCAATCCGCCGGACGGAACTCGGCTGACCCGCGCGGGATCAGCCTGGTCGGCAGTTCCACGAGGCGCGGCGGCGCGTCGTCGCCGGCCAGCCGGCGGACGAGCAGTTCACCCGCGGTCCGGCCGATCCGCACCGGGTCGTAGCTGACCACGGTGATTCCAGGCGACACCAGGTCAGCCAGTTCCAGGTCGCCGAACCCGATCACCGCCATGCGCCGGGGCGAGCCCGTCGCCGCGAGCACGTGCAGCGCCCGCGCGGTGTGCGCGCGGCTGCCGCACAGCACCGCGGTCACCCGGGCGCTGGCCAGTTTGCCGGGGGTGAGCGTGCGCCACGTCTCATCCACTGGCAGGCCGGCCGCCGCCATCGCCTGGGTGTACCCGAACAGCAGCCGCCGGGACCGGTATCCGCCTAGGTCGCCGTCGACAAAGCCGATCCGCCGGTGGCCGTACGCGATCAGGTGCGCCACCGCCGCCTTCGCGCCGCCCCGCTCATCGATGACCACCGCGTCCCCGAGCGGAGTATCGCCGAGCGCGGGATCGCTTAGCGCATTCGGGGGGCGCAGCGCGAACACGGCGGCCACGCCCGCCTTGACCTCCGCGAGCAAGTACCGGTGGTCGCCGGGGGCCGGGACGATGACCATCCCGTCCACGCGGCGTGCGCACAGCGCCAGAGCGAGCCGTTCCTCCCGGGCCGGGTCGCGGTCCGTCGAGCCGGAGTACACCAGGAATCCCCGCTCGGCGGCGACCTCCTCAAGGCCCCGGTACAGCGCGGCCTGGTCCGGGTCGGCCGAGTCCTCCGCGATGAACCCGAGCGTCGCCGTCTGGCCGGTGCGCAGCAGCCGGGCGCTCTCGTTACGCCGGAAGCCGAGGTCATCGATCGCGTCGAGCACCTTGCTAGCCGTCGCGGGCGTAACTCCAGGCTCACCGTTCACTACCCGGGACACGGTCTTCAGCGCCACCCCGGCCCGTGAGGCGACGTCCTTCATGGTGGGCCTCTGAATGCTCATCACTTCCCCCGGTTACCAGTCTGCTCGGTAATGGGGTTATCGACACCTGACGTTCAGCGCGACCGCCGTGAGTCAGCCGGGAACGTTCGGGATAATCAAGAACGTGAGCCAAGAGGAGGCCGAGCGCGAGCGGCTAACCGCGCTCGGGGGGCTGGCCGCTCTTTCCCTGGACGCGCTGTCGAGCGTCGCCTACGGGCCGGAGGCGATCCTTGTCGTGCTCGTCACGGCCGGGGTCGGAGCGCTTAAGTACAGCCTGCCGATTACCGGTGCGATCGTGGTGCTGCTCGCGGCGCTCGTGATCTCCTACCGGCAGGTGATCGAGGCTTTCCCGAACGGAGGCGGCGCCTACGCGGTCTCCAAGCGGCATCTCGGGACGACGGCGTCCCTCGTCGCGGCCGCCTCGCTGACGGTCGACTACATCCTGAACGCCGCGGTCGGCGTGTCCGCTGGCGTGGAGGCGCTGACCGCCGCGTTCCCGTCCCTGTACGGGGCCCGGGTTTGGCTGTGCCTGCTGGTGCTGGCGCTGATCACCGGGGCGAACCTGTGGGGCGTGGTGGAATCGGCCCGGATCTTCATGGTTCCCACGCTCGCGTTCATCGCGTCGATGGCCCTAGTGATCATCGTCGGGCTGGTCCGCGACCACCCCGACGTGGCGCTGTCGCACGCGATGCCGTCGATCACGGACACGGTCGGCACGCTGCTGATCCTGAAGGCGTTCGCGTCGGGGTGTTCGGCGCTGACGGGGGTCGAGGCGATCGCGAACGCGGTGCCGCAGTTCCGCAAGCCGCGGGCGAAACGGGCGCAGCACACCGAGGTGTCGCTCGGCGTGCTGCTCGGCGTGATGCTGCTCGGCCTCGGGGTGATCATCCGCCGCTGGAACGTCCTGCCGCACTCGGGGACCACGGTGCTCGCGCAGATCACCGAGGGCGCGATCGGGCACAACGTCCTGTTCTACGTCATCCAGCTGATCACGCTGGTGCTGCTCGCGCTGGCCGCGAACACGTCGTTCGGCGGGCTGCCGGTGCTAGCCGGGCTGCTGGCGCACGACAACTTCCTGCCGCACGTGTTCGGGCTGCGCGCGGACCGCCGGGTGTACCGCTACGGCATCGGCGTGCTGACGGTGGCCGCGGCGCTGCTGCTCATCGCCTCCCGCGGCGACACGCAGGCGCTGGTGCCGCTGTTCGCCGTCGGTGTGTTCGTGGGTTTCACCCTGTCCCAGATCGGGATGGTGCGGCACTGGCACCAGGGACGCCAGGATGGCTGGTTCTACCGCGCCGTCATCAACGGCGTCGGGGCGGTGCTGACGTTCGCGGCGACCGTGATCGAGCTGGTCAGCAAGTTCCTCGCCGGCGCGTGGCTGGTCGCGATTATCATTCCGCTGCTCGTGGTGATGTTCTTCGCGGTGCGCCGGGCGTACACGAAGATCGGCGTCGAGCTGGCGATCGGCCAGGTGCCGCCGCCGCCGGTGAAGCGCGCCTCGCTGGTGGTCGTGCCGGTGGCGGGCATGTCCCGGCTGACCGCGGAGGGCATCTCCGTGGCGCTGTCGATCGGCGACGACGTGATCGCCGTGACCGTCGTGTACACGGACGGGGATTCTGACGACGACGACACCCACGGTGACTCCGGCGCCGACTACGGGACCGGAGGGCCCGTTCCCGACGTGTCGTTCCGCGCGGAGTGGCAGGCGTGGAAACCCGAGGTGCCGCTGATCACCCTTCGGTCGATGCGGCGCTCGCTCGCCAAGCCGATCGTGCACTACCTGCAGGCCATCGAGGCGGAGGACAAATACCACCGGCTGGTCGTGCTGATCCCCGAGATACAGCCAGAAAAGCCCTGGCAGTGGCTGCTGCACAACCAGCGCGGCATCATCCTGGACCGGGCGATCCGCCACGGCACCCAGAGCGCGGTGCTGTGCCGGCTGCGCTACCGGCTGAGCACGCTCGCCGCGGATCCCGCCGAAGCACCGGAGGCCCCGGCCGGCCCGGATGCCCCTGCCGCGCGGGGTTCCCGGCCTCCGGCACCCCCGGCATGATCGCCGCCCGGATGGCAAAATTAACGACATGAGCTACTTCGCGGCGATTGGCGATGGTGATGCCAGCGCACTCTGAACTGCCAGTAGCGGTTGTCACCGGCGGGAATCGCGGCGTCGGCCTGGAGATCTGCCGGCAACTCGCCGCCATCGGCTACGCGGTGGTGCTCGGTTCCAGGGACCTGCGCCAGGCAGAGCTCGCGGCCAAGGAGATCGATCCGGAAGGCGAGCGGATCACCCCGTGCCACATCGAGGTCGACAATTCCGTGAACGTCGAGCAGCTCGCGGAGTGGGTCAGGGAACGGTACGGGCGGGTGGACGCGATCGTGAACAACGCGTCGGCCCCGCCTGATCTGTGGGCGATCGCGGGCAACACCGACCTGTCACCGGTGGCGGAGGCGCTCGACATCAACTTGTTCGGCGCGTGGCGGGTGACGCAGGCGCTGCTGCCGCTGCTGCGCTCGTCGCCGCGGCCCCGCATCGTGAACGTGTCGAGCGAGGGCGGCTCGATCGCGCTGATGAACGGCGGCCGCCCGGCCTACAGCGTCTCCAAGGCGGCGCTCAACGCGCTGACCAGGCTGCTCGCGGGTGAGCTGTACCGGGACGGCATCCTGGTCAACGCGGTCTGCCCGGGCTGGATGCCGAACGACGGCAGCCGCGGCGGCGGGGCGGCGGCGGCCGCCGCCGGGCGAGCCAGGGGCGCTGGACGTTCGTACGCGCAGGGAGCCGCCAGCGTGGTCTGGGCGGTGACCCTGCCGAACGGCGGCCCCACCGGCACGTTCACCCGCGACGGCCGCGAACTGCCCTGGTAGGCCGGGTCAGCCGTCGAGTGTTCGCGTGTTCTCGCCCGGGACCTTGATGAGCGTGACCGGGCACCGCGCGGCGGCGGCGCAGCGGACGCTGACCGAGCCGAGGACCGCGCCCATGAACGGGGAACGCCCCCGGGTCCCGACCACCAGCATGTCCGCGTCCAGCGACGCGAGGACCAGTGCTTCTGCCGGATCGCCCTCGGCGACCAGCGGGGTGAGCGGCACCGGAGGCGAGGGCGCGATCGAACTGAGCCGGTCGACAAGGAAGTCCTTCCCGTCCTGCTCGATCTCGTCCTGGCGAAAGGCGGCGGGGTTGGAGATGAACGGCATCTGCCAGGCGAACACGGCGATCACCTCGCCGTCGTGCGCCTCGGCCTCGGCGAGCGCCCAGCGCAGCGAGGCGTCGCCGTTCTCCGAGCCGTCCACGCCGACCACGACTTTGTACGTCATGCCGGCACCGGCCTTGTCACCGGGATCGGCTCGTACGCCTCGGCGGACAGCTCCTCTAGGCTCTTGCCCTTCGTCTCAGGCAGCAAGGCGATGGTGAGCAGCAGGCCGGCGAACGACACGATGGCGGCCACGATCATCGCGCCGCGGATGCCCCAGGATGACGCGAGCATGTCAGGGAACAGGTAGGCGCCGGCGAACGCGCCCATCTTCCCCATCCCCGCTGAGATCCCGTGGCCGGTGGTGCGCACTTCGACGGGGAAGACCTCCGCCGGGTAGATGAACGTCGTCGTGTTCGGCCCGAACTCGGTGAAGAAGTAGCTGATCCCGTACAGGATGATGAACGGCAACGCGTTCGCGGTGACCGCCGGTATCAGGCCGATCAGCAGGAACATCAGCCCCATCATGGTGAAGCCGAGTATCTGGATGGACCTGCGCCCGGATTTGTCGAGCAACGCGATGGCGACAATGTAGCCAGGTATCGCGAACACAGCGAAGATGGCGAGCTGGAGCAGCGTGTCCTCCAGCAGGCTCGCGTGCGGGTTGACCAGCTTGAGGATCTCCGGTGAGGAGATCGTGTTGCCGTAGTACGCGAAGTCGAGCAGGGCCCACGCGCCCGCCGTGCCGATCAGCCACAGCAGCATGCGCTTGTTCCTGACGAGGATGGCGAAGCCGTCGAACGCGCCTTGCGACTGCCGCGCCTTGGACTCCTGGGCGGTGGGCACAGTCGCCTTCCCGCCTTTTCCGCCGGTGGCCGCCGCGATCGCCGCCTCGGCCTCGTCGGCGGCGCCGCCCGCCATCGCGAACCGCGGCGTCTCGTGGATCTGCCGCCGCAAGTAGAAGACGGCCAGGCCGGGGATCGCGCCGAGAGCGAGCAGGATCCGCCAGGTGGTGTCGTTGGAGATCCCGGATCCGAGCAGGATGGAGGCGACGAGCGGTCCCACGATCAGGCCGGCGCCCTGCATGGCGAACACGAGGCCGACCATCCGGCCGCGCGAGTTCTTGCCCGAGTACTCGCTCATGATCGTCGCGGAGACGGGGTAGTCGCCGCCGATCCCGATGCCGAGGATGATCCGGCAGACGAGCAGGAACGTGAAGTTCGGGGCGAACGCCGAGGCCAGCGCGCCGCCCGCGAGAATCAGCACCTCGTAGCCGTAGATGCGCTTGCGGCCGAGCATGTCCGCGATCCGGCCGAAGACCAGCGCGCCGACCGCGGATGCCAGCAGCGTGGCCGAGTTCAGCCACGAGACCTGGCTGGTCGACAGCGTCCATTCGGTCTTGAGCAGTGACACGACGATGCCGATGACGAACAGGTCATAGGCGTCGGTGAAGAAGCCCATGCCAGAGACGAACATGATCTTGAGCTGGAACCGGGAAATCTTCGAGTCGTCGAGCGCTGAGAACGCCCCGGCGGGTGCTGCGGAAGCCTGGCTCATGGCGCGACCGCTACCTCTCTACGCAGTTCGTCAGGCGTCGAGAGGGCATGACTCGGAAGCATGAATGAAGAAGAAACCGCTCACCGCACGCTTTGCGTGCTGGGCGGTAAGGCGCAGCCGGGGCGCCTCTTTTACCCGGTTTTACCTGCGCTTATTACGATGCGCACCCCCCTGACGCGCTGTGGGTTATCCCCAGTTGGCAGGGTAACTCCCGAGGGGGTGATTGCGGTACCCCACCCCCGGTCGCGTCAGTCCCGGAGTTGTTCCGGGTCTTCGCCGGGCAGCTTGATCAGCGTGACCGGGCACCGCGCGGCGGCGGCGCAGCGCAGGCTGACCGCGCCGAGGAACACGCCGAGGAAGGGCGAACGGCCGCGGGTTCCGACCACCAGCATGTCCGCGTCCTCCGACGCCTTGACCAGTGCCGCCGCCGGATCGCCCTCGGCGACGAGCGGGGTGAGCGGCACCGGGGGCGACGGCGCCACCGAGCTGACCTGGCTGACAATGAAGCCCTTCGCTCTCTGCTCAAGCTCCTCCCGGTCGAAGGCGGCGGGGTTGGAGATGAACGGCATCTGCCAGGCGAACACGGCGGTCACCTGGCCGCCGTGCGCCTCGGCCTCGGCGAGCGCCCAGCGCAGCGCGGCGTCGCCGTGCAGGGAGCCGTCTACACCCACTACGACTTTGTACGTCATGCCGGCACCAGCCTTGCTTCCGCGACGGGCTCGTACGCCTCGGATGTTAGCTCTTCAAGGTAACTGCCGGTGTCAGGCCGATCACCAGGCCCGTCGCCCCGGTCAGTCTGGGTGCTCGACCTTGGCGAGCGGCCAGCCGCCCTCGGCGAGCCGGGCGCGGACCCGGTTGACGTCGGACACCTTGGGCGGCGTGTTCGTGACGTCGGCGATCGCCTTCTTGATCGCCTCCTGCGACTCCGGGTTGGCCATGGAGGAGAGCTCGTTGGCGATGAGGTTGACTTCTTCGTTGGTGAGCTGGCTGCCGAGCAACGCGAACAACGGGATGTAGTCGACGTCGGGCACGCCTTCCGGGTAGCCCGCTCGCAGCCATCCGATGACCCTGCTAAGAACTGGAGGGAGTTCCATTCTCTGCGCTTTCTCTCACGGAACTACGGGCTGGTTACTTCTTGGCGGGTGCCGGGTGGCCGATCTGGTAGATCTCGTAGATGCTCCAGCCGACCGCGGCGAGCACGATCAGGAAGCAGATCGCGGCGATCACCATGCCGAGGACGCTGCCGCCGACGAGCACGTCGGCGTCGCCCCCGTCGCCGCCCGCCGTGGCCGCCCGGGCCCGGTGTGGCCCGAGCGACAGCGAGTACAGCCCCCCGGCGAACAAGGCCGGCAGGCCGGCCCCGGCGACCAGGCCGAAGACCACGATCTTCCACAGCGCACTCAGGTTGACCCAGGACATGTCCGTTCTCCTCTTCGCGCTGCTCAGGCCGCGGCCGTCTCGGCGGGCTCCGGCGTGGGCGCGACCCCGCCGGTCCACTCGGCGTTGACGTTGTTGTGGTCCACCTTGCTGCCGCGGGACCGCCAGTAGATGAGCCCGCCGAGCGCGGCGAGCA
>Ga0335072_10014399_pt1 | contig 11236 bp, 4 predicted proteins | sample Lox_Sample_21_FD_206725 | JGI IMG/M metagenome (GOLD analysis project Ga0335072, IMG submission 206725) | Soil microbial communities from Loxahatchee National Wildlife Refuge, Florida, United States - Lox_Sample_2.1 | ecosystem: Environmental > Terrestrial > Soil > Wetlands | place: USA: Florida...
CTGGCGCGAGGGTGGTTCTGTGAAGAGATGGGCCACATGGGGAATGTGGCCCAGAGGTTGATAGGTTCAGTGCGTCAAAAACAACCTGCCGTTCCCATTGAATGCCTGGCGGAGAATGATCCGGGCCTCGCGCAGATACTGGTGTACGTTCGCTTTGCTCACTCCCATCGCCTGAGCGATCGCCCTCGGGTCAAGGATTGGTCTTCTGCCCCGCTCCCGTTTCCAGGCATCCGGGTCACCCGATGTAGTAAAAGCGTGTTCCTTGAGGGCATGATCGGGACCAAGAGAACGGATGCACTCAAGTGTTGCCCGCACCTGCGGCCGGAGCTGTGGGAAGGTCGTCACTCGGTCCAGCAATTCCCAAGTGATGATCTCGTCCTCAATCTCAGTGCGAGGTGATTTTTTGGGAGTCACTAACGCTGTGAGATCGGCTGCCGCGCGGATGCCGTCGTTCTCTCCGCGCCGGAAGTAAGCGCGTACTGCTCCGAGCGCCATGGCCCGTAGCAGGTAGCGCCGGAAAGCATCGCCCTCCGGCTTTAACTCACTCTTCGACTGAAAGACACCAATGACGGCCTCTACTGCGCCGCCGTACATCAGTTCAATCTGCAAGTCAGAGGGATGGACAAAGATCTTCGTGGCCCGGCGGCGTGCGGCTCCCTCCGCCAATGGCAACGCAGACGCAAGAAACACGTCCATTGCATGCGGATGGTCGCGGTCGTACCGGAACACAGCCTCGGCTACCTGAATGCGGATGTCCCTGGGCGTGGCTGTGAACAGATGGTGCAGGAGTGCCTCCATCTGTAGCTCGTCGAGGGCAGGAATCTTTCGTTCAGAGATCAAAGTCGTCACGATGTCAAACATGAACTAGGCTCCTTCGCGGTGTGGATTTGCCCGTTTTCGGCCCTGGTGGGCCAAAAAAAGACATTCGTTTCATGGCTGGCGAAGGAAGAGCGTAGAGAGGCGCTGTCAATCCCCGGAGCCCGGAGGGGCGCGGAAGCGAGCACGGCGCGCTCGGTTTGCGCCGAGCGGAGCTGCACAAGCGGCATTGACAGAAGGAGCCGAACGAAGCCTAGAGTTCGCCCGGAAACGAAGGTCGAACGAAGAGATCAGCCGGAGGCTGCGTCGAAAGACTTGCGGCGGCGCGACGCTCCTTTCGCGACGAGGCCGGCTGAATTGTTCTGTAGGCGGCTATGACGCGTTGAAAGCATGCCCTTGCAGGTGGGGTCGGCGCCGCGCAAGACAAAGGAGGCCAACGGAGCTTAAATCCGCCGAATGCACGACGTGCTGATCCATGCGGCTGCGTAGGGAGCCCGCGGGAACGCAAAGCCCTATTTCGGCTGCAGTCCAAAATGACTTTCGAAGGGGTATTTGGGTGGTTCTGCAGAAGCCAGCGCAGTATAAAGTTCCTGCGAATCCGGATCATCTCGATATTTAGGCAACACAGAGACAATCTGGTTGTGATTGTTTTCGAGCATCTGATTAGGATTGCCAGCGCCGCCCCAGTTTCCCAAAGAGTAGGCATTGGCTACGAAGGCTTGCACAGCTGCAGTCTTCATCTCGCCCGAGAGATTGCGCAGGAAGCTTTTCACGAAGCCGTCGTTGCCCAGGACAAGGCGCCCGGGAGATGTCCGGATGAGATCGATAATCTTTTGTATCCGCTCGCTGTTGGCGTCGACGACGGCGTCTGACAGTACAGCGAGACTTCGATCGTCGAGACCGCCCAGCACCGTCCAGAACAATTCGCGGTATAGTTCTCTGGAGTCCTCGGCCCGCAAATAGCCATCAAGGCAAGTCCGGACAAGGCGGACTTTGTCGTCCGCCGAAACGGAGCCAAACGATACGTGCCCATAGACCGAATCAATAGCCCGGTAACTCCAATCCCCGCGAGCCCTTCGCTCCTGTTCCGTTTTGACTCGGCTGAGAACGAACTGAAGGATTCGATCCGGAAGCCGCGTGGTCAGGCTTGTCAGGAACGACGGGATGCGACCCTGGTAAACGCTGAAGTCTTCTACCGGAGCGAGCTGAATGAGTATTTGCTCTATCTGGCTGCCAGAAAGCTGTTCGATTGGTATTCCCAACGGACCGAACACTTCGACAAGGGCGGCAGCTATCTCTGGATCGCCGTTGACCTGAACCGCGATCACAGCCTGTATCAATCTTGATCTGAATTCGAGTCTCTGCCCAAGAAAACGGATGTGATGCAGACACAAACAAACGACGCGGGATTCCGGAAAAGCCAAATACTCCTCGATCAGCTTGATGCTATCTGCTACAACGAGATGGGCGGCCACCTGAAGTGCATTGGCGGCAGCGAGCACCTGATGCAATTCGCCTGTGGCGAGAATGGCTCTGGCGATTTCGCGAAACTCTTGCGGCCTCGCAATATGCAGTGAAAACAGAGCAGCACTCAACTCGCCCTGCATTTGCAGTGAATTCTTCTCGTCTTTTAGGAGCCGTACCAGCTTCTCGATCAACGCGCCATCTTCCCGATAGAGGTTGAGGACACGCTCAAACCCGTTCGGCTGCATCCGGCATGCATAAGCTATGTTTAACCCCTCGATGAGCGTCTGCGCTTTTTCCTGAACCGATGGGTACCGTTGGTCAAACGCAATCTCCAGTTCCTGAAGCTGTTTTCGTGACTGGATCTGGTACGAACCAACGAGGTCGTGAGAATCGGTAATCGGAAAATCGCCTTCGCGGCAACAAAGGGCATCAAGCAACAAGAGATCAAGATCCCACTCTATCTTTAACAGTTCATCTTCACAGCGCGCACGAACTTCTTCATTGGACGCGAGCGCCATCCCCGATCGAATGGCATCGATGGTGTAGCGGCGTACACCGATGCTTATTGGTTCAACCCCGAGTCTCCGCACGAGCAGAGATAGCGCATTGAGCCGTTCCTCCTGCTGCCATGCGAGTTCCTCCGAGCCTGACACTCTTCCCACGCGGTTCATCACGTTCGGGAGCAGCGAGCGAAGGGACCTAACTGCCCGGTTTGCCACAACGCAGCTCTGGCTGTACATCAATGAGTCCACGAACTCGATGGCATTGCTTCTCAGCTCCTTCACGGCCTCATAGTTCAGTCCAAATCCGCCAAAAGAGAACGCGTGTCCCAGATTTTCTTCGTATTCTCCTTCGCGCTCCAGCACCGCATCCACGAGGTTCAGCGGTGAGAAGTCGGCATCGAAGGCATCATCCCGCCTGCATAGACGAATTGCCTGAAGGAGCATCGAGAAGTTGAATGCGGGCCACTTGTAGCGCTGATAGGACGCCATCCGCTCCAATGTTCCCTTGGCGCTTGCGCCGGCAGTCTTTGCTTTGTCTTCTTCTTGAGCCAACTCCCAAAGGATGTCTACCGCCCGCATTGTGTACTCGACGTGATAGGCCGTCGCTTCAATCAACGCCGGCAATACCTCGAGAAGATAGCCCCGTCCCTTGGCGTAGAACCGCGGGATGTCTCCTTCGATCAGCGGCTCGGTCCGGGCCATGTAAGTCAATTCGAGGACTTCTGCGGGCTGGTACACCGCCGCGGGCCTCAAATCTTCGAGAAGCTTTCTGCGCCGATAGGTGTCGGACTGACGGAACATCTCGAAGATGCGGTTCCACACCGATCCGAGTAAATCTAGGCCACGCCCGACGCGTTCCAGCCGCCAGTCCAACTCCGAGAGGTTTTGCATGAGGCGGCCAAAGAACGCGTCGCCGAACATCTCAAAGATCCGATCAGCATATCCCGTACTCAAACCGGAGTCGCCGACGCAGGCAGTCTCCAGAACATAGTCCGACAGGACATCCGGGACGATCCTCACCGGCTCGGTGCGAGGAGTAACGACTCCGTATGCCGCCAGCTGCTCCAGCGTCGCTTTGACGTCCTGGGTAGTAGAACCTAGGAACGTGCTTACCGCCTCGAGCACTTGTTCGGAGCTTGCTTCGAGCGGGCCAATCGCCGCGATGACCTGCAGCAACTTGCGGGGTGGATCAATCGCAAATTTAGGTCCGGTGAGTTCCAGTTCGTCGTAGAAGCGGGAGAAGACCTTTTTCCGAAAGTCTTCAGTCCCGCTTAGCGCTGCCGGCAGGATCTGGTGTGCCGCGATGAGATTGCCTCCTGCGACGATCACGAGCGGACTATTGTTGGACACCTGCGCCAAGTCGCGCGCATAGATACGGAAGTTCTCGCCCAGGACTTCTTGGGCAAGCGCTACTGCCTCATCGCGCGTTAGCTCTTCAAGGTCTGGAAGCCGCCGCGCTTCCGAGGAGTCGAATGTCTGATAGATCAGCTTTTCGACTTCGAGGATCCCGCCTGGCCGCGTCGAAATCACAAGTCTGATCGTCTGGCGTTGACGAAGTTCAGCCAGCAGCTGGAGAACCTCCGGCAAACGAGATGCACGGTGAGCGTCGTCGACGACGATCACGACCGGTCCAGAAGGAATCTCGTTGACACTGTCTGCGTCCCAGACAGGCTTATCCTTCAGGAAAACTACACTCCAACCTTCAAGTCCAGCACACCAGTCATGCAAGAGCTTTGATTTGCCAGCTCCACCGCGACCGCTGAAGAAGCAGATCGATTGCTCCTCAGCGGACAGAAAACTGCGGAGCGCTTCGACATGGCTTGCCCGCCCATACAGGGTGCGCGAAAAATCGAGGATGGGATTCGAATTCCGCGGCGTTTTGAAGCCAAAGAACTCCGCATAACTGACAAATGTCTTTCGGTATGTGACCCGTCTGTATGCGGAGGGCTCATTGGATCGCTCCTGCGCCACCTCGAGCGAGACATCGACCCAGGCTTCGTGCTCTCGTTTGATCTCCCGTAATCGCTCTGCAGGATAGGTTTTCGGCAGATCGTCCACCATTTTGTGGTGAACATTGCAGAGTAAAAGCAGGTTCTCGACCCGGTGAATCAGCTCAGCCGGGAAGCTTCGATCGGCTCTTGGTCCCTTCCGTTTCCCCGACACAATATGACATTCTTCTCCGACCAGCGAAGGCTGCGAATCCAAAGCTCCATTAATCGCAAATTTACGTTTGCAGATGGCGCAACGGTTTCCTGAAGCACCCCACAACAGCTTCCGGGTCTTTTGTGTGATCGCCGCCATCTTCGCTTGCCGGTCTCGCTCCCACCTTCAATCCATCGTAAGACACTCGTCGACTCAAATTGCCTCTATTGGTGGAGATGGAGCAATGGAGGGATGTCAATTTCGTTTCAGAAGTGGAACGAAATTGACAGGTGCTGCGCGTCGGGAGGCCCGAATTGCCGCTCCTGCCGGATGGCGGGAGCATCGCACAAGGGCGGGCAGGCGGGCAGCCAAACCTAAGAATGCGGAGCTGCGAACTATTCTGTTGCTGCTGGCTCCTCCGTGCGAATGGCCCGGAGGATGGTGGAGGCGGTGCGCTGAATAACTTCAAGGCTTTCGGCCAGAAGCGCGGCATTGCCTGCGTACATTTGAATGTAGTCGCTGCTGGCGCGGCCCATTTCCAAGCCAACGGCCTGGCCCACGATGAAGGCCACGGCCTCGGCTTCCGTCTCGCGCACAGTCTGCGTGGTCATGGTGCGGCGTTCTGCCTTGTGGAGAAGCTCGTGGCCAGTCTCGTGAACTAAGCTGACGAATTCCTCAGCCTTCGACTGGCCGGGTAGCAGGGCGATCTTCCCGCCGTAACTGACGCCGAGGGCCGGGGCGATCTTCTCGTTGAATTCGAGCGCGATGTTCTGCTGCGCGAGGAAGTCAATTAGCCGGTCGCGGTGGTCGCCCACTTCGCCGCTAATGGTGTGCTCAAATTCGGGCAGGTCCGCGCCTTCGGTCTGCGTCACATCGAACACGTACACGGCGCGGAAACCGATCAGTATGGGCTGAGGTTTGGTTTCCGGCTCCCGCTCCGATTCGCTGCTGTCGTTCTTTCCACGCCGGAATCCCGTCATGGGAGCGAGAATCTGGATGCCTTTCTCGCCCTTCTTCACAAACCGGCCTATTTCGTTCCATGTGCGGATGCCTGCCACACGTGTAGCTGTCGGGCGCTGTCTAGCGATCTGCAAAATGTTCCCGAAACTGTACGAATGGAAACGGGCCATTGCATTCAGGTAGGCGGTGAGGGTTTCACTCTTGCCAGCTTCAAGCTGCTGGATCAGGTAATCCACGGCCTGCTTGATGAGAAGTTGCGTGGGGTTGTCGCGCTGCGTGGTGCGCTGCTGGTAAGGCGAATCACTGTGGCTGCGTAGCGCCGCATTATTCCTGTGCGGCGCGGCGGGGACGCCGGTGGTTCCATTGCTGCTGGTGTTGGCTGCAATGCTGGTTGTGCTTATGTTCTGCTCCATGATGCTGCTCCTGTGCTGTAGCCCCGTTGGGGCTGATTGGCGTCCAGAAGCAAGAGCACGAAAACCAAACCAATTTTTTTCGTTGAGTGCTCCCGCTTCATGGCTCTTGCAACGGGCGGAGGCGGGAAGGTTCGGTCAAGGGCGGGCGTTCGGCGCCCGTTCATCGGAGCGCAGCAGAGACCCTTGACAGGTTCTTCCCGCCTCGGCTAGACAGTTGCCTGAAGCGGGGGCGCTCAGACGAGAAAGAAACCTGGTCAAGCTTCCTTATTGCCGGGAGGCACCTTAGGAGGGTGCAAAGGGGGAAGGTACAGGTCTGTGCAGAGGGGAAGGTACGACGATCTCGACGTGCCATCTGAAAGCCCGACGCCAGGACGTAAAATGACGATGACCTTATGCTTCGCTTGGAACAAATAACGAAAGGATGCACGCTCCGAGGCGTAACACCTGGTGCGGACGTTGTTGTCGTCGATGTGGAGTGGATCGGTGATGTCGTTAGCCTCACCTATCGCAGCCTCGCCGGAAAGGTCGCTACCGAGCTAAAGTTCAGAAACGACGAGGGAACGCTGGAGCTTGTCGAGAAAGGCGCGAGTTGGGCATTCGACTCCGACGGGGCACTTTTTCGGCTGCTTTCGGAAGCCCGGCGAATTCAACTGGCCCATTTGTTTGACCCGCTATTGGCGGTGCATTCCTCCCAGATCGAACCGTTGCCACATCAGATTCTGGCGGTCTATCAGGAAATGCTCTCTCCGAGCCGTCATCCGCTTCGATTTCTGCTGGCCGACGATCCCGGTGCAGGAAAGACCATTATGGCCGGGTTGCTGATCCGGGAATTGATGATCCGCGGAGATTTACGGCGGTGCATGGTCGTCTGCCCTGGCGCACTCGCGGAGCAGTGGCAAGATGAACTGCACGAAAAATTTGACCTGAACTTCAAAATCGCGACCACGGATTCCATCGAAGCTGCCCCGACGGGCAACTGGTTTCAGGAGAACGATCTTGCCATCTGTCGGCTGGATAAGCTCAGCCGCGACGAAGCCATTCAGGAAAAGCTGAAGGTAAGCGACTGGGATCTCATCGTCTGCGATGAAGCCCATAAGATGTCCGCTACCTACACCGGCGGTGAGTTCAAGACGACGAAGAGGTACCAACTCGGAAGATTGCTGGGCGGACTCACCCGCCATCTTCTGCTGATGACGGCCACCCCGCATAACGGGAAGACCGAGGATTTTCAGGCATTCCTCGCCCTGCTGGACAGTGACCGCTTCGAGGGGCGGCAGCGTGACGGCATGAATGCCATTGACGCATCCGATCTCATTAGGCGTTTGATAAAAGAGCAATTGAGGCGTTTTGATGGCACGCCGTTGTTCCCTGAGCGGATCGCCACGACCGTCGGCTACGAACTGTCGCATCTGGAAGATCGCCTCTACACAGAAGTCAGCGACTACGTTCGTAACGAATTCAATCGCGCCGACAATCTGGGCAGCGATGCGCGCAAGGGTACGGTGGGGTTTGCGCTCACGATCCTGCAGCGCCGTCTTGCCTCTTCTCCGGAAGCGATCTACAGGTCATTGAAACGCCGCCGCGAGCGCCTGGAAGATCGCCTCAAGGAAGCGGAGATGCGCCGCCGCACGGGCGCTGCCGGCGATGCGGTGCAGCCGGCGTACCGTGTCCTCTCCGATGAAGAGCTCGCCGATATTGACGACGGAACGGAAACCGAGTTTGAGCAGGAAGAGGAAGCGCTGGTCGATCAGGCGACCACTGCCCAAACGATTGCCGAGCTCCAGGCTGAGATTGAGATTCTGAAGGGCCTTGAGAAACTCGCGCAGCAGGTCAAGGCCAGCCAGACGGACCGCAAGTGGGAAGAGTTGCGGAGTCTTCTCAATCAAAATGCTGCCTTGCATCGCCCTGACGGTCATCGCCGTAAGCTGGTTATTTTCACCGAACATCGGGACACGCTCAACTATCTCAGCGAACGTCTGCGCGCTCTCATCGGCAGAGACGAAGCCATCGTGGAGATTCATGGCTCGATGGGAAGAGACGAGCGCCGCCGCGCACAGGAGCGATTCACCCAGGACGTGAAGACAGAAATCCTGCTCGCCACTGATGCCGCCGGCGAAGGCATAAATCTCCAACGCGCGCATTTGATGGTGAATTACGACCTGCCATGGAATCCGAACAGGCTGGAGCAGCGTTTTGGTCGTATACACCGTATCGGGCAGCGCGAAGTCTGCCACCTCTGGAACTTGGTTGCGGCAAAGACGCGCGAAGGCGCGGTCTATACCCGCTTGCTGGAAAAACTCGAAGAAGCGCGCAAAGCCCTCAAGGGCAGCGTATTCGACATTCTCGGCCAGCTTTTCCAGGGCCAGCCGTTACGTGACCTGCTGATTGAGGCGGTTCGCTATGGCGACAGCCCCGAGGTGCGAGCCCGGCTGCTGGAGCGCGTCGATAACCTTGCGGACCGGGAGCGCTGCCGCGAACTGATCGAAGAACGTGCCTTGGTCCATGCCACGCTCGACACTTCGGAGATTCAGCGTGTGCGGGAAGACTGGGAGCGGGCGCAGGCCCGTCGTTTGCAGCCGCACTTCATTCAGGCGTTCTTCCTCGCGGCGTTCCAGCATCTCGGCGGATCGATCTTCGAACGCGAACCGCGGCGCTTTCAGATCAAGCATGTGCCGCCGCTCATTCGTCATCGCGAATTGCAGATCGGCACCGGCGTTCCCATTCTTCCGAATTACGAGCGTGTCACCTTCGAGAGGCATCTGCGCCAGGTGGACGGCAGGCCGCCAGCGGAATTCATCACGCCGGGCCATCCGCTCTTGGCCTCTACGATTGCTCTTCTCACCGAACGGCATCAAGGGCTGCTCCGCCGCGGCGCGCGTCTTGTCGATAAAGAAGCCACATCGGAAGACATTCGTGTCCTGTTTTATCTTGACCACTCGGTCGTGGACGGTCATGAGAATCGAGACGGCAGCCGTCGCGTGATCTCCCGCCGTCTTCAGTTTGTGGAGGTCGATGCCAGTGGCAATGTCCGCAACGGCGGTTACGCGCCCTATCTCGATTACCGGCCTATGCGTGAGGATGAGAGGCCGGTGGTGGATGGGCTCATTCAGTCTGCGAACTGGCTCCGTGCCGATACCATCGAGAAGACGGCTCTCGCCTACGCAATCCAGCACCTTGTCCCCGAACATTTCGATGAAGTTAGCGCAGCACGCCTGCTGGCAGTGGAACGCACGCGCGCCGCGGTGCATGAGCGCCTGACACGGGAGATCATGTACTGGAACAACCGGGCGCAAGAGCTGAAAGACCACGAACTGGCTGGCAAGCCCAATGCGCGGCTCAACTCCGGCAATGCGCGCGCCCGCGCCGACGAACTCGAAGGTCGCTTGCAGGCACGCATGGCAGAACTCGAAAAGGAACGTCAGCTTAGCAAGCTGCAGCCGAATATCGTCGGCGGCGCCGTCATTATTCCGGAGTGCCTGCTTAACCGGCTGCTCGGCAAGCGTACCCCTGCCATGCTTGACCAGCACCGCGACCCGGAGATTGAGCGCATGGCGATGGAAGCGGTCATGGCGCGCGAGCGGGAGCTGGGCTTTGACCCTCGCGATGTCAGTCGCGAGCGACTGGGTTACGACATCGAATCGCGTCATGGTGATGGGAGGTTGCGTTTTCTTGAGGTCAAGGGCCGCCATGCCGGGGCGGAGACCGTGACCGTCACCCGCAATGAGATTCTCACCGCGCTCAATAAGCCGGAGGAGTTCATTCTGGCCATCGTCCACTGCGATGGTGACCGGACGACTCCTTATTATGTGCGGCGACCGTTTCGGAACGATCCGGACTTTGCCGTCGAAAGCGTCAATTACAACCTGGCCGACTTGCTGAAGTCGGCAGAGGTGCTGGCAGAAACCGCAGGATGAAAGATACCGGAAGTGAAGAAGAAGCTGATTGAAGTTGCTCTGCCTTTGGAAGCCATCAATGCCGCCTCGGCGCGGGAGAAGTCCATCCGTCACGGCCATCCCTCCACGCTGCATCTATGGTGGGCGCGCCGTCCATTGGCAACTTGCCGCGCGGTGCTTTTCGCCTCGTTGGTAGACGATCCTTCCAGTTTGCCGGAGCGATTTCCCACGCCGGAGTTGCAGGAGGCCGAGCGCCAGCGGCTCTTTCGCATCATCGAACGCATGGTGCCGTGGGAGGCGACCAATGACAAAGGCGTGCTGGCGGAAGCCTGGGCGGAGATTCTGAAGTCAACGGGCGGTCATCCACCAGCCATTTACGATCCCTTCTGCGGCGGCGGCTCGATTCCGCTGGAGGCCCAAAGGCTTGGACTACAGGCGCACGCCAGCGACCTGAACCCCGTTGCAGTGCTGATTACTAAGGCGCTGATTGAGATTCCGCCAAAGTTTGCCAACCGCGCGCCGGTCAATCCGGAGGCAAGGCGCAAGGGTCTGAGCGATGGAGCCTACCCCGGCGCGATGGGACTGGCGGAAGATGTTCGGTACTACGGCGCATGGATGCGCACGAAAGCACAGGAGCTTATCGGCAATCTGTATCCTGCGGTGCGACTGCCGGACGGCGGCGATGCCACGGCGATCGCGTGGCTATGGGCGCGGACCGTGAAGTGCCCGAACCCGGCCTGCGGCGCGGAGATGCCGCTTGTACGCAGTTTTGCGCTCTCAACCAAGAAAGGAAAGGAGGCATGGGTTGAGCCGGTGGTGGATCAGGCCGCGCGCACCGTGCGTTTTACGGTGCATACAGGTGCCGGTACCGTGCCGCCAGCAACCAAAACCGGCAGAGGTGCGAATTTCCGCTGCCTTGTTTGCAAGCAAACATCTGTCGATACGCACGTGAAGGCCGAGGCAATGGCCGGGCGGATGGGTGCGAAACTGCTGGCGATTGTGACGGAGGGCGAACGGGGCCGTGTCTATGTTGAGCCCAATG
>Ga0335072_10014400_pt1 | contig 11235 bp, 10 predicted proteins | sample Lox_Sample_21_FD_206725 | JGI IMG/M metagenome (GOLD analysis project Ga0335072, IMG submission 206725) | Soil microbial communities from Loxahatchee National Wildlife Refuge, Florida, United States - Lox_Sample_2.1 | ecosystem: Environmental > Terrestrial > Soil > Wetlands | place: USA...
CGGGTGGGCGGAATCTCGAACTCCGCGCTGCTCGCGGCCAGCGCACCGGCCAGCCCCAGAGTCGTCGGGTCAGGTGGCTCGCCGACGATGAGCACATGCCGCAGCGACGGGACCGTGTCGCGGATCGGAGCGATCTTGCGAGCGTACAGTTCCGCGCTTGTCACCAGGACCTTCGCGTCCCCCAGCCGCAGCCGCTCGCGGATGGGTTCCGGGCCGAAGGCGGGGAACAGCGGGCTCAGCACGCTGGTGTTCTTGAGCGTGCCCAGCGCCGCCACGTACAGCTCGGGCACCCGCCCGAGCAGCGTGAACACGCGGTCGCCATGGCCAACGCCTAGAGAGCGCAGCAGGTTGGCGAAGCGGCTCGTCTGGCCGGCCAGATCGGCGTACGTGAGGTCGCTGACGCTGCCGTCCCTCGCGACACAGCGCAGGGCCACCACTCCGGCCAGGGCTCCCGCCGCGTGCCGGTCGACCGCCTCATGGGCGATGTTGAGCCCGCGCCCGCCGGGAAGGCCATCGAGATGTGCCCGCGCCTGTTGCCACGAGAAGGCCTGTACGGCCGCGTCGTAGTCCGGCAGATTGGACCCGTTCCCAGGCTCACGCCGCTTGTCGATGGGTTTCCAGTCCATAGCGTGACCTCCCGTGGTCTCAGGCCCGGGAAAATGCCGCTGCTGCCGGTCTAAAGCCGGCTCACCGAGGTCAGGCAGGGGCGAAGGTCCCGTAGCCGCGTACCGGTCGTCACGGCTTGCCCGCGGTCACAGCTGCAGCCGGGCTCGCTCATGCGTGACGTCCTCAAGCTCCCCCGCGGCCGACTCAAGCAGCACGTGGGTAGGCCGGACAAGGCCCGCGCGACGGCGATCTTCTCGCCGATGCCACGTCGCCGCACAGGAATAGGGCCGCCAGGCCGCCGGCCATGCGGCCCACGCACGGGTCAGGCTGGTGCGTCAGCCCGCGCTGGACGCTGACATCAGGTAGGACACGAACATGCCCAGCGTGGCCAGCTCCGGATAATCCCGTGGCGGGATCTCGATGCCGGTGCGGCCGTGGATGGCCGCCATCAAGGTCAGGAAGTCCCTGGAGTCAAGCCCGGCCACCTCCTGAAGGGGCATGTCAGGATCGACCGCGCTGAGGTCGATCTCAGGGGCGACCTCACCCAGCGTGGCCGTCAACAGGGCAGTTGCTTCATCCTTGGTCATGGGCTTCCCCAGTCATGCCCGCCTCCGCGGGGGCCAGTCTCAACGTCGTCAGCCCGGAGCATACGACGGCCCGGTGCGTGGCAGCCTGGGTCGTTGGCCCTGCCCGGCACGGCCGACCGGCCCTTCCGCGACGGGACGCTGCGGCCAACACTGAGCCTAGGAAGGGCCAGTGGGGGTGACGCTGCCGGGAGTATCCGGAGTAACCGCCCGGCCAGCAGGACGCGTGGTGCGGGAGGCGTGATGACTCCAGTCGGAGAACTAGGCGCTGACGTTGCTGGTGACGTCCTGAACATGCTGAGCCTCGCCGACGGCCGGATCCTGACCGTGCGGACCGTGACGCACGCCGACGTCGATGGTCTGGAAGCGCTGTTCTGGGGGCTATCCGAGGATGATAGGTACTTCCGCTTCTTCAGCATGTCCCCTCCGGGCCGGAAGTTCCTTGAGCAGATGACCCGGGCCGCGGAGGAGGGCGGCTACCGCCTGGTGGCGGTCGTCTCCGGCGCCGAGGACAGGCTCGTGGCCGAGGCTGGCTACGCCCTCTTGCCTGACGGTAATGGCGACTTCGCTCTTACGGTGGCCGCTGGCTGGCGAGGCTGGCTGGGGCCCTACCTGCTCGACGCCGTTGTTGCCGCCGCGGCCGCCCGCGGTGTGCCCAACCTGGAGGCCGACATCCTGGTCAGCAACGTCCGGATGCTCGCACTGGTATCCCACCGCGGCTATGTGACGCTTGCGCACCGGGGTTCGGAAGTGCGGGTCGCCATCGGTGCCGCCAAACCCCGCCCCGGCCCTCGCTGAGGCGGACCGGGCGTGCCGCAGCGCGGACGCGATCCCTTGGTCACGTGACCATCACGGTCAGGCCGCCGGGCACGGGCCCGCGTCAGCGGCCTTCCTGGCAGGCACGGAGTCAACATTGCCGATGAGCGCATGCTGGAGAGCTGGTCGGCGATGATCAGGCCAGCCAGCCGGCCGTGACAATCTACGACCCGGAAGGCTTCCTGCCGTAGCTTTCCGGAAGGCTTCCTGCCGTAGCTTTCCGGCATACGCTCTGGCGGCAGCGCAGGTCGCCCGGCGCCCGGACGGGGGTCCTGGCACCGGACGAGGGACGGTCACGGAGATCCCCGGGCCGGACGTGACGATGGTCCCTGGTGGTGCTGGCCGTCCGCGGGGAGGCTGGTTAGTGGGGTTGTCATGCTTTTCTCCGACCGGGTGGATGCGGGGCAGCGACTGGCTGCGCGGCTGGCGTACCTGCAAGGCGAGCCGGTGGTCGTGCTGGGGCTGCCGCGAGGCGGTGTGCCCGTCGCGCTGCAGGTGGCCCGGGCGCTGGGCGCACCGCTGGATGTCATCGTCGTCCGCAAGCTCGGTGCGCCCTTCCAGCCTGAGCTGAGCCTGGGCGCGATCGGTGAAGACGGGGTCCGGGTCATCAACTGGGACATCGTCAGCGAGGCCGGGGTGCCAGCCGGCGAACTGGCCGCGATCGAGTCGTGGGAGCGGGCGCAGGTGGATGCCCGCGCCGCCCGGTACCGCGCCAGCCGGCCACGCGAGCCGCTCGGCGGCAAGGTGGCGGTGGTGGTCGATGACGGCATCGCCACCGGATCGACGGCACGGGCGGCATGCCGGATCGCCCGGGCACACGGCGCGGCCCGGGCAGTGCTGGCCGTGCCGGTCGCGCCGCCAGGCTGGGAAACGCGGATCGCGGACGCTGCCGACGAGCTGGTCTGCCTGCACACCCCGGCCGGCTTCTTCGCCATCGGCCAGTACTACACGGACTTCTCCCAGACAACCGATGACGAGGTCATCGCCTGCCTCAAGCGCGCGGCGGCACCAGCGGCCCGGCCACAGAACAGCACTGACCCCGCTGCCGATCCGCCTGCCGACCACGGGGAAGTCCCCCCTGCCCAGGGCATGGACGTAGCACCGGTAGCGGGCGGAGTGCAACTGGCCGGTTATCTGGCCAGGCCAGCGGATGCACCCGGGATCGTGGTGTTCGCTCACGGCAGCGGCAGCAGCCGGCACAGCCCACGCAACCGGTACGTCGCCCGCGTCCTGAACCAGGCTGGCCTGGGTACGCTCCTGTTCGACCTGCTCACCCAGGAGGAAGAAGTCAACCGGGCCAACGTGTTCGACATCGGGCTGCTGGCTGGCCGGCTCACCGAGGTGACCCGGTGGCTGCGGGCCCAGCCGGGCGCTGGGCAGGCCGCTGTCGGCTATTTCGGGGCCAGCACCGGCGCCGCGGCCGCGCTGTGGGCGGCCGCCGAGCCCGGCGCCCCCGTCGCCGCCGTGGTGTCCCGCGGTGGCCGGCCCGATCTCGCCCGCCCCCGGCTGGGCGCGGTGACCGCGCCCACGCTGCTGATCGTCGGCGCCAATGACGACGTGGTGCTGGATCTCAACCACCGCGCCCAGGCCGAGTTGCGGTGTGAGAACCAGCTTGCCGTCGTGCCGGGCGCCACGCATCTGTTCGAAGAGCCAGGCACCCTGGCTGCTGCCGCCGCGCTGGCCCGGGACTGGTTCGTCCGCTATCTAGCGCGCAGCCGCGATCCGGTGACCTGACCATGCCAGGCTGATGGCCGACGTCGGGGATACGGGGGTGCGGCATGGAACCCGCGGGGAATCATCCGCACGTGCCCGCAGACCGGTCACCCCGGCCCAGTCCAGTGCGGGCAGATCCGGTGGAGCCGCCGCCGGTCCCACCGCCAGCACCCCAGCCAGCGCCGCCACTACCGCAGCCCGGGCCACCGCCCGCCCCACCGCCGGAACCAGAGCCGCAGCCGCCGGCACCGCCGCCAGAACCCAGGCCACAGCCACGACCGCTACCACCGCCCGAACCCGGGCCGCAGCCGGAGCCACCGCCTCCCGGCCCGCACCCAGAACCGCTACCCGGCGGTGCCCGCAGGCCGCTGGCTCTCGCCCCTCAGGCATGGCCCGCACCTCGCCGGTGAACCGCAGCCGCGCCAGCGCCAATCCGTCAGCAGGCCACCTGGCATGGCCAGCTACTGACCGCTGGCCGGGCTGTCCTGAGGATTGCCCGGCAGGTACGCCACCAGGGTGTCGTCGGACGGGGAAAACATGCTCTCCCGGCCATCCAGCCAGCGCACCAGATACGGCGGCGACCCGTTCTCACCACGGACGGCGATGATCACGCCCGCGCGCTCATGATCACCGGCGCACCGCCCGTGGACCATCAGTTCATCACCCACGGCCGCTTGCATCACGCAACTCCCTTGCTCTCCCACGTGATGATCTTCCGTTCGCTGGAGGGACCCTGAGTCCCGGTGGCTTCCTGGCTGGTAGCAGGTTGGCGGGCCCATGGCGCGGCGGCGTGATCCCGCCAAGTTCATAACCGATCATGGTCCCCGAACGCAGCCTGACGTTCCGTTACCGGTTGGCTATCGTGCTGCCCTGTCGTTTGCTGGGCAGGTGCTGGACCTCAGTGTCGGCGGACGGGAAGAACACGCTCTCCCGGCCATCCCGCCACCGCACCCGATACGGTGGCGCTCCGTTGTCGCCGTGGACTTCGAGGATCACGCCCGCCCGGTCGTGGTCATCGACGTGACGTCCCCGGACCACCAATTCATCGCCCACTGCCGCTCGCATCGCCTGCCTCCTCTCACGTGCGTATGTGATCATCCTCGGCTGGCCGGGGTCAGCACGCCAGGGCCGAAAGTCCAGCCAGCAGGGGCCCTCGGTGCGGTCTGCCCGGGAACCTTGTACGCCTCGCCTAGCTGGCAGGCTCGCTGGGTGGCGGGTTGCGGCGAGCCCATTCCTCATAGGCGTCCACTGCTGTCGGCAGAGTCGCACGCCTTGTCCCCGCTGGGGGGCGTTTGGCCCTGCTGGCGCGGTATGCCGTCATGGTGTGGTGGAAGCTGTGGACGACAGCGGATTCCTGATCGTGGAGGTGCCAGCGTGAGCGAACAATCCGGTCCAGGAACTGCCCCCGCCTCGCTCGAGGGGCGCGTGCACGCCCTCGAGGAGCGGGTGACCGCACTGGGCGACGCGGTCCGCGTGCTGGCCCGCGGGCTTGAAGACATCCCGACCAGCGGACCCGGCCAGGGGCAGGCGGCCGAAGCTGCCCGGCGGGCCTATGACCTGCTGCTGGTGACCGAGCCACGTACGCCGCCTGCCTGATAACGGACCAGGCAGGGCGGCGAGGCGGCCCCCCGGCCAGGCCCCCGGGCGGCCCATGGTTGCAGGCATCTGATTGACCACTGTGTGGCGTTAAGAAGTCTTGGTCTGGGGACCGGACCAGTGGGGCGGATGACGCGGGGATGCTGACGGCGGGGGAAGGGGGTGTTCTACTGCCCACCGGTGTCGGGCTCACCGGAGAGGGCGAGACCGGGCGAAGCGGGCCAGCTGCCAGCGTGCCGGGCGGCCTGGCTGGCCGAGGGTCCCCGCCAGGTAGCGGTCGCGGGTGGCGGCGTGGCGGGCATGCCTGCGGCGCCGGCCGCGGGTGGCTGGGCCGCCGCCACGACGGGGCCGCCTGCCCGGTCTGGGCCAGGCGGTGCGGTCGACCGCATCCAGCACCGGACCGCGGCCTGGGCCGTTGGTCCGCGGCAGGCCCTGGTCAGCCGGGCTGCCGGGGGACCTTCGCCCCTGCCCCGCTGGCCGGCTGCCTGGTCAAGATCGGCGTATGACAACCCAAGCCAGCGCCCAGCCCGCTACCGAGCGCACCTGGCTGGCCCGCCATGTGGTGCACACCCTGGGCGGCCGGTATTCGGTAAAGCTGGGGATCGACGTCGGCGCGGGTGATGCCCAGATCGAGCGGTGGTTCCTGGCCGCCACCCTGTTCGGCACCCGGATCACCGCCCAGACCGCCGAACGCACCTACCAGGTGCTGACCAGCGCCGGCCTGGTGCGCGTCGGCCAGGCCCGGTGTATCCCGTACGGCACCTTCATCGGCTACCTCGGCCAAGGCGGCTATGCCCGCTATGACGGGCAGACAGTAGCGCGGCTGCAGGCCCTGTCGGAGATCATCGGCGAGCGTTACGACGGCCGGGCCGCACTGATCGGCCAGCAGCACACCAGCTACCCGGCGCTGCGGGCTGCGCTGGGCGTGCTGCCCGGCTGGGGGCCGGTGACGATCCAGTTGTTCCTGCGCGAACTGCGCGGCGTGTGGCCTGGAGCGCAGCCGCCGATCGACCCGCGCGCCGAGTACGCCGCGCGCCACCTCGGTCTCACCAGCCCGGGGTCCCCCAGCCTGGCGGCCCTGACCCGGCTGGCTTCTGACGCGGGTACCGACCCCCGCGATCTGGAAAGCGGGCTGGTCCGGCTTACCCTGGCGCATCATCATCACCGCCGGTGGCTGCGCGCCTGCCCGGGCGGGGACCGGTGTGCCGTGCTCACGTTATGGCCGCCGCCTGCACCATCCGGGCATACCAGGCGAGCCCGGGCACACCAGGCGGGCCGGGCCTGGGGTCTCAGGTATGGCTGACCTGGATCCGGCGGCTCTCCGCTTCGGCCTTGGGCAGCGGGACGGTGACCTTCAGGATGCCCTTGTCATAGCCGGCGGTGACGTGCGCGGTGTCGGCTCCCTCGGGCAGGGTGACCGAACGGCTGAGTGAGCCGTAGCGGAACTCGCAGTGATGCGGCTCTTTGTGCTCCTCGTGCCGTTCGGCGTGAATCGTCAGCGTCCTGCCCTCGACGCTGACCTCGACGTCTTTCTCCGGGTCCAGGCCCGGCAGCTCGGCACGGAGAACATAGTCGCCATCGTGGACGTAGTCCTCCACCCGGAACGGACGGCCGGTGGTGAACGGCAGCAGCGGCGCCCATGGCTCGTCGAACATGTCGAACAGGTCAGGGAATCGCGGGTGCCGGCGCTCTAGCTGGGCCATGACGGCCTCCTTGCGGTTGCAGCATGCTCTATACCCCCATCCCATGCCACCGCGGAGGTCTGGCCCAGAGGACCAATTCCTCCTGACCTGGGACGTTCGTCCTCTGGCGGCCGGCCTAGGCGGTAATGATGCTGAAAGTGGCCTGCGGGACGAGCGGAGGAGCTGGAAGCGCAGTCCACGCCGGGGCCGGTACACGGCGGGGAATGGCTGAAGGCTGAGAGGCTCATAGGGCGACCCCTAGAACCTGACCCGGGCAATGCCGGCGGAGGGAAATCGCCTCGCAGGTCCTTCACATGCCATCGATGTGCTGCACGTTATTCTGCGTGCGAAATGCTGCGATTCAGCCAGCGAGGTAGGACCTTCGCTATGTGCGGATCGCCCTTGCGCGGTGCGCGGAGATCGCTGGGACGGCCCGGGCCGCCGGCGTCCATCGTCTCGACGCGACTCTGGCCGATGTCCTCGAGCCGGGGCTGGTTGTCGCCCATGGTGTTGAAGGCGACACTCTCGTCGCGCGCCCCCGCGGGGAGGCGGTCGGGCGCGTCACGGATGCTGGAACTGTTCCACGCTCTGCTGGGAGACAGCGTGCGGAAGTCCCGCTCAGGAGCTGCCCGTGACAGAGTCGCGGATCACCACGACGGGGCAGGTGGCGTGGTGCACGCAATGCTGGCCGACCGACCCGAGCAGCGCCTCAACGAACCCGCCATGCCCGCGGCTGCCAACAACCAGCAGGTCGGCACCGGCTGATGCATCCATCAGTGCCTGGGCCGCGTTCCCCTCCACCACCTTGGTGTGGATCTCAACCTGCCCGGCAGAGTTTCGGACCTGCCCGATCGCGTCGCTGACCGCACGCTCGGCGAGCTCTTCCCAGTCGACCTCCGATACCGGCGCCGGGTAGCCGTAAGTGATTGGGAACTCCCAGGCGATAACCGCCTCGACCGCCGCGCCTGTCAACCGGGCCTGCCTGACCGCCCAGGCCAGTGCCGCCACCGACGGGACCGAGCCGTCCACGCCAACCACGATTCGGTGTTCATGCTCGCCGGGCTGAGTCGTCATTGTCCCCTCACGGAGGGATCACCGGCCCCGGGTGATGACCATACCTGCCAAGGTCCGGAGTATGTTGCGCCGGGACCCGGCCGCCCGGTGGCCAACGCGGTTCGTCGTGGCTCGGGTCCCGCCGGACGGGCAGCCCCGTCCTCCTGCTCTGCTTTCTTGCCGAACGCATCGCAGGCGCTGCTGAGACGCGCCCGGACCCGGGGACGCCCGGCCAGCCGCACATCTGCCTCACGCCTGGATGCGGCTTGCCGCATCTGCCGCCTTGCCCCCTTTCTTCACTGGCCATCGGACAGCTGCGCCGGTGGGCCTGTGACCTGGCGCATCGGTGGGCAAGCGGCTGGGGGTGTCTCAGCTTGCCGGGGCGGCCTCGGTGAACTGGCTGTTGTAAAGGTCATAGTAGAAACCGTGCTGGGTGAGCAGGTCCTCGTGGCTGCCCTGCTCGACGATATGCCCGGCGTCCATCACGACGATCGTGTCTGCGTTGCGGATGGTGGACAGCCGGTGGGCGATGACGAAGCTCGTCCGGCCCTGCCGCAGCCTTGCCATGGCGTCCTGGATGAGGACCTCGGTGCGGGTGTCGACGTTGCTCGTGGCCTCGTCGAGGATGAGGATGGGCGGGCTGGCCAGGAACGCCCTGGCGATCGTCAGCAACTGCTTCTGCCCGGCAGAGATGTTGGACGCATCCTCATCGAGCAGCGTGTCGTAGCCGTCGGGCAGGGTTCGGATGAAGTGATCGGCGTAAGCGGCCCGCGCCGCGGCGACGATCTGCTCACCGGTGGCGCTCTGCATTCCGTAGCCGATATTGTCCCGGACGGTGCCGGCGAACAGCCAGGTGTCCTGCAGCACCATGCCAAAGCACCGGCGCACCTGGTCGCGGGTCAGCTCACGGTAGTCGGTGCCGTCCAGGGTGATCCGGCCAGAGTCGATCTCATAGAAGCGCATCAGCAGGTTGACCACGGTGGTCTTGCCTGCCCCGGTAGGCCCGACGATCGCAATGCTCTGGCCGGGCTCGGCGGTCAGGGTGAAGTCCTCGATCAGCGGCTTATCCGGTTCGTACCGGAACGACACGTGCTCGAGCGCCACCCGCCCGGCGATCGGGGGCGGCCCCACCGGAGTCAGGGCCCGGGCCGGTGCGCGCTCGGAGGCCTCTTCGGGGGCGTCCAGGAACTCGAACACCCGCTCGGCGGAGGCCAGCCCGGACTGCAGCATGTTCATCTGGCCGGCGATCTGGGTGATCGGCATCGTGAACTGGCGAGAGTACTGGATGAAGGCGGTAACGTCGCCGAGGGACATCCGGCCCGACGCGACCCAGTACCCGCCGATGACTGCGATCGCGACGTAGTTCAGGTTGGCCAGGAACTGGATCGATGGCTGGATGACCCCGGACAGGAACTGGGCGCGGAAGCTGGCCTCATACAACCGGTGGTTCTGGCGGCCGAACTCCTCGATGGTGGGCCGCCGCCGGCCGTAGAGCTGCACCAGGGCATGCCCGGTGTGGGTCTCCTCGACCAGCCCGTTCAGGCTGCCGGTCTGCTCCCACTGGGCGGCGAACTGGGCCTGCGACCGCCGTGCGATGAAGAAGGTCACCACCAGCGCGAGCGGGATGGTGGCCACCGACACCGCGGCGAGCAGCGGCGATATCCAGAACATCATGCCCATGACCCCGATGATGGTCAGCACCGAGGTGAGCAGCTGGCTGAGTCCTTGCTGCAGCGTGGTGGTGAGGTTGTCGATGTCGTTAGCGACCCGGCTGAGGATGTCGCCGTGCGGATGGCTGTCGAAGTACCGCAGCGGCAGCCGGGCCAGCTTCCCCTCGACCTCGCGGCGCAGCCGGTACATGGTGCGCTGGGTGACGCCCGCCATGATGTAGGTCTGGCCCCAGCTGAACGCGGCCCCGGCCAGATACACCACGGCGGCCAGCCCGAGGACCTGCCCGAGATGGGTAAGGTCGACCCCCACGCCCGGGGTGATGTTCATCCCGGAGATCATGTCAGCGAGCTGGCCGTGGCCGTGCGCCCGCAGCAGCGCGACAGCCTGCTCCTTGGTGACGCCGGCCGGCAGCTGCTTGCCCACGATGCCGTTGAACAGCACGTTGGTCGCATCGCCGAGGATCCTCGGGCCTGTCACCAGGAACCCAACCGAGGTCACGCCCAGAAGCAGCACGATCACCAGCCGGGCCCGCTCGGGGCGCAGCCTGCCCAGCAGCCGCCGCAGCGTGCCCCGCAGGTCCTTGGCCCGCTCCGCTGGCGCCCCGGTGCCTGGCCGTCCGGCCACGGCGCCACGGCCTATGCCGCCGGGCCGGCCGATCATGCCGCGGCCTCCGCACCGAGCTGGGATTCGACGATCTCCCGGTACGAGTCACAGCCCGCCATCAACTCCAGGTGCGTGCCTATCCCGGCGATGCGGCCCTCATCGAGCACGATGATCCGGTCGGCATGCATGATCGTGCTGACCCGCTGCGCCACGATGACGATGGCGGCGTCGCGCGTTCCGGTCCGCAGCGCCGCGCGCAGCCGCGCATCGGTGGCGGCGTCAAGCGCCGAGAAGCAGTCATCGAAGAGGAACAGTCCGGGCCGTTTCACCAGTGCTCTGGCGATCGACAGCCGCTGCCGCTGCCCGCCGGAGACGTTGCTGCCGCCTTGGTCGATGGTGGCGTCGAGCTGGCCGGGCATCGCGGCCACGAAGTCGCTGGCCTGCGCGATCTCCAGGGCGTGCCACAGTTCCGCGTCAGTGGCCCCCGGCCTGCCGAACCGCAGCGTACTGGCGACAGTGCCGCTGAACAGGAACGCCGCCTGCGGTACCAGCCCGATCCCGCCCCACAGCTGTTCCAGGGCCTGGTCCCGCACGTCCACGCCGTTGACGAGCACCTGGCCCTGGGTGGCGTCGAAGAACCGCGGGATCAGCCCGAGCAGCGTTGTCTTGCCGCTGCCGGTGCCACCGATGATCGCGCTCGTCTGGCCCGGGGCGAACGTGAATGTCAGGTCACGCAGCACCGGCCGCTCACCGCCCGGGTACCCAAAGGTCACGTGGCGGAATTCCACCAGCCCGGTCACCCGGGCGGGCCTGACCGGGTGCGGCGGGTCCGTGATGGCCGGCTCGGTGCCCAGCACCTGCTCGACCCGTTCCGCGCTGGCCACCGCGCGCGGCACCAGGATCACTATCAT
>Ga0335072_10014402_pt1 | contig 11233 bp, 12 predicted proteins | sample Lox_Sample_21_FD_206725 | JGI IMG/M metagenome (GOLD analysis project Ga0335072, IMG submission 206725) | Soil microbial communities from Loxahatchee National Wildlife Refuge, Florida, United States - Lox_Sample_2.1 | ecosystem: Environmental > Terrestrial > Soil > Wetlands | place: USA...
TCCCTAAGATTTTACATTGATACATTTAGCCCTTCCATTGACGTCCCTGCATCAGGATCATCTCGATACTGCGCTTCTACTTCCTCCTTCCCTGCGGCAATAGACCTAATAACCAGCTCAAAATCTCCCTCCTGCTTGCCAAAGAAACTTCGCAAATAATAGTCTTCACCCAACTCGCAAACATGCACCATTAGACTCCTTCAGGAGGGGACGAGAAGAGAGACTCAATCGTGCCGGCGAGGTAAGGATTGTTGGGTTGGATTTTTGGTGGATGTGTGAGGTTATAGGTTGATCAAAGCAGTTAGTAAAAATAATTGCTAAAGTTTTGAAACGTTGTGTGATAGTCATACAAGTCATAGTTCATATATTGTATCAGGAATGGCCATCCCTTTTACCTTGCATGTGCTCGTATTGTTAGCAGAATACCTCTTCTCTCCTCTCGTACTACCTCATACCATTGTCAGAATAACATCCTAATTTCTTCGTATCCCGTTTCCTCATATAACACAGCGACCTCCCAAAAGAACAAACTTTTAATTTCCTCCAGCCAAACCACGCTTTCTCTCCTCCTGATACTGAAGGACGGTGTCCCACCACTGTTTCCGGCCTTTGTATGCAGCCATGTCGCCTCCCCAACCCTTTGCCTGTTCAACGAAGGCCGTCAGTTCCTCGTCTCCCAGGGACGTTAGAGGTGTCATAAAGGTACGGACTGTGAATAGAATGGCGTCGGAGGAGGATAGTCTGGTGAAGGTCTGACGTTCGCGGCGGATATAAATCTCAGACGGAGAACAAATTTTGGAAGCAGTGGTGTCAATAGGCTTCCGGATAGCCGTTTCGTCGAGAACACGGTTTGAATTAGAGCTGTAGTTTCCGTCACGGTTCCTGCTTTGACCTGGAATAGAAGTGACCTGGTTTGGAGAACGCTTTAACTTGATCGGCAAAGAGCACAAAGATTCATTTTGGAACAGGTCCGGTGTCATTTGAACAAACAGCGTATGCCTTTCCATCGCTGTTTTAGTTGTCAAGTGATCGAAGTAGCTGGTCATGGTATCTTAGCGAGATCATTCTGTAAGTGACTTTGGTTTAATGAATTTCGTACCGTTTCACATGAGGCCCTAGCTTATCCTTCCAAGCTGGCACTGGACAATGCAACTCCGTCAACGTATAACCGATTCTGTCTTCTAGTCTCCATCCAGCTGGGAAAAGCGTGGCGCTGGCTTTGAGTATATACTCCTCATTACTTTGGTCCTTGACCAATAGGTTGAAATCTTCCATTGCCAACCTTGCTGCAGTTTCCAATGGTCGAGGGTTATCTACCACCTGAAATGACTCCCCTGTTTGAAGATTATGAATAAGTTTTTGTCGACCACTTCCGGAGAACATGAACATGTAAGGGTAACGCGAAGTTAGAAAGGAGGTAACCGCAGAAAGAACTTCCTGACAGGCCGATTCAGAACCTGGTAAGCATTGCAAAACCGATGAGAGATGATCAGACAGTAAACGGGAACGAATGTTATGTTCGAGTAGATAATGTTCGTCAATAGTGAGCCAATTGAAGGATTCGAACTTTCTGAGACCCATATTCATGTGAGTTGAGGCCCCAGGTTTGAGGGGTGGAAGCTTGTAAGGTTTGTCTTCGGCGACTTGAGTATGTTGCAACTGAACATGTTTTGGACCATGGGGCGATATAAAACGCTGAAAGAAACCATTTTTGAGAAGAATAAGAACTGTCATCAAAAGGATCCCGATTAGTAAGACTTCTCCGAGGAAGGCCATGATGGGAAGACAATTGTGAGAGGTTTCTGCTGTAAATGAAAGCATTCCGTTGAAAACTGGCCGTACGTTGTTCAAGTACAAGAGTAAATGGCGTCATGCTACTGAACGAGTGAAAACAACCCAGGAGGCTATGAGGAGATAAAGAATACACGCAACGAGAGATATCATGCCATAGTATGGAAGTGCAGAGAAGGCAAGCTAGATGGGCAGGTAGACGCATGTCACTCTCCACCCATCTCCAAATATGGCTTGACCCACCCAGTCTTAGCAAATCCCAAACTAAATAAGGTGACAGCCATAATCAGCCACTAACGTGGTCTGGCCAAACACTTGGAGCCGATCTGTGGAGTTGTGTGGACGCAGTAGGCAACAAGTCACAGGGATCGTACAAAGATCTGTGGAGTTGTGTGGACGCAGTAGGCAAGAAGTCACAAGGATCGCACAAAGATCGGAGACTACCCTCTTTTCTTCAGAGCGAGGCAGCCGCCATGATACGAGCTCAGACCAATCGTTGTTGCGTGTGAATGCTGAGAGGCTCTGTGCACGTTCCCGTCAGAATCAGCGTTCACATCATTGGCGATACGCGAGCAGGGATTTGCTGGGCGCGGGACCAAACTTGTGCATCACTACTGTTCTCAGTCAGCTTGTCTCTCTCGGATGGCGCGGAAACAGAGGCTTGTGGATGGCTGTCCCTTATACATCAAAACAAGCGGCTCTTGGTAGGTTACGTACAGCACTGTAAAAGCTCGCGGCAAGCGCGCAATTGGCAGGACTGCCGAGGAAGATCCTTGTCGCCATGGCCCCTGCATTCATCCCAACTCTGCAAGCGACAACCGGGGGAACATAAGCAGCGATCCGGAACTGCAATATTGGTCCACCGGAGACAGCGATTGGTTGCGCCCGACTTGTCGATGGCAATCTTCAGCTCAATTCCAGGATCTGGTCTCCAGCTATGTGCACATCTGCATCATTCGTGTGTCGAAAATGTATCTCAAGACCTGGAGAGGACTTGTCCTCTACAGCGTGGTCGACATTTCGTGCTGCATCTCTAGGATCACACTCGTATTTCTAATTCCATGAATAGGTGTTCGTGACGATTGTTGCACAAAACTGCGCGCCGTGCGCTGGGTGTTCACAATTTTAGCTAAGAGAGCCTAACAAATTGGTGAATCGTCGGAGTTTTGATGACGATCTGTAACACGCCGCTCCCCGGTCTTGGGCTTGCATCAATAGTCCGAAAAGGCTGGCCGCGCCGACCTAGTTGAAAATCTGACAAGCGGCATGTGAATTTACGTATCTATTTTGCTTGCCATCATTATCATCGCTTCAGATCACCATTGGAACTGAAATCACCGCCCCTCCTCTCCTGCTCGATTCGAGCATCAAACTCTTTCTGAGCTTCGTCTCTAGCCAATTGTCTTTCCTCTTCTGACTTGGAATATGATATGCTGTCTCCGGTTTCTGGCCCTTGCCGCGGGTGCCGTTGACTATCCCTCCTCCATACACGCGGATCGTGACCAGGAGATTGTTGTGCTTGCCCAGCCAGCCAACCCGACTCTCGATTGCCTGCGGATTGGCCAATTGCTTGCCGTCGTATTCGATCCCATGCAGATTCCCCAGCCACTACTGTGTCCTTCATCCTTCTTCCACCAGCTATCGAAGTTTCATCGAAACTGTCATCAAAACTCTGGGCTTGCTCCTCTGTTCGAGAAGCTACTGCATTGACGTCTTTAGGATTTGTTTGCCTGCTCGATCTTGGCCTTCTTTCCGGAATCTCCGTGTTTGGGTCAGGCATGACTGCATCTTCGATAACGGTGGGGCTTTCACTTAATTTGGTGTCGCCGTTCTCCTCGATATCAGGGTTGGCGTTGTCGTCTATCTCGCGTACATGGTCTTTCCATACTGTGGTTGCATCTTTCTTCTGCACATCACCAACCCTTCCCGGCTTCTGGGACTCATTCGGCAGCCTCCCTTGCGTGCTTTGCGCCACTCTTCTGACTGCTTCCACATAATTCTTCAGTCGCGGGTCTGTGATCTCGCCAACCGTTGAAACACTCATTCCATAGCTTGTTAAAAGAATCCGGCCGATGAAGCTACCCACAAATCCGTATGCAACCAGCCTTGTGGCATGCCATGCTACTACTGCTGTTGGTCCAGAGAGAAGGGCTGCTCTAGCTGATGGCCATGCAAGAGCCCTAAACGTGTCGGGTTCCGGTTTGTAGAAAGGAAATCGGAATGTGTCAGCGGTTTGGTACGCTCTCCACGTACCAGCAGCTATCCCTAAGGGAGCACCCCAGGAGGTCACCGCAATTTGTTTCGCTGTCCAGTATGCTATAGCAGTAGCCTCATCCTCTGTAGTTGATCTTTCTAGCATTTTCGCCGCAGCGTCAATCCGCTTTTGTACCAGTTTGCTCAGCAGCTGACTATTGAAACCGAACATTGGGCCAAGAACGGGGAATGGCTGAGGGAGCTTTGAGCTATCGAGCATGAGAGCAGAATTTGACTGCTCTGAGGAGTATGGATCGCTATCTGAATCGGGCGCGTCATCGGAGAAGGCTTCAGCGCCAATGGGGGAGGCGTCGTCGAGAACCATGGTAACCGTGCTGCCCCTCGCAAAGCACGGAAAAAGCGCGTGAGGAGCGCAGTTGAGAGGGATGGTTATATAACCGACAGGATTCGGTGTGCAGCATCAGCTCCAGACGTGTACGGAGCGTGACCATGTGTGTTTCGAGATAAGTAGTTTCGACGTTGGAGGGAGCTCTAAACTCGGCAATCACTGACGAAAAGCGCGGGCTGAAGCGAGCTCAATCCATGTTACTCATTTAAGTAGCACTCTGATCCACCCTGCAATCTCATCAACATTTCTCCTACTCCATTATTTATATATGTAATCAATGATATGGGCCGCGTTCATTATATTTGATAGTCCTGATCAATTATTAACGATGCTATGTCTACCATATGGTTGATATGGGTGACAGGATCTGTAAGCGTCAAGGCTTCGGAGAACACCACACTACTCCCTTATCTGTCACTTGTGTTCTCTTCAAGACCTCCATCTTCCACGCCCTTGGGGGTTCCTTTGATAATGTCCAACCAGAATCCGGGCAGATAGGATAGAGTCGTACAGTACGTGCCCAATCCCACCCACCAAATCTGGTAGGGCGAGGAGCGAACTTATGAATTGTCCAATCTTTGCATTACGGTACCTTACTTTTTGCTCTGCGCAACGTTGGGCAGAAACTGCCAATGAGGGGACATCGGTGCGGCACTCAGCAAAGTCGACCTCTCACGACTTGAAAGCCCGACCAGGCATCAGTGGGATCATTGGGCAGCTTCTTATCGTACAGCGTGAGGTCATCAGCCTATTCTAGATCTCAAAATATCCTCATCGCCGCATGTTTTCGAAACATAAGCTGAACAACGAAATAAGTTGGGGTGTGCTGGCACAGGCCTTCGACGAGCCACGTCTCGCGTGATGAATGGCCGCGTACTTGAGACCTGCATTAAACCTCCCCACTCTCACATGGCTTCAAGAAACCAAATACTTTTGGGAAGCGTGGCGTTGATGCGTATTGGGCAATTCCTATGGGTTGATCAGGCCGCAGTGAGAGCTATGGGTAGCTTAATAGAAATATTGAATATGCCTCATATGAGTTCGATGACCCCGCATCAGCGATACGGTCATGCTAGCATATATAGACTTGCGTGGAACCTCAGTCAGAACTCCAGCCTTGTCCACCAGCTCCAATGTCCCCACCATTCGGTTTTGGCGCTATGCCTGCAACTAAGAAGGAGAAGCACTACGCCAACAGCCGCGCCCATCGCGGATCCGTTGTCGTTTCTCAGGCCGGCAGCAAAAAAAGCAAGAAAGATACTGACACCGAATCTGTGTCATCCGAAGCTTCCACTGTTGTCCCACCCCCACCACCGAAACCGCAATGTCCTCTGAGATCGTATATGGAAGTCATGTTCGAGCCGGAGGAAGATGGTGAGAAGAAAAAAGTCTGTCCGCTTAGGAGAGTTAAGCTCTCGCACGTGTTACCGCTATGTCTCTTTGTCATGATCAACATGTGTCTTGTGATTGGCACGCTGCTTATCACTGGTATCTGTCGACTTTCCGTGACACTAATGGACTGGGGAAGGAAACAACCTAAGGATGTGGATAATCCAATTTTCAATCAAGTTGTATACAGTCCCGACTTCAGCGGCTTCACATTCCTTGCAATGGCGCTTTTCGCCTTTTTTGTTACGGTTTGTTACGGTCCAGAGTGGATGAGCACGGCCTTCCAGGTGTGCACAACAACTGGCTTTTTCGTTGGCCTCTCGATGACTCTCATGGTTAAAAAGGGGGCCATAAAAATAGTACCATCATCGCCTGCATCTCCAACAACGTCTGCTCCAGCTGACTCCTGATCCACAAGTGGATCTTTTCCTCAAACAAAAATCAAGCCAGTTTTCATTCGAGTTCGAGAACAACCTCACCGACAAAAATGTATATTATTCGTCTTCATAGTTTTCCGTGGTATAGGAAGCGGATGGGCAGGTCTACATGTCGACATCAAAGAAATTCTTGCGACATTCTTTGCTAAAAGTTATACATGTTTGAGGAACTCACCTCGTGAAGGAGGAAATGGACTCCCCATATGTTCGGCAGCTCGAATCGATCCTTTTTTGGTATTAACATCAGTCCTTCGGAATTTTCACAGCAGTCACAAGTCTTGGATTACATACTATTTAGCCATTATTATATCCTTTCGCCAACAACTCCTTTGTCTTCCTCCGTACTTAGAAGGCTCTGCATTCACTCGTACTCATCTTCGTGCCGAACCCAGAATCTGACATTGGCATTACTTCCCTTGTCGCCAGAGCGAGTGCGCACAAGCCAACCCAGCGGTCCTCGGACAGTCCCGCCTAGATACGCACACATGATCAAATCCATCATCGGCATTAGAAACTTATTAGGCATTAGTGCAGCAATACCTTTTGCTTGGGCGAACACTCGGAAATCGACAGTTGCCAAGTTATGACCTGTGTGATCTTCGGCCGCTGAACCATTTAAGGAGAAGCTCAGCACGCAGAGCATTAGTGTATCGCCCAATGCCCCCCGAATTTGGCCCTCCATCGTTCGAGCTTTGGCTTCGATGTCGAGTCCGACAAGGAACCACTGCATCTCAGCATAGAACCCGCCTTTTACGGTGATCCCAACCTTTGTTAGCGGTGGTGGCCTGAACTTGACGCTGCCTTGCGCCACTCGATATGATGAGACTTGCTCAAAGCGAACCTAGTCCAAGATTGCTGTCACATCGCTGCTTAACTACCATGGCCCTTGTATTTCGTTCAGGAGCTGTGACTTGCAAGTGTCCACAGAGACAAGGCCACCAGTTCCCTTCGGCTTACTTATTATCACATCACCTTTCTTTCCTATTTCTGCAACTGGATATCCAATGTCGTTCTTTCCATCTACCGGAGAAATCCCCTCCGTGAACATAATTCGAGTATTCGATCATATACCCTGCAACGGGGGCATTCGCAAGTTCCTGCAAATTTTCTCTAGTCCATCCATGTCACCAATACGCCGCTCCAATGACTGGATTTGCGTCTGATACCCGTCCACAAATCACTCTATCTGCGCTATGTCGAAAGCCTTCTGCGATGCCGAGTCCTCCGAGATACGCCTGTGCAGAAATTGGCTCGATTGGCTAATCCTTCAGTCTCTCTCCAGGACAGAGATTTTCCAAGATCTCTCCTTCAAACCCAATTTGTGTTTCGTCGTTTCGTAGGCAATGTTTCCGCCTCCGTCAGCTTTCTTCTCGGCGAGTACTGTCATGCTGGCTTCCAACATCTGGTTCCCAATTATCACACTGATTGGATCGGAGGGATGATTTGCGGCAAAAGTTCTAAAGTGATGGCGGCGATCTGAAGTTGAGCCTGATGCCCTTTTGTCAAATCGGTATTGGTTTATGAGCTTTTGTAAGTGTGGGATTGGTATCTGTTACCTATTATTCGAATTGGGCGGTTGCGTTCTATGTCTTGTTAGGTTTAAATGTCAGACCTTGTAATCTTAATGAGTGTGTTGAGTAGGAAGTCAGGTATTTTAGCTACGACGTTTTAACTGAATAGGCCCATGTCCTAAAGTTACAAGGAGAGGTTCAGATTTATCATTGCCAGATCCCTCGGCTTAAAATAGTGTGACCGGGAGCTAAGACATTGGGGGGTAGCACCAAATTGAGATAACATCGCAACGCACTTACACGAGGATGCTCTCAAGTTAAGAAAGCAAACTTCTTTCATTCGACTCCCTTTCTTAATTAAAATTCCGCATTCAAATCTGCAATCTTCAATATCGCTTTACCGAAGTTCTTTCCCTGCAGCATCCCTACAAAGCCCTCGGCAGCATGGTCTATCCCATCAGTGATGCTCATTTTCACCTTAAAGTATCCATCTTTGATGTACTTCGATACATTTCTGATGTGCTCTTCCGCATACAAAGGGCCCATGTTCTTATCAGTTACAATGAATCCTCGCATACTCAATCTCTTTGTAACTATGTTGGTCATATTTTTAATGACGTAGCGTTCTTTCGCTGTCCTCTCGGCGATCATCCCACAACAGACGATGCGGCCAAAGTCAGTCATATGCTCAAACGCCGCGTCAAGTTGCTCGGCCCCAACGTTGTCGTAATAAATATTGATACCATTTGGAGCCAGTCTCTTCAGTGCATCAATCGGCTTTTCAGTTTTGTAATTGAACCCTCCATCAAATCCTAACTCGTTTACAATGAAGTCGAGCTTCTCCTGAGACCCAACGGAGCCGATAACGGTGAGTCCGTCGTGTTTGGCAAGTTGTCCCACTATCTGCCCCACAGCACCGGAAGCGGCAGAGACGAAGATAGTCTCACCCTTGACTGGCTTGCCAATGTCGTAATATGATGAGTATGCAGTAAGGCCTGGCATTCCAAGTGGGCCGATGAATAGCATCGGATCCAGGTCCATTGGATTCTCCAGCTTGTGTATGTAAGCGTCTACAGCCCATTTAGCAGTTGCCGAGTACTCCTCGGTATTTATCTGTCCGACAACGATATCCCCGGGCTTGAACTTGGGACTGTCACTCTTCAAGACCTTCGCGACTGTAAAATTACTCATGGGTTGGCCAAGAGTGAAAGGTGGGATATAGGATTGCCGGTGAATGTTCATGCGTCCCCTCTGATAGGGATCGTATGAAGCATAAAAGTTTTTGGTGGTTATGCCACCGTCTGGTGGTGCTTGGTCGAGATCAAATTCGCGGGTCTCAACCGCGATGTCTTTGCCCACGACTGGAATTCCATCGGGGACGGCTTTGAAGATAAGTCCTTTGTTCTGCACCATTGTAGTTGTGGTTGCGAATAGTAGGGAAGTGAAAGCTATTTATTATAGGCGAAGGCACTTGATAGAAGAAATGATAGGACAAGCTTGGAGGTCGGCGCTAATTTTATCAACTTCGAGTTTAGAAAGCATGGGAGGTCGAGATCTTATGTTCATGTCCACGCTCCTTGTGAGCCATAACTCCCCAATATGTCTATTCCTACGAAACCAAGCTCCTAATAGGACCGGCATACAACCTCCGAAGAGCAGTAGTCGGTCTGCGAACAATATGATTGAATTTGACATCTAAAAGGTGCCAGGCATTATTAGCCGAATGCTATTTAGAGCAGAATATCTAACTCTATCCCCGAAACCCGATTGAGAGAGAGTGACTGATTCGCCATCAAGTCCGAGTACATACCACATATCTAAGTTACAACTCGGACTCGGTGCAACTTGGACTTGGGTTGTAAATGCGTAGGTCCGGGACAGACGAGCCTCTATGTTGGCATGGTATGTTGAGCTAATTAAGTATTCAGCGCTTGAGTGGAACTATACTAAGGTACTCCGCATTTTTGGACTTGCTAGTTATGCGCACGATTAAAGTGTTGTGTTACCGCTTCCAATGTTGAATTCAAAGCACTGGAAGTTTGGCTATAGATTCCGAATATGGCAGCTGGGGATCGTGTAGCTGACGCAGTTCGACCCCCAAATCCAACAACGGGAAGACTGTACGAAAAACATCCCTGTCGACTTTCAGACGCCTAACTGTTTTTGGCACCTTCGACATGATAGCAATTGATTGCTTCTTCCGCGACTCAGGCAACGATCAACCGGCCTTATCTCTCCTTTTTCAGTTGTCTTTTCCCATTCCTCTCATCTACACTCTCGATGTAAACATACACCATGGCCTGCCGGCCGCAATTCTTCAGCGGCGACCCAATGGGCGTAGGCGCCGGACCACCCCCCGAAATGGAATCTCTAACCTTCTCAACCTACAACCCACAAGCCCTCTCGCCACTCTACAATGGCCTCCTTCCGCCCGAGCTCCGCGAGCAGATCTTTCAACACGCCCTCTCCGAATACATCGAGTACCCCTACCCGCCAGACACAGACTACACGCGCCCGGAACACCTGGGCAAGAAGCGCATCTCAACCACTTTGCTGCGTACATGCAAGCGCATCTACATCGAGACCGCGCACCTCCCTGCGCGCAACAAGTCGCACGTCTTCTGGCACCTTGCGGGCCCAAAAGACCTGCTATATTCTAGCGACGAGCGTAGTTATTTCCGCCGTTTTACGAGTGAGCAGTTGAAGCATGTCAAGGAGATACACTTGTACACGCAGCAGTTCTGGCTGGATGGGAGTTTCCTTGGCCTGTGTAGGCTAAGATATCTCAAAGAGATAGAAAAAGTCAAGATCACGCTTAGGAGGGGCGACTGGTGGAGCGTGGAGAATAATGCGCCGCTCGCCATTACGCCGCACAGGAGCTTGGCGGATGTCACATGCATGAGGGCGGATTGGCGGACGTTGGATGCTGGGGGGGAGGTGGAGTGGGATGACGCGTGTTGGGGGAGTGCGTTTCAGTATTTGAAGGGGCTGAAGGAGGTGGAGTTGGAGTTAGAGACGTTTGAGTGGAAGAAGGATGAGTTAGAGGAAATTGTGGCGCATGCGGTGCATTGGAGGTTTCCGATGAGTGAGGGGAAGGCCTTGAGTGCTGAGGGACAGCCTGTCGAGGTGAGGCGATGGAGAGGGCCGCCGTGTGGGTGGACTAATAGGTGTTATAAATGTGAGGGACGGGATACGGATTGTAAGCATTGCGAGGAAATTAGGGCATTGAAGGCAGAAGGAATGGGTCCAATGTTGGTACTTATGAGCTTGAGATGGAAGCTGGTTGCTTCCTCTTAGCTGTTCTCCAAGGGTAATCTTGCGATGGACTAGATTAGGGACATGGTTGTGTATTTGTATCTGCGCATTCAAAATAGACCGGCTAGTGTTTCATACAGCGACGAGTATCAAACATCAAAGGAGATGGCTGAAAAGTTCATTGCAAAGCATTCGCCGCGTCACAGGATAATAGTTCACGATTACGTACAAAGTTCATGGAGCAGGTC
>Ga0335072_10014403_pt1 | contig 11233 bp, 8 predicted proteins | sample Lox_Sample_21_FD_206725 | JGI IMG/M metagenome (GOLD analysis project Ga0335072, IMG submission 206725) | Soil microbial communities from Loxahatchee National Wildlife Refuge, Florida, United States - Lox_Sample_2.1 | ecosystem: Environmental > Terrestrial > Soil > Wetlands | place: USA: Florida...
GGCGGCATTCATGTCGCGCCAACGATCGGCGATGCTGACGACATCGACCTGTTGCACCGGGTGCAATGGCTGCAAACATTCAAGGGTTACGTGGTGGATGCGATCGAACCGCTCGCATTCTTTTTGCTTGCGCTGATGGTTTTCGCACTGATCGCGTGTCGAGTCGATGATGCTTATCGTTGGCTAGCTACGGCGCTGTTACTCCTTGCACTGCTGCGCATCAATCAGGTGTTGTTTTACTGGACGCATTTTCTAAGTTTGCGCAGCTATGACATCGCTACCGCCGTGATACTTAAACCACTCAACGTGGCGGCATGGACGCTGGCGTGGCGAGACTGGTTTGGCTTGAACCGATCTTTATGGCTTCGCTACGTGGTCGGCGTGCTTACCGTGGTTTACCTGGTTTTCGCGCTTATCGGTCGCCCGTGGTTTGTGCCGGAAGCGAACCACGGACTCAAGATAATGGCCGATGTCGTTGTCGAAGGCGCCCGCCTGGCGTTTGCCGCACTCTATCTTTGGATCTTGGGCCTGGGCGCGATTCGATCGGCGAAACTACCCACTTTTCTAGCCGTGCTCTGTGCCATCCTGGTTGGTATTGGTCTGTTCGCGGTGGAACTCAGCGCACTGGGAATTCCGGGAATCTGGTTTCCTTATGGAACGGGCGTCGCGAGAGGCCAGTATGCGTATGCCGTCTTTGCCCCGCTGTTGTTCTTGCTGATATTGATGCGGTCCGTTGGTTATGCGCGAAAAACGTAGCCTGAGATGCGGCCACTGCCGCTCACGTTTAGGCTTCCCTGCGCGGATTGCATGATGACGAATCGAGTGACGAACGGTTCGCCTAGATCGCGCTTATTTATCCCTGCGAAGGAGTCGTGATGCTGCGACGAGACTTTTTGCGCCTGAGCGTGCTGGCGCCGCTTGCCTCTTTCAGCTGGCGCGCCGATGCCGGCCCTTACCCGGCGGGTGGATTCGTCGAGCGTGCGCCGGATGGCCAGCCGCATCACTTTGAATTGAAAGCACGCGACTTCATGCTGGATGGCAAGCCGTTTCAGATCCGCAGCGGCGAGATGCATCCGATCCGGATTCCCGTTGAATACTGGCGCCATCGCATCCGCATGGCGAAGGCGATGGGGCTCAACACCGTTTCGCTGTACTTGATGTGGAATGCGCTGGAATCAGCGCCAGGCGTATTCGATCTGACTGGCGGCCGACACGACTTTGTGCGTTTTATCCGGCTATGCCAGGAAGAAGGCATGTGGGTGTATCTGCGGCCGGGGCCGTTCATCGCCGGCGAATGGGATTTTGGCGGCTTGCCGCCGTATCTGCTGCGATACCCGCATATCCGCGTGCGCGACAAGAACGATCCGGATTATATGGCGGCGGTGCGACGCTATTTCGATGCGATCGCGCCACATATCGCACCGCTGATGGTCGGTCGCGGCGGCCCGATCCTGATGCTGCAAATCGAAAATGAGTACGCCTCCTACGGCAGTGATCTGAGTTACATGCAGATGCTGCGTGCGATGTGGCGCGAACGCGGCGTCGATGGGCCGTTCTCGATTTCCGATGGCCTGGAACAAATACAAAAGGAGAAAACCTATCTGTCCGGCGCGGCGCTGGGATTAGATGGCGATACCGGTTTTGCCAATGCTCAGGCGATCGCGGGCGAGATGCCGGTGTGGCAAGGCGAGGGTTATCCCGGCTGGATCACTTTCTGGGGCGACAAGGATTTTGCGCGCGGCGATTTCGTTGGTACGTTGCGTTTGCTATTGCAGCAGAACCGATCGTTCAACCTGTACGTGGTGCATGGTGGAACGAATTTCGGCTTCGGTGCCGGCGCCGGACTCTTCAAGGATGCGCAAGGCGTTTACTCAAAGCTTGAGCCGGTAATCACCAGTTACGACTACGGCGCGCCGATCGATGAGCGCGGTGCGCCCACGGCGGACTACTTCCGCTTTCGCGCGTTGATCGCGGAACGGCTGCGGCAAACACCTCGGCCTGTGCCTTCGCCCGTACCGGTGGCGGGCTTTCCTGCCGTGATGGCGCAGCCGTATGCATCGTTGTGGGACAACCTGCCCTCGCCCGTGCATGTCTTAAAGCCGCAGCCAAACGAGCTGCTGTTCGCGCAGGATCAAGGCATGGTTCTGTATCGCAAATCGACATCTGGCGGCGACGCTTTGACGATCGACGGCGTATGCGATTACGCCACGGTGTTTCACGATGGCCGTTATCTAGACCATCTGTCGCGCGTGCAGAAATCCGGTTTGCGGTCGAGCGGCCCGATCCAACTCGCGCGCACCGAGCATGAAGCGCCGCTGGATATTCTCGTCGACAGCTTCGGCCATGCGGGCCCGCGCCCGGGGATCGTCGATCGCAAGGGTATCGTCGGCAGTATCCGACTCGGACAGCACGAACTGCAGGATTGGGAGGTGTACAGCCTGCCGCTGGATAACGCCTATCTGGCCGAATTGAAGCCGCTGCGTAACGGCGCCATCGCACGGTCGGGCATGTTCTTCAAGGCGACGCTGTCGCTCGATCCGCATGGCGATACTTATATCGATATGAGCGCATGGGAAAAAGGTTATCTATGGATCAACCGCCAATTGCTCGGGCGCTATTGGAAGATCGGCCCGCAGCAGCGGCTGTACTGCCCTGCGTCATGGCTGCGCCGTGGCGACAACGAATGGCTGGTGTTCGATTTGCATCGCACCGTGGCAACGCCGATTCGTGGCGTCGAGAGCCTGCATGGTTGAAATGCCGGAAACCATTCGAGCGGCCGGCGTAACGCTTCATCCAGAACCAAGCCATATCGACCGAGGATTTTCGTCGGATTTTGATCCACGTCTCGCCGTCTTCGCTCAGAAACCGGGCGGGAGCGAGAGGGTTGATCGACGCGATCCTATTGAGCGTTAGAGTCCGTCAACGCAGATCGGCACGAAGCTCCCGCACACCTCGCCCCAAACGCTCGCGCAAGAGCGTGCGCAAGGTTGCACCATCGGCATAACCTACCTCCGCGGCAATGGCTTCGAGATCGAGGCTGCTGCTCTGAACCAGCGACCGCGCGCGTTCGACGCGCAGATCCTGAAAATAATCCAGCGGCGATTTGCCTAGCACGGCATGGCAGCGGCGTTGCAACGTGCGCGCACTCGTTGCCAATGCGTTGGCCGCCTGTTGCAGCGAAAACCCTTGCTTGAGATGTTCTCGCGCCCATCGTTCAAAGCGCAGAATAAGCGGATCGGCCTGCGCCAGATGATTGGGAATGATGTACGGCGCTTGCGACGAACGTATATCGGCGAGCAGATAACGCGAGACCATCGATGCCAATTCCGGGCTCGCTTTGCGTATCAACCAGAGCGCGAGATCCAGATGCCCCATCGCCGCACCGGTCGTCGCGATGCGGCCCGATGGCACCAGCATGCGCGTTTCGTCGAGCGCGACATGGGGATAGCGTTGTCGAAACAGCGGTGCGAGCCACCAGGTGGTTGTCGCTTCGCGGTGGTCGAGAAGTCCCGTTTCCGCCAGCACAAACGATCCGATACACGACGCCGCGATATGTGCGCCTTGCGCATGCCATGCGAGCAGTTGCGCTTTGGCGTCTTCGACATCCTTTCGCCCCAGTGCGGGCACAAGCCGATCGGGCGTGGAAGCATTCAACGCCGGAACGATGACCCAATCGGGTTTCAAGTCAGGCGTGATGGCTTGTACGGGAATGGAGAATCCCTGGCCCGACCGCACCTTCCTCCGCACGCCGACGATGGATACATCGAAAAGCGTTGTTCCGGGCGACTGCCGCGCTGCGAATCCATTTGCGATCGCGAAGGCGTCGAGCGTCACGGTCAACCCGGTATCCCACAGGGCATCCAGAGCGAGCAAGGCAATGCGCATGGCGTAAATGACCCTAAAATTGTCATTTGCGACAATACCGCTTTCGCGGCGCGACCACTAGATTGATTCCCGTTGCACCACCCAACGTTTATCCGACGAGGAATCGCTTATGAAAGTCATGGCTATCGCTTCCCCAAACACCCCGCTCACACCCGAAGTGCTCAAGCCGCATATGGCGGCGGAAGTTCGCGCCACGCTTCAACACTATCTCGATGGCGAGGTCGAGCAATTCTGGTTTGTCGAGAAATCGGGCCCGATCTTTCTTATGAATGTGGAGTCGGTCGAACAAGCCAAGGCGTCGCTGGCCAAACTGCCGTTGGTTGCCGCCGGTCTGATGAGCTACGAACTGAAGGCGGTTGGTCCGCTGATTCCGCTAGGCCGATTGATCGCCTGACGCGGCGACGCACACCATTACGGCGATATCGGCTTCAGATCGCCCACCAGCGTAGGCAGCAATTCCGACACCGTGGGATGAATCGGCACGGCCCATTGCAAGGTGTCGAAGGGTTGATCGGCATTCATCAGATCGAGCACGCCATGGATGGCTTCGTCGCCGCTCACGCCTAACATAGCGGCGCCGAGAATGCGCCGCGTATCCGCATCGGCAACCACTTTCATAAAGCCCTGTGTTTCGTCGCGTTCTACCGCGCGGCCGACACGCGTCATGGGCCGCTTGGATATCAGCAGGCGCTTGCCGCTGGCGCGCGCTTGCGCGTCGGTCATGCCCACACGCCCTAGCGGCGGGTCGGTAAACAAGGCGTAGCCGAGAATGCGCGACGAGACGCGCCGTTGCGCAGCATCGAGCAAATTCGCGGCGATGATTTCGAAATCGTTGTAAGCCGTATGCGTGAAGGCGCCGCGGCCGTTGCAATCGCCCATGGCCCAGACGCCGGGCACGTTGGTGGCGAGCGTATCGTCGACGACAATGTAACCGTGTTCGTCGGTTTTGATGCCGGCGCGTTCCAGCCCGAGATCGTCCGTGTTCGGGCGGCGGCCCACGGCCAGCAATACGTGGCTGGCGACGATTTCCTTATCGTCGGAAGTGCAATCGACTTTGACGGTGGCACCTTCGGCATGGGGCGCAAAGGCCATGCATTCGGAACGCGTGCGAACCGTGATGCCTTCGGCCTCGAGTATCTCGCGGATCGTCTGGCAGACGTCTTCATCTTCGCGAGCGATCAGCCGCGATTGACGTTCCACCACCGTGACCTTGGCGCCAAACCGACGAAACATCTGCGCGTACTCAAGCCCGACATAACTGCCGCCGATCACGGCCAGATGTCGAGGCAGCGTGGTGAGTTGGAGGATCGACGTATTGGTGAGGTAGTCGATGTCGCCGATGCCGGGCATATCTTCCGGCACGCGCGCTCGGCCGCCGACATTGAGAAAAATACGCGGTGCCGTGATGGTTTCGTCGTTGACACGCAGCGTGTTGGCGCTTTCGAAGCGCGCATGTCCGCGCAATACCGTCATATGTGGCATACCTTCGAGCCACCGTTGCACATTGCCGCGGGAGGTCTCCGATACGTTATGCGCGCGCGCCATCACGCGCGGCATATCGATGCTTACATCGCCGTTCAACACCACACCATAATCCGCGGCACGCCGCGCCTGATGCGCAACGCGCGCACTGGCCACCAGTGTTTTGGTGGGCATGCAGCCCGTATTGACGCAGGTGCCCCCGAAGAGATGACGCTCTACCAACGCGACCGTCATGCCTGCGGCGGTCAGGCGCCCCGCGAGCGCCGGTCCGGCCTGTCCGGCGCCGACAATGATCGCGTCGAAAGTGAGGCTCACGGCGGTACCTTTGTTAGCCGAGATCTGCGACTCATGCATGCTCCTCGCCATCGGTTCCGCATCGTGTCTGGCCTGGCCGAATCGCTACGATAGCGCGATGCATAAGGCCGTCTGTTAAAGCGGTGCTATGGCTGGAGATGATCGATCGGCGTTTGAAGGGTCGTGACAGTTATCACTAGCACGCGCCGTGGATTGGATGTACACAAGCTAGCGGATAGCCAGCCGCGGCGCGCACAGCGATGGCTGGCCCATTCTAAATACCTGGAGGGGAAGCGAAACCATGAAGACGCGTACGGTGGGAACCACGTTGCCAGTGCTGGAAATCGGCCTGGAGCAAGGCGACAGAATTATTTCGGAGCCAGGCCGTTTCTCCTGGATGACTCGCAACATCGTGTTGCAGACGTCGGCGCGCACGGCGGGCGCATCCGGTTTCCTCGGCGTGATCGGTCGCGCGCTCTCCGGCGGCGGCCTGTTCATGAACGAATATGAGACATCCGGCGCGCAAGGCATGGTTGCTTTCGCGGCAAAGGTGCCGGGGTCGATCGTTGAAGTACAAGTGAATGCTGGCCAGACCTATTTCATCCATCGCCATGGATTTCTGTGCGGCACGCAAGGCGTGGAACTGTCGATCGGCTTTCAACGCTCGCTCGGTGCAGGCATCTTCGGCGGCGACGGCTTCATCCTGGAAAAGCTCACCGGTAACGCTCACGCCTGGGTGGAACTGGGCGGCGAAATCGTCACTTACGACCTCGCTCCCGGCGAAACGCTGCAAGTGCATCCCGGCCATGTCGGCATGTTCGAAGGCAGCGTCAACTTCGACATCACCATGATTCCCGGCATCAAGAACAAACTCTTCGGCGGCGATGGTTTGTTCATTGCAAACCTCACCGGCCCGGGCAAGGTGTGGTTGCAGACCCTCACCATGCCGAATCTTGCGCATGCGCTGGAGCCTTACCTTGCGCGTGGCGAGAGCACGACAACCTCGTCCATCATGGGCGACTCGGGCAATTCCATCGGCGGCGCCATTGCTGGCGGTGTGATCGGGTCGGTGCTTGGCGGATTGTTTAACAAAAACGATTGATCGCCCGTCCGGGAATACGAGCGTCGATTTTCAAAGAGGGCCGAGTGCATCCGTTCTACGGAAAGCACTTGGCCCTTTTTTTGCTGTGGTGCGTGGACATTTCGTGACGATGCAACCTGCATCGCGGCTCGTTCGTACCGATGCCCTGAAGTGATGTAACCCTTTTGCCGGTTCCCTCGAAGCAATAAGAACCGATGCGCACGGTTGTTGGGAGTTATGCACTGCGGCAACCCATGTTGCCGTAACCACTCACGATCGAATCGAGGAACTACCATGAATAAGGCAATCTACGGATCAGCGCTACTGGCGCTGGTGGTGGCAAGTGCTGCCCATGCGCAGGGCTGGAACGACGGGGACCTGATCGTTACGTCGTCCAATGCGGCCAGTAACGAGCTGCTTGTCTACAACACCAGCGGGGCGTTGGTGGAACAGATCAAAACGGGCGGCGCGGGCGGCGTCAGCGGCAACGCGGGCGGCATTGCGCAGAATCGCGATCTGCTTGCGGTGGTCAACTTTGGATCGGGCAATGTTTCCGTTTTCAACAAAACCGGTGGCGATACGCCGCTGCGGCGCGGACAACTGGTGCCGGCCATCACCAATCCGGTGAGCGTCGCGTTCGGCCGCCATCATCTTTATATTCTCACCGCCACGCATATCGAATCGCATCGTATCGATCGTTCCGGCGTCAGTTCCACCGCGGACGGCGAGGCGCAACTGCTGCATGCCGACGGTACGGCGGCGCAAGTAGGGGTGCTGGAAGGTCAGCTGGTTATTTCCGAAAAGAGCAACGCGATCGAGACGGTGAATTTGACATCTCAAGGCGCGGTGACCGGCTCGACACAACTGGTCGCGAATATTCCGTCGAACGTGAACGCCCCGTTCGGGCTTGCGACACGTGGCAACGATGCGTACGTCACGATCGCGCATGCCAACGAGATCAGCCTGGTGCGGCATGATGCGGTTTTGACGGTCACCGGATCGGGCACCCAGATGGCACCGTGCTGGGTGACGCTGGATGGGCCGTTCCTGTTCTCGGCGAACTCGCCGAGCCAGTCCGTATCGCGCTATGCCGTTTACGGACAGAAGATCATTCAAGACGCCGCAGTGGTTGCCACGTTTAGCGGCAACCCGACCGATATCACCTATCGCGACAGCCTTGCGGCCGTGGTGGATGCGAACGGATCGGTATCGCACGTTTCCATTTTCAACGTGGATGGCGACGGCAATTTCAATTTGAAGAGCAGCGTTACCCTTCCAAGCGCGGCTACCAACGGTATTGCCATCGTGCGCGGCAACGACGGGTTTGGCGACTGATCTGGTTTATCGCGGTGCTGAGGAGTGCGAACGACTCCTCAGCATTGTCATCATCACCGCGCCGTTTACCGAGCGCGCATGACCTCGTGCTTGGAGACGGCGCGAATTTGCGCACGCTGACATTTTTTTATCGGGTTTCACCATTCGTTGACGAAATAGCTTAGACAGGTCGCGTTGTTGGCTAGGCGCACGTCATAAAAGCAGCACACGGCATCCCTATCTTCGCCTGACCGAACATAGGGACAGGTGCCGAGATGATTGAGCTCAGTCGTCGTAAGTTTCTTGCGCTATCGGTGAAAGCCGCCGCGCTTGGCGTCACAGGGGTCACGGTAGGCGGCGTGTTCAAACCCGCGAAAGCCGCGACACTCGCCGGCACCGGCACGATTGGGGATGTGAAGCACGTGGTGATCCTGATGCAGGAAAACCGCAGTTTCGATCATTACTTCGGCACGCTGCAGGGTGTGCGCGGTTTTGCCGATCACGCGGGCATTACATTGTCGGGCGGTTATTCCGTGTTCGATCAACCGAACGGTGCCGCGCGGCAATATCCGTGGGCGTTCAATACCACGCCGCCTGCCTCGGGCCAGACCAGCGAAGTGCTTACGCAGTGCGACGGCAGCCTGGATCATTCGTGGGCCACGCAACATGCGGCGTGGAACAACGGCAAGATGGATTCATGGGTGTCTGCCAAAGGCACCGTGCGCACCCTGGGTTATCTCACGCGGCAGGACATTCCTTATCACTACGCGCTCGCGGATGCGTACACCATCTGCGATCACTATTTCTGTTCCGTGTTGAGCGCGACCGGCCCCAATCGCACGTATCTATGGGGCGGCATGATCGACCCCGCGGGCAAAAATGGCGGCCCCGCCTACGACGGCGGGGCGGAATCCGGACTGACGTGGGAGACGTACGCGGAAGAGCTGCAAGCGGCGGGCGTGAGCTGGAAGGTTTATCAAAACGCATCCGACAATTTCGGCGACAACGGGTTGGCTTTTTTTAGCCAGTTCGCCAACGCACCGACATCAAGCGTGCTTTATCAGCAAGGCATGGCATCGATACCCAACCTGACCAACTCCACGCCGAACGATATTGCCGCGGCGATTCAGAGCGATGTGCTCAACGGTACGCTGCCGCAGGTAAGCTGGATTGTGGCCAGCCAGGATTATTCGGAACACCCGGATGCGCCGCCGGAGAATGCCGAGTATTTCATCAACTTGATTCTGCAAGCGCTGTCCGCGGATATGGATACGTTCAATTCCACCGTGCTGATTCTCAACTACGACGAAAACGACGGCTTCTTCGACCACGTGCCGCCGCCCGTTCCGCCAAGCGGCACCGCCGGCGAATTCATTACCGTAAACGGCGTGACGCAACCGATCGGCATGGGTTTTCGCGTGCCGATGATTGTCTGTTCGCCATGGACGCGCGGCGGCGTGGTCGATTCGCAGATTTACGATCACACCTCGGTGATCCAGTTCCTGGAAACGTGGACGTCGGCACTCGGCAAACCCGCCGTATGTTCGTCCATCAGCGCGTGGCGTCGGCAGGTGAGCGGCGATCTGACCGGTGCGTTCGATTTTGCCAATCCGATATTCGGCATGCCGGCCGATTTGCCGGCGGCAACTGCCACCATCAATCGCGCCGGCACCTGCGATCCGCTGCCCAACCCCACCAACAGCAACGCACCCAACAGCTTGCCGCAACAAGAAGCCGGCACCCGAGCCGCGCGCGCACTGCCGTATCAGCCGGATGCGAACATTTCGTCCTTTCAATACGGTTCGAACGGGCAGATTCTGCTGTGGATCGAGATGCAGAACGTGGGTACGCATGCCACCCGCGCGGTGCCCATGTCGATTTATGCCAACGCTTATCGCAGCGGCGGTCCGTGGCAATACACCGTCGATCCGTATAGCAACGGCACGAACGGTTCGGTCACCGACTTCTTCAATATCGGCTCGGGCTACGGCAGCGGGCAATACGATTTGACGGTGATCGGCCCGAATCGCTTTCTGCGGCGTTTCGCCGGCAACGTGAACGATGCCGGCAAGGCTTGCAGCGTGGCATCGTCGTATGAGAACGATCCTGCGTCCGGCGAATTGGCGATTTATTTTGCGCTGACCAACCGCGGCACCGCATCGGTCACGTTCACGATTAGCGCTAACAACTACACCAAGGAGGGTCCTTGGACGTACAACGTCGCGGCCGGCGCCACGGTGAATACGTTCTTTGCGGCGGTTGCGCAGACGCAAGGGTGGTACGACTTCACCATCACCGTAAGCGGGGATGCCAGCTGGATTCGCCGCTATACCGGGCATTTGGAGGACGGCGGGGCGTCGGTAACGGGCTGATTTCGAAGCGGCAAGACAGCGCGCGCTAGACCGACCCGCGCCGGCGGCTACCCGCCGCCACGCCACTGTAACGTGTGCCCGTCACCCTTCCGGCACTGCCGTTTGGCCGGTTTCGGGTGGTTCTCGTGTCGTTTTTATCGGGTATTCGCCGCCATCCCATGGCGATCAACTTGGTTGCCGGCGGCGCAGCGTTTCTGGCGTATGCGTCGATGTATGCGTTTCGCAAGCCCTTCACGGCGGCCGCGTTCGAAGGCATGCACGTGGCTGGCGTGGATTACAAAGTGTGGCTGGTGATCGCGCAGGTGATGGGCTACATGCTCAGCAAAGTGCGTGGCATTACCTGGATTGCGGAAATTCAGCGTCAACGCCGCGCGCGCACGTTGGCAGGGTTGATCGGGTTTTCGTGGATTGCGCTGCTCGGCTTCGCGCTGGTTCCGGCGCCATGGAATATCCCGTTTCTGTTCCTCAACGGGTTGCCGCTGGGCATGGTGTGGGGCGTGATCTTCGGTTATCTGGAGGGTCGCCGCGGCACGGAGATGATGGGCGCGCTGATGTGCGCCAGCTTCATCGTGGGATCGGGCGTCGTGAAAACGGTAGGCATGTGGCTGATGGTGCATGGGCACGTTAGCGAGTTCTGGATGCCGTTTACCGTCGGTGCGCTATTTATCGTGCCGCTTTATCTGGCGACGTGGGTGCTGGAACATTTGCCCGCGCCGGATGCCGCCGATATCGCGGCGCGCAGCGTGCGCATTCCGATGGATGCGGCGACACGGCGCGCGTTTCTTGCGCGTTTTCTGCCCGGCAT
>Ga0335072_10014404_pt1 | contig 11233 bp, 9 predicted proteins | sample Lox_Sample_21_FD_206725 | JGI IMG/M metagenome (GOLD analysis project Ga0335072, IMG submission 206725) | Soil microbial communities from Loxahatchee National Wildlife Refuge, Florida, United States - Lox_Sample_2.1 | ecosystem: Environmental > Terrestrial > Soil > Wetlands | place: USA: Florida...
ATCACGCCCAGGGCGAGAATGCTGAGAATCTGCTTGGCGGCCACGCCGTGCGGCGCCGAGCTGAACAGCGGGGTGAGGACCGCCAGGATCGCGGTGGCGCAGATGAGCTGCGCGGTGGCGAGCGGCAGCGGTCCCTCGCGGCGGTGCGCCAGGTAGCGGCGCGCGTACGGGAAACCGAGGCCGTACGACGCGGCCGCGCCGAGGCAGAGCAGGTTCCCCGCCAGCGAGGTGGTCCCGATCCCCTGCCACACCCCAAGTACGATCAGGACGCCGATAAACCCGATGGCCAGGCCCGCCAGCCTTCGCGGGGTCGCGTGCTCGTCGGGGAGTGTCAGGACCGCCACCGGGAGCGTGAACAGCGGAACGGTGGCGTTCCAGATCCCGGCCAACACGCTCGAGACATGCTGCTCGCCGTACGCAAACAGCGTGAACGGGGCGACGTTCAGGAGGATTGCCGCGATCGCGAGCTGACCCCAGAGGTGCGTGCCGGTGGGCAATTTTTCGCCGCTTGCCGCGAGGATCGCGATGAGCGTCGCGGCGCCGAATATCAATCGGCCGAGCGAGACCTGAAGCGGCGCGAACGCCTCGTCACCGATCTTGATGAAGAGGAACGTCGACCCCCAGGCGATCGCCAGGAGGACGAACCGCAGCGGCCATGGAGTTCTCAGGGTGGGCGGGTCATCCAATGACGGGCAGCGTCCGTTCGTTCGACAGCCTCGTCAGCGTGCGCTGCATGGTCGAGGTGACGAGCTTGTACCCCTCCTCGGGATCCGGGCGCGAGCCGAGCCGGTCGCGGAGGTCGATCGGCTTCAGTACGCGGATCGAGATCTTGGCCGGCAGCGGGACGCGCAGCGGCAGATCCAGGACCGTCACTCCGAACGGGGGGCCGATCGCGGCCGGCAGCACCTTCAGGCGCAGCCGCTCATCGAGTTTGAGCGCCCGCGCGAGCTTCCGCCCCTGGCCGAGGAACAGCGCGGTCTCCTGGCCGCCGATCGCCACCACCGGGACGACCGGGACCCGGTGCTTGACCGCGAGCTCGACGAACCCGGTGCGCTGCGCGAAGTCGATCTGGTTGGACTCCCACGACGGGCGGTAGGTCTCGTGATCGCCGCCCGGGTAGACGAGCAGCGCGGCGTTCCGGCGAAGGGCTCGGGCCATGTTGGCGGGTGACGCCGGCACCGTCCCGTACCGCTCGAGCAGCGCGCGGAGACCTGGGAGCTTGAACACGAGGTCGTGCGCCAGTTGGTGGAAGCGGCGCTCCGCTCCGAAATGGTCGTAGAAGTGCTGGCCGAACACGAACGTGTCGGCAATCAGGGTGCCGCCCGAGTGGTTGCCGACGAGCAGAACCGGGCCCTCGGGAGGGATGTGCTCGAGACCTCTCACCTCGCCCCGGAAGTAGAGCTTGTTGGTGAGCCGCAGCGCCGGCAGCGTGCGCTCGACGTATACCGGGTCGCGGAGCGCGAAGGGGTCGCGTTCGCCGTGCTCGGTGACGGTGGCGGCGAGATCCTCGCCGATCGCGGCGAGCATCCGCATATACGCCGCCGCGGGTCCGAGCGGCCCGCGCAGCATTTTCGAGAGTTCTCCTGCCACGGGTGGTTGGTCTACCCGCTGACCACCAACTTGCACACAGGCGAAGGGATAGATAGGTTTCATCTGTGGGGCGCTTCGCGGTCGTATTGGTCGCATCGCTGTTCGTGATGGTTCCTGCTGCGCAAGCGGCTCAGCGGTCAGACGGCTCGGTGCCCGCGCCGGCACAAGTCAGCTCGCTCGTGACCAGCGTGCCGGCGAGCACCCTCAATCAGGTTGGTGCGGGCGACAGTCGAAACCCGGTCACCAACCATTACTTCGGGATCGTCAAGGGAGACGGGCACTTCACGAGCGACGGCAAGCCACAGATCGTGAGTGCCGAGCTCGCCTGGTGTCCTCACTGCGCGGCGAACAGTTGGGCGTTGGCGGTCGCGCTCAGCCGCTTTGGAACCTTCAGCCGGCTGGGCGAGATCAACACCGGCACGTATTTCTGCAAGACCGCCGAGGATCCGTGCAATCTGAACCCGCTCTACTGTTTTCCGTACACACACGGGCTCAGCTTCATGGGCTCCGGTTACCGGAGCCCCTACGTCAGCTTCGCGGCGGTCGAGCTCCAGGACGTCAACGGACACAACCTCCAAAAGCTGAATCGGCACGAGCGGCGTTCGCTCGCGGCCGTCCATCTGCAGGGAGTCACCCCCGCGATCTCCATCGGGGGTGCCTGGGGCTTCGCGGGGTCAGGATATGACCCAGGGACGCTCGCGCACATGACGTGGTCGCAGATCGCCGGGAGCCTGGCGAACCCGCACAATCGGATCGCCCGTCAGGTGGACGGGCTGGCTAACCTGTTTACCGCAGCGATCTGCCGCGTGACCAAAGGCCGCCCCGGGAGCGTCTGCAGCTCGCGTGGCGTCCAGGCCGCCGCTGACGCGGTCCTTCGTAAGTACCCGAACCGGCCGCCGCCTCCACCGTGATCGCGGTGGTCAGATCCGCGCGACGACGGGGCGCGCTCGCGGTCGCGGTCTTCGCTGTCGTGCTGTTGGGATTGGTGACCGCGGGGGCGGCCGCCGGCGCGGTCCCCGCACCGAGAGACGCCTTCCGCCAGGCGCAGGCGTCCGCCCCCGCGGGGAGCGCGGCCGCCGGCGCGCTGTCACGGGCCGCGGCGCGCGACCTCTGGATCAACAGTCGCGAAGCCGACGCTCCTCCTTACGGGAGAAATGTCTTCACCGCGTCGAAGCAAGCCGTCGGTGACCCTGGGCTGTCGGCGACCGCAACCGGACTGATCATCACTGCGGATCGGGCTCTCGCCGCAGACGCCCTCGCGCAGGCGCACGGCGGGGGGGCCGCGATGCTCGCGTCTGCTCGGTCGGTGCTGTCGGCCGCGGATCGTCAGGCCCGCGCCGGCAACCTTTCGGCGGCGATTGATCTGTACGCGAAGGCATGGCAGTTGGCTGACGGCGCCATCGCCCGGCGTGTGGCGGGTGAGGTCACGCACGTCCCGTCCGCGACGCTCGCCGCGGCGGCGGAGCATGCGCTCGCGGTCACACGCTTCGGCATGTCCGGCCCGAGGATCGTGCAGGGACTGACGCCGCTCACGTCGGGCGGCAAGCCCGAGGTCTTCTACGCCGGGTCGGAGGCGTGTCCGTTCTGCGGCGTTCAGCGCTGGGGGATGATCGTCGCGCTGTCGCAGTTCGGGACGTTCTCGAACCTGCACCTCATGCAGAGCGTCCCGACTACGCCTCCCCAGGTGACCACGTTCACCTTCTTCGGGTCGAGCTACCACAGCCCCTATGTCTCGTTCGTTCCGGTCGAAGTGTGGAGCAACGTGCCGGCGAATCCCGGCCTCGTCCCTCTCCAGACTCTCACCCATCCCGAGGCCGTGCTGGTGCACAGGTTCGACCCCCCGGTCGAGACGCCGTTCATCGACATCGGCAACCGATTCATAACCGACAGCGCGACGGTCACTCCGCGGCTCATTACCCACAGGTCGTGGACGCAACTCGCCGGTGGACTGACCGACCCGAGCAACGTCTCCACCCAGGCGATCGCGGGCGAGGCCGAGGTGATGACCGCCGAGGTGTGCGAGGCGACGGGTGGCAACCCGGCGTCGGTTTGCGCGTCGACGGTCGTCCAGCAGTACGAAGCCGCGCTGCCCACGTTGACCGGGAAGGGCGGGTCCTGCCCAGCGCCACCGGGACCTGGAGGTCCGCCGCCCGCGAGCGACGCCCCCGCGAGCGACGCCGCTGCGAGCGACGCCGCTGCGAGCGACGCCGCTGCGAGCGACGCCCCCGCGAGCGACGCCGCTGCGAGCGCACCCCAACAGAGCGCCCGGGTTGATCCCGTTGCGACTGCCGCCCACTGCGGCGTGTAGCTCCTGATTCACCGCGGGCGGATGAGCTCGACTTGCCCAACGTGTTCGGCTGAGGTTCCAGCGGGAGCAAAGTTCTGCGGCCAGTGCGGCGCCCCGCAGGCGGTCCACTGCCCAGCCTGCGGGACGCTCACGAGCCAGCCAGGCCAGAAATTCTGCCTCGAGTGCGGAACGGCGATACCGCCTATCGCTGGTCGTGGGCAATCACGTGAGACCGTCAGCGCTCCGACACGTACCACCGAACCGCTTGACGCGCCCGCCAAGTCACCGGTGTTCGACCTCCCTTCGGTCGAGCGCCGGCTGGTCTCGGTGCTGTTCGCCGATCTCACCGGGTTCACGGCCTTCAGCGAGAGCCACGACGCCGAGGACGTGCGCCAGCTTGTGGCCACGTACTTCGTGGCCGTGCGGAGAATCGTGGGTGCCTACGGCGGGACGATCCGCAAGTACGAGGGCGACGGCGTGATGGCCGTGTGGGGCGCGCCCGTCGCCCGGGAGGACGATGCCGAGCGGGCGGTAAGAGCAGCACTCGATCTGGTGGCTGCCGTCACCAGCCTCGGGGACCGGTTAGATCTCGACTTGCGGCTTCGAGTCGGCGTGCTCACCGGCGAGGCCGCGGTCGAGATTGCGTCCATCGACGAGGGGATGGTGCAGGGCGATGCGGTTAACACCGCGGCACGGCTGCAGTCGATCGCCGAGCCCGGCACGGTGCTCGTCGACGATGTCACCCGGCTCGCGACTGAGCGCGCGATCGTCTACCACGACGCCGGCACTCATCTGGTCAAGGGCAAATCCATTCCCGTTCAGGCGTGGCGTCCGATGCGGATCGTGGCCGTCGTGGGCGGTGCGGGACGAGCCCTGCTCGAATTGCCGCTCGTCGGCCGCGCCGCCGAGCTGGACGTTCTGCGCGGAGCGCTCGATCGACTCCTCGAACCCGGAGCGGCGCTGGCGCTCGTGTCGGTCGTGGGTGAGGCGGGACTCGGCAAATCCCGTCTGGGCTGGGAGCTCGAGAAGTACGTTGACGGTCTCGCGGCGCCCGTCCTCTGGCATCGCGGTCAAGCCTCGAGCTTTGGAGAGGGAATCGGCTTCCGCGCGCTTGGCGACATGGTGCGGATGAGGGCCAGGATCACGCTCGAGGACTCTCGGGACACCGAGCGGACGAAGCTCGATTCTCTTCTCGACGATGTGTTCCCCAGCGATGCCGAGGGACACGCGCGCGTCGGGCGGGCGCTGCGCCGGCTGCTGGGACTCGATGACAGCAGCGCCCTGATCGATCGCGGTGAGTTGTTCTCCTCCTGGAGGTTGCTGTTCGAGCGCCTCGCCGAGCGCCATCCCGTGCTGCTCATGTTCGAGGACCTCCACTGGGCGGACCAGGGTCTGTACGAGTTCATCGACCACCTCGTCGAATGGGCCGCACGGGCGCCGATCCTGATCCTTGTGCTCAGCCGCGCCAACGATCGTCTCGACGCGCTGAGCCGGCGCGGCCTTCGCCTCGACCTCAAGCCCTTGGCTCCGGCCGAGATTGAGACGCTCGTCGCCGCCGCGGTAAATAACGCACCCTCGGAGCTACTGGCCGCCGTGCGGGATCACGCCGGCGGTGTCCCGCTGTTCGCGGTGGAGTCGCTGCGCATGCTCGCCGACCGGGGGGTAATGGTCGCCGAGCGCGATGCGGACACCTACCGGCTCGTCGGGGACGTGCACGAGCTGGCCGTCCCGCCTAGCATCCACGCTCTGATCTCGGGACGGCTGGATGCGCTCGGTGGCGACGAACGCCATGTCCTGTTCGACGCGGCCGTCCTCAGCCAGCCCTTCAGCCCCGCCGGCACGGCAGCGGTGGCGGGAGCGCCTGAGCCCGACGTCCGCGCCCTCCTCGACGAGCTGGTCTCGAAGCAGCTCTTGACGGTCTCGACCGACCTGCTCTCGCCCGGCCGGGGGCAGTACATGTTCTCGCACCGCCAGATCCAGCGGGTCGCGCTGGCGACGATGTCCAAGCAGGCCCGCAAGGCCAGGCATCTCGCGGCCGCCGATTGGCTCGCCCGCGGCGAGCATGATCCCGACATGGCGGGCATCTACGCCGGCCACCTGCTGGCCGCCGCCGACACCGACCCGACGGCGGACGATGCCCAGTTCATCCGCCGGCGTGCACTGACCACGATTGTCGAGGCGGCGCGGCGCGCCGCCAGTGTTGGAGCGCTGCACGAGGCGATCGCGCTGTTCGATCGGGCCGCTGGTATCGAGCCCGACGAGCAACGGCGAGCACGGCACCTCGTCGAGGCGGCGCGGTGCGCCGAGCATGAAGGCGACAGGACCTCGGCCGCCGAGTTCTACGCGAAGGCGGGAGAACTTCACGCGGAAGCTGGCCGCGAGCGCGAGGCATTGGCGTTACGCGCGCGAGAGCTGTACGTGCACAGATGGACACGGCCGGCGACGGAACTCGTTGATCCGCTACGTGAGGTTCGGGATGGGCTCGACACCGTGGAAGACGCCGCGTTCGCCGGTGCCGCGGCTGCTCTCGCCGGCGTTCTTTACTACGACGGCGATGCGGAGGGTGCCGAACGCACCGCTGCCGAAGCCGCCGCGGCTGCGACGAGCGCGGGAGCGGACGAGGAGCTCGGACTGGCACTGAATTGCCGCGCGTCGGCGCTCGTCGAGCTCGGCCGTCCGGCCGAGGCGCTCGAGCTGTTTCGAGACGCTCTGCAGGTACGCACGCTCCACTCGCCCGCCGACGTCCCGATCACGCTGACGAACATCGCGATCACGGCGTGTGCGCTTGGTCGGTTCGAGGAGGCAGGCGATACGGCGCGCACGGCGATTGCGGCGGCCGAGCGAGTCGCGAGCCTCAGGGGCCACGAGCTCGCGATGCTCCACCTTGCGCGGACCTTGTACTGCGTCGGAGCTTGGGACGAAGCGCTCGACACCATCGAGCGGGTGGGAATCGAGACGGCGCCGGCGAACGCCGGGATGGCGGTCGGTCCGCCACTGCTGATCGCGCTCACCCGCGGGCAGGACGAGCTCGCGCGTTCGTTGATCGACGACTTCGACCGGCGCCAGGCGGAGTCCGGGGCCGCGGTCGAGAGCGACTACCGCAGCGTGCGCGCGGTCGCGCTGGCCCATCTCGAGCACGAGCCGCAGCGGGCGCTCTCGGCGATCGTCGAAGCCGGTTCCGGTGACTACGCCGAGTGGCCGGCCTGGCTGCCGTTCGCGGTCGACCTGATCGTGGCTGCCAGCGACGACCGGCCTCTCGCGGCCGTGCTCGATGCGCTCGAAGGACCCGTCGCGCCGAAGACATCGCCGTACGTGACAGCGCAGGCTCGCCGGCTCGCTGGACACATCGCTCACCGCGCCGGCGATCGCGACGCCGCCGTCTCTCACTGGCGGACGGCCCGGACGATCATGAGCGAGGCCGGCGTCGTGTTCGACGCCGCCGTGCTCGCGCTCGAGTTGGCGGAGGCCGACCTGGAAGACGGCGCCGACGCGTTGCGGGCGGACGCTGTCGCCACGTTCGAGCGGCTGGGGGCGGGGCCCTGGATCGAGCGCGCCCGCCGAGGGGTGGCGCGCCCGATTCACTAAGCGGCTCTGGCGTCGGGCTGCGGACTCGGCTCTGGCGTGGGGCCACAACTCCACACTCGACGCCGCCGGCGAGCCGAATACATATTCGGGTGCGTATGGCGGCCTGATCGGCACACTCGAGTGGCGTGGACCGCCGAGTGTGTAGTTGTGGCCCAAGGTCCCGGACGTGACGTGCCCGTCTACCGGGCGAGGTGGACTGGCGTGTCGGAGTGCGGTGCGGGGCAGATGCCGGTGATGGCCGGCGTCGCCGCCAGCAGGACCACGAACAACGTGATCGCGACCGCGAACACGGCGGCGAGCGAGCGGAATCCGGCCGAAACGCGGACGGGGGCGACGGCCGGTGACTCGAAACGGATGAAAGGCTCAGAGATGAACATCGTGACCTCCTCGGCTGCTCTTGACGGGCGGTAGCTGACAGTCAGGACTGTCTCAGCGGGGGCCTCGCGCGACCCCGCCGTCTCACCCATCCCGTATGAGTCTTTTGACCCTAAGCCGAGTGCGCCGGCGGGTCCCGGCGCGCCACCGGGGTGGCGTTGACGATCGAGGTCGTGGTCTCGCCGTAGAGCAGGAACTGGTCGAGCACGGACGGGAGCTCCTCGATCGAGCCGAGATGGAGCTTGATGTAGAAGCAGTCCTCGCCCGTGATCCGCAGGCACTCCTCGACCTGGGGGATCTCGGCCGCCAGCTCGGCGATCTTCGCGAGCTGGCGGACGGCGGGCTTCACCCGGACGATCGCGGTCAGCTGGTAGCCGAGCGCGCGGGGATCGATCTCGGCCCGGTAGCCGGTGATCACGCCCGCCTGCTCGAGCCGCTTGACCCGCTCGGCCACCGCCGGGGAGGACAGGCTCGTGCGGCGGCCGAGCTCGGCGAACGAGACCCGTCCGTCGCTTGATAGCTCGGCGATGATCTTGTGGTCGACCGCATCCAATGCGGGAAAATCCGCGGCGGGCAATCGTATGGAACCGTTCTTCATAAGGTCAAACAAGGCTAACACCTTCGATTGGCCATGTTGCATCCGGCCGGCCAGGTCAAGAATCCTGTTGTGCCCAAAAACCGCTCGCAGACGGTTCCGCCGCAGGCGTATTTCGTCGGCAGCGCCGTGTTCCACTACCTCGGCCCCGCGTTCGCGGTGCTGCTGTTCGCCCGCGTCGCCCCGCTCGGGGTCGCCTGGCTACGGATTGTCAGCGCCGCGATCGTGTTCGCGCTGTGGCGGCGGCCGTGGCGCACGCTCCGTGCGGCCGGGTGGAACACCGTGCGGGTCGTGGTGGCGCTCGGGGTTGTCCTCGCGGTGATGAACAGTTGCTTCTACGAGGCGATCGCGCGCCTGCCGCTCGGCACCGTGTCGGCGATCGAGTTCCTGCCGGTAATCGTGCTCGCGGCGATGGGCGTCCGCTCGCTTCGGAACGGCGTCGCGCTGGCGCTCGCGGTCGCCGGCGTGTACAGCCTCGTCGCCGTGCAGTTGACGGGTGAGCCGCTCGGCGTCGCCCTCGCGTTCGGCAACGCGACGCTGTTCGCGCTGTACATCGTGCTCGCGCACCGGATCGCCCAGAACACCCAAATCCCGAGCATCGACGGGCTCGCCGGCGCGATGCTGATGGCCGCGCCGGTAACGACGGCGATCGGCGGCTGGGCCATCATCCCGCACCTGCTCGATCCGGTCGCGATTGGCGCCGGGATCGGCGTCGGCATCACCTCCTCAGTGATCCCATACGTCTGCGACCAGCTCGCGATGTCGCGCCTGCCGCGCGCGACCTATTCGCTGATGGTCTCGCTGCTCCCGGCGACCGCAACCGTGATCGGGATCGTCGTGCTCGCGCAGATCCCGAGCGCGCGCCAGGTCCTCGGGGTGGCGCTGGTCGTCGCGGCAGTCGCGATCCACCGCGATCGCGCCGCCGCAGCCACGACGGCCGCGGCAGCCACGACGGCTTCGCCGGCCACGACGGCTGCGCCAGCCACGACGGCCGCGGCGCCCCACCCCCCCGGACGTACCATTCCGGACACGGCTCGGGGTACGTCCGCCGCGATCGGGTAACCCGAAGGCGGGCGGCATCCCGAGGACAGGAGGAGAGCGATGGCGCGCTCAGACACTGACTCTGCGCGTTACCGAGAGGCGGCGCTCACGACGCTGGACCAGCTCGATTGGTGCGCCGAGTACCTGCGACGCATCCACAAGCCGAAGCTCGCGCGGCAGCTCGAGATCAACACGTTTAGGCTCCGGCAACGAGTCGACGAGGCCGAGGGCGAAGCGGTTACCCCCGAGGGAGTTGGGTAGCACTGACTCACGGGGATGGCGCCGCTCTTTGCCGAGAGGAGAACGCGACATGGGGATCAAGGAGAAGGTAGACCGCACTCAGCAGGAGAGCGCGCCGGCCGGCGTGGCCGTCGCCACGTTGAAGAAGTACTCCGAGGACAAGAGCTCGAACCTCGCGTCGATGATCGCGTTCTGGGGGATCTTCTCGATCTTCCCGCTGTTCTTGGTGCTGGTGACCGTCCTGGCGTGGATCCTGCCGATGTCGGACCGGGAGTCAGTTTTCGGCCACGTGGCCAAGATGCTCCCGCTGCTCGATCCGTCGACGATCAGCGGGCTGAGCGGCAGCGCGCTGGCGTTCGTCGTTGGGCTGTTCACCGCGCTTTGGAGCGGGCTCGGGGTCGTCAAAACGGCCCAGTTCGCGTTTGACTCGGTGTGGGAGGTTCCGTACCACGAGCGTCCCGGACTCGTCCAGCAGACGCTGCGGAGCGTGTGGGTCCTCGCGACGATCGGCGCGGGCCTGGTGCTCACCACGCTGATATCGGGCTTCGTCGTCACCTCGGCCAACGGCGTCAACCTCGGCGCGCTTGGTCGGGTGGGCGGCTACGTCCTGTCGGCCGCGCTCGACGTCGGGATCTTCCTCGCCGCCTTTCGGATCCTGACGACCCGCGCCGAGTCGATGCGCGAGGTGCTTCCGGGAGCGCTGCTTGCAGGTATCGCGTTTTTCATCCTGCAACAGGTATCGGCCCTGATCATCTCGCACTATCTGCAGAAGGCGCAGGCGACGTATGGACACTTCGCCACCATCATCACGATCCTGTGGTGGTTCTACCTCCAGGCGCAAATCACGCTGCTCGGGGCACAGTTGAATGTCGTGCTCAAGGAGCGGCTGTACCCGCGCTCGCTCGTTGACCCGCCGCAGACGCCGGCCGATCACCGCGTGCTCGAGGCGTACGCCGCCGAACGGACCTATCACCCGAAACAGCGGGTGACGACGCACGTCGAGCAGTAGCGCGCCGGCCCACGGGCCTTCACAGCGGACGCCGCACCCCGACCTCGTCGACGTGCGCGAGCAGATCCTTGGGGTCCTCGTACACCCGGTAGGCGCCCGAGTAGATGAGCTCCTCGCGGCCGTACCCGCCCGATAGCAGCCCGATCCCGAGCGCCCGGGCCCGTCGCGCGGCGAGCAGGTCCCACACGCTGTCGCCGACGACGATGCTGTCGCGGATGTCGACGCCGATCAGCTCCGCCGCGGTCAGGAACAGATCGGGGTCGGGCTTGGCGTAACGGACCTGGTCGCGCGTGACGAGCGGCGTGTCGTCCGGCAGCCCGAGCAGCGCGACTCCGAGGCGGGCGTAACGCTCGGCGCCGCTGGTCGCGATCGCCCACGGGACTCCCAACTCGCTGAGCGTCTCGAGCAGCTCGCTCGCGCCCGGCAGCGGCCTGACGCTGTCGTAGTGGCGGATGTAGGCGTCGGCGTGCGCCTGGGGCAGCGCCTCCAGCGTCTCCCGGTCGAGCGGTCG
>Ga0335072_10014405_pt1 | contig 11233 bp, 10 predicted proteins | sample Lox_Sample_21_FD_206725 | JGI IMG/M metagenome (GOLD analysis project Ga0335072, IMG submission 206725) | Soil microbial communities from Loxahatchee National Wildlife Refuge, Florida, United States - Lox_Sample_2.1 | ecosystem: Environmental > Terrestrial > Soil > Wetlands | place: USA...
GCGGGCGCCGGCGGAGGATTGCTCAGCGTGACCAGACAGGCCAGCGCCCCGTCGGTGTGTTTGGAGTCGGTCATGCAGGTGACTTTGCTCGCCTGGGCAGTGAACGCGATGTCATTGCCGAGGGTCGTGGTCGCGCCTTCGCGCGTGGCGGCGTGATAGCGGGCCGGATCTGCCGGATGAGCTGCCTCGATCCAGGCGATGACGTCGGACATCGCGGCTCCGGAAGCCGGCGGGCCCGACGCGGCCGGTTGTTTGCTACTGGACACGCCAGTGGTTGTCGTCGCCGATGTCTGGGTCGGCCCCGATTGGGTCTTGTCTGCGGTCGAGCACGCGGCGACCAGCCCTGCACAGAGGACAGGCACTGCGAGCAGGACGATGATCCGCATCCCGCCAGGCTAACCGCCACGCTCCGGATTTCTGCGCTCCACACGGCCTAGATCCGCAGTGTCGGCTACCGTCGGGTTATGCACGAGCGCACCGTCCGCGCGCAAACGACCGCCGGCACCGTCGAAGGCTTCACGCGCGACGGCGTAAACCGCTGGCGATCCATCCCTTACGCGCAAGCACCCGTGGGGCCGCTGCGGTTCCGGGCGCCGCTGCCCGCCCAGCCTTGGTCGGGGGTGCGGCATTGCCACGGCTTCACCAACTGCGCACCCCAACAGCGCCGCTACACCCTGCTTGGTGTCGGCAGGTACCAGCCGATGAGCGAGGACTGTCTCACCCTCAACGTCGTCACGCCGGAGGAGCCCAGCGCGGAACCGCTGCCGGTCATGGTCTTCATCCACGGCGGCGGTTACTTCATGGGTAGCTCGGCGACCCCGCTGTATGACGGTGCCGCGCTGGCGCGCCGCGGTTGCGTGTACGTCTCGGTCAACTACCGGCTCGGCGTGCTGGGATGCGTGGACCTGTCCTCGCTGTCCACCCCGGACACCACCATCGACAGCAACCTGTACCTGCGCGATGTGGTGCTGGCCCTGCAGTGGGTTCGGGACAACATCGGCCGATTCGGCGGCGACCCGGACAATGTCACCGTCTTCGGGGAAAGCGCGGGCGCCTGCATCACCGCCACCTTGCTGGCGGTGCCCGCGGCCGACGGCCTGTTCGCCCGGGCGATCTCGGAAAGCCCTGCGGCGGGCCTGGTGCGGTCGAAAGAGGTTGCCGCCGAATTCGCGGCGCGCTTCGCTCACCTACTCGGGTCACGCACACCGGACGCCGCCAGTGTGCTGATGCAGGCGTCGGCGGCCGAATTGATCGAAGCTCAGCAGCTCCTGATCGAGCACGGCATGCGGGAGCGGCTGGGCGCCTTTCCGATTGGCCCGGTCACCGGTGACGACACGCTGCCGATGGATCCCGTCGAGGCGATGCGCAGTGGTCGCGCGCACCGCTTGCCGCTGATCGTGGGCACCAACGCCGACGAGGGTCGTTTGTTCACCCGTTTCCTCACCATGCTGCCGACGAACAAATCGATGGTCGAAGAGCTGCTGGCCGACACGGAACCGGCTGCCCGCGAACGTATTACGGCCGCGTACCCGAACTACCCCGCGTCCTCGGCATGCATCCAGCTCGGCGGCGATTTCGCCTTCAGTTCGGCGGCCTGGCAGATCGCGGAGGCGCACAGCGCCTATGCCCCCACCTACCTGTATCGATACGACTACGCCCCCCGAACCCTGCGCTGGTCGGGCTTCGGAGCTACCCATGCCACCGAGCTGTTGGCCGTCTTCGATGTATACCGCACCAGGTTCGGCGCGTTGCTGACCGCGGCCGCCGACCAGCGGGCCGCGTTGCGGGTCAGCAACCAGGTGCAACGGCGTTGGCGGTCCTTCAGCCGCACCGGGGTGCCGGGCGACGACTGGCCGCTCTACACCCCCGACGACCGGGCCGTGATGGTGTTGGACAGTAGGTGCCGGGTCGAGTTCGACCCGCACGCGGATCGCCGGATGGCGTGGGACGGCTTCTCCTTGGCGCAGTGACCTGGCACGCTGATCCCCATGCATGCCGCTATCCAAGTGATCGAACGACCCGAGGACCTCACCGCTGCGTGGCTGTCCGACAAGATCGGAGCCGGACCGATCACCGACTTCGCCGTCGAACGCATCGGCACCGGCCAGATGAGCGACTGCTATCGCGTGGCGCTGACGTATGCCGACTCCGCCTCTGAGGGGCCGAGTTCGGTGGTGCTCAAGGTCGCGGCGACCGACCCGGTAAGCCGCCAGACCGGATTGGCCCTGGGTCTCTACGAGCGCGAGGTCTGCTTCTATCGCGACATCGCGCCGGGTATCGCCGGCCCGGTAGCGCCGTGTTACCACGCCGCCGTCGACACCTCGACAGGGGTGTTCGATCTGCTGCTCGGCGACGCCGGACCTGCCGTCGTTGGCGACGAAATCGCAGGTGCCACAACAGAACAGGCTCGGCTGGGCGCCGTCGAGCTGGGCCGCCTGCACGGCCCGCTGCTGGACAATACCACGCTTGCCGAAGCGGACTGGCTCAATCGTGAATCACCGCTGAATCAGGCGATGGTCACCCCGTTGTATGCGGGCTTCGTCGATCGCTACGGTGACCAGATCGCGACGAACCATCGGCTGGTGTGTGAGCGCCTGGTGGGCGCTTTCGACGGATATGTTGAGGCTGAAGCCGGGCAGATGCGCGGCCTGGTGCACGGCGACTATCGGCTGGACAACATGTTGTTCGGCACCGCGGAGGCCGACCGGGCGCTGACGGTGGTCGACTGGCAGACCGTTTCCTGGGGCCCCGCGCTGACCGACCTGGCGTACTTTCTCGGCACCGCGCTGCCCGCGCAGGATCGGCGCGAGCACTACGACGCGTTGCTGCTGGCATACCACGAGGCGCTGGGCCCCGGCGCGCCCATCAGCCTGGCCGAGGTCCGCGAAGGCGTCCGCCGGCAAAGCTTTTTCGGTGTGATGATGGCGATCGTCTCCTCGATGCTGGTGGAGCGCACCGAACGAGGCGACCGGATGTTCATGACGATGCTGCAACGGCATTGCGATCATGTCCTGGATACCAACGCCTTGACGACCCTGCCCACCGCGGCGTCACCGGAGCCGTTGCGGCCGGCCGAGGAGGACGAACTCGCGCACACCGCGACCGCCGAGCCGCTGTGGAGCGAGAGTTGGTATGCCGACTTCGCCGACACCGTACAGGGATTGGGCGGCTGGTTCCGCCTCGGCCTGGTGGCGAACCAGCAGACGGCGTGGGTACATGCGCTGTTGTGTGGGCCCGATCTGCCTACCGTCGCCATCGTCGACTGCGAAGTCCCGCTGCCTCCGGACCCGTGGGCGCTGCGCACCGACGCGTTCGAACTCGGTCACGCCGCGAGCGTGCCGCTGCAGACCTACAGTGTCGACCTGCACGGGACGGCGCATGCCTACACGGATACGTCGGCCTTGCTGCGCGGCAAGCCCGGAACGCCTGTCGAGGTGACGATGAATTTGGAGTGGGCCACCGACGGCACACCTTACAAGTATCGGCTGACCACGCGTTACGAGATCCCGTGCACGGTCTCGGGCACGGTGACCGTCGGCGACACCAGCTATCAAGTGAATTCTGTTCCAGGACAACGTGATCACTCGTGGGGCGTGCGCGACTGGTGGGGCATGGACTGGATGTGGAGCGCGGTGCACCTCGACGACGGCACGCACCTGCACGGTGTCAACATCCGAATTCCGGGCGTCCCCGCCGTCAGTGTCGGCTACGTCCAGGGTCGCGACGGCAAGGTCATCGACTTGGAAACGGCTAACAGCGAGGAAGCGTTCGGCGACAACGGGTTACCGCTGCGCGCGACGTTGAGTCTGCACCCGGGCGACATCACCGGTGACGTCGAGGTGCGCGGCCAGGCGCCGGTCGGCTTGATCGCCCCCGATGGCCGGGTGAGCCAATTCCCGCGCGCCTGGGTCAGTCTCACGACCACCGACGGCCGCACCGGCGTCGGCTGGATGGAATGGAACCGGAACCTGGGTTAGCGTCGCCGTGTGGCTCCGGTGCGTCTGATCTCGATGTCCGCCGAACGCTTCTGCGGGGCGTCGGCGTCAACGGTCACGCGGGCAGCGACTGGTTGGCCGGTGTCTGAGTCGACGAACGACAACGGCGCCTGCCCCTTCTGCAAATGCTTGTCGCCCCACTGAACCAGTGACAGAAAGACCGGCAACAGATCCTCCCCGGCCTCGGTCAGCCGGTACTCGTCTCGGGCGCGGCTGCCGGGCTCCTGATAGGGAACGCGGGTAACGATGCGGGCCGACTCGAGCTGCTTCAGCGATCGCGATACCGCGGGCGCCGAGCTGCCGACCCGGGCCATGAAATCCTCGAACCGGGTGGTGCCGAAGAACAATTCGCGGACCACCTGAAAGGTGGTTTTCGTGCTGAGCAGGTCGAGCGCCTTGGACATCGAACATGCATCACTGATCGACCACTGTTGACGGTCCTGCGATCGCAGCTCAAACTTCATCGACGCTCCATATGACTAACGCTTGCGTTATCCAGCTATCTGTGCTTGCATCATACTAACGACATCGTTAGTCAGCATCAAGGAGATGAAGAAATGTCGTCCGACCAGTTGCTCCTCATCACCGGCGCCACCGGCAACACCGGGGCGCCCACCGTCGAATTCTTGCTCGGGGCCGGCCACCGGGTACGCGCGTTCGTGCATCGCGTTGACCGTCGCTCCGAGGCGCTCGCCGCGCTGGGCGCGGAGATCGTCGAAGGCGATCTGCTCGACCTGCACGCCGTCAGCTCGGCTCTGTCGGGCGTCACTGCGGCGTACTTCTGCTATCCCATCGCGCCGGGCAGCCTGCTGCCTGCCACCGCCATCTTCGCCCAGGCGGCCAGCGAGGCGGGCGTCGGGGCAGTGGTCAACATGTCCCAGATCTCGGCCCGCCGCGACGCCAAAAGCAATGCCGTTCAGCAACATTGGCTCGCCGAACGACTGCTGGACCGGTCGGCGTTCGGTACCACTCACCTGCGCCCGACGTTCTTCGCCGAATGGCTGAAGTGGCAGTGGCGGCGGGAAGGGGACCAGGGCGTGTTGCGCCTGCCGTTCGGCTCGGGCAGTCAGGCGGGCCGTCACGCCCCGATCGCCGGCCGCGACCAGGCCGCCGTGATCGCCGCGATCCTGCAGAACCCGGCGCCCCACGACCGTCAGATCTACCCGCTGGTGGGACCGCAAGAGCTGGACCACTACGACATCGCGGACAAAATCGCAGATACGCTCGGCATTCCGGTCCGCTACGAGCCGATTGACATCCCGGAGTTCGCGGCGGCGTTGACCGCACAGGGCCGGAGCGACTTTTTCGTCCAACACATCAGCAGCGTTGCCCAGGACTATCAGGACGGCATCTTCTCGGGCGAGAACAACCTGGTCGAAGTCATCAGCGGCCACAAGCCCATGACCGTCGGCGAATACGTCAACGCCAACCACGCCGCCTTCGGGCAGGACGGGCCCTACGCGGTTGCGAGTTAGGCTCGACGCTATCGACATTTCACCTTCAGCCCCGAGCGCGATAGTGGTCATGGGTGTTTCGGGATCGGGCAAGTCGACGGTGGGTTCCGCACTCGCGCAACGGTTGCGGGTGCCGTTCCTCGACGCCGACACCGTGCACCCGCCCGCCAACATCGCCAAGATGGCCGCGGGTGAACCGCTCGACGACGATGATCGCTACCCCTGGCTGGAGCAGATCGGCCGGTGGCTGGCCGACCACCACGCCGGCGGGGTAGTGGCATGTTCGGCGCTCAAACGCGAATACCGTGACCAGCTGCGCGCGCACCGCCCGCGGGTTGAGTTTCTGCACCTGAGCGGTTCACCGAAACTCATTGGCAGCCGATTGACAGCCAGGTCAGGTCATTTCATGCCGGCCGCGCTGATGCAGTCGCAATTCAACGCGTTGGAGCCGCTGGGTGCCGACGAGGACGGGATTGTCGTTGAACTCAGCGAGATCCAGGATGCTCAGCAGGTCGTAGACGCGTTCCTCGCGGTTAACCGAAAAGGCGCCGGCTAAGGGAAGGGTCGATTTCGTCGCTCACCCGTTCGCTCGCAACATCGACCCACTTATTGCCGCGTGCAACCGCCGTGTCGGCGAACTCGCTGCCGCGATCGCGCGCCGTTGCAGCCAATTTTTCACCGCGCTTGCGGGCTTTCTTGGCCAACTTCTCGCTGCGCTTGCGCGCCTTCTTCGCCAGCGGGGCGCTCTTGTCGGCGGCCGTGCTGGCCAGTTCGCGACCGCGCTCGAGAGCCGCCTCGGCATACGGCGCGCTTCTTTCGGCGGCGGTGCTGGCGAATTCGCGACCGCGCTCGAGCGCCGCTTCGGCGTAGGGTGCACTCCGTTCGGCGGCGGTGCTGGCCAGTTCGCGGCCGCGTTCGGCGCCGATCTGCAAGCCGTGCACGATCTTCTCGCCGAGGTCGCCGAAATCGGTGTCGTCGGAACCGGGCAGCGCCGAGGTCACCCGCTCGGACAGCCGCTCCGCGGCGCGACGGCCCCGCCAGCCGAGCGAGGGCTTGCCCGCGGTGTCGGCCGAGGCGATCAACAACCCGCCGACCAGGCTGAGGTCGGTGAGAAATTGCTGGCGCTTCTGGGACTTGAGCTCCGGGTCGGGTTCATTCCAGAACGTGTGCGCGCCGAGATTGGCCGGCAGCACCGTCAGCGCAAGCGCGGCCGAGGCGACACGCGGCAGCCTTCCGGTGGCGAGCAGCAGGCCGCCACCAACCTGAACGGCGGCGGTGATCCTCGCCATGGTCTCGGGGTCGCTGGGCACATTGCTGCGAAACGGTTCGGGCAGCGCCTGCAGGCCGTCCACGGCCGGCGCCGCAGCTTGCGCCGCCGCCTTGGGATTGAGTAGGGAATTGACTCCCTGGCCGATGAATGCCACCGACAACAGGGGTCGCGCGATTCTGCGTAGCACCATGGCAGCTTGGTTACCCGGCGCATCGGCATACAAACCGCGCGGCGCGCAAAGTTGGGTTGGCTAGGGTGGACCGCGTGCGGGCGTTGATCATCGTCGACGTACAGAAGGACTTCTGCGAGGGTGGCTCGCTGGCGGTGGCCGGCGGTGCCGCGCTGGCCCCGGCGATCAACGACTATCTCGCCGGGGACTCCGATCATCAGCACGTCGTCGCGACCAAGGACTTCCACATCGACCCGGGCGACCACTTCTCCGACCACCCGGACTATGTGACGTCCTGGCCCCCGCATTGCATCGCCGGCACCGCCGGGGCGGATTTCCATCCCGACCTCGACACCGCATCGATCGAGGCGGTCTTTCACAAGGGTGCCTACGACGCGGGTTACAGCGGTTTCGAGGGCGTCGACGAGGACGGCTCACCGCTCCTCGACTGGTTGCGGCAACGCGGGGTCGAGGCGGTCGACGTGGTCGGCATCGCCACCGACCATTGCGTCCGCCGCACCGCGGAGGATGCGGCGCGTGCCGGGCTGGCGACCAGGGTGCTGCTGGACCTGACCGCGGCCGTGTCCGCCGATCCGGGGCCCGCCCTGGCGCAGATGCGCGGCGCCGGCATCGAAATTGTCGAGGGTTTATAAGGGGGCGTAATGGTAGTGCCACTGGATCGGGCGCATCTGATGGCCGCGGTAGAACGGTCGCCGCAGGCGGCCGCCGCGCACGACCGCGCCGGCTGGGTGGGACTGTTCACCGCCGACGGCCGGATCGAAGACCCCGTCGGCTCGCGACCACACCTGGGAACCGCGCAGATCGGCCACTTCTACGACACGTTCATCGGTCCGCGCGACATCAAGTTTCACCGCGACCTCGACATCGTCCTCGGCACGGCGGTCGTGCGTGACCTCGAGCTCGAAGTGGCCATGGGCCCGTCGGTGATCATGCACATCCCCGCGTTTTTACGATATGACCTCCGAGAAGCCAACGGAGAGTGGCGGATTGCCGTGCTGCGCGCTTACTGGGAGCTGCCGGCCATGGTGCGCCAGTTCGCGCGAACCGGGTCCGGGGCGATCCGGCCCGGCGTTGAACTTTCGCGAAATCTGCTGAGCAATCAGGGACTGAAGGGTGCGGCGGGCTTCATGGCCGGCCTCCGCCGGGTGGGTGCGCGGCACAAGGAGCTGGCGGAGAAGTTCCTGCGTGCCGTGGCGCGCGGAGACAAGTTTGCCGCCGCCAGTGCGCTGTCATCAACTGCCACAATAACTTTGGGTGATAGTGACCCGCTCGAGCTGCCCGAGCTGGTGGCGCAGCTCAACGGGGCGGCCGGGACCAAGACGATCGGGGCGGGGCCCACCGTCGTGGTCGCGCTCGATCACGGGCGCGGCATCATCTTCGCCGACGTGGCGTGGCGGGCCAACGCGATCAACCGGATCCGTTACTTTCCCGCATGATCCGCGCCGGTGCAGTGATCACGACATATGCGGCGCCCATGGGTCAGAATTGGCCTGTGGCCAGCCCTGAGGAGAACGATGCTCGATAGGCCGTTCGGACGACGGGACCTCCTGCGGGGCGCCGGTGCGCTCACCGCGGCGTCCCTGGCGCCGTGGACGGCCGGCTGCGCTCCCGACGACGAGGACGCGTTGACCTTCTTCTTTGCGGCCAATCCGGACGAACGCGACGTCCGCATGCGCATCGTCGACGAATTCCAGCGCCGCCATCCCGACATCAAGGTTCGGCCGGTGTTGTCCGCGCCGGGCGTGATGCAGCAGCTCGCGACGTTCTGCGCGGGCGGTAAGTGCCCCGACGTGATGATGGCCTGGGATTTGACCTACGCCGAACTCGCCGCGCGGGGGGTGTTGCTGGACCTCAACACCCTGCTGGCTCGCGACCAAGCCTTCGCGGCGCAACTGCGCTCCGATAGCGTCGGCGCGCTGTATGACTCGTTTGCGTTCCGGGGAGGTCAGTACGCACTACCCGAGCAATGGTCCGGAAACTACCTGTTCTACAACAAGCGACTCTTCTCCGAGGCCGGCGTGCCCGCGCCGCCGCGAGCATGGGATCAGCCGTGGAGCTTCGACGAATTCCGGGACACCGCCGCAGCTCTGACCAAACGAAGCGCGTCCGGGCGGGCCACCCAGTGGGGTTTCGTCAACTTGTGGTTTTCGTACTACTCGGCCGGGCTGTTCGGCATGAACAACGGGGTACCGTGGGCCACGCCGCTGAAGAGCCCGGCCCACTTCAATTTCGGTGAAGACGCCTTCATCGAGGCGGTGCAGTTCTACGCCGACCTGTCCAACAAGCACAAGGTGGCGCCCGACGCATCCGAGGTGCAGTCGATGTCCGCGCCCGATCTGTTCGCGGCCGGCAAGGCGGCGATCGCGATGGGCGGCCACTGGCGATACCAGACGTTCATGCGTGCCGACGGCCTGGATTTCGATGTCACCCCGTTGCCGGTGGGGCCGCGGCGGCAGGGGCAGCCCGCCCACTCCAACATCGGTTGCACCGGGCTGGCCATCTCGACCAGCAGTAAGCGTCAAGAGCAGGCATGGGAATTCGTGAAATTCGCGACAGGCCCGGAAGGGCAGGCGCTGATCAGTGAATCCAGCCTCTTCGTGCCGGTGCTGCGGTCAGCGCTCGACTCGAATGGATTCGCCAAAGCCCACCAGAACATCGGCAACCTCGCCGTGCTCACCCAGGGACCGGCGTATTCGGAGGGACTGCCCGTCACCCCGGCCTGGGAGAAGATCGTTGCCTTGATGGACCGCAACTTCGGTCCGGTGCTGCGCGGATCCCGGCCGGCGACATCGATTAAGGGGCTGCCGCCGCTACTCGATGAGGCGCTGAGAACGCCATGACGTCTACCCCGTGGCGCCGCCGCGACTGGGCCGGTCGCTTGTTCGTCGCGCCGAACCTGACCGCGGTCGCCGTGTTCATGCTGTTTCCCCTTGGCTTTTCGCTGTACATGAGCTTTCACCGCTGGGATGTGTTCCGACCGCCGCGGTTCGTGGGCCTGAGGAACTTCCATGACCTGTTCACCTCGGACCCGCTCTTCCTGATCGCCATCCGCAACACCGCCATTTTTACCGTGGGCACGGTCGTGCCGACCGTGCTGATCAGCCTGGTCGTCGCCGCCGTGCTGAATCGAAATGTCAAGGGCATTGGCATCTTTCGCACCATCGTGTTTCTGCCGCTGGCGATCTCGTCGGTGGTGCTGGCGGTGGTCTGGCAGTTCGTCTTCAACACCGACAACGGGCTGCTCAACATCATGCTCGGCTGGGTCGGGATCGGCCCGATCCCATGGCTGGTCGAACCGAGGTGGGCCATGGTGTCGCTGTGCATCGTGAGCGTATGGCGCGCCGTGCCGTTCGCCACCGTCATCCTGCTGGCGGCCATGCAAGGCGTCCCCGAAACCGTCTACGAGGCAGCCAAAATCGACGGCGCGGGCGAGATACGGCAGTTCGTGTTCATGACGGTGCCGTTGATCCGTGGGTCGATCACCTTCGTGGGCGTCATCTCGATCATCCACGCGTTCCAGGCATTTGACATGGTCTACGTCCTCAACGGCAGCAACGGCGGGCCGGAGACCGCGACGTATGTGCTGGGCATCATGCTGTTCCAGCACGCGTTCTCCTTCCTGGAATTCGGTTACGCATCGGCACTGGCCTGGGTGATGTTTGCCATCCTGCTGGTGCTGACCGTGGCGCAATTGCGGCTCACCCGGCAACGATCTTGGGAGAACTCTCGTGGTCTCAGCTGAGCGTTTGTTCACGCGTACCGCCTTTCGTGGCGTGCTGGTCTACACCGCGCTGATGGGCATCGCTTGGTGTTGGCTGTTTCCCATCGCCTGGGCGGTATCCGGTTCGTTGAAGAGGGAAGGCGAGGTCAGCGAGGCGAAGCTGTTGCCGGCTAACCCGCGCTGGTCGAACTACACCGAGGTGTTCGGGCTGATGCCGTTCTGGCGCATGTTCGCCAACACCGTGCTGTACGCCGGATGCGTGACGGCCGGGCAGGTTTTCTTCTGCTCGCTGGCCGGATACGCGTTCGCGCGGCTGCAGTTTCGCGGCCGCGACACGCTGTTCATCCTGTATCTGGGCACGCTGATGGTGCCGCTGACCGTGACCGTGATTCCGCAGTTCATCCTGATGCGGACCGTCGGGTGGGTCGATACCCCGTGGGCGATGATCGTGCCGGGCTTGTTCGGCAGCGCGTTCGGAACCTATCTCATGCGCCAGTTCTTCCGAACGCTACCAACCGACCTCGAGGAAGCGGCCATCCTGGATGGTTGTACGCCGTGGCAGATCTTCTGGCGGATCCTGCTGCCGCATGCCCGGCCTGCGGT
>Ga0335072_10014406_pt1 | contig 11232 bp, 6 predicted proteins | sample Lox_Sample_21_FD_206725 | JGI IMG/M metagenome (GOLD analysis project Ga0335072, IMG submission 206725) | Soil microbial communities from Loxahatchee National Wildlife Refuge, Florida, United States - Lox_Sample_2.1 | ecosystem: Environmental > Terrestrial > Soil > Wetlands | place: USA: Florida...
ACCGACAGCCGCCACGGCGTGATGAGCTCAACCGCGTCGAACCCGGCGGTGACGATCAGGTCGGCGGTCGCGAGCAGGTCCCAGATCACCCGGTGCCCGGCCATGTCGAGCACTCCCGCGAAGTACGGGTGGTCCTCGCTGAGCACGCCCTTGGCCATCGCCCCCACCACGACGGGCAGGCCCGCCCGCGTGGCAAGCTCCGCGAGCGCCGCCCCGGCGCCGCACCGGACCGCGCCGCCGCCCGCGAGCAGCACCGGCCGCCGCGCGCCGCGCAACTGCCGCAGCGGGTCTTCGCCGTAGAGATCAAGGCTTCCGGTGGCCGGGCCCAGTGGCGGCACTGTCCCGGCACCGTCCTCGATAGTCATTCCGAACGTATCCGTGGTGACTGTCAAGTGCACTGCCCCAGGGCGCTCGGCCGTGGCAGTCCGCAGCGCCTTGCGCAGCACCGTGTCCGCTGAACCGGCCTCAAGCCGGGCGGCCAGCTTGGTGACCGGGGCGAACAGCCGGCCCTGGTCCACGACCTGGTGCTTCCAGTACTGCTCGCGTGAGCTCTCCACCTGGCCGGAGACCGCCAGCACCGGCACCCGGTCCAAGGTGGCGCCCGCGACGCCGTTGAGCAGCGCGGTCGATCCCGGTCCGAGGGTGGACAGGCACGCGCCGATTCCCCCGGTGCGCATCGCGGCGCCCTCGGCCATGAACGCGGCGCTCGCCTCCCTGACGGCGGCGACCATCGCCGGGCCGGAGTCGCGGGCCGCCTCCATGAACTCGACGACAGACTCCCCCGGGTACCCGAACACCCGCGTCACCCCCGCCTGACGCAGGTAGGAGGCCAGGGCAGACGCAACCGTACGTTCAGAATGCATAGTTCTTTTCCCTTTCTGCGAGGGTCAGGGAAGAGATCGGCAGCCGTCATCACCCTAATGTCCGGCCCGGTTAATCCGGGCAGAAGCGACGGTTAACAAGTCGCTGGTGCGATGCAGTTGAGCACCATCATGGGGGGACCAGCGATGAGCGATTTCCATGCCACCTACCCGGAATACGCAACGACTGCCCGGCTCGACGCGCTGCGCGCCGCGGAGTACTCCTACCTGGACGAGGGCGGCCACGTTTACCTCGACTACACGGGCGCGGGCCTGTCCGCGCAGTCGCAGCTGCTCGCGCATACCGCGCGGCTGCGGGCCGGCTGCTACGGCAACCCGCACTCGGACAACCCCACGTCGAGCGCGTCGACGCGGCTGGTGGAGCAGGCCCGGGAGGCGGTGCTGCGCTTCTTCAACACCACGGCGGCGGAGTACGCGGTCATCTTCACGCCCAACGCGACCGGCGCCTGCCGGCTGGTCGCCGAGGCGTACCCGTGGGGGCCGCAGACCTCGTTCGTGCTGACGGCCGACAACCACAACTCGGTCCACGGAATCAGGGAGTACGCGCAGGCCCGCGGCGCGCAGGTCACGTACGCCGCGCTGAGCGGGGCCGACCTGCGCACCAGCGACACGGACGTGACCGTGGCGCTCTGCCAGAGCCACGGAGCCTGGGGCGCGCGGGGCGCCTCAGGCTCCGGGTCGTCCGGGTTGTTCGCCTACCCGGCGCAGTCCAACTTCAGCGGCGTGCAGCATCCGCTGCGCTGGGTGCGGCAGGCCCAGGCCGCCGGGTACAACGTGCTGCTGGACGCGGCAGCGTTCGTTGGGACGAATCCACTGGACCTGTCCGCGATCCGGCCCGAGTTCGTGGCCCTGAGCTGGTACAAGGTGTTCGGGTTCCCGACCGGGGTGGGCTGCCTGTTGGCCCGGCGGGACGCGCTCGCCCGGTTGCGGCGGCCGTGGTTCTCCGGCGGCACGATCATGGCGGCCAGCGCGCAAGGCGGCTGGCACCGGATGCTCGGCGACGAGGCCGGATTCGAGGACGGCACGGTGAACTTCCTGTCGATCCCCGACGTGACCACCGGGATCGACTGGATCAGCGGCATCGGCGTCGACCTGATCCACCGGCGGGTGTCCATGCTGACCGGGTGGCTGCTCGAGTGCATCGGCCGGATGCGGCACAGTTTCGGCGAGCCGATGGTCCGGCTGTACGGGCCGCCGACGGTCGAGGCGCGCGGCGCGACCGTCGCGCTGAACTTCCTCGACCCGGAGGGCCGGGTGGTCGACGAGCGCGCGGTGGGCCGGGACGCGGCCGCGGCCGGCATCTCGCTGCGCACCGGGTGCTTCTGCAATCCAGGAGCGGGCGAGCGGGCGTTCGGGCTGACCAGGGAGGTGCTGCGGGGGCAGCGGCTCCTAGACCTCGGGCCGCGGATGTCGTCGGTGGATGACTACCTGAGCCTGGTCGGGCTGCCGACCGGCGGCGCGGTCCGGGTGTCCCTCGGCGTTGCGTCCACGCTGGCCGACGTGGAGGCGTTCCTCGACTTCGCCGAGCGCAGCTACCGCGACCGCTGGCCAGACCTCGCCGGCCTGGCGGCGCGCCACGTCTGCTGACCGAAGCGGCAGCGGGCCCGCGGGACAGGAAGGTGGCGGCCCTGTACCGGGAAGCCAGAGACGAGTAGCGTGACCGCCGTGGAACGGTCTGCCGTGGCCGGCGCACCGGGAGTTCGGCATGGCTTTCCCGCTGAGCTAACGGCCTTCGTGGGCCGTGCCGAGGCAGTGGCCGAGGTCGCCGACCGGCTGACCCGGTACCGCCTTGTCACGCTGACCGGCCCCGGGGGAGCCGGGAAGACGCGACTGGCCGGGCAAGTGGCCAGCCAGGCGGCGGCCAGGTTCGCCGACGGTGTGTGGCTCGCGGAACTCGCGGCGGTGACCGATCCAGCCCAGGTAGCCAGCACGGTAGGCGCGGCGCTTGGCATCCGCGATCTGCCAGCGGAAGCGGCCGCCGAGCCGCTGGCCCGCGCCCTCGGCCGCCGGCAGCTGCTCCTGGTGCTGGACAACTGCGAGCACGTGATCGGCGCCGCGGCAGAGCTATGCGCCCGGCTGCTGCTAGCCGCCGATGACGTGCGCATACTGGCGACGAGCCGGGAGCCGCTGCGGATCGCCGGAGAGGCCCGGTACCGCGTGGGCGCACTGTCGCTCCCCCCGGCCGGCGACCTGGCTGCCGCAGCGGAATGCGAGGCCGTAACGCTGTTCGCGGACCGCGCGCGACGAGCGGACCCGGGATTCACCCTGGACCCGGACGTGCTGGCAACCGTGGCGCAGCTGGTGACCCGGCTGGACGGCCTGCCGCTAGCGATCGAGCTGGCGGCCGCGCGGGCGGACGTGCTAGGCGTCGCGCAATTGCTGGACCGCATCAACGACCGATTCAGCTTGCTGGTCGACGCCGACCGGCTGGCCGAGGAACGCCAGCGCTCCCTGGCCGCCGCGGTCAGGTGGAGCTACCAGCTGCTTGACGGCGCCGAGCAGCGGGCCTTCCGCGCGCTGGCAGCCTTCCCCGGGCCGTTCACCCTCGATGCGGCCGAGGCAATCACCGGCGTGCAGGCCGAACGGGGCGTGCTGCGGCTGGTGGACTGCTCGCTGGTGCTGCCGCCGCGTACCGGGCCCGACGGCCGGTCCCGGTACGCGATGCTCGAGACGCTGCGCGCCTACGCGGGCGGACTGCTGGCCGAGGCCGGTGAGGAAATGGAGGTCAGCGCCGCCGTCGCCGCGTACGCGGCCGAGATATCGAAGGAGGCCGCCGCCGCGATACACACGTGCGGCCGGGAGGTGGACGGCCTCCGGCAACTGGACGCTGAGGATGTCACCGTGCACCATGCGCTGGCCTGGGCACTAAATCACGATCCCGACGCGGGGGTCTGGCTGGCGCTCACCCTGGCGACCTGGTGGCAGCTGCGGGGGCGGCTATCCAGCCAGGCGCCGCTGCTGGCGGCGGCGGCCGAGCATGCCCAGGCCGGCACTGATGCGTGGTGCCTGGCCCGGCTGTGGCTTGGCCAGGTAGCCGGCCAGGCCCAGGATCCGCCCGCCATGCTGGCACACTTCACCGCGGTCATGGACGCGCTCGAGGACCCGCGTGCTCCTGCGGCACTGTCACGGCAAACGTTGCTGCCGCACTGCCTGACTGCCCGGTCATCGGCATTGCTTCGAATGGGCCGGGTCGCCGAGGCCGTCGACGACGGGCGCCGGGCAGTGCGCCTTGCCAGGGAGTCCGCCGACCGGGGGGTGGAGGCGATGGCCCTGGCCGGCCTCAGCCTGGCGATCTGCCAGAGCGGCGACGAGGTGAGCGCGCTGCGGCTCGCGCGCCAGGCAGAGCAGATCGCGGAGGGACATGCGGACGTGCTGCGGAGGGGGCTCGGCGAGATCATCGCCGGCGTCCTGATCGAGGCCGGGGACCTAGCCGCCGCGGAGCGGGCCTGCGCAGCGGCGCTCGCCTCGTGCCAGGAAGTCGGCGACCAGGCCAACCTGTGGCTGGTGCTGTGGCATAGGACAGTCCTGGACCTGCGGACCGGACGCACCGACGCGGCCGCGGCGCATCTGCGCGAACTTCTCCAGGCCGCTACGCAGACTGGCAGGCGGCATCTCGTGCATCTCGGCCTGGATTGCTGCGGTCACCTGTGCTCGGCTACCGGCCGCCCCGCCGAGGCGGTCACGGCCTGGGCGGCGATGTCCGCCCTGGCCGGCCCCTGGCCGCCGCCGCCGGGAGGCCTTACTCCGGCCCGGCGGGACATGCTGCGCCGGCAGTCCCTTGACCTGCTCGGCCAGCCTGCGGCCCGGGTGGCCGAGGAGCGCGGCGCAGCCATGAGCCTGGGCACAGCCACCGAGTACGCCCTGCTGCTGGCCACGGACCCGCAGCCGCCGGCCGACGCCGGGACCGCAGCCGCGGTGACCGGCGCGACCGCGGACCAGACGGCGGGCCTGGCCAGGCTGAGCCCGCGGGAACGTGAACTCGTCACGCTGGTCGCGCGCGGACGCACCGACGCGCAGATCGCCGCCGAGTTGTTCATTACCGTGCGCACGGTGACCTCGCACCTGGACCGGATCCGGGACAAGACCGGCTGCCGCCGCCGCGCCGACCTCACCAGGCTGGCCCTCGGTGCGGGCCTGGTATAACCAGGATCCCGCGGGGTTACGAGCCGACTGTGTCGGGGAGCTTGCCTGTCGCCCCGAGTTTGTAGCCGATGATCATGGCGTGCTGCGTACTGGATATCGCGACGCCCGCGCCGGCGATGACGTAGTCGCCGTCGACGGCGACCGGGGCGTTGCCCCACGCGGACATCGGTGTCTTGAACACAATGGCGCCGGTCGTGGCGTCGAGCGCGTACAGGTCGCCGCGGAAGGTGGTGGTGAGCACGACGTCATTGGTCACCGTCGCGGCGCCGTACGGCGAGGACGGCAGCAAAGTGTCCCAGTCGACGGTGCCGGTGTCCTGGTTGACCGCGACCACCTCGCCGGTGGCCTCGTCGACGGCCTGGAACTGGTCGGTCAAGGACTCGGCGAAGCCCGCCGGGGACATCGCCATCGCGAGGTCGCTGACGGCGGCGAAGGCGGTGGCACCGTTGCTGGCCAGCGGCGTTTCGACGCCGCCGTCAATGACCGGCTCGAGGCAGTAATGCGCGGGCAGCAGGCCACGCGAGGCCGACGTGGCGTGCTCGGTGAGCAGCCCGTCGTTCTCGTGCCCGTCGTGCGCGCCGACCGGGAGCTTCCACAGCAGCTTGCCGGTCTGCGCGTCCAGTTCGATGACGACGCCGGCCTTACCGCCGTCGATCACCACCGGCCGCCCGTTCGCGGTGGTGAGCACCGGCGAGTTCTGCAGGTCCCAGTCGTACAGGTCGTGCGGGGTCAGCTGGTAGTACCACAGCAGCTTCCCTGCAGGGCTCAGCTTGACGACCGAGTCGGTGTACAGGTCCGGGCCCGGCCGGCTGCTGCCCTCCGGGTAGCTCTTGGTGCCGAAGACCGGGCCCGGGTTGCCGATTCCGAGGTAGACGTTGCCTTGGGCGTCGAACGACGGCGCGTTCCACAGGCCGCCGCCGGAGTTGACGCCCGGGTTGCCCCACAGGTCCTGGACCTGGTCCCAGGACCACTCTGGCGCCCCGGTCCGCGCGTTCAGCGCCCACAAGATCCCCTCACCGCCGCCGAGGTACCCGCCCACGCGCGGGTTGACCGGCACGGTGGACACATACACGGTGCCGTGGTTGTAGCCAGGGGCCATGTCGATGCCCTCGTGATCGTTGCCGATCAGCGTCCGGCTCCACAACTGCGCTCCGGTCGCTGCGTCGAGGGCTACCGCGGCCTGGTCGGTGGCCGCGTACACCACGCCGCCGGCCACCGTGACACCGTCCGGTCCGCCGTTGGGCGAGTTGTAGTCGTGCCTCCACAAGACCTTGCCAGTGGCCAGGCTGATCGCCATCACGTTGGACTGCAGGTCCTGGACGTACACCACCCCGTTCACGATCACCGGCGTAGTCGCGTAGGCCCCGGCGGAGCGGGCGGTCGAAATCGTCAGCGGCACGGTCCACGCCACCCCGAGCTTCGACACGTTAGCGCTGGTGATCGCACTGGCCACGTCTCGAGTGTTGGCCAGGTCGGCGCCCGGCTGCGTCCAGCCCGCCGCGGGCTGGCCCGTCGCGGCCTGGGCGGTCCCGGTGACCGCCGTGCCGGGCTTGGACGGGCACGCCAGAGCGCCCGGACTGCTGCTGCCGCTGCTGGAGCAGCCACCCGCGACCAAGCTCGCCGCGACCACCAGCGCCGCGCCCGCCACCGTGGACCTGCGGGCGCCGGCCGTGCCGGCCTCGTTCCTCATGGCTCACCGCTCCTGGTGTTCGCGTCCCTGAACAGCTCAGCCATCACGGTGGCACAGCGGTCTCGCCGGCAGCAGGGGTGGAATCACCCACACCGGCACGTCTGCCTGCGGCCGGCCTCATGGGCGGATATGCGGCGCCTTGACCTGGACGGGGGCACTCGTCCTGCGTGCGACCGCGACGGTCGCGGCGGCGAGGAACACGGCGGTGAACGCCGCCAGGATCAGCCAGTCGCCCCACACCACGCGGTCGAAGGACGTGCCGTAGGAGGCGAGCAGCGGCGGGCCGAGCGGGGACCGGCCACTAGCCCACAAGGCCTGGACGTTCATGCCGCGCCCGAGCGCGTCGAACGCCCAGCGGTCCGGCATCAGGTAGCTGATCCACCGGCCGGCGAGCACCATCGCGGACAGCGGCAGAAGCGCGCCGGCGAACAGCACCTGCGGGAAGCTGACCGCCGCCGCCCCGATCATGGCCCGCGGCAACTGCGAGACCATCGCCGAGACCAGCAGGCCGAGCCCGAACGCCGGCGCCGACGTCAGCAGCAGCGTCACGAACGTCGCGCCGAACCCGTGGCCCTGCGGGAGCCGTCCGAGCGCGCTGAATATGAGCAGCACGACGAAGTCGGCTAGGGCGAGCACCGGCAGCAGCGCGGCTACCTTCGCCAGTACGTACGCGCCGGCGCCCAGGCCGCCGAACCGCTCCCTGCGCAGCACGCCCAGCTCGGTGCAGATCTGCGGCAGGCCGTAGCCGAGCCCGATGAAGAACGCCCCGAACACCGTCCAGAACAGGATCGCCACGTCGCCGGACGGGTTCGGGTGCGCGGGGTCGAAGGCGCCGGACGGGAACAAGAGCAGCGACGCCACGAGCACTACGACGGGCGCACCTGCCAGCACGGCGAGGAGCGGGCGGGCGCGGCAGAGGGCATCGGTGTTTCGCGCGGTGAGCACGGTCCACTGCTGGACCGGGCGCAGCACCCGTTTGGCTACTCCGCCGGATGCGCTGTCCGAGCTGGCCGGGTCATCGTCCGGCGGCTCGGATTGCTCGTCGGCGCTGGCCGGGTTGCGGCTCGGCGGGTTTGCCGGGCCGGCCGCCCCGCGCGGGCCTGGCGCCCCGGCCGAGTGCGGCCCGGCAGTGTCCGGCACCAGCGCCGGCCCCGGCTGGGGCGGGACGGAGGGGACGGAGGCGCCACCGACCGTTCTGTAAAACTGGAAGAAGCGCCGCGACCAAGCCTCAGCCGGATCGCCGAGCCCAGCCAGCCGCTCGAGAACTTCTTCGAGACTGTCCGCCCCGAAGTAATCGCGCGCCGCCGCCGGGGGGCCGAAGAACGCGAGGTGCCCGCCGCTAGCGAGCACTGCGACCTTGTCGCAGCGGTCCGCGTCCAGCGGGCTCTGCGTGGTGAACACCACGGTGCCCCCGCGGTCGGTCAGCCCCCGCAGCGTCCGCGTCAGCTCCCGGCCGCGCGCCGGATCGAGCCCGCCGGTCGGCTCGTCGAGGAAGAACAGCGCGGGCCCGGTCAGCAGCTCCGCCGCGATGGCGGCGCGTTTGCGTTCGCCGTCGGACAGTTCGCCGGCCGGCACCCCCGCCTGGGCCGACAGGTCGAGCTCGCGCAGCACCTCATCGACCGCGGCGCGCGGCTGGGGTACCGCGCGGAGCCGGGCCGTGTAGCGCAGTGCCCGGCCGAGCGGGACGGCCGGGTCGACCGTGTCGCCCTTCGGGACGTATCCGAGCGAGCCAGCGGAACGGGTCACGACGCCCGACGACGGCGGGCGGAGCCCGCACATCGCGTCGAGCAGCGCGCCCTTCCCTGACCCGCTGCCCCCGATGATCGCGACGAGCTCGCCATAACCGACAACCAGCGATATATCGCGCAGGGCCTCCCCGCCTGACCTGGCACGCTGCCCGACCGCGCGCACCTCGATGGCCGCCCCCACGCTAACTATTGTCGCCGGTTCCCGCGCGTGTCGCCGGGCGGGGTGCGCCCGGACGTGTCAATACTGGACTAGTGACCGTATTCGCCTTGCTGGCCGGGATCGTTATCGGCGTGGTGATCGGATACCTGCTGGCCCGGAATCGCTTCGCCACCGCGGCGGCGACCGCGCAGGAGCGCGCCCGCGCCGCGGAGGACAAGGCTGCCCTGATCGAGCGCACCGCCAGCGAGCGGACCGCGCTGGCCGACGGGCAGCTCGCGCAGCGTTTCGAGGTTGAGACGCTGGTCGCGCCCATGAGGGAGACGCTGGCGCGGGTCGAACAGCAGCTGCGCGAATCCGACATCGCGCGGACCCGGTCGCACGCGGAACTCGCCCAGCAGGTGGAGTTCACCCGCCGCGGCGCCGAACAGCTCCGCGAGCAGACCCAGGCACTCGTCACCGCGCTGCGGCGGCCGGAAGCGCGCGGCCGCTGGGGCGAACTCCAGCTGCGCCGGGTCGTCGAGCTCGCCGGGATGGCCGCGCACTGCGACTTCGACGAGCAGGTGGTCATCGACGGCGGGCAGCGCCCCGACATGGTGGTCCGGCTGGCCGGCGGCAAGAACGTGGTCGTGGACTCCAAGGTGTCGCTCGCCGCGTACCTGGAGGCGGCGTCGGCGGCGGACGACGCGGTGCGCGAGGCGCGGCTCGACGCGCACGCGCGTCACCTGCGGTCGCACGTCGACCAGCTCGCCGCGAAGGCGTACTGGTCCGCGCTGCCCGAGACGCCGGAGTTCGTGATCTTGTTCATCCCCGGCGAGGCGTTCCTCGCGCCAGCCCTGGAACGGGACGCGGAGCTGCTCGAGCACGCGCTGGCCCGCCGGGTGCACATCGCGACGCCGACGACGCTGGTGTCGATGCTGCGCACCGCGCAGTACGCCTGGCAGCAGCAGGCGCTGTCTGAGAACGCGCGGGCCGTGTTCGAGCTCGGCCGGGAGCTGCACGAGCGGCTGGCGGGCATGGGGCGGCACGTGGAGCGGGTCGGCAAGTCGCTGACGTCGGCCGTCAGCGCCTACAACCAGGCGGTCGGCTCGCTGGAGACACGAGTGCTGCCCAGCGCCCGGCGGCTCGCCTCGCTCGGCATCGTGAATGCGGACCTGCCCGCGCCCGCCGTCGTCGAGGAGGCGGCGCGTCCGCTGTCTGCGCCGGAACTCGTGGTCGCGGAGCCGCTACCGTGACGATGGTGATGGATCAGTTCAGGCAGTGGCGAGGCAGACCGCCGCAGCGGCGGCCCGGAGAGCGGCTGACCGGGCGCGGCGGCGTGCTCGTGGTGTTCGCGGTGTGCTTCCTCGGCCTGCTCGTGGCGGACTGGGCGAACTGGGGGGAACTCGCTTACGCGGTGTTCTTCATGGCGAGCAGCCTGACCGCGTACTACGTGCGGCCGGCCGACCTGCTGCCGGTGGTGGTGTCTCCCCCGCTGCTGTTCTTCGCCGCGTGCGTGCTGGAGAAGGTGCTGACGTCGGCCGGGCTGCTCACGGCGTTCTCTGGCACCGTGGTCGCGCTGGCTGGCTCGGCGGGCTGGCTGTTCGCCGGGACCGCGCTGACGATCCTCATCGCGCTGCTGCGCGGCCTGCGTTCCGAGGTCCGCGACCTGGTGGTCGCGCTGCGCTCGTTATCGCGCTCGTTATCGCGGTGCCCGCAGCTCGCGCGGGAGCTGGAACACCATCCGCTCCTTGACCGCCTCGACCTCTTCCACGTCCTCGAACCCGAGCGCGGCGAGCTTGCCGAGCACGCCGGCGACCAGGTCTTCCGGGACCGAGGCGCCGCTGGTCACGCCTACCGTGGTTGCTCCGATTAGCCAGCGGTCGTCGATCTCTCCGGCGTCGTCGACGAGGTAGGCGGCAGTGGCACCGGCCTCCTTGGCGACCTCGACGAGCCGGACCGAGTTGGACGAGTTCGGCGAGCCGACGACGAGGACCACGTCGGCGTCACGGGCGATGACCTTGACGGCTGCCTGCCGGTTCTGGGTGGCGTAGCAGATGTCGTCGCTCGGCGGGTCGATCAGCTGCGGGAAGCGCTCGCGCAGCGCGGCGACCGTCTGCACGGTCTCGTCGACCGACAGCGTGGTCTGGGAGAGCCACACCACCTTGGCCGGGTCGCGTACCTCGACGCTCGCCGCGCCGTCTGGGCCGTCGACGAGCGTGACGCGCTCAGGGGCCTCGCCGGTGGTGCCGACGACTTCCTCGTGGCCCTCGTGGCCGATGAGCAGGATGTCGTAGTCCCCTGACGCGAAGCGCCTGGCCTCGTTGTGCACCTTGGTGACGAGCGGGCAGGTCGCGTCGATGGCGTGCAGCCCGCGTTCCTGGGCCGCCTGCCGCACCTCGGGCGCGATGCCGTGCGCGGAGAAGACGACGACGCCGCCCTCCGGCACCTCGTCGGTGTCCTCGACGAACACGGCGCCGCGCTTTTCCAGCTCGTTGACGACGTGCGTGTTGTGCACGATCTGCTTGCGCACGTATACCGGCGCACCGAACCTGGTGAGCGCGATTTCCACGGATTGCACAGCCCGGTCGACCCCTGCGCAGTAGCCTCGTGGCTTCGCCAGCAGGACCCGGC
>Ga0335072_10014409_pt1 | contig 11231 bp, 9 predicted proteins | sample Lox_Sample_21_FD_206725 | JGI IMG/M metagenome (GOLD analysis project Ga0335072, IMG submission 206725) | Soil microbial communities from Loxahatchee National Wildlife Refuge, Florida, United States - Lox_Sample_2.1 | ecosystem: Environmental > Terrestrial > Soil > Wetlands | place: USA: Florida...
CTTGATATCTCTTGCGATTCACTTGTGACGAAGATATCGGCAAGCTCGAAGTTGACGAACCCGCCGCGTGGCACTGCAGGATGATCTTCGCGACTTCGAATGGTTGTGCTAGAAATATGCTGGTATAGTTCCACATGGCTTGGTCCATTAGCCGTTTCGCCATGTCCGCGATGCCGGGCGAATTATTTGGCAGGTAGTCTCCATAGTCAATATCTGAAAATAACTCTCTGAAATCTCTTGATCCTGATGACGTGCGTATCGAAGGTCCTCTCGTCGCGTTGGGGGAAGCTTCTGTAAGGTCTGGCAAGATGCCTATCGAGGGTGGAATATAGTACGGTCGAAGAGGATTCGGCGCGTCTCGTGAGGTCTGCATTCTGGAAAATGGCGCGTATGCGGTTTGATCTTGCTCCATTGTCGAGAGGTGCGACCGGGAATGTAGGTTGGTTGGTGATGATGTGATAGGAGAGTTCGGGGCGAGTTTGGAGCTTGCGGATCTCGATGGATGGCCGGGCGGAGATATTTTTCTTCGCCGACAGACTTCTTTCGCTACCTAGCCGTGCAATCAACATCGCCTCAGCTCCAAAGACGTTCTGATTTCCTCTCGAGGGATAAAAGGAGGATTCTGGAGCACAATTCCTAATTCGAAGCCCATGTCGTCATTACACATGGTATCCTGCGCCTTTCGCAGGCCTACAACGAGTCAAACATTGCTTCGAAGAGCTTCACAATTCTTTGCGTGCGATAGATTCACGCATCAAACGTTGCCGAGTAGAAGCCTTCTACCACAGTGGAAAAGCGAGGAACATAGCCGGTCACAATCATGGTCGCTATCGGCGCGAAGAAGCTTCAGCGCAACTGCAATTGCGCGCCATGGTCATCTAACACCACCAAAGCCCGGAGAAGAGTGCGTAGCCATCTCCATTCTGCGCCGGAAGACGTTCCCGTCTCTAACTTCTGTTCTCATCGCAGGCGCAAAGTCACCTTCATCGACAAAGAAGAGCAATCGCACACATTCGAGGTCGCAGACGGCGACAACCTCCTTGACATTGCGCAGGCGCACGACCTGGAGATGGAAGGTGCCTGCGGCGGATCCTGCGCGTGCTCGACGTGCCACGTCATCGTCGCGGACCAGGACTACTACGACAAGATGCCGGAGCCCGACGACGACGAGAACGACATGCTGGATCTGGCCTTTGGCCTGACCGAGACGAGCAGGCTGGGCTGCCAGGTCAAGATGACACCAGAGTTAGACGGGCTGACGGTCAGGTTGCCTAGTATGACGAGGAATATGCAGGCCAGCGATTTCGTGGAGAAGAAGAAGGTCGAAGCCGGGTAGAACGGAGGAACTCTATTGGAAGCCTCTGTTGGAAAAAGAAGAGAGCACAATACGCGCTTCCTTTGAACCGTCTCTGCGGTCGTGTATATCTCTGGCAACGAGGCAGAGAACCGCTGTCAGCAAATAGTAGAACGCAGCTGTGGATGGGAAGAGCTATGCAGCTCGTGTATTGATACCAGAGGCACCGAGACGAGATACCACAGCTGAAATTCAATAGTCTTCACTCACAAAGCTCTGATTATCATAGCGGCATACTTTTAAAGAGTACAAATGTGTAGCGAGTAAGAGCTGCACGAGAACCCCACGACGCCACCCCTTCCAAGACCGCTAATGCAATAGAAGGCAATAATTCGTACAACTATGGAATACAAAGCGGCCGTCTGAATATCGCATTCGAGGAGTATCCGAAACGTTCAGTGCCGGAGTAGAAGAAATGAAGCTAATGTAGCATTATGCGTATCACAGCAACAAGAAAGAATGCCGGATGACAGAGACACAAAGTGCCCCCAGCCATAATTTTCATTCCAAAGCCGACAGCGCCGATATCGTAAGGTGAAGAAGCTGAAAATAGTATGGCCGTAAGAGGCACGACGGTTGAGATGCGAGGTTGATGGAGCGAGGTTTTGAGCAGGCCAGTCTTCGCAATAATACCCGACAGGAACAAAATCGACGAACTATTCATCGAACACTTGATCAAACTTGTTGTTTTCCTCTTCCACGCCTATGAACTCGGTGTTAGCACACAGGCTTCTCGTCTCATGTAGGCTGATCGTCGATCAGACGAAAGCAAACTTACTGCTGAACATGTTATCTTCGTGCGCGTCCTGATTCATGAAAATATCGAGCTCTTCGCCGGCGGCACGAAGCGCTTCGCCAGCCTCGTTCGCCGTGGTGGGACCGTTATCCTTCTCAACGCTCGCAGAGCCGGGGTTGCCGAACATATTCTCGAGCTGCGGATCGATGCCCGGGTTCTGGAGCGGGCTGAGAGAGCGACCAACAGACCTCCCAAAGTCGTGGGCAGGTGCCGAAGCAAACATCGGAGAATCACCATTGTAAGTTGTCGTATTGGCAGGCCCGTCGGCTGTAGCCATGGCATCGTGTGAGAATGTCGAGGCTCGTTCTTCGTGTTTGGGGAGCGAAGCGGGAACGCTTGCGGATCCTCCCGTAAAGGGCATTCCATGCGGCAAGCCGGGCGGAGTATGACTCTCGCCGCCTGGCGGCCCATTGCTGGCATCTTTGTTGATAAGATCGCTCTTCTTCATGACGCCTTTCTTCCTCCATCCAGGCTGCTTTGGCCGCAAATGTTCAGGGAGATCCATTGGGTCCGTGATGCCCATCTGCGCCATCAATTTTTGCTGCTTTGTCGGTCGAGGCTTCCTCGTGCTCAATGACACTTCCAGTTTGGGAGGTGGATTAGGTGCCACAGGTGCCCAGCGGTGAAGCTCCTGTCGGAAGAAGTTCGTCTCTTCAGTAAGCAGGATCTCTGCGCCTTCGATCTTACGCAAGTAGAAGCGCTGAATGCTCAGCTCATCCGGATTCGACAGCATAGGATTGATGAATGGGCGAACGTGTTCTCGGAAGATGATCGCATGATCGATAATATTCTTGAGTGTTTCCTCCTCTTCGGGTTGGAATGGAAGATCAGGGATCTCGGCCTGCCAATTTTCGAGGTCCTCAAGTTTCGGACGGGTGGCATCACGCGGAATTCTGAGCCGATAGTCGCAGATTGGGCAGGTGTACTTGTCATCCTCTTTGACCTTGCCTCGAGCTATTTTGAGGCACTTGCCGTGGTACCATTCGTGGCACAGCTCGCACTCAATCATCATGCCAGACTCGGGCCGGCGACAGATGCAGAAGATGTCGCGATAAGACTGGGAGCCATTCGGGTTATCCTCGTCGTCTGCGGGAGTGTGTTCGCGAGATGCGGGCTCCACAGGCATTCGAGGCTGATCGCGAGTGTCCAGGCATGACTCGTTGCGTTCCTCCACATATTTCATATGCTGGTGAAGAATATGAAGTGGCGCATTGGTCTTGCCGAACAATTTCTTGCCTCTTCGCATCCAGTCCTCGTGACGCCTCTGTTCTTTTTCGAGGTCAATAGTTCCCGGCGGCTTGCTGTTGAGCTCCTCGAGCGCCTCCATAGCCGTCACAACTTCTTTGTAGTGAGGCCGCATTCGCAAGTCTGGATCCTTACTTCGCTCATAGAGAGAAACAATCTTCTCCTGGGCGTCGCGCTGTTTTTGAAGCATCGCATCGATCTGTGCAAGTGTTTCCTTCGAGACCGGCAGCTGGCTAGCTCGCTTAGACAATGCATCGAGCTGCTGGAAATTGACCTCTTCGACGGCCATGAGCTCTTTTGCTTTGTTCTCCCAGAACTCGCCTTGTTCCTTCAGATTAACAAAGTACTCCATGAGACGGTCATTGTCTGGGATTAAGAGGTCTTTCCCGCGCTGAATAAATTCGGTGACGTCGACGAGTGACAGCGGAGAGAGCCCGACTGGGTCACTCCATTTGGAGGCGTGGCTGTCGGCTTCCTCGTACCATTTTACGGTGCGAACTTTTCGCTCTAGCCGTTCCACTTCGGGCATATCGACGTAAAAGTTCTTTCCTTCGTCAATAAGCTCGTCAAGCTCTTCTATCCGCGCTGATGCGCGACTAAGAGCCATACGGGCGCTTTTCCTGAACTCTGCAATTCTCTCGGAGCGTTCTCGAAGGGTGTCGAGTTCCGGACAGTCAAATGAAAGCTCTTCTGCCACTGAAAGAAGGCGTTTGATGTTGTCAATGTGACGATTGTCTTCTTTCTCTTGTTCGAGATCCTTGCGCGTGCTGCTCCTTCGCCAGGCGCGCTCGTTCTTGCGGCGGTTTTGTTGTTTGCGCGTGATATAGTCGGTAGCTTCCTCTACCCATTTGTTGCATTTCTCAACGTACTTTTTCAACTCGATCAACTCAGGGAGCTCCCAAGACGCGTTGATTCTCTCGCCTTCGGCTAGTAACGAACGTAGTGTTTTCAACGAAGGCTTTGGGCCATCGTCCAGGGCCTTTTCCAGCTTCTCTACCCAAAGCTCCGGTGTTTTGCAGAGATCCATAACTTTTTGGACTATTGCCGTAAGCTCCACGTCAGTCATACGAATGTGAACCGCGTGTTCCCCGCGGGCCATCGAGATAGCCTCCTCCGGCGAGGCATCACAGCATTCGAATTTCCCAGCATGCAGCAGGCACACCGTTTTGCCGGATCTAGCGCAAGTGAAGCGAGACAGGAAACCGTAAGCTTTACAATATGTACACACGACGTCGTCGTCTGAAAGCTCCTGCGGATCCTTAATGAATGGGAACTGAAGTTGCGAGAAATCGCCGGCTTCGCCATTTATTTCTCGCATTTGTTCTTTGGCTCTTCGATACTCAGCCGTGAATTGTTTTCGGAGCGCCAGTTCTCGCTCCATCGTTTGGTCCAGTGCAGGGCCTAGCCAGCGAGCAGTTTTGATGGAGTGGTCTCGACTTGCTGCAGAGAATAGCAGCTCTTCGTGACAGAACACGGGTTGCCGGCGGAAATCTTGCAGCCTCTGGATCGCGGAAGCCCCAAACGGCTCCCAGTCTGAAGGAGCAAAGTTGACAGCTTCGTTAAAATTGAAACCGTGGTTGAAGCCAGCATGATACGCCCGGGGGAATGTGATAACAAACTGGCCTGCTCGTTGGTCGAGAGCATAGACTCTAACTCCGGCTTTCTTCAGCTTTTCAGGCTGCAACAGAGTTACGAGCTGGAAGAGCAGATCTGGCTGCTGCTCAAAGAGTTCTGGGACAGCATCGCGCATCGCCTCTTCGAAGCGCTCAGCATCCTCTCCAGGAATGCCATACCACGTCTTAGTGGCTCCAAAATGTTGATAATTTGCCGAGTACGTGTAATGGTCCTCGCTATGCCAGCAAAAGGTCGAAAAGCACATGCCAACGTACAACCAAGGAACAGTCATACCGCAGATGTCGGTTTTGATGTGCCGGAAGAGAGAGTCTTTGTCGAGAGGCAGAATATTCAGATTCCAAGGATCGGTCGAGTGGGGATTGTAAGGCTGCTTCTCCATAGTAGGAAATCCACTGCCGTGCGTCGTCGAGTGGATATCGGCGCCGTACTCGACAGGATCTTGGCCTTCCAGACTTTCGGTGAGACGCCAGAACTCTCGCTCAACATCGTCCTCGCTTGGTTGTCGGCGGATGTTTTGAATGGGATCAAAGGGCATTTTATCCTTGAAGTGCTTCTCCTTCCGGTCCCGCGCCATATCTTGGAACTCCTTGAGAGAGTAAACGTTTCCTTCCTGGAAGCCGTAATCGCCGTTGCAGACCAAACATCGCGGGCAATGCCAGTCCTCAGACGAAACCTTAGGTGGCGAGTCGAGACACAGGCGGTGGTAGCCACACTTGCACTCCTCGCAAATGATCAGATCGAGACCGCGACCACAAACTTCACAATTCTGCGCAGCATGTCAGCCATTTGAACGCGCAAACCAGGCATTGTCAAGGAGTGGACTTACCGTGCCGGGGATCTCATTGGAGCGGTCGCGTGGCGCATGCAGCTTGGAGCTGGGCTGGGGTGGCAGCCGTGGCTGGATCATTTGAGAGCCAGTCACAGTGGGCGGGGCGTCTGCGCGAACATCAAAGGTCAGCGGTCCATCTACAAAAATGGGATGAAGGCGTTCCTGGCGCACGACAGAAAGGCCGTAATGCAGCCGAGTCGCAATTCCTTGCCGCAGTGGAACCAGCTTGGATGTTGCTGACTTACCCTTCCGTAGGCGCTTGCTTCTGCGTCCCGCATCGCCTGCATCTCCTCCGGCGCCACTTTCTGCGTCGTTTGAGAGCTGTCGCTTCAGCTGATTGAAGCTCTGGCCGTTCACAGAAGTTGACACCGATAGGCCTAAGCCCGTCGGTCGCAGGTCTGGCGTGTTTTTCGCTGACGACAATGGCGTGTCGATTGATCTCTGAGGTGTCGACTCGCCCGTCTCGGCTTCGCGATACCCGTTCGGGGCGTTGATTGCAGAAAACCCTGACGATGGAGCCGGAGCGTTGACAGCCGTAAATCCGCCTGCGTTGACTGCAGTGAAACCTGACTGCACGGGTCGTGCCGGAGTTTCAAGAGATATTGCTGGAGTGGGACCATGGTTCTCTTGTAGTGAGGCGTTCAGCGCTACAGAAGCTCGCATCGCTGGAGATGCTGTTCCCATGGCGGTCGGAGTACCCTGCTGCGACTTGACGGGAGTCGGAGCCGGCGACGGCGTGTACGGGCCACCATTTTCGATTTCCTGTTGTTGTAGTACTGTCGGTTTGTTAGAGCGGAGGTAGTCTTCGTAGGGCTGCAGCCATTTCTGATAAGAATTCTTCAGCGACGTGGATAGTGATGACATGATCTTGCCACTGTAACCAAGCTCTCGTCCAATCTCGGCCCATCGCTTGTGCTTGCAGACATTGTCAAAACCGCCTTTGTCCTCGACGAGCTTCTTCAGCTTATACAAATCCAGTGGTCGCTTGTCGACGCTCGGGAAGCGGTTGAGATTTGTTCCGTTTATCATTTTGTGAAATTTGGCAAGCGCATCAAGATATGTCAGATTGGCACGTGTGCCGCCTTCTGCCATATTCAGCTCCTGTTTACGAGTTCTAAAGTGAAATCGCTCAGTATCGATGGCGAAATCGGGATTCCAGCCATCCGGAGGAATGATTTTGACGATGCCATACTTGCGACCTTCAGGCGCGATTCTTTTGATGTAGTCCATTGGATTCCTGAACTCATCCTCGGTTGGCCGGAACGTGGGAGCCTCCTGCAAGCCATGAGGTCGGGATAATTTTGGTCCAGTCTCACGCGGCGCATCTGGCTGACCTCGTCGCTCGACGGTCGAGAGATCGAGACGCTGAGCTCGGCGCGCAGAGAGCGGTATGGCGATTGTGCCGTTCGCGTGAGAGGACGGCGCGGCAGGGGCGAGCGTGGAACCCATTCTTCCAGTCATTATGGCCGATGTGGATGGTTTTGGAGGTCCGTTTAGCCGTAACGTGGAGGTCATGGAGGACATGGGCCCACCGGTGGACGGAGGAACGACCATGGCGGGCGTGGACGAGCAGCAGTCGCCCGAGAGGGCTGGCTGAGCTCAAATTATCGACTTTTAGGTTGATATCGGCGGGTTTTCGGTAGGAATTCAGAGGTGTGGTGGGCGGACTTAGAGGTACCGTGGGCGCAAATGCTCGAACATCTGGCCCGTCGGGAGTCGGAGTGCATGCAAGCGAGCGGAATGGAAAGCAGCAGGGCGCCAGCACACAAAGTATCGAGCGAACAGAGTGCAGGAGGAAGGAGCAGCAGACAGGCAGATGGGGTGGGGTCAGTTGCAGGTGCGAGCTGCCATGTCCAAGGCGAAGTATGAGGCGGGAGAAGAGGGAAGGCCGACAAAGCACAGAAAGAAGAGAATGGCGTTGTGAGGTACGGAATGGCTTCGTTCGGTCCCAGAGAGTCCAATGCAGCGCAGCGGTGCAGAAGCAAAGCAGGGATCGCGCTTCGGCGCTAGCGGCACCTCTTTGTTATCGAGGGAAGGAAGGGAAGGGCAGCCCTTAACGATGCCACGCCATGCCATGTCATGCCAGGCGCATACCACGCCGTCGCCATCCCATCCCATTTTGCGCCTTTGCCCCGTCGAGGCACCTGTCAGCGCCGACTGCCACTCTGCTCTCGCTAGCATCGCTGCGAAGACCGTATACACAGGCTTGGCTGCTCGACACCCCCGAGACCCCCTCTTGGAGCCCATCTACATGTCCGCGTGCCGGCTTCTGCGGAACCAAAAAGTAAAATCCCATGGCCCTCGGCAATGGACACTAAGCCGATCCCTTCGTTTTATTGCTGCTACCTGTTGCGGTCCACGCGACGACATGCGTCGCTGTACATCGGCTCAACACCTTGCATGCCGCGACGGCTAAAGCAGCACAACGGCAAAGCCAAGGGTGGAGCCAAAAGGACCGCCGGCCTGAAGCTGCGACCTTGGGAGGTCGTGTGCCTAGTTCACGGCTTTGCCTCAAGGACAGCAGCCTTGCAATTTGAGTTCGTTTTGTTCTGTGTTCTGACACCCTATAACTCCTGATCTAACGCATGGCAAAGGCGAGCCTGGCAAAACACAAATGACACCCGCTATATCCCGGCAGACGAGCGCGGCGTCCCAAATATCCGCATCTCGCCAAAGACAGGTAAAGCTAGGAAGAGACCCAAGAAATCAGGCAAAGCAGATGAAGTCGAGCAAGTTGGCCGGTTGCACGAGCGCGCCATTTTGCACGAAGCCGGACAGGCCAACGAACGCAAGGATTCGCCTAGGCGTAAATTAATGAGGCCAGTCTCATTGTCTGACCACATTTCCGGCCTCCACACCCTCCTAAGAAGCAAAGGCTTCGGAAGATGGCCACTTTCACTTCTATTCTTCGTTGAAGACGGCTATCGGGTGTGGAATGCATGGGAGTTACGATTCTCTGAAAAGCTACGCCCAGACATTTCGGTCAAAGCCGACTTTATAGTGTCAGACGTTCCGCCAAGCGCGACCGGAGACTTCGAAGTCCCAAAGCAGATCAAAGCTCTTGACTCCGGCTATCTCTCGCTGAAGTCATACCTACAGAAAACTACAAAGGACGACGTGTCCGAACAACATCGCTCATGTACGGTATGTAAAGACGAAATCCCTGTGAACGACGCCCAGTGTGTTGTTTGCCCTAACTGCCTTGCCTACTCGCACCTCACCTGCCTTGCCAATTACTTTCTCACTGGCCAGAGCGACCTACTGCCCGTCAGCGGGTCTTGTCCAAACTGTAGCTCTGTCATCCTGTGGGACGTAATGGTTAGAGAGATGACTCTGCGTCTTCGCGGACAGGAAGAAATCGAGAGACTCTTCAAGGAGAGGAGGCGTCGGAACCCAGATTCAGTGACGACTATGAAGAGCACTGATCAAGGTTCAGACGCAACAAGAGGAGTCGATGACGATGTTGAGGATGACGGTAATGACGATGACTGGATCTTCCAGGCCTACGACGACCACGATAATGGTGCCACCGATTCTGAAGGAGGTTCCAGCATAGAAGATTTCGTAACTTGATAAAGACTTTTGCCAAGATCAAACTCCAAATCTTCCGTCCATCAACTGAGAAGCGGTGATACCACGGTTTGGAGATCAATTTTGAACCGCAATCACCACGGTTCGACGAATCGGAGCGGAGTGTTGGCGGAATCGACCCGGCTCGCAACGGCGAGGACAGCATCGAGCACGTCGTCGGCAACTTCTGCCATCGATTTGCCAGCGTCAATGGTGACAAAGTCCTCCTTCTCTGGTGACTGTTGCAATTCCCCAAAGAGCTTACGGACGCGGTCTTGCATCTTGGTGCTTTCGTATCTTTCGGTACCATAGCCACCACGCTTCGCAGCATCTTCCGCAGAGATGTTGAGGAAGATGCAGACATCTGGTCGAGGCAAACCGACTTCCGGATGGCGAGCCCACTCTAAGCTAAGTGACGGATTATCTTTTGCTGCTGAATACACGCAACCAGAGTAGTAGTAGCGATCGATGACGACTGTTGTACCAGCTTCTATGGCAGCGATGATCGAAGGGCTGTAGTATCAGGCTTAAGTAATCTCGCGAATACCTCTGCACGTAGATGGAAACTTACGCCAGCTCCCAGCGATTCGCAGAGAATAGCAAATGAATAACATGGTCCTCCTGGTTTGATTCTCCTTTCAGGTACGCGTTAATCATCTTGCCGATAACCGTGGTTCTATCTATAAGAGCTCAGCTTTGCTGCTGTTCACGCATCTCGAGATCAAATTACCTGGGAATCTGATGTGGTTCACGTCGTATCCATTATGGCGAAGGTTTTCGACCAGTCGCAAGCATTGTGTAGATTTGCCCGCCTTATCGAGGCCCTCAAATACAATGAGTTTGCCTCGCATTGGTATCGTTTGGCCAGGATCTTATGCTGTGAATCCTAAAGACTTGGAAGGTCTGCCTACGCGTCCGCGCGTTTCGGCGTTGAGGTTTCAAGCCACATCGGGTATCGCTCGGCGAAGCCGCAGTTGAACTTGTCCACGACATCCCCTGCACAGAAACATCACCTTCTCACGTATGCCAGATGCGAATCTGAGAATAATTCAGCATGGCAATTCCTAGACCACTACGCTTCTTGGTGGTCGTAACTTTTGGTCTCTTCTGCTTCGTGTTGATAGTTCTCTTCCAGGGACCTGCTGTCCTCAAGGTGCCGTCGGACGAGCACACGAAGCTTGAGAAGTGGGATAAAGACCCTAATCTCGAACGTTCGTACTGTATTCCATCAATATACCACTACTTGCTAACTCCACCAGCCACTGGCGAACCTGCAGAGCCTCTTCGGCGAGTAAATGGCGACAACTACGCTCCAGACAACCCGAACTCGGATCGGATAAATGCGACACTTTTATCTCTCGTCCGCAACAGTGAGCTCAACGACATGCTAATGTCGATGCGAGATCTGGAGAGGACATTCAATCACAAGTTCAATTACCCATGGCTATTCCTTAACGACGAACCATTCACAGAAGAATTCAAGGACGGAGTACGAAAGGCGACAAAAGCACATGTTCGATTCGAGCAGGTGCCAAAGGAGCACTGGGAGGTCCCAAGTTGGATCAACGAAGACTTATACTCGGAATCTATCAAAATGCTCGAGGAGCAAAAAGTACAATATATGTCACGAAAGTCGTACCACCAGATGTGCAGGTGGAATAGCGGCATGTTCTACAGACACCCGGCGCTGCAGGACGTGAAGTGGTACTGGAGGGTCGAACCGCATGTCCATTTCTTTTGCGACATCGACTACGACGTTTTCAGGTGGATGGAAGACCACAACAAAACATACGGATTTACAA
>Ga0335072_10014410_pt1 | contig 11230 bp, 6 predicted proteins | sample Lox_Sample_21_FD_206725 | JGI IMG/M metagenome (GOLD analysis project Ga0335072, IMG submission 206725) | Soil microbial communities from Loxahatchee National Wildlife Refuge, Florida, United States - Lox_Sample_2.1 | ecosystem: Environmental > Terrestrial > Soil > Wetlands | place: USA: Florida...
TGAAGACATCAACCGCAACCCTGGAAGAAAAAGAACAAAAAGCGCACGCTGCATCAAACAACCAAGATCGTTTGGAAATACCCTGGAATTTTGTGACCAAGAACCTTGTCGGTCACGAATTGCTGCGCAAAAAACTTCGGGAAAAGATCGGGAAGCTCCAGAAACACTTGCGTCCCTTCCCCCACGACGCGGTCCATCTCCATATCGCGCTGGAACGGCATCCCCGCAAGCTGCTGCATACGGCCAAGCTGACCCTGCGGATGCCGTCGAATATTTTGCACAGCAAGAAGTCCGGCCCCGATCTCATCAAGTCTTTCGACCTGGCGATAAAGGCGTTGCTGCGGGAACTGGAAGGCCTCAAAACTAATCTGCGACACGAGTCGGATTGGAAACGCAAGGAACGCCGTAAAAGCCTGCGTCATGAAATCAAGGGCCTCGGCTTTGCCGATCTCCCCCAAGCCGAGGGCCACGGTCCACAGGAACAGGGCGAGGTGGTAGCCGATTTTCTCCGGCACCACTACAAAAGCCTGGTCAGGCACGCCCGCCGACATGTCCGGCACCTCGAGCTCAATGGTGAAGCCCCAATTAACACCGTGGATCCCCGGGAGGTGGTCGATGAGGTCGTCCGTCAGGTCATGAATGGCTGGCGGGAGAAACCGGCAAATTCCGATTGGCTTGTCTGGTTCTATCAGTTGATCCGGGCAGAAATGCGGAGCCAAGGGCGAACCCACAACAAATCCTCCAGCCGCTCTCTCGAAGAAATCGAACCGCTCCCTGGCTCAGCTCAATTGGCCGAGGGCTATAGTCCCGAACAACCGCTGGAGATCATCGCAAACGAATTGGAGCCTTTTGTCGCCGAGCTTCGCGAATTGGTGCCGGACCCGGCGTCCGTACCGCCCGACGAGGCCGTCGCGCGGAAGGAAATTTTGGAACTTTTGCAGTCCCGGATTCAATCATGGCCCCGGCCAGAACGCGACGTTTTCGAATTGCATTTCGTCGAAGGATTTGAAGTCGGCGACGTAGCCACGATCACTAAGCTCTCTCCCGTGGAAGTGCGTGAAAGTGTTGCCCGGCTTCATCAACGTCTGCGCGGGTTCCTGCTCGAAGATGCCTAGAAATCGCGAATCGAACCATCTTCACAATAAAAAGATCGCCCATGGAGAGGGGGAGCAGGGCCTCTTTGCAGACATGCCTTTTGTGCTCTCAGAACCGATTCCCCCTCTCGTAATAGCGAAGATATCCGGAGGGAAAAGCGCATGAGGACTGTGGTCATGAGGGGATAAAATTCAATTTGGTCGCTTTAGCCCCATTCTGTTTATCCGTGTAATCAGGGTAGTTGGTTTGACTCCCAGAAGCTCCGCCGCACCGTCAGCGCCTTTGATTTTCCAATGGGTCTTCTGAAGGATGACCAGGAGATTCTCGCGCTCGCGGCGCTGGAGTTCAGCTTCCGTTAGAAATTCCGGCTCGGTCTCGGTTCCTTCCCGGGCAATCACCCGCAACGGAACCCGCGCCGGCGCCGCAGTCGGCAAATCGAAGTCCGGTGCCCCGCCGCGTGAAGTAATAACCGCCCGTTCGATTATATTGCGCAATTCCCGGATATTGCCGGGCCAGTGATAATTTTGAAGCTTGGCTAGACCGGCGCGCGTCAAGCGCGGTTCGGGGCAACATAATTCCCTGGCCGACGCTCGAATGAAATGTTTTGCCAGGAGCGGAATATCTTCCATCCTTTCGCGCAAGGGCGGAACTTCAATCGGAAAGACATTGAGACGATAATAGAGGTCTTCCCGAAAACGGCCCTGGGCCACGGCCTGCTTCAAGTCGCGGTTGGTCGCGGCGATGACCCGCACATCGGCCAGCCGGGAGCGGTCCTCGCCCACGCGTTCAAAGCGCTTTTCCTGCAAAACACGAAGCAATTTGCTCTGCAAGTCCAACGGCACTTCCCCGATTTCATCGAGAAAGAGCGTGCCGCCTTCCGCCGCCTCGAAACGGCCGGTGCGGTCCTTGATCGCCCCGGTGAAGGCACCGCGCACGTGACCAAAAAATTCGCTCTCAAACAAATCCTTGGGGATGGACGCGCAATTGACGCGGACGAGAGGTTTGTCTTTACGCCGGCTGCGATTATGAATTTCGCGCGCGACCAGTTCCTTGCCCGTGCCACTTTCACCCAGGATCAATACCGAAGCTTCGGTGGGAGCGACGAGATCGATCTGGTTTATAATGTGGCGCAATTCCTGGCTCTGGCCGACCAAGTCCCCGAAGGCCTTGGCTTCCACCACTTCTTCCTGCAAATAAGTGTTCTGCGCCTCGAGCTGCGCTTTGAGGCGCTGAATTTCCTCAAAGGCGCGCGCGTTGACGAGGGCGCTGCCAATGTGATCGGCGATCACTTGCCTCCACGGCCCCATCTCTTCGGGCGGGTTCACGCGAGCGAATCCATCGATAACTCCCAAAATTTCACCTTTGAACGCAAGGGCGGTTCCAGAGAAGGCGCGAATTTGCTGCCACCGCAGCCACTCGTGGTCGGCCAATTCGCCCGGGTCTTGGTCCACGTGGCGCAATTCGATTGTGCCTCCGGTGGCGGCAATCTTCCCGATGATCCCGAAGCCGAGCGGAATCCTAATGGCTGAATAATACGACCTCGATGCGGCGCTGTTGCTGTCGGGAAGGGAGCTTTCTTTCCAGGCGGCCAAATGCAGGCAGCGGGTTTGATCGGGGCAATTGGGCCGTTGCTCACAGCTCGAACAAAGGTCCCCCTTTTCGATCAGCCAAATTTCAACCCTCGCCACGCCGGGGCGGCCCATAAACGAATCAACGACCTTTTTCATCAGATTCTCTACCGAGCGTTCCTGAGCGATTTCGATGAGCAAATTCCCAGTGAAAGTGGGATCGAAGATTGCGGACGGGGCGGCATCGCGAACCGTTTTCATGGGATTCCATTTAATAGCCTAAGTGCGGATTTGCAACCTTAAGATGGTTCGTAATTCCGAACGTTCAATATTGCGCACCTACTTCCTCTGGAGCTTTAAAATTACATCTCGTTTGTAATAAGCATCTTACAAATATATTAGACACTTGGCACGCCGCATGAATATAGGTCTATGTCCTTGTATATGAAAAATCAAATATCCATTCTCGAAATCCCTCCCCCCTCCTTCAAAAAAGAGGTTCTCCAATCCGAGGTGCCTGTACTGGCGTTCTTCCTCTCAGGGTGGAGCGAACCCTCCCGCCTTCTTGCGGAGGGGTTAGCTGAATTTGCCGAGCGCCTCCCCGCTCCCCTGAAAATCGTCAAGGTGAATGTGGATCGCAACCCCGACCTTGGGATGGTGTACGCCATCCATTCGGTGCCCATGCTGCTTTTCTTCAGCCAGGGAAAAGAGACCTCGAGGATTGTCGGCACGGACAACATGAAAGCAACCCTCGCCAAACTCTCCAATTCCACAAACCCCACCCCAATCCACAAATAGGTAGACCCTCAACAACCCAGAAAGAACACCCTTATGAACACCACCATTGAAACAAGCCCCTCGTCGACGCCTTCGGCCCGGAACGGAACCAGTTTCCAGCGTAATCATGCGTTGATTGAAACGCACGAGACCGTGCGGACGCCCGGTTCCAACGGCCGCGAAGAAATTCCCGTGCCTTCGCCCGCCCACAAGGGCGCGGACAAGAAACGACTTACGCGCGCGTTGGGTGCCCTCGCGGGCCTCATCGTGGGCGTGGGGGCGGCCTTCTATTATTTTCAGTTCGTCGCGCCGTATGAATCCAGCGACGACGCCTTCCTCGAGAATCACGTCGTCTCCATCAGCGCCAAGCTCTCCAACACGGTCAAGGATGTTCTGATCGACGACAATAACCAGGTCAAGAAAGGCCAACTGCTCGTCGAGATCGACCCGCGCGACTACGAGGTGGCGCTCCATTCCGCCCAGGCCAACTATGACAAGGCGAAGAGCGACTACGACCGCGACCGCGCGTTGGTGGCCAGCAGCGCTGTTTCCAAACAGGACCTCGACGCGGCCCGTGCGGCCTTCGAAGATGCCTCGGCGAAGCTGGACCAGGCCAAGCTCAATCTGGAGTACACCCGCATCACCGCACCGGCGGACGGGAAGATCACGCGCAAAAACGTCGAGCCGGGTGGGTACGTGGAGGCCGGGCAACCTCTCTTCGCCATCGTGCCTAACGAAATGTGGGTGGTGGCCAATTTCAAGGAGACGCAACTGACGCACATGCGTGTCGGTCAGAAGGCTGAAATCAAAGTGGATGCCTATCCGCAATACACGTTCACAGGCCATGTGGAGAGCATTCAAAGCGGTTCTGGAGCCCGATTCAGTCTCTTCCCGCCGGAGAACGCCACCGGCAACTACATCAAAGTCGTCCAGCGCGTGCCTGTGAAGATCGTGCTGGATGACAACCCCGATCCTCAAGTCGCCCTTGGGCCGGGGATGTCCGTGGTTCCCACCGTGCGCGTGAAATAACCAACCAGCAAACCCAACACCCTAATTCATCCTGCCATGAATGCCGACGATTCCTTCCAGCCTAAAATCAATCCGTGGCTTATTGCCATCGCGGTCATCCTGCCGACTTTCATTGAAGTCCTGGATACGACCGTGGTGAGTGTTGCCCAGGAAACCATCGCCGGCAACCTTGCGTCCACCGTGTCCCAGGCGACGTGGATTCAGACCGGCTACCTCATTTCGAATGCCATCGTCTTGCCCGCCACGGCTTGGTTCTCGGCCGTATTCGGGAGAAAGCGTTTTCTTCTCACCTGCATCGGCATCTTTACGCTGGCCTCGTTCGCATGTGGCGCTGCACCCACTCTCACCTTGCTCATTATTGCTTCCGTTGTACAAGGAATGGGCGGCGGCGCTTTGCAGCCCATCTCACAGGCCATTTTGATGGAAAGTTTCCCACCGGCCAAGCGAGGTTCGGCGATGGCGGCCTATGTGTTGGGCGTCGTCCTGGCACCCGTGCTGGGGCCGGTGTTGGGAGGCTGGCTGACGGAAAATTACTCCTGGCGCTGGATTTTCTATATCAACATACCGTGCGGCCTAATCGCCATGTGGCTGGTCCAACTATTCGTTTTTGACCCTGAATACCTCCGTAACATCAAACCAGGGCGGCTTGACGCGCCCGGCTTCCTTTTCCTGGGGATTTGGCTCGCCACGATGCAGACCGTCCTGAACAAAGGGCAGGATGAAGACTGGTTTAACTCCAACTTCATCTGCTGGTTCTCGGTGATTTCCGCCATCGCCTTCGTCGCGTTTTTGATTCGGGAATTTAGCGCCCGCGAGCCGCTGGCCGACTTGCGGGTCTTCGGCGACCTGAACTTTTTGTTCAGCACCATTCTCATCTCTATCGTCTTCCTCTTGTTGTATGGCATCATGAATCTGCAACCGCTCCTGGCCCAAAGCCTGTTGGGCTACACCGCATTTGCCAGCGGTGTGGCGCAGGCTCCGCGAGGTTTGGGCATGATGATCCTGACGCCGCTCGTGGGCGTCCTGACGGGAAAAGTGGACAATCGGCTGCTCATCGGCCTGGGGATGATCCTCACGGCGGCAGCGTCCTTTCTCATGGGCGATTTTAACCTCGACATTTCCAGTCACCAATTCTTCTGGCCCAACTTCATTCAGGGCATGGGCATGGCGCTGACAACCGTTCCCCTGATGACCGTCGCGCTCGCCACGATTTCCAACGAGCAAATGGGCAATGCAACGGGATTGTTTGCCCTCGCGCGTAACCTGGCGGGCAGTATTGGCATTGCCGTCGCGATTGCCATGCAGGCTCGGGGCGCACTGAAACATCAAGCGTACCTCGTCGCGCATCTCACGCCTTACGATCAGCCTTTTCAGAACGCGGTGCGCATGGGCGAAGCCCTTTTGGCCCCTTCACTCGGGCCCGCCCAAGCACATGCCGGGGCTTTGGAGACCATTTATCAGTCGCTCATCTTACAGTCCAATATGTTGTCCTTCGCGGACGAATTCCGCTGGCTGGCTCTAATCTGTGCCATCTCAACTCCCCTGGTCTTCCTGTTCAGGAAGGGGCAGGGCCACAGAGAGGTGATGATGCATTAACGCGAAAGGGAAAAACCGGGTAAACCATCGCTCGAATTACTAATTACCAATTTATGAAATACAGTCCTCACCAAAGCAGACCGAACCGCCTTCAATCAACATCATCCGGGAGTGTTGCGCTAATGCCGCGCACCCTCACGTTGGCTTGAATCCGGCGGGCTTGAATGAGCCCGAGGTTGTTTTTGGTTACTCCCTGAGTTACCCAAAGCAACGCAGGGAATAGCGACCCCAACTATAAATAATCCAATAGTCTGCTAATTCCGCAATTCGGTTAAAGCTTCTGCCGACCCCGAATTGATCCTCATGACTTCCGAGCTGGCTTCATTCCATGCTTCGTTGAGACGTTCGAGATTTTCCGCATTTTCGATCAGTTCACGGTTCAGCTTCACCGCGTCGCCGTCTGGCTGATAGGTTTCGGGCGCTTCGAGTTTCGCTGCCACTTCCTTTTGCCGTTTCTCCAGCTCGACAATTTCCCGCTCAATCCGTTCCAATTCCACCTGCGCTTTCCTGCGCGAGGCCGACAGGGCCTGCCGCTCTTCCGCTTCGCGCCGCTTTTGTTCTTTCGATTTTACCAAAGAGGGCACCCCGTTTGCGCGCGGCTCGGGCGCCTTCTCCTTCGGACGTTCGTCGGAAAGCTTCTCACCAGCGACCAAGGCCTGCCGCGCGGAGCCGGCCCCCGACTTGTCGAGATAATAATCGTAATCGCCCGCGTAGAGTGTCAAATGGCCCGCGCTGATATGGAGGACGGTCTGCGCGATGGCGCGGATGAAATAGACATCGTGACTGATGAACACGAGCGTTCCGCGATACTGCCTGAGCGCGTCGATTAGCGCATCGATGCTGGCCATGTCGAGGTGCGTCGTCGGTTCGTCCATCAGGAGCAGGTTTGGTGGATTGAGCAGTAGCTTGATCAGGCCGAGCCGTGATTTTTCTCCACCCGAGAGGACGCTGACTTTCTTGTAGGCATCGTCGCCCTGGAAAAGAAACGAGCCGAGAATCGTCCGCGCCACCACTTCCGGCACCGGGTTCGGGATGCTCATGACTTCCTGGAGAACGGTCCGGTTCTGATTGAGCATATCGACCCGGTTCTGCGCGAAGTAGCCGACTTCGGTATTATGGCCCAGTTTGCGTTCGCCCTGTTGGACCGGCAATATGCCTCCGAGAATTTTCAGCAGCGTCGATTTGCCAGCGCCGTTCGGTCCGACCAGCACGATGCGCTGGTCGCGCTCGATTTCGAGGTCAATTCCCCGGTAGACGGCAAGATCGCCGTAGGCGTGGTGGATTTTTTCGAGTGTCATCACCCGCTGGCCGCTTCGCGCCGGCTGCGGGAACTTGATATGTATTTTCTTTTCGCTGGTTTCGGGAGCCTCGATCTTCTCCATGCGCTCGATCTGCTTCAACTTGCTCTGCGCCTGGGAAGCCTTGCTCGCCTTGGCCCGAAACCGGTCGGCGAATTGTTGCAGCTTGGCGATCTCCGCCTGCTGGTTTTTGTAAGCCGCAAGCTGCTGCTCGTGCCGGGCGGCGTGTTGCTCGACGTAGGCGTCGTAGTTGCCGCGATAACGATACACCTGCCGATTCCGGATTTCCAAAATCGAATCAACCAGCGCGTTAAGGAAGGCCCGGTCGTGCGAAATCATCAGGATTGCGCCCGGATAATACTCGAGATAAGTCTGGAACCAGCCGAGTGACTCGAGATCAAGATGATTTGTCGGCTCGTCGAGCATGAGCAGGTCAGGCTCCATGACCAGAAGCCGCGCGAGGTGGGCGCGCATGATCCAGCCGCCGCTCATCGTTTTTGCCGGAGAGTTGAAATCGCTTTCGCGAAAAGCGAGTCCGCTCAAGATTCGCTTTGCCTTTGGTTCGAGTTGAAAGGCTCCCAGTTCCGCGTAGCGGCCCTGCGCATCGTGGTAAGCTTCCGCATCGGTTTGCCCTGTGCGTGCGCCCTCGGCCAGGATGCGCTGCAGCTCAGCATGTTCCGGTGTAATCGCCATTGCCAGTTCGAGCACCGTTTCCTCGCCAGTGGTGGCGGTCTCCTGGGGCAGATAGCCGAGCGTGGTGCTGCGGTCGATCACTATCGATCCATTGTCGGCTTCGAGTGTGCCCAGGATGATCGAGAAGAGCGTCGATTTGCCCGCCCCATTTGGTCCGACCAGCGCAATCCGATCCCCCACATTGATGCTGAGTGATACGTCTTCAAAAAGCGTGCGTCCGCCGAAACTTTTAGCGATTTCTGCCAGGGTAAGCATAAGCGGGCAAGCCTACGCCAGCCACCGTTTCCTCGCAAGCTTCTCCAGATGAATGACCGCATATACTAAAGCGGCAATCGATTTTGAGGGAGGTCAAAAAAAGTCGATTCGCATGTTTATGCCTTCTTCTTAATGTTTGCAGCGCAATTTTTTTCGGATCAACCGGTTCAAGACGGGAAGCGATTCGGGACTGAGGGCCTGGCTCGATATCCGCCGCCAATTTCCGCACTGAAGCCAAAGCAAAGTACTTTGGGGGCGGCTGAAGCCAGGCAGCAGCGGTACCCCTATTTATGGGTAGAAGTCCCGGTGTGTGACTGCAACACACACCGGCCAACTTGAAAGCCGTTTTAAGGCTTCAACCTGAAATTGCCTCAAGTCGGAAACCCCGAATCGTATCATCCACATCTGTATCCGCAGTTATTCTGTTCAGCAGCTTTTGAACTGGGCCAAAGCCACTCTGGCAGCCCAAATCAAAGGGCCCCATCATTTCCTCTCCGCTTGCCTTGTCTCGCCGACCCTATGATCTCAGCAAAAACCTTACTAAGTGATGGGAAAACGCAGTTAAGATGAGTTATCAAGATGCATTTAATAACTATGGCATATACGCAAAAGGAGTGATATAAGCTGAAAGTTTGAACATTATCTTTTGTCGAACGTCAACTTTTCAATCGTGTAAACGGGGGCTCTTTAGGGGCTCTTTGCAAGAAAACTGCAAAAGCAAAATCATGACCAAAATTGCTCATGGACTTATTATTCTTGCCCTAAGTCTCTGCAGTTTCTCATTTGACAGTGGCTTGGCGCAAGCCGATCCAACTGCCGGATTCCGGCAGATTTCGGATAGTTACAGCGTCCAATATCCATCCAATGTAACTCAATCGCAAAGATTTACCGCCGTCAATGGGGTCTATACGTGCTGGGTTTACGGCACAGATTCACCTGATGCGCAAACCTCGAACACGCTTCAGCGGACGGAGATGCGCTGGGAAACCTGGCCCAATCAGAGTCTCATGAATCAGCTCGCTTTTGACGAGATGTTCAGCGCGGAGACTCAAAACACCTGCATTCATCAAATCAAGAGCGACAACAAGGGCAATGGCAGCGGAGGGGAGGCTATTTATATGCAAGTCAACACGCCCGGTACTCTGCGCCAAAGTGTCGGGAAAGCCTTCGCCACCGGCATCGCCGGCACATGGTTTCACATTAACAGCGAATATAATCCCGCCACGGGAGTAATGAATCTCTATTACAACGGCTCGCGCGTTTACAACCAGACGGGATTCATTTGGCCCAATGGCAATTGGTACTTCAAAACCGGGGCTTATGACAACGGCATGCCGACCACTGCGGAATCATGGGTGCAACTCAAAAATGTGATTCATTGGGTACAGACTTTTGCGGGCACTTATGAATTGCAAAATGTATCGAGTGGCTTGGCCTTGGAAGTCAGCGGTGCTTCCACGGCAAACGGCACCGCGGTGGTCCAGTACCCCTATAGCAACGGCAGCCCAAACGCGGAGTGGAACTTCACAGCCACCAGCAATGGCTACTATCAAATAACCAATGTACAGAGCGGATTGGATGCAGCCGTAACAAATGCTTCCACAAGCGCCGGGGCGCTGATCAACCAATGGTCTTTCGGAGCGACGGGCGACGACCAATGGTTACCCACGCAAAATAGCGACGGCAGCTATACTTTTTATAATCTCAACAGCGGTCTTGTTCTCGATGATCCGGGATCCAATTCCTCCCCAAATACCCAGATGGACCAAGCCTCCGCCAGCGGCGGAAAAAATCAGGAATGGAACCTGGTCAGTCTCTCCCCCGTCATCACCAGCGTAACCAACACCACCTTCACTAACGGCCAAGCCGGGAGCTTTACGGTGACGGCAAATGGCGCCCCGGCGCCAACCTTTAGCGCCACAAACCTCCCCTCCTGGGCCAGCCTGAATTCATCCACCGGGGTCATTAGCGGCACACCCTCAAGCACCAGCGGCTCGCCCTATTCCGTCCACCTCACGGCCAGCAATGGCATTTCTCCCAATTCCACCCAAACCTTTATTTTGACGGTGACGAATTCGACCCCGCCTGGCTTCAGTAACGGGCCGCCAACCTCCACCGATACCGTTGGCACGATCTACAGCTTCTCCTATGAAACCTCGGGCTATCCCGCCTCCACCTACAGTCTGACCTCCGGCAGTCTTCCGCCGGGGCTTACCCTCTCTTCGGGCGGTGTTATTTGCGGCGTGCCCATTATTACAGGCACCTACACCGGAACGGTCACCGCCAGCAACGGCATCAGTCCCAACGCTTCCCAAAATTTCACCATTACGATCTCCGAACCTCCTTTCTCCGGCACTTATGAATTGCAAAATGCAACCAGTGGTTTGGCGCTTAACGTCAAGGGAGGATCGACCTCCAATGGCGCTGAGATTGTCCAATATCCCTTTGGCAATGGTCAATCGAACTCGCAATGGACCTTCGCTCCAACCGGTAACGGCTATTATCAAATCATCAGTTTGAAGAGCGGCTCGGATGTCGCCGTGGTGAATGCCTCCACCAGCCCCGGCGCGTTGATCGATCAATGGTCATTCGGCACGACGGGCGACGATCAATGGGAACCGGTGCAAAACAGCAACGGCACCTATACTTTTTATAATCTCAACAGCGGCTTGGTGCTCGATGATCCGGGGTCCAGTCCCTCTTCGAATACCCAAATGGATCAAGCCACTGCCACGGGTGGAACCAATCAGGAATGGAACATCATCACGGTGTCACCCACCATCACCAGCACCAATACCGCTGCCTTTACCGTTGGAGTACCGGGCAGCTTTACCATAACGGCTACCGGCACTCCAGCGCCGACTTTCAGCGCTACCGGATTGCCTTCATGGGCCAGTCTGAACACGACGACTGGGATCA
>Ga0335072_10014411_pt1 | contig 11230 bp, 8 predicted proteins | sample Lox_Sample_21_FD_206725 | JGI IMG/M metagenome (GOLD analysis project Ga0335072, IMG submission 206725) | Soil microbial communities from Loxahatchee National Wildlife Refuge, Florida, United States - Lox_Sample_2.1 | ecosystem: Environmental > Terrestrial > Soil > Wetlands | place: USA: Florida...
GCCTTGTGTTCGACCTCCAATCAAGGAGGTCGATAACTCTTCCGTGGTCGCTAACGGCGTCGCTGCCTCTGGAGGTCAGACCCTCGACATAGCTGGCCGGGCAACGACGACGCCAACGGCGAGGACAACGCGCTTCATACCGTAACCGTGCTTGCGGCATCCGGAGACCGCGGCTGAGTCGCCGGAGTCGGGCACCGAGCGACGGTGGGCGGGGGTTCCCTCGGTCGGCTGTAGCCGCGTGTGGCGCGGGGACGGCGGCCTGTCCTCTCCCGTCGTCGGCGTCGGCGAGTATCTCGTGGCGTGGCCTGGCGATCGCGCTAATCTGCTTCCCGCCGTAGATCGACTCGTATCTGACCTCGACGTAGATGCGGCGCACCAGGGTCTCCCAGAACCATTCGTCGCGCGTGGTATCGAAGTCCTCCAGGAAGATAGGACGGATGCTTGCGCCAGCCGGCAGCACGCGTCCCGTCCGCACCACTGTGTAGCTTGGCCTAGGCCGGTGCGGGCCAACGATCAGGTCAACGGCTCGGTGATCCCAGTTCCCGATATCCGTCCCGTCGAGTCGCACGATGCTTCCGGTGACTATAGCGGGACCGAGGCCGACGTTCTCGAGGACCAGCCCAGCCCAGGCATGGCCAGAGGTATGCTCCCTGGTGAACTGGAGTAGGGGCCGGACCGACTGACGGTTGTGCTCCCTCGCCGCCCGAGCCTCGATGATCGATACGCCTAGCGACAGCACCGCAATGACCACGGCGCAGATGGCCGTAACACTTCCCACGCCCATGAGCACCGCCCTCCCAGTTCCCCCGCCTCGATAACGGGCCGGTCCCACAGCGCGTTCCCGACCGACGGACAGCGCGAGAGCCCTGGATCAAGCGCCTGCTGAGTGAGCCGAGCATCCGGCGAGTGAGGAAGTGATAGCCCCGACATCTGCAGAGGGCGGAACAGGGTCTTTACTTCGTGGGGCATAAGTCACGGCGAGCGGAGCTGCTGAGTGCTGCGTGCGCCGAGTTCCAGGACGAGGGAGGTGTACCACGCGGCATTCGCTGGCTGCGACATCCCGTCCGGGGCGTAGCGTGCCAGGTCAGACACGAACGCGTCAAGGCGGACCAGGCTGGCCCCTATTTGGTTGCGGTAGGCATCGTGAAACAACTCGCCGCGGATGAGTTCGGTTTCGTCTGGAGTCAGCAGGCCATTCGGAACAGGCTGGCCCGGTGCGGCCTGGACGGCGGCCGCCAGGCGACTCGGCGTCAGAGTGCCGCCGAGGGCGGCTGCGAGTTGCTCCACAACGCGTGCGTCAATCGCTCGCTCCGCGCGTCACGTTCCGTACGAACGCTCCCAGCGCGTAGAGGATCGCGGCCAGCGGGCAGTAGTGGCCGTGCCACCCAGCGCAAGGAAAACCGCCAGGCCCGGTCAGCTCTCGCGCGGCGGGTCACCACTTGTCCCGCAACCGTTTGCGAGTCCGGTTGGGGTTCACCGTAGGGCGTGACGAATTGTCGCCGGTCGCGGAACACCCAGCCAAGCCGTGGCCCGTCGCTGAACAGCAATTGCTCGGCCCTGAAGTTCCCGCTCTGAGGGCTGGCCGGCTGGATCGTCATTACGGCGTCATCGCCTTCGCCGTGACCGTCGCCTGTCGGTTGTCTGGAACCCGATACTGCCACGAAATGATTCGCTTTGTCACTTTTTGCAGTGAACCGCTTCCGCAGCGAAACCGTTAGTCATTACTGTGAGGGCAGCACAGTCCGGGCCAACTGATGCAAGGGACGGGACGATGGCGGGACAGCAGCCATGGCAGATCCTGTCGGCGCTGCCCGCCTGGCAACTGACGCAGATACCCCGGCCCCCGTTCCATGACGGGGGAAGGCCCGCTGACCGGGCCTCTGGTGACGGGGCGGTGCAGCGAGCGGCTGAGTTGGTGTCGGCATGGTGCCGCTCTGCCCCTGTTGCCGTCGCATGGCTCAGGGAACGAGCCGGTGGGCCAGTGCGGGTGATCACGGCTGGACCTGCTTTGGCCGCCGGCAGTGATGACGGCCAGGACGTGCTCATGCTGCCTGCCGGTGCTCGTGGGCTGCCCCTGCAAGGTGGCCAGGCTGTCGGACTTTTGGCGGCCATCCCGTGCTGGACGGAGTTGGCCGCGGTCTCTGACGTGCTGCTCGCCGAGCAGGACACACCGGCACTCTCGCCGGGCGGTCGTATCGGGCGGCCGTCGCTGGAAGACGGGCTGCTGTCGGCGTGGCTCGGCCCGTTTGCGTGGCTCCTGCTCGCTGAGCCTGTCGATGCCGCCAAGCTGGAGGAGCTGACGAGCCAGTCGGCACTGGTCCAACTGGAGGCGCAGCGCAACGACAGTCCTCGTGCCAAGCTCGCCGAGCGCCGCGCTGCTGCCCGCCATGCCGAACTGCGACAGGCGGCCTCGACCGGTTTGTGGCGCGTGCACCTGCTGGCGGGGGCTGCCACTCCAGAGCAGGCGGCACAGGTCGCCGGGCTGCTGCGTGCCTCTTCCGACCTCGTCGGCTTGCCGTACGCACTGCTACCCGCTCAGGCTGCTACGGCGTCACTAGGACGTGGCAGCGACCGATCTTCCCAGCGTTCGCTGCTCGAGGATCCGGCCCTGCAGTGGGCGATCGCCGAGGAACGGCAGCGCACTGCTGCGATGACTTCCTACCAGGCTGCATCGGCGCAAGCTCCGGCGGCGATGTCGGCGAACGGGCGATGGCCACAGCCAGAGCCAGCTGCCCCGTTTTATGGCTCAACGGCGTTGGTAGCGGCACTGGCCCGTGTGCCGACGCGCGAGGTGCCGGGCCTCAGGATGGTGCTGCGACCGCAATTCGACCTGACTCCCGAGAGCTCCCTCGCCCCCGTACGCGAAGGAGAGGGCCAGGGCGTGCGCCTCGGCGAGGTGCTGGATTGGAACCGGATGCCGTGTGGTGACCTTGCGCTGCCGCTTTCCTCGCTGAACCGGCACGCGTTCGTGTGCGGTGCAACGGGCGCCGGCAAGTCGCAGACCGTGCGGAACCTGCTCGAACAAGCCACGATGGGCGCTATCCCCTGGCTGGTCGTAGAGCCGGCCAAGGCTGAGTACCGGCAGATGGCCGCGAGAGTGCCAGGCGCACAGGTCATCGCGATCCGCCCCGGTGACCTGGCGCAGCCTGCCGCCGGTATTAACCCGCTCGAACCCGCCGTGGGTCCTGACGGCTCACAGTTCCCGCTACAGGCCCATGCTGACCTGCTGCGTGCGCTGTTCCTGGCGGCCTTCCAGGCAGATGAGCCGTTTCCACAAGTCCTCGCTGCGGCGCTCACGCGGTGCTATGAGCAGTCGGGATGGGACCTGGTGACTGGCCAGCCCGCCACACCTGGCGTCCAGCCGACCTACCCCGGTCTGGAGGACTTGCAGGCCGCCGCGATGAACGTGGTGAGCGAGATCGGCTATAGCCGGGAAGTCGCCGACAACGTCCGCGGCTTCGTCACAGTGCGGATCGGCTCGCTGCGTATGGGCACTGCCGGCCGGTTCCTTGACGGCGGACACCCGCTCGACTTCGATCGCCTGCTTGGCTGCAACGTGGTGTTCGAGATTGAGGACACCGGGGACGACCGTGACAAGGCATTCCTCATGGGCGCCGTACTGATCCGGCTCAGCGAATATCTGCGGCTACGCCAGCGTGCTGAGGGCTCAGCCGCAGCGTCGGGGCTGCGGCACCTGACGGTAATCGAGGAAGCCCATCGCCTGCTGCGGCAGCCACCGCCAGGAAGTGGTGCCGGACCGGCAGCGCAGGCCACCGAGATGTTCGCCGACGTCTTGGCGGAAGTTCGTGCCTACGGTGAGGGCCTGGTCATCGCGGAGCAAATTCCGTCCAAGCTGATCCCCGACGTCATCAAGAACACCGCGGTCAAGATCGTGCACCGCCTGCCGGCTCAAGATGATCGCGATGCGGTCGGCGCCACAATGAACTTGCAGGAAGCCCAGTCCGAGTACCTGGTCACGCTGCCACCGGGCGAGGCGGCCGTACACGCCGACGGCATGGATTACCCGCTGCTCGCTCGGATGCCTGACGGCACGAGCCGTGAGGCGGCCACGGGGACTGTGGCAGCATCATCGGAATGGGTCATAACCCGGCGGAGCGCCACATGCGGCTCCGACTGTGGGGCGCAGCCATGCACGTTGCAGCAGATGCGGTCCGCGCAGCGTGCTGCCGTTACTGACCCCAGGATCTCCCTGTGGGCCGAATTGACCGTGGTCGCACATCTGACCGGCTGGGACATGCCTCGCCCGTCTCCGGCCTTGACGGCCAGCCTGCACGCCATGGACAACCGGGAGCGCGATTGCGCCGTCTCCCACGCTGTCGACGCTGCTGTTGCCGCTCGCGTTCCGGCGGTGTGTACGAGGATTAGCTCCAGCGTGCTCGCCGTCCATGCCGTCACCGCGATGCGCCAGTTCATTGACGGCGGCACGTCGGGATGCGCGGCGGAGGAGCCACAGTTCCTTGCGCCAGCCTTCCGGTGGGCACTAGTCCGGGACACCTTGCGTGCGAGTGCCGCTGCGAGTGGGGAGGGACGGCATCCACGCAGTGAGGAGTGGGAAGGCGTCTACGGTCAGCAGTTTCCCGGCCAGACTGCCGCCCAGCAGGCCGATGCGGTGACCCGCTGGTACGACCACGACCAGCGTGACGCTGAAGCTGTCGCGACCGTCATCTGGGGTATGCGTGCTCGGACCGCGATCGAGCAGGCCGTTGGCTGCCGTGCCGATGCGCCAGATTGGCCTGACTTCCTTGGTGAGCTACTGACTGCGTTCGCAAAGACGCCCTGGCCGGCCGTACTGCTGCGCCGTTCCTCGCCCGGCAGTTCGTCAACGGGAAAACAGGCCGCCGACGATGATTGACGCAGTCAGCGGCAGCATCGACTACGGCGACGCCGCCCCAGTTGCGGGAAGCGACACGGTCTACGACGGACCAACCGAAGACTCGCTGCCTGCTCGCCAGGACTCCAAGGCTGAGACGTGGGGCACGGACCCCGAGTACTACGACGAGGTCCCCGACGTGCTCGCCGACGACGACACCGGTCCAGACACCGGGCGAGGGGCGTCTCTCGAGCACGGGATGGATGACGAGCTGCCTACGCGGCAGGACGCGAAGGCCGAGACTTGGGGTTCGGACCCTGAGTACTACGACGAGAACGACCTGACAACCGATTACGACGAGGTCCTCGAGCTAGGTGAGCCGCGGTCCGAGCAGGCAGCTGACGGCCAGTCTCTCCAGTTCGACGACCAGTCGGATACCGGGGATGACGGGCTTCCCGAAATGCCTGGCGAGAGCGCAGAGAGCCAGAGCGACGCCGGCCGGCTCAACGGCATAGGCGAGTCCGGCGCCGTCGACGAGACGACGGCAGCAGACTTCGGGACGGACCTCGCTGCAAAAGACGAACGTGCCGCCCAGGTCGTCGAAAGACTGGATCCGGAGCACGGCAGGGATAGCCAGCAGCCTGGTTGCGGTGCAGACCAACCGCCAGTCTCTGACCTCGCCCAAGCCCAGCAAGATGGCCAGCGGATCGGCGACCGGTACGGCGTTTCTGTCGACTACACGAGCGCCCCGATCGATCCGCGCTGCGCCGAGGCAATCAATGATGGGCTGGGTCGCCTCTCCGCTGAGTATCCGCGAACATTCGGTGACATGAACGTGATACGGTCGCAGTCCGATAGCGGGGTAAGCGAAGCGTTCGGTGGGGCTCCTGGAGTACGCGCCTATGCAATTATGGATCCCAGGAACCAAGAGTGCGGGATCACGTTCAACCAAGCTCTGCACCGGGATAAGGAGAAGGCGGACAAACAGCTGGCGGCCGAAGTAAAGCACGGCTTTAAAGTACCGGGCCGAGAGACCGTGACCAGCACCGCGTATCACGAGTTCGGGCACCACCTCGCTCAGCAGATCTTCGATAACCCGAGCTGGCGCGGGGAGCTAAACAAAGAAGTCGGAAAGATCACTGGCACTGAGTACGACGCGGCCGGGCGTTCACATACACTGGCCGAGCGAGCGGCGATCGGGTCGGCCCTGTCCCAGTATGGGGCTTCGTCGCCACACGAAATGGTGGCCGAGGCCTTCGCCGAGTACAAGCTCGCACCTCAACCACGGGAATTTTCACGAGCCATTGGCAAGCTTATCGACCGTCACTTGAAGGGATAGCACTGTGGATCGTCCAGTATGCATCTGCGATGCCTGCGACAGGTTTAGAGAGCGGCCGTACCGGCCTGGCGAAGACAACCCGAGGGCTGGAACAGACGGGCCGCAGGTGGTAGGGGTCTGCGAGGCGTTTCCGGAGAAGATTCCGGCCGACATCTACTGGGGCGGCTTTGACCACAGGAAGCCATACCCTGGTGATGGCGGAATACGATTCGCGTTGCGGACAGGTGGCGAGCAAACGTTGGCGCTGTATGACGACCCCGACTACATCCCTGAGGAGCGCAAGCGGCGAATCACGGGTGGCGTAGACTAGTACGCCGGCTTGCCCTTGGCTACGCAGAAATCGGTTGCGCTCTCATTCGGCGTCGCTGGCAGCCGCGGTCCTCCCAGGGCCTAAGCGTCGGCCAAGGTGGACTACGCCCGTCGTAGTCCTGCCACGTAAATGGCTTGGCGCGGAGGTGGGCCAGCGCGTACCCTCACGAGGCATGACAGACTTCGCCTGGACGCCCAAGCTGCAGCGAGCGCGTCATCATGAGCGGAACCTGGAAGCGGCTCTCCGCCAGTACGCGGAGCAAGATCAGTTCGAACTCGTTACCGGACTCGAGGACGATTATCTCGTCGTTGTTCGAGGCGAGGATCCCTCCACTCAATGCTCCCTAGAGCCACCCCTAATGTGGCGCTTTGGGATTTTGCCGTGGTCACGCAGCCACGCGAACTGCTCTTCTTTGCTCATAGCGCTCAGCCGTGTATATGTGTCTTCATCAACGGTCATCTCGAAAGCTATTGACAGTACGTCCGGGAACGGGGTCCAAGTGGACGGCTCAATCCCGAAGAATACGCTGAAGTCCAACTGCCCCAGGTGCGACTCCTGATAGCGCTCATAGAGCCGGGTGATGAGCGTCTGTAGGTCGACCTGCCCAGGTGCACCTGGTCCGCCACTCGACTCGGAGCTAGCCAGGATAGGGGCGATGTCGTCGGCGAAGGCCCGGATTTCGTCGGCTTGAACGGCTGGTCGTCCGTCAGCCAGTGCGAAGATATCCTGCCGGGTCAGGAAGAGCACCACCTTGAGGTAGCGCATCACCAATGCACATGGGGAGATCTCCGGCATCTTCGCGGCGGCCAAGGAGGCCATGGACCGTCGCGCTAGCCGAGGCAACTCGTTCCGGCTCGGCGGATGGGATAGGTGGTAAGCGACTACAGGGCGGCCGGGGAACCGGCCGCCCGGCTCATTGCCAAGGGCCTCGGAAGCTTCGTCCGCGAGATGCGGGCTGCTTCCGCCGGGTCGGAGGAGGAAGGGCCGGAGCGCGGGGGGTGGAGTGCATGACCGGCACGGGCACGTAATGGCCCGCTAATGGCCCGACCAGACGCGGTGCTCGTAGAACGGACCCGAACGAGTTCTCGAAATTACCTCTGTACCAGCGGGCAAAAATAAGAGCGGGCGACGGGAATCGAACCCGCATGACCAGCTTGGAAGGCTGGGGCTCTACCATTGAGCTACGCCCGCGCGGCTCACCCACTGGACGAGCCTGTCACCCGGTAGCGTACCGGCTCCCGCGGGCTTCCCGCACCTTCTGCGGTGGTTGGCGTGGCGGGCGTGTCCGCCTGAGCCTGCCGGGGCCGGACGAGCGCGAGCACGCCGATGCCCGCGATGATCCCGATCCCGGCCGCGACAGCGAAAGTCGCGTCAAGTCCATTGGCGAACGCCTGATGGACCACCCGGCTCAGGCCGGCCGACTGCCCCATCACCACACGGGCCTCGCCGCTGGTGAGCGGCCCGGCCAGGGCGGGGCCGGCGACGTGGGCGACTTGTCCGCGGAAGACCTCGCCGAGCACGGCGATCCCGAACGCGTAGCCGAGTTGCCTGAAGGTGTTCAGCGCGCCGCCCGCCATGCCGGCTTGTGACCTGGGGACGGCGGCCATCGCGGTGGCCGATAGCGACGCCACGGCCAGCCCCGCCCCTATCCCGACCAGGACGAGGCCGGGGATCTGCACGGCCCACGACGAGTTCGTGCGCAGGACCGCCTGCGCGCCGGCCCCCAGGGCGATGACCAGCAGGCCGGTGCCGACGAGCGCGCGTGGTGAGATTCTGTGCAAGAACCGGCCGATGCCCGCCGATACGGCGAAGGCCGCTAGGGCGCAGGGCAGCAGCACCAGCCCGGCCTTGATGGCGGACAGCCCAAGGACCGACTGCAGCCACAGCGACTGGTAGGTCATCGCGGCCCACGCGGCCGCCGACATCAGTGCGCCCGCCACCAGGATCGTCGTAAACGAGGGGTTGCGGAGCAACGACAGGTCCAGCATCGGGTCCCGGCGCCGCCGCTCCACGCCGACGAACGCCCCGAGCGAGCACACCGCTACGACGACGAGGCCGATCGTCAGGCCGGAGGCCCACGCGCCGCGAATGAGCGCATAAGTGAGCGAGGCGGCGGCGACCGTGAAGGTGGCCATTCCTAGCAGGTCCACCCGCCCCGCCGCCTGATCGCGGGACTCGCTAAGGGCCAGCCGGCTGAGGATCACGGCGGCGACGCAGATCGGCAGGTTGACCAGGAAGATCCAGCGCCAGCCGAAGTGCGTGGTAAGCAGCCCGCCAATGATGGGCCCGGCCGCTGCCGCAGCGCCATTGACTGCCCCCCACGCGCCGAACGCCACGCCCCGATCTCGTCCCGAGTATGACGTGCTGATCAGCGCGATCGTCGTGGCGAACATGGCGGCCGCCCCGATGGCCTGGATGCCGCGGGCGGCGATGAGCAGCCCGGTGCTCGGGGCCAGGCCGCAGGTCAGCGAGGCGGCGGCGAACAGGACAAGGCCCACGAGGTAGGTCCGCCTGCGCCCGACCCGGTCGGCCACGGACCCCACCGTGAGCACCAGCGCCCCCAGGACAAGGGCATAAAGGTCGATCATCCACTGCAGGCTGGAGAAGCTGGCGTGCAGGTCCCGCGCCATGTCAGGCAGCGCGACATTCACGATCGTGAGGTCCACAAGCAACATGAAGGTGCCGGCGCAGATTGCCCCAAGGGGAAGCCATTTCCGCATGCGGTAACGATCACCCGGCATGCGGCGGATCCGCTAGCCACCGTCTGGGGAATGCGGCGGAAACCGACATCGGATACCTTTTCCTGGTGGAAAGCATCATCGTCGATGACTTGGACCGGCAGCTGGCCCACTGCCTGAGCGTCGGCCCGCGTGCCACGTTTTGCCAGATCGCGGAGGTCCTCGGCGTCTCCGACCAGACGGTGGCACGGCGCTATCGCCGGCTGCGCTCGGCGGGCGTACTGCGCGTCGTCGGGCTGCAGAACCGCAAGAGGTTCGGCTCACTGAGCTGGTTCCTCCGCCTGCGGTGCGTGCCAGGAGCGGGCGGCGCGATCGCGGCGGCACTAGCCCGTCGCCCGGACACCGCCTGGGTGCAACTGCTGTCCGGCGATACCGAGGTGCTGTGCGCGCTGCGCAGCGACGCACGGGAGGGTCCCGACTCGCTGCTGGCCCGGCTGCCACGCGGCGGACGGGTGGTGAAGGTGACTGCCCATTCCCTGCTGCACATCTTCACAAGGATCCCTGGCGGCCTGGGCTACCTGGCCGTGCTACCGCCTGAGCGGGTCGCGCCGCTCACGGACCCGCTGGCCGGCGACCCGGCCGACCAGCAGCCCGCGGGCGCTCAGTCGGACGGCTGGGCCAGTGCCCAGCTCAGCCCGGCGGACCGGGCGCTGCTTGGCCCGCTTGGCCTTGATGGGCGGATGAGCCACGCCGACCTTGCCGCGGCTACCGGCTGGTCGGAGTCCAGCGTCAGGCGTCGGCTGGCGCAACTGGTCGGGTCGGGCCTGGTGTACTTCTACCTGGAGCTGGACCTGCCCGTGTTCGGGTTCCGCTCCGCCGCCTGGCTGTGGATATCCGTGCCCCCCTCGGAGCTGCAAGCCGTGGGCACGGCGCTCGCGGGTTTTCCCGAGGTAGGCTACGCGGCCGCCACCACCGGCCCGGCCAACCTCGCCGCCTGCGTCATATGCCGCGACGATCCCGAGTTCTACCAGTTCCTGACCGATAAGGTCGGTGGCATCGCCGCGATCGGGCGGACCGAGACGGCTCCTATCATTCGCACGGTCAAGCAGGCGTCGGTGACGCTGGCTCCGGGCGCCTGACCGCCCCCTGGCATACTCATTGCGGGGCGGGGCGGCAGCGGACGGGTGAAGCAATCGCTCCCACCTCATGGGAACGACCTAAGTAGACGGAGGCGAGCATGGCAGCGCCAGAGCAGGCGACCGGAACGGCCCAGATCGGGGTCACCGGGATGGGAGTGATGGGGCGCAACCTGGCGCGGAACTTCGCGCGGCACGGGTACAGCGTCGCGCTCCACAACCGGACCGCATCGAAGGCGGCTGACGTGGCGAGGGACTTCGGCGATGAGGGAACGTTCATCGCCACCCAGTCCGCCAGTGAGTTCGTCGCCGCCCTTGAGCGGCCAAGGCGGCTGGTGATCATGGTCAACGCGGGCGCCGCCACCGACGCGGTGATCGACGAGTTCGCTCCGCTCCTTGAGCCAGGCGACATGATCATTGACGCGGGGAACGCGCACTTCAAGGACACCCGCCGCCGGGAGGCCAAGCTCAAGCCGACCGGCGTCCACTTCGTCGGGATGGGCGTGTCTGGTGGCGAGGAGGGCGCGCTGCACGGGCCTTCCATCATGCCGGGCGGCTCCCGCGAGTCCTACCAGTCGCTCGGGCCGATGCTTGAGGCGATCTCGGCCAAGGTGGACGGCACCCCCTGCTGCACCTACATCGGCCCCGATGGCGCCGGTCACTTCGTGAAGATGGTGCACAACGGCATCGAGTACGCCGACATGCAGCTCATTGCCGAGGCCTATGACCTGCTCAGGCAGGCTGGCGGCCAGACGCCAGAGCAGATTGCTGACACGTTCCGCACCTGGAACTCCGGGCGCCTTGACTCCTACCTGATCGAGATCACCGCCGAGGTCCTCGGCCACGTGGACGCCAAGACGGGCAAGCCGTTCGTCGACATCGTGCTGGACCAGGCCGAGCAGAAAGGCACTGGCCGGTGGACCGTCCAGGACGCGC
>Ga0335072_10014412_pt1 | contig 11229 bp, 10 predicted proteins | sample Lox_Sample_21_FD_206725 | JGI IMG/M metagenome (GOLD analysis project Ga0335072, IMG submission 206725) | Soil microbial communities from Loxahatchee National Wildlife Refuge, Florida, United States - Lox_Sample_2.1 | ecosystem: Environmental > Terrestrial > Soil > Wetlands | place: USA...
TAAATTTGTATGGTGAGCCCATCTTCGGCTATGCGAAGCGTCCCACTTGCTTTCGCGTCCCACTTGCTTTCGCCGACCGCTAGGGAGCGGGGATCAGAACCGACGATTAAGGAGCAAAAAAAAAAGTGCTAGGTAATTGTTGGTGGTCGGAACTTACCTGGGTCCTCTGAAACTACCCCGACATAAATACACCCGAATTTATGTTTATGCCTCCAATCTCTCGCCCAAGATGCCTAGCTCCTATGAAAACGCCTTGTAGAAAGCCTCGCGATGGGCAACGCTCAGGCTGCCGTTCTCATCAGAAAATACCTCAAATCTGTTTGGTCTTGTGATTCTGCGCATACAAAATATGATTTAGGAAGCTCTTAATGCGAATATATGATTATCTACTCTCGCAGCAGAGTTGATTAGGTGTATCTGACTGGCATTACCCCGAGGACAATAAAAGCACAGAGCATCACGTGGACGTCAACTACAGAAACCCAGGCTAAGGATAGCCTTTCAACTTCCTCTTTAATTCCCATGACCGCCTGATCGCGTCTCTGTACAGCCGCGCACTATAAGTAGATATTATGGCAAATGACTGCACTACCCCACACTTGATTAAAAGGTGTCTACTAATTTTTCTACCAGTATGAATTTGCAACTTTCGAGGTGGAGGATTTGGTGGTATATATGTAAAACACACATCACCCTTCTTAGGCGCACAATCACTAGCCAGTCATAGTGAGGTTATGGGGTATCGCCTGTGTTGATCATCATTGCGACTCATTGGGCCTTAGACACGTCGGATCACTATTGACCGCGCGAACCTTACACTTATTCGAATGTCTCGGCGAAGTGCAATGGGTTGTCGAAGGCTCCTCATATCGCACTATCGTGCATACGGTCCACTTCGTCCTCTTTACAGCTATGAGGAAGTCTATCTGTGACAACGACAAGAGGTCCATCAGCGACAGGAAACCCTATCAACGACATGATGTCTGGCAGTTTAGAACATAAAATTCGAACATGCCTTAAATTGTATTAACAACGCTGCCGGGACCACCTCTCTCCACAACGTGTAGGTATTTGTTAGTAATTAATGTCGAATGTGGGTGATCAGATGTACGGTACGGTCAGGGTTTATATGTGGAATCTCAGGGATTATTGGCACTCAAGGGATACTTCTGTTAATATGAATTTTGACTTTTCATTCTTCTCTGTACAATCATAAATGCTGCACGCGCCATATCGACCAAGGAAGTAGTTTTGCATCTCCTCTAACAAAGTCATAAAAGTATGCTTTTTGGTCATATCATAAGCCGTAAGATATATCCGTTATTTTCAGCGTGGCCACTCAAAATCGATGTTCTGTTGCCCGATCAAGGTTAAACGCTGCACTGATTAAGGCTAGATGACTGAATGCCTGTGGCGTATTGCCTAGCTGCTCTCCGCTCCTCGCAATCTCCTCCGAACACATGCCCAGGTGGTTCGAGAAGCTCAACATATTCTCAAAGATGTTGATGGCTCGAATCAAATACTTACTCTCATACACTCCCGCGCGAGTCAGAGCTTCTACTAGCCAAAAGGTGCACATGCTAAATGCGCCTTCCCGGCCACCGACGCCTGACCAGTCAGCTAAAGTGGATGAATTGGAATCAGAGCGAGATTTTGGGAGATTATTACCATCCAATGACTTTTCTGTGTTATATCTATACACCAAGCCGGCACTTGTCAGGCCTCCTTTCTCGAGTGGAAGTAAAATCCGGTCGATGGTTCTTTGGAAGCGAGGATCGTTGGGCGAAATGAAGAATACTAGAGGCGCAATGAGGATCGAGGAGTCCAAGGCGTCGCCACTTTCGTAGCTCTGGATGAAACATCGCAAGTTGCTGCTGTAACCTTTGATCTGTTAATAAATGCTCGATAGACGCCAGTTCGATTCTAGAGACCTTTGGTCATGATATCCTCATATATCTCATCCCTTGCTGCCAGCCATGCGGCTCGATTAGGGCAGGGTAGACAGCGCTTCTCCGCAAGTCGAAGGCCACGATCAAAGGCGACCCAGAGCATGATCTTAGAATAAACAAAGTTTTGCTTATTATTCCTGACTTCCCAGATGGACATATCAGGATCTGCCATGAAAGTTAGGACCGCCAAATATCAGTCATATTCACACATACCTTTCCATATTGTAAGAACATAATCTGCGTTCGATAGTTAGTCTCTGTAAAATCTTGGAAACGTTTGTCATACCCAGTATTTCACGAACAGAAACCCATTGCTCCCATGTTACTGGCTTGCCATACTTGTTATACAGGTAAATACCATCCATTAGTTCGCCGTAAATGTCAAATTGCTGGTGGAAAGCTGCTCCATTACCAATGCGGACCGGTTTACTCCCACAATAACCATCAAGATGACTATCCAGTTAATTGGTGGCTATGAACTAGACTGACGGTAAACTTACGTGAGCTCCATTTCAGGGATTTCCGTACCTCCGTAAATAGTGAACATGATAGGTAAAGCACCATCTGGACCTCTCGACTTCCGGAAGCGTTCACTGATGAAATTCATGTATGCATCTGCTTCTTCCGTAAAGCCCATACGCAGGAAAATGTAGATTGTGAAGCTCGAATCTCGAACCCAGGAGAATCGATAGTCCCAATTTCTGCTGCTATCAGTACGGTGGATATGGAGTACGGTAGCAGGGAAAGGGCGCATTAAAGAGCTGAAATTTGTACGGATGCGGTGGATGACGCTGATCTCCGACCTCCCCAATATTCCAAAGAGAAGGGGGGTTTAACGACTTACCTGACACCACCGATATCTTCTGGTACAGAAAACGTTGGAGCAGCAATAATGGCACCTGTCGGCTCAAAGGTAAGAAGCTTCAGAATCATCAGACTTCTCGAAACAACTTCGCGCCATCGACCTTTGTATTTGCTCTTGGAAATCCACTTAAACCAGTATTGCTGAGTGTCGTGTTGTTGAGTGTCAAGAATCATTGTGGTCACATCCCGGGTAACATGGTTTGGTATATCGTCACGTAACACAAATGATATTGCCTGACTCTCCAGGAGATGGATATGGGCAACGACACCCTCGCCTAGCATGCCCTTGCGCTTGACCTTCTCAAATTTTATGCATGGACATACCACGTCCTGTTCTCCGCGATCAATTGTCACATCCAACTGCAATTTCTGTTCCGTGCTCGCAAAAGTGACAGTCTTACTCTGGTCCGCGCCGGTTATGTTGTGGTCTAAAAGTATTTCGGTAACGTGTGGGGCTCGAGCATAGTCAAAAGCTGGGAAGATCTCGACATCTGCGAAATCACGAGTCAGCTTGTCTTCTAGCAAACACTGTTTCGCCAAGCCAAGTAGTGCCCATACCTATGTCCATCTCCCCGCGGATGCATTCTACTCTCCTAACAAGCCACTTTTTAAGCTCATCCTGCACAGTTATAGCCTCTCGATAGGGCATCTGCTTCAGCGTGGCTTTTGCTAGCACATTGGAGTTCTTCGGGCGAGGGAAGAAGTCAACCAAGTCTATCACGCCTTCATCGTGTATATACCGAGTTTGTAGGATGTTTGTCGAAGGCAGGTACTGCTGCTTGGTGGTGAATTGAACGTCATTGGGAGGGCAGATGCTGAAGTGACCCCCTTTTTCGGAGTCGAGAAGGCGGCAGAAGAGGGAAGGTGAGTCGAATTCGGGCCTGAGATGCAATATTAGCCAACAGATACCCACCAAGATGGCACAGCCTCGCCCGTCGGTGTCTCTTGGTGAAAGTGTCGAGGAAAGTTGGTATTCGGTACTTACCAGCACATAAAGTCAAGACTACCATCAATGCCAACCAAGGCACAAGTTCTCATGTTCCCAATGAGGCCATAGTTTTCAATGGGAATGTAGCCTTTGTAAGAGCTTCAGTCGGTGGGAATTGCTGGGTTCACGCTATAACACACCTGATGCTCTACGCCTTTCGGATTCGATACTGCCAGAAACGGGGGACGTTGCGCTAGTCATTATGCAGTTCGGTGCAAGGTTCAAGGGTGTTTTTCGGGTTTGGTATTGGACAAGACTGTCGAGTATGAACTGCAGTTGCTCAAGAGAAGAAGATAATTGAGAGACTTGGAGGTAAAGTTGAGCTGGAGCTATAGGGGTATGTAGGTAGGAGAGCTCGGCTTCGACTGCCGTAGTAGTAAGAATACTACCTTTCGTAAGGTCACAGGTCACAGGTCACAGGTTACAGAAACATAACCTAAGAAGCAGGCACGGTGTGGGGTGTGGGGGAGCGGCAACTTCCTTTCGTTACAAAGTGATTATTGACCGCTCTGGATGCTGACTGTGCAGCTCTAAACGCCGGCGATTGATTACGTACAGTGCATTCGATACTGCAATAATGGAGAATGGCACATATCTGGACATAAGCGCACTGTGGAGACAAGGATGGGATCTACATTCCAACATTCCCTCGATAAGCGCCATGACGGGGTGACGTCTGCAGTACTGTAGAAACCGAGCCTTTTTCAGCCTTGCAAATCAACTGCGAGAGCCATTATGCTCCCTACCCGCCGTCCACCACTGTCCCTAAAGTAGTCTATCGTAAATGGCAGCTTGTAGCCCTCTCAAATCTCTACAAACTCCTGTGTTGCATGTTAGAATACACTGACACATCACATGCGTACGTATGCTGCGGTGCCAAGCTCGGGTTACGAAAGGTAGATCAGGGGCTTTGCAAATAGCTTGAGACCCCTAAAAGGACAGGCGGTCACGGGGCATCTACCGAACGCTGACCATTATTAATGGAAGCCCCCCAATTAGCATCAGGGGCGCTGTGCCAGGGAATTTCTGCAGCTTACCGCTTTGCCGGTCGCCAATCAACGCATGCCGGCAATACTCCTTCCTTCCTTGGCCCAGATTTATGCAAGATTGACACCATCTTGAAGCTCAAAGAAAACACATCAGCCTGTAGGACTTTCCTTTCAAAAAGTTACCCGTTGGCATGCGTGCTTTTCATGTGTTCAGCAGATGCCTCTGATGGCGGTTGAAGCGGCACTTGACTCTAGACCAGAAGAGCCAAGTGAACAGCAGATTGGGATGACCCCAAAATGGACTCCTCAATATCCACGGATCGTTTCAAGCTCGACTCTCTACCTCAACCCCATGATCGTACCTCCAGGCCGACCATTCCATATTCACAGTTCCCACGGCCGACATTACCTCATGTATCAACGAGTTTCGAACATTCCTCACGTGTAAGGGACACCGATTCCATCCCCAATGTCACCGTCTCCGGTACGAGCACATCCCCGCTCAATATCGACTCCCCTATGGACTCAATCACTCCCTCGAGTCATAGGCGGCGGAGGAGTAGTCTGATGAACAATGCGGAGGGAGGGCCATATACGCAGAGGGCAGAGGGCATGCAAGATAATCACAAGTGGGCGGATTGGTCGGAAGATGACGGTCGAGGCTCTGCGGACGCAGGTTCCGGGAGTGAAGACCTGGACAGTCTGTTGGGGGAAGAGGGCCTGAATGACGATGAGGAGACCGGCTTGACAGAGCCTGAACGGAGGCGGCGGAAAAGCAAGAGGAGACGAAATAGTTTGCTGGATCAGAGAATTTTTGGCCACTCGAACGTAACGTTAGAAGAGAGGAAAGAAGCCTACCAACATTTGTTGAAGAGAATTGCTATCAATGGCCTCTTAATTGGCTTATGGTAAGTCGTTGAACATCTCTAGAAGTCTGCCTAGAATATGACGCTGATAAAATCCAAGGTACCTCTTTTCCCTCTCGATATCGCTGTACAACACATGGATGTTCTCATCGAAGCATCTCGATTTTCCTTTTCCATTATTCACGACATCAATGCATATGCTAGTGCAATTTACTCTTGCCTCTCTGGTCCTATACTTCGTGCCTAGTTTTCGGCCCAGACACAACTTCAATTCAAATGAACAGAATATCCATCATACAGATGCAGGCCGTGCGAGGCATAAGATGGGGGAAAAGAAGCCTCTGATGACGAAGTGGTTCTATTTCACTCGATTGGGTCCTTGTGGGATGGCTACAGGCTTGGATATTGGCCTGGGCAACACGTCTTTGAAATTTATCTCTCTGAGCTTCTACAGTAAGTCAACCGTTACTCCTACCATTTCAGGAATTTGTTTCTCGACAACGTACTTAATCTGACCTTCCCAGCAATGTGTAAATCCTCCTCCCTCGCCTTCGTCCTCATGTTCGCCTTCATCTTCCGCCTCGAGACCCCTTCTTGGCGCCTCGTCGCCATAATAGCCACTATGACCATCGGCGTAATAATGATGGTCTTTGGCGAAGTCGATTTCTCCGCCCTCGGCTTTGTCCTCGTCATCTCCGCCGCCTTCTTCTCAGGCTTCCGCTGGGGCCTCACACAAATTCTCCTTCTCCGCAACCCCGCAACCTCTAACCCGTTCTCATCAATCTTCTTCCTCGCCCCAATCATGTTCCTCACCCTCTTCCTCCTCGCGATCCCCATAGAAGGCATCCCAACCCTAATGGAAGGCTTCAAGGCCCTTGTAGTAGACAAAGGCCTCCTCATCGGCACCGCTACCATCCTCTTCCCGGGCGTCATCGCCTTCCTCATGACAGCATCCGAGTTCGCACTCCTAAAACGCACCTCGGTCGTAACGCTTTCCATAGCAGGTATCTTCAAAGAAGTTGTCACCATCGCCGCCGCAGGCTTGATCTTCGATGACCACCTCACGCCCATCAATGTCTCGGGTCTATTCGTGACTGTAGGCGCTATTGCGGCATATAATTATATCAAAATCACGAAGATGCGCGAAGACGCTATCCAGAAGGTCCACACGGACCATACGGACCCTATTGTTGGTGGTCCATTTGATGGCAACGAGGCGCTTGAGGATGAGGGCGGGGAGTGGGAGATGCATGAGACGAGTAACGGAGCGAAATACGCCAAGGACGAGACTGAATCTAGCGCGGCCAAGAACAATGGAGGCATGGCGCAGGACAGTGGGCAAGCGGACGGGAGCTGATCCCGTACTCTCCACATGCGTACGATCTACGATTAGGCTTTGGATAAACGATACTCTCTGCTGGCAGCAGCTGTAGCAGCTAGCTGGTTGTGTACCTCTATATAGTACAGCTACTCTGAAAGCTGTATGGATATGATATGATAGACTTGCATAGTTATTTATGTACGAAATACTTTTGACCACTCTACTTTGCTCACTGCAAGTTTGACCGCATCTGAGCTTTGACCAAGACACACTTGACACATTCAGCATATCTGATCACTAGAGGTCATGTACGAAATATTTCATAGGGACTTGAGTCCCTCGAGCATACCTGTGGGCAAGTGATGCAATATACTATCGTCGTTTGTTCTATTATCATGAGAAGCAGAATGCACGATGATTCCTCTCAGTATATATGATTCCGCTTCTGCAATGCGCCATACGCCGTGCTCAAAAGCAACGCAACACAATCCATATCTATCCATCATTTACCACCCAGCATCTACAATCTACACGCCCTTCCACCAACCTATCCCAAAACCTTCAACCCGCCCTTCGTCTTCCCTCCGGCCTTCTGCACCCCCGCGCCCGTCCCCGCACCATGGCCCCCACCGCCACCACCACCACCACCGGCGGCATTCGCACCCCCCTTCCCCCCCTTTCCATGTTTCCCATGCTTTCCCTTCTTGCTATTATCCCTCGGCACGACCGCCTTAATCTCCGTCGTACTCCGCTTGATAAGCACGGGATGGCTGCCAATATACTTGCCCTGCATCTCCCTCGCCGCCTGAAAGAACTCATCCCCATCACTGAAGCTCACAAACCCAAACCCCTTGCTCTTCGTCGTGCGCTTGTCCCGCACCACCCGCGCCTTCTGCACGCTCGGCCACCGCGAAAAGGCCTTGAGGAGCGACTCGTCCGTCACCTCGCCCGCCAGGTTGCCCACGAAGATCCGGAAGTGCGACGGGTCCCACTCGAGCAGCGTCGAGTCCGTCCACTGCGTCCCGCCGCCGGAGCGCACCACAGTGGCCTGCTTGCCGTCTGCGCCGTTGATGACCGTCGCTACGCCCGTGTCGGCGTTGACCGCGGCGCTCACGGCGTGATTGCTGAACGCAGAGCCCTCGCCTCGGCCCCCTAGCGGTGCCGCATTGGCGCTTGTCGCGGCCGCGGCGCCTTCGCCTGTGTTTCCGAAGCGGCTCCGCGCTGCGCTGGACCGGGGATCGTTGGAGTCTTTGGCGACGTATGCGCTCTGCCATTGCGCGATTTGGGCTTCCATTTCGGGGTCTACGGCGCTATCGAAGCGGCCCCCGCGGCCGGCGCTTTCTTGGCCGGGCAGCGGGAAGGGGTTTCGGATCTGGGGCGCGCCATAGAGCTGTTCTTGGGGGGCTTCGTAGTATGTTTGTTGTGTGTAGGCTGGTTGTTGGTAGGAGAAGCCGGCTGGTGGCATGGTGGAGGCCGGTGTGTTCAGCTGCCGTGGCTGGAAGCTGAATGCTGACGAGGCATAGCTGCCACCTCGGCCTGCGCCAGTGCTGCTGGAAGAGGCATATGAAGATGAGGGGTTGAAGGCTGGCTTCAAGGCGGCTGGTGGTACTGTTGACGGTGGCGGTCTCGCGGGGAGTGATGGATGTGGTGAGGCTGTTGATTGTGTTTGAGACGGCTTGATACCTGGAGGCGCCGGATAGGACATGATGAACGTTTGTACGATGACCTTTGGCAAGTGTTAGACGTACCTCTTGCGCCTAATGAAGACGCAGGTTATCGAAGCACTGAGTGGATTGCAGAGCTCTGCGCGCTTGTGGCCGTGCCTCAGCACAGATCTAAGATGAACAATAGAGGGGTGACTAGAATATACCGCACTCGTTGGGGATTGCTGGGCGCGGTTGTCGTCTTAATGATGTTTTCAATTGGAAGGCTGAGGCGTCGCAAAAACAAAAGTGAAGGCGACAAGCTATGGATTAGCGGGTCACGTGCAGTTCGCGATCGGAGAAATTGGGTCACAGAATGCCATCAAGCCCGACCCCTCGCCCGGATGAGATAATGTGAAAGCCAGAATGAATAATCATCCAGCAATGACACAAAATGTACGTATCGCATGTAATGCATTGTACGTGCCGTAGTAAGAATGATGGGATCTCATATAATGTATAACCTAAAACAGTTATTGCTTCGAAGAGCTTAGTTTTCGTGGTTGAGGCAGCTCTGTCAACCTGCCCCAATCTGTGCTGGCGCCGTTTGGTCTTCACCCCACCTTGCTGCGAACCCGACGAAGCCGTTTAAACTAAAACCTCAATCCAAAAACTTCTCCAATCCTTCTATAAATCAATTCTGAAACCAAGAGTCATATCTGAATATCTTCATTGCTTATCAGCCTTGCACTTACTTAACCGTAAACAGAAGACAAGATGACGGAGCCAGTGTATGTACTCTCTTCCCCCTCAATCTACCCCACCATAAGCTTTGATTTCTTCCTATGATTCCCAACATCGCGCTGTTCACAACGAACTGGCTTGCGAGCCACTAGAACTGTCTCCGCCCCCGTCTCTTAGAGAATTCCAATTCTTGAGCTGCGTCTTTGCCTGTCTCAAGTCCGCTGCTTGCCCACACTTGCCTAAGACCTGGGCAGCTTGTACTTGTTACAATGGCTAATCTGAACAATCTAGAGCAGATATGGGCTTGATAGTCAGTACTTCCAGTCCTACTCCGCCTGACCACGTGGCTAATGAGAAGTCCACAGGGCCTTGCCGTGATGGGCCAGAACCTCATCTTGAATGCTGCAGACCACGGATTCACAATTTGCGCCTTCAACCGTACGGTCTCAAAGGTGGATCACTTCCTTGCGAATGAGGCCAAAGGTGAGTAAAACTCCCTAACGTGGTTGCAGGAAGATTGACGGCCTTCAGGAAAGTCAATTGTCGGTGCTCATTCAGTAGAGGAGTTTGTGAGCAAGCTCAAGAAACCCCGCCGTATGATGATACTTGTCATGGCAGGAAAGCCAGTTGACGACTTCATCGAGACTCTTCTTCCACATTGCGAGAAGGGAGATATCATCATTGATGGTGGAAATTCCCATTTTCCGGATACCACTCGTCGAACGAAATACTTGGCTGAGAAGGGTATCCGATTTATTGGAACCGGAGTGTCTGGTGGTGAGGAAGGTGCTCGATACGGTCCATCCCTTATGCCAGGTGGGAATGAGGAGGCCTGGCCGTACATTAAGGACATTTTTCAAAGCATTGCGGCTAAAAGTGATGGCGAGCCTTGCTGTGAGTGGGTTGGTGACGAAGGTGCCGGTCATTACGTCAAGATGGTTCACAATGGTATCGAGTATGGTGATATGCAATTGATTTGCGAGGTGGGTAGTTTATAATTTAGTGTGGATCCGTATACTAACCCTGTTTGCAGGCCTACGATATCATGAAGCGTGGACTAGGAATGCAGGATAAGGAAATCGGAGACATCATGGCGAAATGGAACAAGGGCGTCCTTGATTCATTCCTGATTGAAATCACTCGCGACATCATGTACTTCAACGACGATGATGGAACCCCACTCCTTGAGAAAATCCTTGACTCTGCAGGTCAGAAGGGTACCGGAAAGTGGACTGCTATCAACGCCCTTGATCTCGGCATGCCAGTTACATTGATCGCTGAAGCTGTGCTAAGTCGTTGTCTCTCAGCTATCAAGGCTGAGCGAATCAAAGCCTCCACTAAGCTTGAATTCGTTGGACGATCGACCAAATTTGAGGGCAATAAGGAGCAATTCCTTGAAGATTTAGAGCAAGCCTTGTATGCATCAAAGATCATCTCTTATGCGCAAGGATTTATGCTCATGCAAGAGGTACGTGTCCTAATCAAAGAAGACGTTGACATGTACTAATATGATTACAAGGCTGCCAAGGAATACAAATGGAAACTCAACAAGCCCTCTATTGCACTCATGTGGCGTGGAGGCTGTATCATTCGATCCGTTTTCTTGAAGGATATTACTGCGGCGTACCGAAAGAATCCGGATCTCGAGAATCTCCTCTTTGACGGCTTCTTCAACAAGGCAATCCACAAGGCTCAACCAGGCTGGAGAGATGTCGTCTCTAAGGCTGCACTTCTTGGCATACCAACTCCAGCTTTCAGTACTGCCCTCAGCTGGTTTGACGGCTATCGCACCAAGGATCTGCCCGCCAACTTACTTCAAGCACAGAGAGATTACTTTGGAGCGCACACCTTCAAGATCAAGCCTG
>Ga0335072_10014413_pt1 | contig 11229 bp, 10 predicted proteins | sample Lox_Sample_21_FD_206725 | JGI IMG/M metagenome (GOLD analysis project Ga0335072, IMG submission 206725) | Soil microbial communities from Loxahatchee National Wildlife Refuge, Florida, United States - Lox_Sample_2.1 | ecosystem: Environmental > Terrestrial > Soil > Wetlands | place: USA...
GAATGCAAATCCAACAGGCGAATCGGAGATCCACTTCGGGCGGTCGCTGCGCTCGGCCAGCTTGCGCGGAAGGAAGGACTGCTTGGTCGCCCATTCGCGATAGATTTCCGCAGCACGGTACCAGTCGCCGTGAAAGGTGCCGAGGACTGCGTGGTAAGGCAGATCGTATGTGCCCGGACCGCGCACGCCGGGGTAATGGGCCAGCCCCAGCGTCACGCCGTCGTCTTCCATCACGCGGTCAATGAACTTGGGCAGGCCGGCCGCATCGTCGCAAGCGAGATAGAGCCCGCCGGCCGCGTCGTAATAGGCCATGAGCTGCGAGGTCGCGTCCTGGCCCGGGTAATTCGGCGATCGCCAGATATCCGGCGTATTGTGCTGACGGCCGGCCCAGACATCTTCAAGCCACAGATCGGGCGTGGTGTTCTTGGCATCGCCCCACCCTCGCTCCATCGGCGTGTGCCGCGTCCAGATCGGACGGCCATATGCCGCAGGCTCAATCGGCCCGGCCAGCGAACCATCGAGCGACGGCGAGAGAATCCAACTCCGCTCGCCCTCGGCGATATGGTCATAGGGCACCTCGACCACCGGGAATCGGATGTGTCCGATCCACCATTGCGTGCCGTTCTTCAATGCAAAGCTCCAGTAGGTAAGCGTCTCGTTCTGCGGGCAGTGTATTGTTACGGTCGCATCGACAGGAAGCTCCGCTATCCCCTTGAATTCGGCTCTCACGGCATCGACGCCGTCGCGGGTCTCCCGGTGCACGGTGATTGTCTTCGCATCGAACGAACTGAGGAGTTTGAATTCGTTGGGAGCGGTAAGGAATTCGATCAGGAACATCGGCAACCGCACATGATCGCGGATGAGCAGTTCCCGGTCCACGCCGAAGGTGGACTGGAAAGAGACAAGACTGCCGCGCTCGGCGTCGATCAGCAGACGATAGCCCGGATTGGCGACAATGACCGGCGCCGGCGCTGCTGCCTCTTTCGATTTGCGTACGGTTGTGTTCTGTGCGAGCGCCGAAGACGCGCTCGCCCCGAGCAGGGCAGCGCCGCCAAGCGGCAGGCAGGACGCTGCCGTGGCCGACGCGACGCTCGACAGAAATCGCCGGCGCGAGAGATCGCTCGGACACCCGGAAGTCTCATGGAAATCGGGAGCATTGTTACAGTTGTCTGTTGGCACGCCGCGCACTATAGGAGCGGGCGCTTCGGGCTGTCAAGTGAGGGCTGCGAGAACAGCGAATGAAGGCGTTCTGCACGCCAATCTAAGGCCCTGATGCTCAGGACGACTGCATGGCCGTCTCGGCAGTGGCCCGCACCAGCGCCTGCTGCTCGCGCTTGAACTGCTTGCTCAGCGCCAACCCCTGCTGCTGGTACGACGAGCCGATGTTGCCGCCGTAGACCTTGTCAGGAATCGCCGCCATGCGGTAGTAGTTCAGCCGGCCAACGAACTGGTCGTCCTCAAGCAGGATCGGCATCTGGCTGGCGCGAACTTCCAACACGGCTCGCGTGCCCGCAATCTCGCCACCGGAGCCGTATCCAAAGCCGGGATCGAAAAATCCCGCGTAATGCACGCGGAACTCCTGCGTGGCCAGATCGTAAGGCAGAAGTTCGGCGGCGAAGCCGGGCGGCACGCGCACCCGCTGCTTCGAGGCGAGAATGTAAAACTCCCCGGGCTCCAGCACGCACTGCATCTGTTCGCCGCGATAGATTGGCGTCCAGAAATCTGCGACGTCGTAGAAATTGATCTTGCTCAGGTCGATTGGCGTCGAAGTCTTGCGTGCCCGGTAGGCCACAATGCCTGAGCCGCTGCCCTGCAAGTCCACGGTGAGGCGCAGTCCGCGATCGACGTTCGCTTGCGCGTCGTTCTCGACGGCATCAATCAGCGGATCCACCTGGTCGAGCTTGCGCAGGGCGCGGTCGCCCGCGAAGATGTGCCGGCCGCGTGCCAGGCGAAGCTGGTTGAGGCGCATGCCCGCCCGCACCAGGATGGGAAACGTCTGCGAGACGACTTCGATGTAGAGCTTGCCGGCGTAGCCCCGCCGCACCCGCTCGAATTCGTCGCCGATATCGGTGATGAGGCGAGTGAAAATGTCGAGCCGCCCGGTGGTGCTCTTGGGATTGGCGATGCCGAAGACGTCGGCCGGCAGATCAAGGCTCTCTTCGAGCGGAATGATGTAGATGAGTCCGGGATAAAGCAGCGTGAGGCCCGTGATGTCGATCTTGCGGCGCAGCATGCCGTTTGCCGACGCCTTGTTGAGAAGCGTGGTCGAAGTGCCGGGCAGGAAACTCGCTGCTACTTCGTACGCCTGGCCCGACAGCCGCAAGTCAATGGAGGAGGGCTGAATTTGATCTTCGTCAATCCCCGTTGCAGAAAGAATGCCGTCGGCCACGAACGCGCGCAGTTCCTGCGAGGGCAGGATGCCTTCGCCTGCGGTCTGCCGGAGAGGAAACAAAGAATCCAAGGGACACCTTTCGTTGGGAACCTGGCGCTCAAGCACAGGACCCTCCGGCCACCCCTCTCATTGGATGACCGGTTTCGACTTCGAGCGAGAACCGCCCCTCTGGAGTGGTGGAGAGTCCTGAGAATAGCAGGCAGACAGCTTGCGCGCACCTCTGCGAATCCAGGCCGTTCTGTGGAATTCGGCGAAGCAATTGGAGAGGCGCGGTTTCCACCGGCAGCGCCTGTGGATTGCCCGGCCATTCACATTCTCCTCAGCCGTTCGCACGCCTCGTCCAGTTCGTGATCCTGTTTGGCAAAGCAGAAGCGCAGCAGGTTTTCTCCGCGGCCGGCGCGGAAGAACGCGGAGCCGGCCACCGACGCGACTCCTGTCGCCGCCAGCAGTGTGCGCGACTTCTCCGCGGCGGTGCGCCCAGACAGGCGGTCGGCTCTAGCCAGCACGTAGTACGCCCCGGCAGGAACGCTTGGTTCCATGCCCGCATCGCGCAATGCGGTCACGATCCGATCTCGTTTCGATTGATGGCTGGCGGCCAGTTCGGTGTAGAACGAGGGTGGAAGCTGCTCCAGGCCCGCGGCCGCTCCATGCTGAAAAGCGGAAGGTGCGCACACATAAGTGAGGTCATGGAAGTAAGTCAACGCGCCCATCCAGCGCGCGTCGGCGGTCACGTAGCCCAGGCGCCAGCCGGTGATGGAGAAGGTTTTCGAGAAGCCTCCCATCACGATGGTGCGCTTGCGCATGGATTCGAACGCGGCTGGGCAGTAGTGCTTTGCCCCGTCATACACGAAGTATTCGTAGATCTCGTCGGTGAGGAGAAACAGGTCGCGCTCGCGGCAGGCGTCGCATATGGCTTCGAGCTCGGCGCGGTCGAAGATCTTGCCGCTCGGATTGGCCGGTGTGTTGACAAGAATCGCCTTCGTGCGCGGCGTAATGGCGGCCTGCAAAGCGCCGATATCGAGCATCCAGTCCGGCTCGGCCAGCGGCACCAGCACCGGACTCACCCGCATGGATTTGAACGTGTTGAAGTGATAGCCGTAAAAAGGCTCGAAAAGAATGACCTCGTCGCCGGGGTTGAGCAGCGCCATGGCCGCGGCATGCAGCCCGCCAGTCGCACCCGAGGCAACCATCACCTCAGTTTCGGGATTGTATTTGAGTCCGTAATCGCGCTGCTGCTTTGCGCTGATCGCTTTACGCAGCCGCTCGATGCCGTCCATGCGCGTGTAGATATTGTGGCCGGCATGAATTGCCGAAATGGCGCCCTCTCGAACGGGCCCCGGAACCGGCGTGTCGCAAACACCCTGCGCCAGGTTGATGCCGCCCCTGCGCGCGCACTCGGTGGTCATGGCGCGAATCTCTGACTGCATGGTCCCGGGCGCAAGCTCGCTGAGCGAAAGCCGGGACGGCGCGGCGGACGGCGTGGCGGGTTCGTTTGTCAGGATGTTCGGCAAGGGGAAGCGCTCCAAACCACTGCACTTCCATCTTACATTCCGCTGCGCTCGAAGCTGCCGGGGCAATGGAAGCGTAAAATTTGAGATTCATGCACGAGCTATCCATCGTTCAGAGCGTCGTTGAAGCGGTGACGGACTCGCTGGCCGCCTATCCCGGTGCGCGCGTGCTCGAGGTTCGTCTGCGCGTGGGCGCGCTCGCCGCCGTGGTCGAAGATTCTCTTCAGTTCTGTTTCGGCATCGCAACCGAAGACACGCCGCTGGATGGGGCGAGACTGATTGTGCATACGTTGCCGGTGGTAATGTACTGCGCCGCCTGTGCCGTCGACGTAGAACTCGACGGTGTGCAGAGCTTCCGCTGCCCGCGTTGCGGCGAGTTCTGTGTTGACCTGCGGCAGGGCAGGGAACTCGAAATTGAATCGGTAGAAATAGAAGAAGCACCGGCACACGAAAGCGCCGAGGTGACGCCATGACCACGCGAATTGTCGAACTGCGGCAGGGGATTCTCAAGAAGAACGACGAGCTGGCACGCGGCCTACGGGGGCGGTTTACGGCTGCGGGAGTGCTGGTGTTGAACCTGGTGTCGAGCCCTGGAACGGGGAAGACGGCGTTCTTGGAGCGCACGCTGCGCGAGTTGCGCTCGGGCGGTGCACGGGCGGCAGCGTTGGTGGGGGATCTCGAAACCGACAACGATGCGCGGCGGCTGGCCGCGAGCGGCGCTCCGGTACGGCAGATCAACACCCACGGCATCTGCCATCTCGAGGCGGAGATGGTCTCGAAACACCTTGACGGATGGGACCTTGCCGGCCTCGATTACCTGTTTATCGAGAATGTCGGCAACCTCGTTTGCCCGTCAAGCTACGACCTCGGCGAAAAGATTCGCGTGGCGCTGCTGAGCGTGACCGAAGGAGAAGACAAGCCGCTCAAGTATCCCGCGCTGTTCAACTCGGCTGACGCCGCCGTGATCACCAAGATCGATATCGCCGAGCCATGCGCCTTCGACCGCGCAGCGGCACTCAGGAACATTGAGGAGATCCGGCCCGGCATACGCGTCTTCGAGACCTCGGCGAAGACCGGCGCGGGGATGCAAGAATGGCTTGCCTACCTGGAAGGCGAAGCCACACGCCTCGGCAGGTGACCGCGAATTCGGCCGCTTCCCGATCGGTCCAGGGTCGTAAGTCCGGGCAGCGGTTCATCTTTCGCCGTGGCAGGACGATGGACGCCAAGATATAGGGGCAGCCGTCACGGGGGCCTCCCCGGCTCGGCGACGGGCACCCCAGTCAAGGCTGACTCGTCGACTGGCTTGCTGCCATCCAACGGTTTCGCGTCGGCGCACACAATTTTTCGCCACAGTGAGGTTAACTTGCGAGGTGACCGGTTTGCGGGATTCCGACGGGCGAACCAGCGCCCTTAGAATGGCTCCAGTGGACTCTACCGACCGGGTACGTGAAGCAAAGATCTTTCTGGCCAGCAGGATCGCCGAGGAAGCGGAGCGCAAGGGAGTGCCGCTCAATGAAATCGAGCGAAAAATGCTCTATTACTCTGAGTCGGGCTGGACCCTCGACGACATTGCTGAAGTGAGCGTGGCCTTTTCGCGGGAATTGGATCGCAATGTCTATGAAAAGAGGGTGGCGGCGCTGATCCGCTCGTTGCGGGCGCGCCTGCGCGCCGCTCGCGGCGACGAATACCAGATCTGGAACCGGGCGATCAGCGTGTTGAAGTCGGTGCGCGAGGAGAAGAAGGAAGGGCACTACATCCTTACCCTGATTGCCCGTGCACAGCCCACCGGCGAGATCAGCAGACTTGTCATTACGGCTTTGGTCGTGATCGGGGTTTTGCTTTTGGCTGTCTATTTGGCCACCCGTGGATATTAAATGGATTGAGAACGGCGCATCGAAAGGACGGACGGGAAAGGATGCCGGAGTTCGGCTCGATTCGCGAAGCAAAGGACTTCTTGGCGGACAGGATTGCCGCCAAGGCGGAGCGGGAAGGAACCCCACTCACTGAAGTGGAACGGAAGATGCTCTACTTCTCCGAATCCGGGTGGACGTTGCCGGAGATGGCCGAAGTGAGCGCGGAGTTCGACCGCGACTATAACCAGGACGAGTACGAAAAAAAGATTGCCGAACTGGTGCGCAAGATCCAGGGCGCACCGGACGCCAAAGATCAGCAGGAACTGCAAAACTGGGACCGCGCGTTGAGGGCCCTGTCAAGGGAGGACCACTACCTGCTGGTTCTGGTAGGTGCGGCCGGCGCGATTCCCGAAGCGGAACGCCGGACGCAGGACGGCCCTCGATCCACGGGCCGGACGCAGGATGACTGGCTTCGCCCGTGGCTCATCGCCTTGGGGCTCGCCCTGGGCGCTGTCGCCCTTATTATCGTGCTGCAAGCTATTTTCGCCACACGCTAACTCGCTCTGCGTCACGTCGGGTGATTTGCGTCACCGCGTCACCGCGATTCGGCGTATAACAGATAAGTCATGTGTCTGGCGATTCCCGGAAAAGTCGAGTCGATTTCCTCCGAAGGCGCGGTCCGCATGGGCCGGGTGAACTTTGGCGGCGTGGTGAAATCGGTGTGCCTGGAGTATGTGCCCGAGGTCCAGGTTGGCGACTATACCATTGTCCATGTTGGGTTTGCGCTCTCAAGAATCGACGAGGAGAGCGCCCGGAAGACGCTTGCCGATTTCCGCGAATTGGGCATGCTGGACGAAGAGCTGGCGGACGAGGATGAAGCGTTTCGCCGGGCCGCCGCGGCACCTCAGTCGCCGTGTCCTGATGGGAGCTGCAAGAGCTAGCCGAACTCGAAACAGTGCCGGCCGGCATCCCGGCGCCCGATGGGGTTCCATTTCTGCATGAAATACCTGACCGAGTTCCGTAACGGCGAAATCGCCCAGCGCATGTCGCGGGAGATCCACGCAATCGCCACTCGGCCATGGAAAATCATGGAAGTTTGCGGCGGGCAGACGCACTCGATCATCCGCAATGGCATCGACCAGATGCTGCCGGCCGGCATCGAGATGATCCACGGCCCCGGTTGCCCAGTGTGCGTCACGCCGCTCGAGCTCATTGACAAGGCGTTGGCTATCGCCGCGCAGCCCGGCGTCATCTTCTGCTCCTTCGGCGACATGCTGCGCGTCCCGGGCACCAGCGCCGACCTGTTTCAGGTGAAGGGCCGCGGCGGCGACGTGCGCGTGGTCTATTCTCCGCTGGATGCGGTGCAGCTGGCCGCAAAGAACCCGGAAAAGCACGTGGTGTTCTTTGGCGTCGGGTTCGAGACCACGGCTCCGGCGAATGCCATGAGCGTGCATCAGGCCAGGCGGCTCGGCCTCAAGAACTACTCTCTGCTGGTCTCGCACGTACTGGTGCCACCGGCCATTGCCGCCATTATGGATTCGCCGGGCAATAAGGTGCAGGCGTTTCTGGCGGCTGGGCATGTATGCACGGTCATGGGTTATTGGCAGTATCCGCCGCTGGCAGAAAAGTACGGGATTCCGATTGTGGTGACCGGCTTTGAGCCTCTCGATCTTCTCGAAGGCATTCGCCGCGCCGTAGTTCAGCTCGAGGCCGGCCGGCACGAAGTGGAAAACGCATATGGCCGTGTGGTCAGCTACAACGGAAATGAACCTGCACAGAGACTGCTGGCCGAAGTCTTCAAAGTGACGGACCGAGCCTGGCGCGGCATCGGCGTGATTCCAATGAGCGGCTGGCGCCTCAACGACGCCTATCGCGAGTTCGATGCCGAGGAGCGGTTCCAGATCTCGGGCATCCGCACCGAGGAGTCGCCGTTGTGCCGTTCCGGGGACGTGCTGCGCGGCGCCATCAAGCCGGCCGAGTGCGCTGCATTCGGCAAGGAGTGCACGCCGCGGCACCCACTGGGCGCCACGATGGTTTCGAGCGAAGGGGCCTGCGCCGCGTACTACAACTATGGACGTTTTCTGCCGGTGGAGGAGCTGGCGAAAAGCAGCTTTTAGCCTCCGGCTGTTAGCTCGTGGCTCTCAGCAGGGCCGGGCATGGGCCGTGATTCCCTGGTCGCTGATGGCTGAGAATGAAACTGCAATGAGCGAAGAATTGCAAATCCGGTCGCAGGAGTTCCCCAATGCCGCTCCCGACTTCTCCAACTGGTCCTGCCCACTTCCACTGGCCGACTACCCCGCCATTGTGATGGGCCATGGCGGCGGAGGCAAGCTCGGCAACGAGCTGGTCGAGCATCTCTTTCTGCCCGCGTTCCGCAACGATGCACTTGAGAATCTCGGCGACGCGGCAGTCTTCGATCTCGCCGCCGGTGGTCGCCTGGCCATGAGCAGTGATTCCTTTGTTGTGCAGCCGTTGTTCTTCCCCGGCGGATCGATCGGCGCATTGGCGGTGAACGGCACGGTCAACGACCTGGCCGTCTCCGGCGCGGCCCCGCAGTTTCTCAGCGCCGGCTTCATTCTTGAAGAGGGATTTCCGCTGGCGCAGCTTGCCGCGATTGTGGATGCGATGGCGGCAGCGGCGCGGACAGCCGGAGTGAAGATCGTCACCGGCGACACCAAGGTCGTTGAGCGGGGCCATGGCGACGGCTGCTACATCAACACAACGGGTGTGGGCCTGCTGCGCGCAGGCATTGAAGTGGGTCCGCGCCGAGCGCGGCCGGGCGACGCAATCCTTGTTTCCGGTACCATGGGCGACCACGGCATGGCGATTATGAGCGTGCGTGAGGGGCTGGAGTTCGAGAGCCCAATCGTCTCAGACTGCGCGGCGCTGAACGGCATGATTGCCGAGGTGCTGGACGCGGCCGGCGCGGGGGTGCATGCCATGCGCGACCCAACGCGCGGCGGCCTGGCCTCAACGCTGAACGAGATTGCCTCCGCTTCCGGTGTCGGCATTGCAATCGATGAAAGACGATTGCCGGTGCGCACAGAAGTGCAGTCAGCATGCGAGCTGCTGGGGCTCGACCCGGTTTATGTTGCCAACGAAGGCAAGGCTGTGTTCTTCGTCGACCCGGATGCGACTGAGCGCGTGCTGCAGGTTCTGCATGCGCATCCGCTGGGCCGCGACGCGGCGCGCATCGGGCACGCAACCGCGGAGCACAAGGGAATGCTGGTGGCGCGGACTGCTATGGGCGCCAATCGCGTCATTCCCATGCAGATCGGCGAACAGCTGCCGAGAATCTGCTAGAGGCAGGGCCAAGGGCCAAAGAGTTCCTATTTCCTGGTTCGCAGTTCAGAGTCCAGCACTTTGGTTGGGAACATCGCCGGGGTGCGGAGAGAAGCGAGTTTGTCGCAACGGGCGTCGCCGCAAACTCCAAACGGCGAGATCAGAACCTTAAACTACGACCTGGGAACCACGAACTGTAGACTACGAACTTTGAACTCTACTCGACCGTCACTTTCACCGCGCGCTTTGACCGGCCGTATTCGTTGGTTGCATTGAGCGTGTAGGTTGTCGTAGCGGCCGGCTTGACCATAACGCTGGTTCCGCGCACCCCGCCCAACTGGTCAATAAACAAGTAAGACGCGTCCGAAGTCGTCCAGCTGAGCGTGACCACCGCGCCCTTCTTCACTGTGGACGCCGAAGCTTTGAAGCTAGCGATCTTCGGAACCGCGCCGGTCGGAGCAGAATTTGCGTCCCAGCCCGGCCATTCCGGCTGCATGTCGACCACTTCGAAGTTCTCTGAGCCGATGTTTTTCAGGTTGTCGAGATCGTTGTCGTTCCAGCGCGGATCGGGCGCGCCCTGGAAAAAGAAATAGCCGCCATTATCGGCGACGATCATGCCGTAATTCTTCATGGCGTTGAGAATGATCTGGTTCGGCTTCGAGAAAGCGGAGGCATCGAAGTCCTGCTTCAGGCGCACGCGCATGCCCATCACGTTGTTCACGCCCCAGACGGTGCCGGCGGCGTGCGAGGCCGGCTTCACAAAGTAGCCGCCGTTGGCGTCATTCTTCGTCTGCTGCATGGTGAAGCGAATGGCGTGCTTGATCGCGCCCGCGGCGACTTCGTCGTAGCGCACCAGGCCAGGCATGATGGCAAGCCCCGCCGCGTCGGCTGACGTCCATCCCCAGGGGCGGTTCTCGAACTTCGTCAAGTCCCAGATGGTCTCGGAATCTGAGGCCCACTGGCCGTTGCAGCGGTGCGTGTTGAAAGTTTCGTAGAGGAAGCATGTGTTGCGGTCGACGACCAGTACGTGCGCATCCCCGATGTATGTATGGGGCCAGCCTCCTGCCGCGCAATCGGGAGGCTGGCCCTCTATCGGCGCCGTAATCGGGAATGGCGCTATCGCAATATCACTCTCGCTGCCGTAAATGCCGACATTGATGGGGACCAGTGGCTGCGCACTCGAGTCAACCACGTCGTACGGGATGCCATAATTGCCGTCGGCGACCGACGAGAAGTCTGGGTGCAGATTGAGGCCGGCGAAGCCTGCGGCCGAGGTAATGGCGGCATTATTCGGATCAAGCGGAGCGTTGGCGATGTCCGTGTCCCACAGGTCGGTGGACGCAAAGGGCACAAAGCCGTTGAAGCTCGCGTTATGGCCCAGGCTCAGCTGACCGCAAACCTCGTCGGAGGCTTTCTTGTAGATCCAGAGGCTCAAATGCGCGGTCGCCGCCTGTGCCGTGGGCTTCGTGGAATCGCTGACCTTGAGCGCAATTTGGAGGATTCCGGAACTGGCTTTCGGCGTGCCAGCAACCACGCCGGTCGAGGCGTCAATCGTAAGACCCGCGGGAAGTCCGCTGGCACTGAAAGTGTACGGCTCGATGCCGCCGGAAGCCTTGATCGTGGACTTATAGACGCTGCCGATTCTTCCGGCGTTCAGCTCAGTTGTAACAATGGAGAGAGTCTTGGGCTGCGCCGCTTTCACCGGAGTTTCGGCATCGAACACCAGCCCATAAACGAAAGCGACCGCGCCAACCGCCATGTAGATCGTGAAGTTTCGCATCTTCGCACACTCCTGCGGGACTGTTGACGGCCCTGACGCGCTCCCAGCCGGACGGACCCTCCCGGCAGCCACTGGAAATGCGCCACAAGATCGAAACCAAGGCAACGAAGCGTTAGAGAATCGTAAAAAGAGCATACCCCTGGTTCTGAAAAAGTAACCAACATTTTGGGTACCTATTCACGTTACTTTTGTGGGAAGGGATGACGCAGAGGGCGTACAAGGGGGTTCCGCCTGCGCGAGCGATACGAATGTGAGTTAGTGAGCGTCGTGGGTTCTTGCCGAAGGGGCGGCTTTGGGCGAGGTTCGCCGCACCTGGAGATTGTCGATGGCGTAGTCGATAAAGCGCGGCTCGAAGTGCGGCATCTGGCCCATGAAGCGGCATGTTGCAACGATCTGGTCGATGATGAACCGCGG
>Ga0335072_10014414_pt1 | contig 11229 bp, 10 predicted proteins | sample Lox_Sample_21_FD_206725 | JGI IMG/M metagenome (GOLD analysis project Ga0335072, IMG submission 206725) | Soil microbial communities from Loxahatchee National Wildlife Refuge, Florida, United States - Lox_Sample_2.1 | ecosystem: Environmental > Terrestrial > Soil > Wetlands | place: USA...
GCGCTCCATCACATAGAAAGGGGCACCGATCACCGAGGCGTCGCCGTTCAAAGCGTACGTTGCCGGCACCGGGACCGGTGTGTCGCGCAGCGCGTTCATCACGCGGTACTCCCGCCCCATGTCGTGAGCGGTGGCCAGGACGTGGCCGAGCGGCGGGCGCCGGAGTATCCAACTCCCGGAGCCGTCGGTTACCTCATAGGTGAGGTTCGACTTGCCACCGGTCAAGAGCCGCGCTCTCAGAGGACCCGCGGCGCCGATACCGGTGCGCCACCACGATTCTAGGCGGTGGAGATCGAGCCCCGGAGGGTGGATCGCTTCGATCATGGTTCTCGAGGCTGGCGCGGCCGCCAAAGTACGCGCATAAAATATATCCCCATCGACGGTTGATATTCTCCAATCGCCAGCATATCCCAGCGACCGGTTCGCAGGAGAAGAGACATGAGTGCAACACCCGTTTCCCAGTCGGACAGCATCCAGACCTCATTTCGCGTTGAGATCGGCGACGACGCTCCGGCCGCCTTTGTCGAGCGGTCCGTGACGATTCCAGGATCTGAAGAGCCGTATGTGTTCGGCGTCAGGCCAGATTTCGCGCACCACTACGGGGTCGAGCCTCAGGACTACCCGAGCCGTCCCACCACGAACGACGTCTTCGCTGCTGCGGTCGCGAGTTGCATGACCGGAACCTTCGTCGGAACCCTGGAACTGCGCGGTCTGCCACTCACCAACAAGGAGATCGACGCGATTGCCGAGGTCGACATGGGCCAGGACGCCGAGTTGGGCGTATACGTAATTCGCTCGATTCGGGTGCGCTTCGTCGTGCGGGTTGCGGAGGACCAGCGTCCGCTCGTGACGCGCGTACATGGCTTCTACGACAAGGCCTGCTGGCTGTCGCAGACCCTGATCGGGTCGCGCTGCGCCGTTGCGAGCGAGCTCGAGTTCGAGTGAAGCTGAGCGGAGGTCAGCAGCTTCGTGGCGATGCGTGGCGCCGGATCGTCAGCGGACATCTTCGAGGGAAAGGAAAGTCGCCATGCCGGAGTTTTCTGAAGCCGTAGCGCTGGTCACGGGTGCGGGCCGCGGCCTAGGAGCCGCCATCTGCGAGAAGCTCGCCGAGTACGGGGCCACCGTCGTCGCCACCGATGCGAGCGTCGACGGCGCGCGCGGGACGCGCGACCGGATCGTCGGCAGCGGCGGGAGTGCCCACGCTTTCGGACTCGATGTGACGAGCTTGGAACAAGCGCTGTCTGTGGTGGGGGACGTTGAGGAGTCCGTAGGCCCGATTCAGATCCTCGTCAACAACGCCGGCGTGAGCAGCTTTGCGCCCTTCCTGACGCTGAGCGAGGCGGAGTTCGACCGGATCTTTGCCGTCAACGTAAAGGGTGTATTCAACCTCTGCAAGGCCACCGTGCCGCGGATGGTTGAGCGCAAGGGCGGACGCGTGATCAACATGGCTTCGGTTGTCGGCAAGCTGGGCGAGGCCAACATCGCGCATTACGCGTCATCCAAGTTCGCAGTCGTCGGCTTCACGCAATCGCTTGCGGTGGAGATGGCCCAGTACGGGATTACCTTCAACAGCGTCTGCCCTGGGGTGGTCGACACCCCGCTCTGGACCGACCTCTACCGTGACGCGGTAGCGGCCGACATGGGGTCGACCGAGAAGGAAGTACGCGACTGGGTCCTGGGCCACATCCCGCTGCATCGGACGCAACCGCCCGAGGACGTTGCCGAGATGGTCGCGTTCCTCGCCTCCGACCTTGGCCGGAACATGACGGGCGGCTCGTATCACGTCGACGGAGGGATGGTCCCTCGGTAAGACCACGAGGGGTTCATAAGTCGGTTCCTCGGGAACGCAGTTCAGACCGCGTTCGTGGTCCCGGACGTCGAGCCCGCGATAGCGCGGTGCGTCGATCTCGGAATGGGTCCGGTGTAATCGCGTCCCGAGCCCGGCACTGTGGCGTCGCGGCTTGGCCCGAGAGCTTGGTCGGGCGAGCTGCGCTGGCGGAGGCTTGCGCGGAAGCAGGCCGGTACGAGGTGTTCTGCTCGGCGCCCCGCCTGGCCTCCACCGGATCGGCCGGCGCGCGTCCGGGGCCCGTCGCAATCCTGTAGTCACCGGCGGCCGCGCGACTCAGACCCCGGAGCGCTCCCAGCCGGGCGCTGGAACGTCCCTGCGCAGGCCACGTTCCTGGCTGCCCTAGGAGCGTGAAGATATTCCCACGCGTCGCAGCGCACGGTCACCTCTCAAATATTTTTTCTCGCCTTCTTGACGCATCGGCACTCCTAGCATATTCTGGCTCGGCACCGTTGGTTTCGGCCAACGGGCCAAACGCAGAGGGAGACAGAATGGTTCAGAAGAGTCCGGCCGCGGCCGACCTTGAGGTCGATGTGGTCAGAGATCGCCCCGCGGTGGCTGCCGAAGCCAAGCGCGTGAGGGCTCGCGGCCGCGGTGGTCAGGCGGTGCTCAAATACTTTGGCCTGCAGGAGGCGGTGCCGCTGACCGCACTCGTCGGCCTGGTTCTCGTCATCGGCCTCAGCCATCCGCGGTTCTTCGCCAACGCAGCCGTCGTTGCCAACGTCCGTGCTGCGTCGTTCGTCGCGATCATCGCGTTTGGAATGGTGTTTCTTCTCGCGATGGGCGAGATCGACCTGTCTGTCGGCGGCACCTACGGCATCACGTTGTTCGTGTGCGCAAAGCTCGGAGCCCACATGGATATGTACCTCGCCGCCTGCATTGCAATCGCGCTTGGGGCGGTACTGGGGCTAGCGAACGGTCTGCTCGTCTTGCTGTTCAGAGCGCCGATCATCATCGTGACGCTCGGTACGTACTCGCTCTACGCCGGCCTGGTTTCCGTAATCTCGGGGGGCAACACCGTCGGGCAAGGTCTGCCCCTAACCTCAAGTTTCTTCACGCGCCTCGGCGGCAACTGGCTGGGCCTTCCGGTCTCTGGCTGGATCGCCCTGTTGCTCTGCGGGATCCTCACCGTTGTGCTGACGCGGAGCCGCCCGGGCGCGATGGTTCGTGCAATAGGTTCGAACCGCTCCGCGGCCGCGTTCACTGGAATCCCGGCGGGACGCCTTCGTGTGTACATGCTCATGCTCACCGGCGCACTGGCTGGGCTCTCTGGGGTGCTCACGCTTGCATACGCCGAAGGCGCTGACCCGAGCGTCGGCACCGGTTTCGAGCTGCAGGTCATCGCGGCGGCGATTATCGGGGGGACCGCGATCACTGGCGGTTCTGGATCGGTGCCTGGGGGTCTAATCGGCGCTCTAATCGTGGCCACGATCAACAGCGGTTTGGTCTTCTTCAACGTCAACCCGCTTTGGCAAAACGTCGTAACGGGCGTTGTAATTCTACTTGCGGTGGGCACGGCGACCCTGGTGTCACACGGACGGGCCGAGCGGCTCCTCCGTGCAAATGATTAGCCGCGAGATCCCTGCGGCTCAACGAAAGGAACCTGGAAGATGTCTGATCTCGTCGCCCGATCCGGAGTTACTGGTCGGCGTTCTCTCGCTGCGGCCGGGGTGGCCCTCGCACTGCTCGTCGCCGGTTGCGGGAGCGCCAGTTCCTCCTCAAGCACCGTAAACGCGGCGGCTACGGGTAGCAGTACAGCCGGCGCCGCGGCCTCGACGACCGCCTCGTCAAAGAAGCACGTAACGATCGCGATAGCGATGACGCAGAATTCCGTGCCCTACTATGAGACGGCCCAGCTCGGAGCACAGGCCGCCGGGCCTCAGGAGGGGAACGCCAAGGTTGTTGTACAGGGGCCGGTCAACCCGCTCGGCGGGGCCGTCGCGACCGTTGCCCAGAACCTCGAGACCTCCCTCAACCCGGACGGCTTCGGGGTCAATCCTTGCGTTCTTGCGGAGTGGACCCAGGTCATCAACTCGATTTCGCGGGCTGTACCCGACGGAAACATTCTTTCGTGGAACTGCAAGCCCGCGGCTTCTGCCTCCGCCGCGAACACATCTCCGGTGAAGACGTTTGTCGGCGCAAGCGACTTTCAGACTGGCGAGGCGGCGACCAAGGCGGCCGTGACCGCCGCGCACTTGGGTCCGCAGACGACCGGCACAGCGTTGCTGGCGGAGTGTGCACTCGGGGTGCCGACCTTGACGGACCGGCGGGCCGGCGCGCTGGCGGAAATCAAGAAGCTGCTACCGAAGGTGACGCCGGTGCTGTGGGTGTCCAACCCCTATGACGCTGGCGCCCTCACTGCGTGGACGTCCGCGCTCGAGAAATACCAGCACGTCGTGTATGCGTCGGGGGCTTGCGATCAAGATTCGTCCGCACTCTCGAGCCTGAAGGCACGGGGTAGCGCAGGAAACATCGCTGTCGCCACAATCGATCCCGACGCTCAAGAACTGGGACAGATTGAGGATGGGAAGATCAGTGCGGGCGTAGCGTCGGCACCTTGGGTCGTCGCCAATGTGGCCACCCGTCTGCTTATCCGGCACGCGCGCGGCGATTCCATGCCGACAGGCTGGGTGGACACCGGGCTGTATCCGATCACGAAGGCGAACGCGGCCCAGTGGCTCACAGCCACGAAGTCTCCCGCGCAGGCCCAGGCGTTGTTCGCGCCACTCGCCGATACCGTGCTGAGCAACCTCCAGGCGAACACGCGGCCCATGGCGGATGCGTATGCGTATGCCGGGTAGAAGAGATGGCTACGGCTCGTGGAAATAGCTTCGGCGCGAACGCCGGTCGCGACTTTGTCGCGACCGGCGTGGCCGATGCCACCGCGGTCCTCATCGCGAGTGGCTTGCACATGGAATTCGGCCCCACCAAGGCGCTTAGCGACGTCTCGATGGAAGTTCGGAGCGGCGAGGTTCACGCGCTCCTAGGCGCGAACGGCGCGGGAAAGTCGACCCTCGTGAAGATCTTGGCGGGGGTCCAGCGTCCGAGTAGCGGTGACTTGAGCCTCGACGGCGAAAGGGTGAGCTTTAGGAGCGGCCAGCAAGCCATCGAAGCCGGTATCGCCACGGTCTCCCAGGAATTGAACTTATTCCCGGATCTCAGCGTGCTCGAGAACCTGTTCCTCAGCCGGGAGCCGCTGCGCGGTGGAGCAGTGGTTGACCGGTCGGCGATGCGTGCGCTAGCCAGTCCCGTTCTTTCAGAGGTGGGGCTAACTGGGGGCGTGCTCAATCGGCCGCTGAGGTCGCTGAGTCTTGGCGCGCGTCAGCTCGTGGAGATTGCCCGGGCGCTGCTGGAAAATCCTCGGGTGCTAATCCTAGATGAGCCGACATCGGCGTTGAAGGCCGCTGAGACGCAACGCTTGCTGGACGTGGTCAGGAATCTACGGAGTCGAGACGTCGCGGTCGTGTTCGTTTCGCACTTTCTGGAAGATGTGTTCAAGATCGCCGACGTCGTGACCATCCTGCGAAACGGGCGCGTAACGGGCCACGCGATGCCGCTCGCGGAATTGACTCAGACGAGTGTCATTACAGCGATGCTTGGCGAGCGCGGCACAAGACGGGCTGGTGTGGGGAGGGCCGGGCGCGCGCGAGGGATCCCTTCGGCCCCGAAGGACGCCGGTCCGCTGGTGCTCACCGGAGCATCCTCACGTGGCGTTCTCGACCCGGTCACCTTGACGGCCCAGCCAGGCGAAGTCGTCGGCTTGGCCGGCCTGGAAGGATCCGGCGCAAGTGAGGTGCTGCGCCTGATTTTCGGTCAGCTGCCGTTGTCCGGAGGGAGCGTGAAGCTCCCGTCGGGCCGAAAGGCTGCACGGAGCATGCTCGGAGCGGTGCGGTCTGGGGTCGCGTACGTGCCTGCAGATCGGAAGGCAGATGGTCTGATCCTGGACTTCGCGATCTTCGAGAACATCACGATGGTAACCGCCGGACCACTTCATCGTCTCGGGTTTCTGCCCCGGTCGCGCTACAAGCGAGCCCGGGCTCAGGATTGGCAAGAGCGGCTCGCGGTATCAGCGGCGTCGTCGGCTCTTCCCGTCGGGAGCCTGTCCGGTGGAAACCAACAGAAGGTCGTCCTCGCGAAGTGGCTTGAAACGGCTCCGTCACTGGTTTTGCTCGATGACCCGACGCGGGGTGTTGACGTGGGCGCAAAGCCGGACTTGCTGGGAATTATCCGTGACGTCGCTGACTCAGGCAGAGTCGTTCTGTACGCGTCAACCGACTTCGACGAGATGGCAAGGCTATGCGACCGCGTCGTCGTCTTTTATCGACGAGCCGCGATCGGGGAGTTACGTCCACCACTCAGCGAGCATCTGCTTCTCGAGGCCGTGACCCGCGGCGTGCTGTCTCCGACGGAGAGCCTGCATGCCGCGGGCGGAGAGTCGATTGGCAACCTGAGATGAAGCTGGTTAGCAAGCGGAGAGCGCGTTGGCGACGCTGAAGAGTGGTTGCCCACCACGACCAGGAGACAGGTATGAACCGAGAGCGTGAGATCAGCCATCACCGAGTGCAGCTCAGTGACGTGCGTATGCATTACATGCGTGCCGGAGCCGGCGAACCCGTCGTGCTGCTGCACGGATGGCCGCAGAACTCCGCGTCATGGAAAGAAGTCGCCCCCACGCTCGCTCCGCATTACACCATCGTCGCGCCCGACATGAGAGGTTTCGGTTTTACCTCCAAGCCGCTTGAAGGGTACGACTGCGACACGGTCGCAAACGACATTTACGAGCTTGTCCAGCAGCTGGGACTCGGCCCGATCCGACTTGTCGGCCATGATTGGGGCGCCGCGGTGGCATACTCCTACGCCGCCCAGCACCCCGACGATGTTACCGCCCTCGTACTGTTCGACATGCTCCTTCCGGGGTTCGGCCGGATGGAGGAGGCAATGGTGCCGCGGGGGGGCGACTACTTGTGGCTCTGGCACATGGGCTTCCAGGCGGTCCCCGATATCCCGGAGGCGCTCATCGCCGGACGCGAAGAGATGTACCTCAACCACTTCTTCACGACTTATTCGTACGACGGAGACGCAGTGACCCCCGCTCGGATGCAGCACTATGTTGAGGCGATGCGTGCGCCCGGAGCGCTGCGCGCGGGTCTCGCGTACTACACCTCTTACTTCGAGACGGCCGAGCAGAACAAGCGCCATCAGCAGACCAAACTCACCATGCCGGTCCTGGCTATGGGCGGGGAAGCCGCACTGCAAGATTTGCCGCGGACACTTATCGAGACCGCCGCGACCGACGTGCGCGGCGGAGTCATCCCGCGCTGTGGGCACTGGATCGGCGAAGAAAATCCGGGTTTTGTCGCAGACGCGCTGCTGCGCTTCTTCGGTGCCGATCAGACCGACCAGTGATCGCGAGCGGGTGGCGCGCCGCGGTCGGCGCCGTCGCCGTCAAGCTCCTCGGGCGTGGCTCCGCGCCAGCGCGCTCTCGACCGCCCGCACGGTGGCGTCGAAGTTGACGCGCGCGGCCTCGGGAAGTGACCTGGCCCGGTTCTCGAGCGAGAGGTTCTCGTCTCCGAACGTGCCGCTGAACCCGGTGGCGAGCAGCGCGTCCAGGAAGCGATCCACCGCGAACTCACCGGTGCCCACCGGTCGCCGGTAGTCGATGCCGTCGACGAAGATGTCACCCTGGACGGGGTCGGTGGCGCCATCGATCAGTTCGACGGCTGTGATCCGCTCGCCCGGGATGCCCCTCAGGCTCTCATAGTCGACGCCGGCGCGGACCACGTGCCAGACATCGATCAAGAGGCCCGCGTTCGGCGCCGCGGCCTCTTCGATGAGCTCGAGGCCTTCTTGGGGAGTCCGGAGCGCCGCGACCGGCATCGGCTCTAGCGCGATGCCGGCACCGGTCGGCGCCACCTTCTCGCACAGATCGGCCAGGCCGGCAACGAGCTTCGACCGATCGATGTTGGGACCCGAGAAGCCCGTGCCGACCTTGATGTGCCGCGCACCAAGCTCGCCCGCCCACTCGATCAGCTGCCTGAGGCGTGCGTCGGAGGCGGAGCGTGATTCACCGCCGGCGTACCAGTCATGGAGCATCTCGAGCTCGACTACGGCCAGATCGGATTCGTCGAGCCAGCGTCGGATGCGCGCGGGGCCGTGAATGTTCCACCAATAGCCGAGGTCGCGATCGGCGAAGCCGATGCCCTTGTAGCCCGCCGCGCTCGCCGCCTCGATCCGGTCCGCGACATCGCGGGAGCTCAGCTCCATGCCACCGCGGATCGCCGGCCTCACATCGCCGGCGAGCGTATAGAAGCTGGCCAGGATCACCGGCGCGCTGTCCGGCGTCCCGGCGCTTTCGACTCCGCTGTCCGTCGACCGCATGTCTGTCTCCTTCGGTGAATGTGTCGAGTCGAGGTCCGCGTCGTCAGCGTTCTGCGCGCGCGGGCGTCAGTAAACCTCGAACAGCCCTGCTGCGCCCATGCCGCCGCCGATGCACATGGTGACGACGACGCGGCGGGCCGAGCGCCGGCGACCTTCGAGGAGGGCGTGGGCGACCATCCGCGCGCCGCTCATGCCGTAGGGGTGGCCGATGGCGATCGCGCCGCCGTTGACGTTGTACTTATCAGGGTCAATGCCGAGCCGGTCGCGGCAGTAGAGCGCCTGGGACGCGAACGCCTCGTTGAGCTCCCAGAGGTCGATGTCCTCGACGGTCAGGCCGTGCCGGTCGAGCAGGCGTGGGACAGCGAACACGGGGCCGATGCCCATCTCGTCCGGCTCGCACCCGGCGACCGCGATGGCGCGGTAGGCGCCGAGCGGCTCGAGGCCGCGGCGTGCCGCCTCGGCGGCCTCCATCAAAACAACGGCGGCGGCGCCGTCGGAGAGCTGCGATGCGTTTCCGGCCGTGATTGTCGCTGCGTGCTCCGGCCGGTCGGGCAGAACGGCCTTCAGCTTCGCGAGTCCTGCCAGCTCGGTGGCGGGGCGGTTGCCCTCGTCGAGCGCCAGCGAGAAGTCCTCGGTCGATGAGCCGTCCTCACGGGTGACGACCTTCGTGCCGGCGAACGGCACGATCTCCTCCGCGAACAGGCCGGCGCCCTGCGCGGCGGCGGTGCGCCGCTGGGACTCGACGCTGTAGATGTCCTGGTCCTCGCGCGAGATCCGGTAACGCTCGGCGACGTTCTCCGCGGTCTCGAGCATCGAGACGTATATGTGGTGGCCGCGCTCCGAGGCGAGCCATGGGTCTTGGGCGCGGTACGTGTTGCGGTGCTCGTTCTGCACCAGCGAGATCGACTCGATGCCGCCGCCGACGGTGATGCTCATGCCGTCGGCGGTGATTTGCTTGGCCGCGGTGGCGATCGCCATCAGGCCGGACGCGCACTGCCGGTCGACGCTCATGCCGGCGACCTCGGTCGGCAGCCCGGCGCGCAGCAGTGCCTGACGCGCGACATTGAAGCCGGTCGAGCCCTCCTGCAATGCGCAGCCCAGCAGGACGTCCTCGACCTCGCCCCCCTCGAGACCGGCCCGCGCCACCGCCGCCGCGATGGCATGCGCGGCGAGTTGCTGGCCGCTGGTGTCGTTGAAGGCGCCGCGATAGGCCTTGCCGATCGGCGTCCGGGCGACCGCTACTACAACCGCTTCTCGCATCGTCATCGTCTCCCGCGCGTTGGCCCTGTGCTCGTCACATCGCGATCCCGCCGTCGACCGGCAGGACCGTCCCGGTTATATAGCTCGCCTCATCGGATGCGAGGAAGGCGACCGCGGCCGCCATCTCGGAGGGGTCGGCGAAGCGGCCGAGCGGGATCGTCGCCTCGATCTCCGCGCGTCGCTGCGCGGGGATCACCGCGATCATCCGCGTGTCGGCGTTGGGCGAGATCGCGTTGACGGTGATACCGAACCGCGCAAGCTCCTTGGCTGCCGTTTTGGTGAAACCGATGATCCCCGCCTTCGCCGCGGCGTAGTTTGCCTGGCCGGCGTTGCCGTGCAAGCCCGTGTAGGACGTGACGTTGATGACGCGGCCGGCGCGGCGCTCGCGGAAGTGCGGGACGACGGCCCGCGTTAGCTTGAACGTCCCGCCGACGTGGACGGCCAGGACGTCGTCCCAGTCGGCGTCGGACAGCTTCCACAGCAAGCCGTCGCGCAGGATGCCGGCGTTGTTGACGATGACGTCGATCTGGCCCTCCTGACCGAGCACCCGGGCGACGAGCCCGTTCACGTCGTCGGTGCTCGACACGTCAGCGACCACGCCGTCGGCGCCGATCTCGGCCGTCGCGGTCGCGACCGCCTCCGCGTCGGCGTCCACGATGTAAACCGTCGCGCCCGACGTCGCGAAGCGCTCGGCGATCGCCCGGCCGACCCCGCGAGCGGCGCCGGTCACGACGACCGTCCGATCGGAGAAGTCGAACTGGATGTTGGACATGTGGCCTCCGGCGCGTTCGCGCCTAGTTTCGCGTGGTCATCGAGATTCACCCGCCGAGCTGCCGGCGGACCGCGTCGGCGTCCATCATGTACCACGTGTGGTCGAAGCGGCCGTCACGGAGGGTGTAGAAGGCGCACTCGTCGAACGTGACCGTCACGCCGTTGGGGGTCAGGCCGAGCCACTCCTTCTGGGGCGTTCCCGTGTCCCGCAGACGAGCCGCGATCCGGTTCCCCTCGATGACGAGGTCCTGGATCTCCCAGACTAGGTCCGGGATCGCTTGGGTGTGCGCCCGCAACGACGCGGCCATCTCGTCCCGGGTGCTCGGCACGCCGTTCTGTGTCACCTCATCGTGGACGAACTCGTCGAGGCGGTGGAAATCGCGGGCGTTGGCGAGGTCGACATAACGCAGGTAGAACTCGCGCACGTCGTGAGGCGACTTGGGTCCGTTTCGACCGGCGCCGGCTGACGGAGCACCGGCACTCACGTCGTCACCTCATTCGTCAAACCGAGGAAGCTGGTAGCCCGATTCGAGCCCAAGGTCAGTCCTTTCGTTGATAGCGATCACGGCATCGCCGCTGTGCGCGCCACGCCTCGTCTCCCCGTTCGACTCCGGGTAGCGACCGGGGCGATTCGAGCTCCGCGGAACGGGGCCAGCAGGAGCACCGCTCGGCAACGGTCACGATCTGCACGCCCTGCCGTTCGTGAGCGGTCACAGTATATTTACGATCCACTTATCGACAATAGTATACATATTGTACGCTAGAGCCTGTTCGCGCGTCGATTACGCTTGAAGTAGCCGCCGGTACGACCGGATCGATGGGAACGCACCGACGAGAGCGTCGCCTACACCATGATCAGGCCGGCGTCGGCGCGGATGTTCTGGCCCGTGATCGCCTCGCCCTCCGGCGAGACCAACAGCGCGAGGAGCGCCTCGTAGTCGGTGGGCACGAGCGAGCGCCTCAGGACCTGGGCG
>Ga0335072_10014415_pt1 | contig 11228 bp, 9 predicted proteins | sample Lox_Sample_21_FD_206725 | JGI IMG/M metagenome (GOLD analysis project Ga0335072, IMG submission 206725) | Soil microbial communities from Loxahatchee National Wildlife Refuge, Florida, United States - Lox_Sample_2.1 | ecosystem: Environmental > Terrestrial > Soil > Wetlands | place: USA: Florida...
GGCGGGTTGTGCTTGGCGGAGACCGCGCGGAAGTCCTCGATGGTGACGCCCTTCGCCTTGGTGATGTGGACGAATGCCATGATCTGTCCTGCCTTTCCCTTATATGCGCGAGATTTGCGCTGGCAGGAAGGACGCTACGGGAAGGCCTCAGCCCGGTCATCCGGGGAAGTACTCAGCGGAGTACTCATTCGCGGCCGGCGGAGGCATCGGTGGCCAGCCACGCGGCGATCTGGCTGCGGTTGCTGAACCGGAGTTTGACCAGGATGTGCTGGACGTGGTTCTCCGCCGTCCGCTCGGAGACGAACAGGGCCTCGCCGATCTGCTTATTGGTCAGCCCCCGCGCGACCAGGCGGGCCACCTCGAGCTCACGGGGGCTCAGCGGCGAGCCGGCCGGTGCCGTGACCGGGAGCCGGGCCCGCAGCCGTGCGATCCAGCCGGTGAACGGCACCATGCCGAGCCGTTCGGCCTCGCCCGCCGCGGCATCCAGTGCGGCCCGAGCCCGGTCCAGGTCGCCTGGCGCCTGCCGGCGGGTCAGCGCGGCCGCCAGCTCCACGCGCGCCTGGACGGCGTACCCGCGGGCGCCGTTGGCGTCGCAGATCGAGGCCGCCGCCTCCAGGTCCCCGACCGCCGCGTCCAGGCGCCCCAGCGCCGCGGCCGACAGGCCGAGGTGCAGCTCCACCGGCCCCATGTAAACCCCGGCGCCGGCCCCGTTGGCGACGTGCTGGCCGCGGAACGGCTCGAACCGCTCGGCCAGGAACTCGATATCCTCCGTGCGGCCCAAGCCGGTGGCGACTGCCAGCGCGTGGCCCCAGCACGACATGCGCATCGCCGCCATCGGCGCCCATGAGCGGATCGGGCCGGCCAGCGCATAGGCGGCCCCGGCACCTGCGCGGTCGTCCTGGTAGAGGCGGATCAGCGTAAGGGTCAGCGCGGGGAACACGGTGGCGGTCCCCTGGGTGGTGTCCACGGCTTCCGGCCGCAGGTGAGCCGGGACGAGGTCGAACGCCTCGGTCAGGCCGGATCGCTCCAAGCCGACGTGCAGCGCCGACTGGGACAAGATCACCGCGAGCGCACCGATTGCGACCGGGTGCCCCATGTCGCTGAACACCTTCCACGCCTCACGCGCTAGCCGAGCCGCCTCGGCGAAGCGCCCGGTCGCCAGCGCGAGCGTGGCCGCGCCTTCCAGGTGATGCCATCGTCCTACCGTGCCGCCGAGCCATTCCAGGCAGGAGCCAAGGTCGGCGAGCTCCCGCTGAACTCCCCGGAGCTGGCCGGTCTCGAACAGGGTATCGATCCGCCACAGCCGACCCCACATCTCGACCCAGGCGCTACCGAGGCGGCCGGCGGCCTCAAGCATCCGGCCCGCCAGCACGACCCGCTCGGCTAGGCCGTCGGGGCCGCTGCAGGCCAGCTGGCGGGCCCGGAGCCCGTCCACGAGCGCGACAGGGTCACCCGCCGCGTCGGCGAAGGCCAGCGCGTCCCGGCTGACCTGTTCTGCCCGGTCGTTCTCACCGCGGTAGACCAGCGCCTGCGCGTACCTGGCGGACACCCGGGCCCGCAGCTCATCAGGGATATCGGCCCCGGCCAGGGCCTGCTCGCAGACACGGCAGATCTCACCATCCCACTCCGGGACACCGGTGGCCTCCATCACCAGCGCCGTACGAGCGAGCCAGAGCCGGTCACGCCGAGCTTCCGCGCGGCGGCCGACCCGGACCGCCGTCCGCTGCGCCCCGGGCAGGTCGCCGCCGCGGTACAGTTCCGCGGCCAGCCCAAGCTCGAGCCGGGACCGGTCATCCTCGCCGATCTCCTCACCGCCGACCGACAGCGCCTGCCGGTACAGGCGCACGGCCTCCTCGAACGCCAGCGACTGCACCGCCACGTCGGCGGCGGCCTCGCACGCCGCCACTGCCCGCGCCCGGTCACCGGGCAACGACGCCTCGACCCGGTGCCGGGCCACCTCCGCCAGGTGCAGCCGCACCTGCCCCTCATACAGAGCCTCGATCGCGTCCGCCGCCGCGGCGTGCAGGCGCCGCTGCTCGGCCGCACTCAGCCGCGCGATCACCGCCGAACCGACCAGCGCGTGCGAGAACCGGTATTCGCCCGGGCGGTCGCCGGCCATGACGAACCCGGCCGCCCGGGACTCGTCCAGCGGACCGAGCAGGGCGAGCACGGGCACGTCCAGCACCTTGGCCACCACGCCAACCGAGAAACTATTGCCGGCCACCGCGGCGGCCTGCAGCAGCTCCCGGGCAGGACCCGACAGCTGCGCCAGCCGGTAGGCCGTCACCTCGACCACCCGCCCCGGTACGGCCCCTCCAAACCCCGCCTGCCCGGACTCGCCGTGGCGCTGCTCAAGCAGCATCAGCGCCACCTCCTCGACCAGGAACGGATTGCCTCCCGTCTGCGAGTGCACCTCGCCGGCCAGCTCCGGCGACGCCGGCAGGCCTGCGGCAGCCAGCATGTCACCAACTGCGCGGGCCGGCAGGCCATGCAGATCGACCCGCTCAGTATTGGCATCTGCCGACAGGCCCTGCAGCAAGCCGCTCCCGGCCTCACCGGGCGCCGCCGAGTCCCGGCAGGTCGCGAACACCAGCATCGGAATCCCCCGCAGCTGGCGCACAACATCGGCGAGCAGGACGGCGGACGCGTCGTCTGCCCATTGCAGGTCATCGAGCACCAGCAAGAGCCCGCTCGGCCCGGCCGCCTGCGACAGCCGCCGGCGGACCTCGGCGAACAGCGCGAACCGCCCGGCCCTGCCGGAATCGGCACCCTCGGCCAGCGCCGTGCGCCCGGCGTCACCGAATACCCGCGACCACAGGCCGGCATGGGACCGGTCGTCATCGGCGGCCCGGACCTCAGGCTCATCCAGCACGATCCGCCACAGGCCGTACGGCGGCGAACTGTCCGGGCCGGCCGTCCGGGCCCACACCACCGGCACTCCCCGCGCCGCGGCCAATGCGGCAGCCACCTCCGCCAGCCGGGTCTTCCCGATCCCTGCCTCACCCGTGCACAGCACCAGGCGCCCGCGGCCCGCCACGGCGTCATCCAGCAGGCGCGTGACCCGAGCCAGCTCGCGGTCGCGCCCCACCATCAGCGCGGACGCCCCGCCGTGCACGCCCCCCACCAGGCAACCATAACGCCGCAGGCCATTGAACCCTAGCAGTGAACAGCCACGTCAGCGCCCAGCACAGCATGCCACGCCTGCGCACCGATCACGCTCCGGCAAGACCCGCTATCCAGATCCAGGCGCCGACCGGCCATCGGGCTATCCGCTAGCCGCATACAGAGCACCCGGTTCGGCGTGGCCGCGGATAGCGACCATGCCGACCAGGTTGGCGGCCAGGCGGTTACACGTGCGCCTGGTGTTGGCGACTGGGTTACGCCGGGCGACCGTGTGTTCGGCGAAGTTGGACGAGCCGACCGGTTGGAACGCGGCCGTAGCCTGCCGCCGGGCAGGCTTGACGGGTACCTTCGGCGCTATGGAGAACGCAGTTGCGCTGGTCACCGGTGATCCACAGCCCGGTGGATGCTCCCACCGGGCTGCCCGGGCATGCCTAGCGTGCCGCGGCCACGGCGGCTGCGACCTCGCCGGGCGCCAGCGACTCAGCACCACTGCAGTCCCCGGGATGCAGGTGCACCGCCTCCGCGCCGGCGCCCACCGGAGCAAGACCCCCGGAACGAGCAGCCGCGGCGACCGGCGCAGTCCCCTGCAGCTGAGTAGAACTCAAGGGCCGCGCCGGGGTTGTCCAGGTCGCGGTAGGCCGGCCCGGTGATGCCGTACCGGGCCCGGTCGGCGGCGTGCAGGTAGTGCTGCTCTTTCCGGGCCTCGAAGTCGTGGCCGCGGCGGCGTGTCAGCAGGTTCCGTCGACCGATCCGTAGACCTCGAAGCGGGCCACCGAGGTGGGTGCGGGCCGGCGGCGGTCGGGGTCCTTGGCGCGGAACTCCTGGACTCGCGCCATGCCGGCGTCGAACTGTTCCTGGCTGTCGGCGACCAGCACGGTCACGCGCCGGCCGTGGTCGCGGTCGACGAGCCACCAGCCGTGCAGGCCGCCGGTTCCGCCGAGGGCGGGGATGACCTCGTCGGTGACGTGCTCGATCCCCGCGGTGAGGTCGTCGGGGGATTCGTTGTCGAAGGACATGACTAGGGCGAACATCGGGTCTCCTCGGGTCAGGCGGGTCGGTGCGGGAGGGCGCCGTTAGCGGTGTCCTTGAGCGGGACGAAGCCCCGGCTGGGCGGCTGGACTTCCGGCGACCGGGGCGGCCGGGAACCCGGGCACGTCATCGGCATGCCCGGGCCTGCGGGTCAGCGGCACGATCCGTGCTTCCATCGTCGGCTCCCTCAGGGCGATTTACTTGACATGCCAAGTTTTAACGCGCCGATACTTGGCATGTCAAGTATCTGAGGTAAGGTAACACCATGCCCACCGACGCCGAGTCCCGCTGGATGCCCGCCTGGCTGGCGCTCGTCCGGACTTACACCCGGCTGTGGGAGCAGGTCCAGGCTCAGATGCGCCGGGACAACGGGCTGACCATGGCCCGCTACGATGTGCTCGCCCACCTGGACATGGCCGGCGGCCGACTCGGGCTCACCGAGCTGGCCGCCGGCATCTTGCTGTCCCAATCGGGGCTGTCCAAACTGCTGGACCGGATGGAGGCAGCCGACCTGGTCCGCCGTGACCCCGACCCGCGCGATGCCCGCGCGGCCTTCGCCGCGATCACCCCCCGGGGTCAGGCACTAGTCAGGAAGGCCCGGGACAGCCACCACCAGTTTCTGCGGCAGACCTTCGCCGCCGCGCTCGACGACGCCGACATGGCCGACCTGGCCCGCATCATGGACCGGATCAGCGGTCCCCTCCCGCCCGCCGGGACGTTCCCTCACGGCGCATCACCCGACCACCAGTGACCTGGCCAGCCTGGCTGGACACCGCCTTCAGCGGGAGCCGGCGGCGGGCAACCATGACACCGGGAGCGGCCGATACTGACAGCCGAGATACCACAGTGGCTAGCTGGCTTGGATCACGAGACGGCGACTGGAATGGCCGCACGGCTGGGAGAGTCATCCAAGATGACTCTCTCCCCCGCCACAACCGGCGCCGGCCGAGCAGCCGGCCGGCACCGCGGCGTGCTGCCTGCGCCCAGGAGTAACGCCTGCCGGGGCCTGATGGCCCCTGCAGAGGCTGCTACCGGGCGGCTCCGGCAACGTAGGCGGCGACGATGTAGGTGCCGTGGCGGTCGAGGCTGCCGCGCGCCCGGTCGTACCGCATCGTCGTGCGCGGGCCGGCGTGCGACGCGGCTTCCTGGACGTCGCGCAGGGGGACCCCGGCATCGAGGGCGGCGGTGATGAACGCATGTCTCAGCGTGTGAGGCGTGACGGCCTTGCCGATACCGGCGCGGCGGGCGGTCTTGCGGACGATCCGTCCGGCGCCGTGCCGGTCCAGCTGTCGGCCGTCCGCGGCCAGGAACACCGGCCCTTCGGTGCGCTCGCCGATGGCCAGGTCGATCGCCCGGGCCGTGCGCGGCGCCAGCGGGATCGTGACCACCTTGCCGCCCTTGCGGGTGATCGTCAGGGTCCGGTGGCCCCGTTCCAGGCCGAGGTGCTCGATGTCGGATCCGGCGGCCTCCGAGACCCGCAGCCCGTTCAGAGCGAGCAGCGAGATCAGCGCATGCTCGGTCGGCGGGCCGAGCCCGGCGGCCACCAGCAGTGCGCCGAGTTCGTCGCGATCCAGCGCGACTGCGTGGGACTCGTAGTCCACCCGCGGGCGGCGGATGTGCGCGGCGGGTGAGTGATCGATGAGTTCTTCTTCCACGGCGTACTTGTAGAACCCGGCGATGGTGCACAGCCGCCGGGTGACGGTCGCGCGGGCCCCTCCCCTGGCCTCGGGCACCTCCCGGCCGGGCTGAGACCCGGCGAGGCTGGGCCAGCCGCAGGTCCCAGCGATTGAGCGGAACCCAACCGTAGGCCGCCCCAGCCAGTCACGCCACGTCACGACCAGCGAGAACTTAATTGATGATTCATCACTGGAGAAATGCTCCAGACCGCCGATTTAGTACGGTCCGCGATCGCGCGTGACGAGCCTTGCGCCGCGCGCAGAATATCCTGTTCTGATCAGGGCGGATCAACTACTCGTTTAGCCCGGCTGGTTGTTGTCGTTCAGCGTACCCAGCCGTGCCAGGTGGCGGTGGATACCGGCTGGCCGTCCTGTCGCAGGGTCGTGATGACCGTCGGGTTCGGCTTGCGCAGCACGGCCGCCGCGGCCGCGGGAAGCGGTGGTTCCGGCATGCGGGACCTCCTGGGTGGGCTGCGGCGGCGCATTGAGCTGGCGCGCTGCCCGCCTCATTCCGCTGTATACCCGCCGCGCCGATCCAGCACTGGTCAGGCGGTCGCCGTCGCGTGCGCTGTGATCAGCCGCCAGCGCGGGCGGCCTGTGGTTCAAACTTGTCCGGGGATACCGCCTGCGGGATGGCCGGTACACGTCGGAGGCTCCCGCCGTCCGCTGCCGCGTCGCCGTGATCCGGAGGCATCGGCATAACTGCCCCTGTCGCTGTGGGCTGGCGGTCTGCGACCCGGCCGAGCTCGGCCGCTGGCAGCCGGATCGGCGTGGTCATGCCGCCGCTTCGAGCGAGGTGGGCCTCGGCACTTGCTGGCTCGGCCGAGAGCATTTTGAGTGCGGTGGCGGGGAAGAGCGCGGCGGACAGCAGCCCGGCGGCGAGCAGCGCGGCGGCGGTGGTCTGGGTGATCTGCCCGGAGGCGGTACCGATCTGGGCCGCTACGATCACGAAGGTCAGCGAGGTGGCTTGCATCAGGCCGGCCACTCCGGCACGTCGCTTGCCGAACCGGCGGGCATACAGAAGCGCCGGAACGCCGCGGACCGCTAGCAACGCGGCCAGGAACAGCGGTATCTGCGCGATCGCGGCAGGGCTGCTGACCAGTGCCCGGGCGTCGAACTGGACGCCGGTGGTGATGAAGAAGACCGGGACCAGGAACCCGAAGCCGATGCCTTCCAGCTTGACCTGGAACTGCGGGTGCGGGGCCCGCCCGGTCAGGTCGATGGTCCTGACCAGCAGCCCGGCAGCGAACGCGCCGAGGATGGAGGCGAAGCCGAACCGGCTGGCGAGCACGGCGAAGGCCAGGGCCAGGGTCAGGGCGGCGCGGACGCGCAGCTGGGCGCTGCGGTCCTCCAGCCGGTCCAGCATCCGGTCCAGGAAAGTCAGGTTCCGGACCCGGCCGAGGGCCAGCCCGATGGCCGCCAGCAAGGCCAGGAACATGGCCAGGGAGGCCAGCCGGTCGGCTGAGGTCTTCGAGGTGGCCGAGAACAGCAGGGACAGCATCATGATGGTGGCTACTTCGGCCAGCGCGGCGGCGGTCATGACCAGCTGGCCGAACGGCGTGCGCTCGTGGCCGGCGTCTTTGAGCAGCGGCAGGAGCAGCCCGGCCGAGGTGGAGGTCAGCACGACCGCCAGGAAGACCGGTTTGGCGCCCGCGCCGGCCAGGCTCAGCGCCAGGCCGCAGGCCAGGCCGAGCAGGACCGAGCCGCCGAAGGCCCAGCCGGCCAGCCGGCCCAGCGGCCCCCGCAGGCTCTCGATGTCGATTTCCAGGCCGGCCAGGAACAGCAGCATGCCCAGGCCGAGATCGCTCAGCACCTGGACGGGCGCGTTGACGTGCACCCAGCCGAGCAGCGCGGGCCCGATCAGGATCCCGGCCAGGACTTCCAGGACGGCCCCGGGCACGGGCAGCCGTGGCACCAGGGCGAGTGCCACGGGGACGGCGACCGCCACCAAGGCGATGATCAGCACTGCGCTAAATGAGATGACTGGCATGAGCGAACTCCCTCGGCTCTGTGATGTCGCGGCCGATGATGGGCCGTGGATGTGAGCTGACCACGATGAGCCGGTCGCCCCAGGCAAGGCGGCGTGCTGCGGGGTGGTCAGCCGGCAGCAGGTCGTCCCCTCGTACCAGCGCGATTACCGTGCTATCCGCGTCACGGGCCGACGTACCGACCTCGGCGGCGGCCACTGGCCGCTCCGCCAGGTCCAGGCCGCGGCCGCGGCTCAGGAGGTCGGCGATTACCCGCCCGGCGGCGGGACGCACCGCGGAGATGGCCAGCAGCTGACCGGCGGCGCCTGAGGAGACCACCACCTGGTCGGCGCCGCTCAGCCGGAGCAGGTCCTGGTTCTCCTCCTCGCGGACCGCGGCCACGATCACCACACGCGGGTTGAGCAGGCGGGCAGTGAGTGTAATCAGCACGGCGGTGTCGTCGCGGTTCACGGCGATGACCACTTGGCAGGCAGAGCCGATCTCCGCCCGGCTGAGCACCTCTCGCCTGGTCCCGTCCCCGGTTACTGCCACCAGCCCGGCCGCATTGGCTTCACTGGCGGCTTCGGGCAGCAGGTCCACGACCACGATGGACTCCCGGGCCGTCCCGGACTCGCGCAGCGTCCTGACGGCACTTCGGCCCTTCGTCCCGTAACCTACGACAATCGTCTGGCTAGCCACTGTTGACCTCCACCGGGCAATCCGCCAGTTCGCGCGGGTTTGTCGGGTCAGCACCTGCAAGGTGGTTCCGACCAGGATGATGAGGAACACCAGCCGCATCGGGGTGATCACTACCGTGTTCACCAGCCGCGCCGCCGTGGTGACCGGGACGATGTCGCCGTACCCGATGGTCGACAACGTCACGGTCGCGTAGTAGATGCTGCCGACGACCGACAGCGGCCGCCCTGGATGCGCGGCATCCCGGTAGCCGTGACGGTCCAGGTAGACGATCGCGGCCGACAGGGCCAGCAAGCCCACGGCCAGCAACATCCGCTTCGCCGCGGCCGCCAGCGGGGACCCAGGCCGTGTCGGGAAGGACAGCGTCCCGGCCGCCGCGGACGGCGAGTCAGCCATGATCGTTGTCCAGGACGGCGCCGCCGCCAGGCAGCCCCGCCGGGAAGCTGTCGTACCGCCCGCCGACCGCGCGCAGCGCCGTGACTGCCGGGCGGCTTCTCCGGCCGGAGACGAGGTGGCCGAGTGCATACCTGGAGTTGCTCGCACCTGCAGGATCATCTCGCCGGCCATCTCGGTCCCGGGCGAAACCCCTTAGCTCAGCAGCGGCTGCCGTTGCTCCAGCGGAGCTGATACAGCAGATCCGGCTGGCCAGGTGCTGGCAGCTGTTCCTCAACTCCACTGTGATCTCCTTACCAGCGAAGAGGGCCGGAGAACGTATTGGCAGGTCCGGAGGCGGTGCCGGCCCGGCAACGGTTCCTGCGTTCCTGTCCTGCCGGGGGACACCCGTCGTTAACGGGAGTCCCCCGGGAGGGAACCGCTTAGCGGCTGACCACGGTTTCGGTGAAGGTGACCGAGCCGAAGCCGGATGTGGTGACGGTGACGGTGACGGCACCGGTCATGGCGATCTTGGGGTAAAGGGTGGCTGAGACCTGCCCGTCGGCGCCCGTGTACCCGGTGGCGCCGGTACCGGTCCCCGGCACGTTGCCTAGCAACTCGAACGTCGCGGGGCCTTGCACCGTGTAGTCGACCCGGACATCTTTCACCGGCTTGCCATCGGCGCCGATTGCCTCGACCGTAAGCGGCGCCGGGAAGGGCTTCGCGGGGATGCTGTTCGCCGGGGCGGTCTGCTTGTCACCGCCCGCGATGATCAGGTGGTCGTAAGGAAGTGGGTCCACGGTGAGGTGGAACACGGCGGATGCGTCGCTGCCGGCGATCCTCACCGTTACCGTCACTGGCCCCGGCGCGCCGGTGGCGTGAAGAGCCGGGGCGTAGGTGACATCGTCGGCCGATGATGTGACGGTGGCCGACTTGGACCCGTCGGCGAACACCGCGGGGCCGTCGGCGGAGAAGGTGACCGGGAAACCGGGAATGACCCTGGCGTCGCCGTCTTGCACCAGCACGCCCAGCCGGGCGGGGAATGGGTTGCCCGGGGTGGTGTGCTGGCCGCCGCCGCGCAGCGGACTGATGGTGACCGCGCCCCGCCCCGGGACAACGTACTCGTGGAAGGTCGCCGAGGCGTCCCCGGCGGTGACGGTGACAGTGACCGGGCCGCTGCCGTCGGTGGCGGCCAGCGGCATGGAGATGCTTTGAATGCCCTGAACGTCCAGGGAGGTGCGCCCGTACAGGGACGCCGGCCCGGTCACGGTGACGTGGGCGTTCTGCAAGTAAAGGGGGTTGCCGGCCTGGTCAAGGACCCGGACGTTGAGCTGGGCGGGGAACGGGCTGTCCGCGGAACCGAACTGGTAGTTGCCGCCCGCCACCTCGATCGTGGTGGCCGCCTGCGGCAGCGTGGTCCCGGTGAAGTCGGCCTCGGGACTGTAGCGGCTGCTCGGCACATAAGCTCTCACCCGGAAGGTTCCGGGCGTATTCCCGCCGGTCAGCACGGGAGAGGTCGCGTAGCCGGTGCTGGCATTGATGCCGGCCGTGGCGGTGGTCTGCCCGTCGGCGAAGGTGGCGGTTCCCGGCTGAGGGCCGCTCCCCTCAACCTGGAAGGTCACCTTCGACCCGTCCGCCACGGGGTACCCGTGGGCGTCGAGCACCTGAACCACCAACGGGTGAGCGAAGTCGGTGCCGGCCAGGGCGCTCTGGGCGTCGCCGCTGACGATCTTCACCTGGGTCGCGGGCGAGTAATCGACACGCAGGTCGAAGTACACCGGGCTCACCCCGGACACACTCGCTGTCACCCGCAGCCACCCGACGTCCGCCCCGGCGGTCAGCGTGGGGCTGGCAGCCACGCCACCGGTTCCCGTGGTTACATCGGCGCTCTGGGCACCATCGGGAAACGCCGCCGTCCCGGTCATGCCCGCATAGCCGGTGCTGATGCTGAACGTGATAGTGGCCCCCGCTGCCGGGTGGCCGGATTCGTCGTAGGCCTGCACACGCAACGGCTGCTCGAACGGCGACCGCGTGGTGGTGGTCTGGGCGCCACCACTGAGCGTGATGATATACGCCGGCGGGTCCGCCGCCGCGGTGCGAGTTGTCGCGCCGGCCAGGCCCGGCGTGGCCAGCGTCAGGGCGCTCGCGCCGGTCAGGCAGGCGGCGGCCGGCGCGGCCCAGGTGAGCCGCCGGCGCAGGCGGCGGGCCGGCCCGGTAGGCAGCTCCGGGGGTTGGTCCTCGGGTACTGGGTAAGTGGTCATGATCAGGTGCCCTTCCGGGAGAGCCCGCGTCCTGACGGCGGGCTAACGACTGTTTCCTCACTTTTGTAAGGTAACGATCGTTAGGCTAACATGGGACATAGACT
>Ga0335072_10014417_pt1 | contig 11227 bp, 7 predicted proteins | sample Lox_Sample_21_FD_206725 | JGI IMG/M metagenome (GOLD analysis project Ga0335072, IMG submission 206725) | Soil microbial communities from Loxahatchee National Wildlife Refuge, Florida, United States - Lox_Sample_2.1 | ecosystem: Environmental > Terrestrial > Soil > Wetlands | place: USA: Florida...
GAACCCCGATGACCACGATCAGGATGGCGGCCGAGATCCTGTTCGAGTCGAGGGAGCAGCTCGACCCGGCCGCCGCCCGCTCGGCCGAGCTGCTGCAGAGCCAGATCGAGCGGTTCGAGACCCTGCTGACCGACCTGCTGGAGATGAGCAGGCACGACGCCAACGTGGCGACGCTCGACGCCGAGCTGGCTGACATCTCCGACATCGTGCGCAGAAGCGCCGACGACGCGCAGCAGCTCGCGGAGCGCCGGGGGTGCCGGATCGAGTTCCGGCTGCCCGCGCAGGCCTGCATGGCCGAGGTGGACCGCCGCCGGGTGGAGCGGATCCTGCGCAACCTGCTGGTCAACGCCGTCGAGCACGGCGAGGGACGGGACGTCGTGGTGACCGTCGCGGCCGACCGGGACACGGTCGCGATCGCGGTCCGCGACCACGGGGTCGGGCTCGGCCCAGGCGAGGAGCAGCTGGTCTTCGAACGGTTCTGGCGGGCCGACCCGTCGCGTGCCCGCACGGTCGGCGGGACCGGCCTGGGGCTGGCCATCTCCCTGGAGGACGCGCGCCTGCACGGCGGCTGGCTGCAGGCGTGGGGTGAGAAGGGCCGGGGCTCGGTGTTCCGGCTGACCGTGCCCAGGGAGGCGGGGCAGCCGCTGGCCGGGTCGCCGCTCCCGCTCGGCCCGGATGAGGCCGAGATCGCCACCAGCATCGTCACCGTCCTCGAAACCGACCTCAGCGGCGGCGGACGTGGGTAGCCGGGTCCGGCGGCCGCTGCTCGCGGTGCTGGCGGTGCTGGCGGTCGCGCTCGCGGTCACCGGGTGCGTGTCGATACCGAACGCGGGCCCGGTGCTGTCCTACCCCGTCACCGAGCAGACCGGGGGCCAGAACGGCCAGAACCTGCAGTTCACCGCGCAGCCTCCCGGCGCCGGCTGGATGCCGCAGCAGATCGTGAGCGGGTTCCTGATCGCCACCGCCGCCAACCAGAATCAGGTCGCCAGGGAGTACCTGGCGCCCGACGAGAGCAGCCACTGGAACCCGGCGCTGGCGACGACCACGTACGTGTACAAGACCAGGCCGAACGTCCTCAGCCCGGTGCCGTCGCCGACGGTGCCTGCGCCCGGTCCCGCCAGCGCCAAGAAGAGCGCCCCGCCGCCGTCGGCGACCGTCGAGGTCACGGGCACGATCCAGGCGATCCTGTCCACTAAGGACGGGACCTACGCGGTGCCCTCGGCATCGGGGCCGAACAGCAGCTCAGGTCCGGAGTACTTCACCCTGGTGAAGACGGGCGGGCAGTGGCGGATCTCGGCCGCGCCGTCGGTGCTGTTGCTCACCCAGACCCAGTTCGCGAACGACTACGACCTGAGGAACCTGTACTTCTTCGATCCGACCTATCACTACCTGGTCCCCGACCCGGTGTACGTGCCGCTGCAGGCGTCGGCCAGCAGGCTGACGACCAGGCTGGTGGACTACCTGAAGTCACCGCCGGCCGACTGGCTGGCCGAGGGCGCCACCGAGACCGCCTTCCCGCCCGCCGCCAAGGTCACCGCCACGCTGGCCAACAACCTGGCCACGGTCACCGTCACCGGGACGATCAGCAAGGCCCAGCGGGCCCAGATGGCGTCGCAACTGCTGTGGACGCTGGTCGGCTCCGGCCAGGGCGGCTCCCAGGTGACCTCGGTCGACCTGATCGTCAACGGCAAGCAGTTCTATCCCGGCAGCACCGACAACCCGGTCGAGACCCAGTCCCAGGCCACCTACAGGCCGGCCACCGGTGCCAGCCCCGCCGCCGCCGGCCAGCGGGTCTACTACCTCGACAGCGCCGGGGACGTGTACAGCAACCTCGTCGGCGTGGCCGGCGTGGCCGGCCAGCAGACGCGAGTCGCCCAGATCGGCCCCGGATACAAGCAGGTCGCGGTCTCGCAAGACGGTAAGTACCTGGCCGCCCTGCGCGGCAACGGCGACCTCTATATCGGCCTCATCCACGGCAAGCTCGAGAAGCAGCAGGGCTCCGGCTACACGACGCTGAGCTGGGACCCGACCGACAACCTGTGGTCCTCGACCGGCGCCAACGATCAGATCTTCGTGTTCCGCGCGAGCGCGGGCCTGAGCGGCAGGCAGGCGAGGCCGATCGAGGCCACCGTGACCACCGGGGCCGGCCCCGGCTCCGGCGTCGTCAGCGGCGATGAGTTCACCGCCCTGCAGATCGCGCCGGACGGCGTCCGGGTGGCGATGATCCTCAACTCGGACGAGCTGTACTTCGGCGCGATCGCCTGGGGGCCGGGGCCTGGGCCGGGGGCGGGCCCCGGTCTCGGGTCGGTCAGGATTCAGCTCTCGTTCTTCAACGTCAGCGATTTCACCAGCGGATTCGCCGGGGTGACGTGGTACGGGGCGGACAACGTGATCACGCTCGGCGGACCCGGCTCGACGCTCACCGAGTACCCCGTCAACGGCGGCACGCCTACCTCGCAGATGCTGGACCAGAGCGTCCAGTCCATCACCGCCAGCCCGGGCCAGGCGCTGATCGCCGGGGTCGCCAAGGGCGAGATGATCGAGGCCTCGAACCTGACCGGCGCGTGGGCGACGATCGCGACCAGCGCCGGGACGCCGGTCAAGGGCATCTCACCGACCTACCCGGGCTGAATCGCCGGGGAACCTCGCGAGCGAAACGTCATGCCGTGTGGCTCGTGTGACTTTTTGCAACTAATGTCCCTCCTGACATTTCGGCTCCGGAGGACTAGCGTTCACCTATGGCACTCGCCCGGGTCCGTGGTTGCGCCGGGCAGGCCCTCGATGCGGTCGCCGCATCCGCAGGGCCTATCAGGCAAGCCGACGCCAGCCGCAGGCAAAACGGTCCACGTAAGACGACTTCTCGTCGATCGATCACGGTGCGGCTTAGTAGTAAGTCCTGCCCCGCCGGGGGATACAGAGTTCCCCGATACGGGAGAAGGGCAGTAGTGGCCACAGAAGGCCGCGAACCTCTCAGCAGGCGGATGTGGGGTCGAAGACCAGGTCGGCCGGGCGAGTGTCCACCACCGGTTATCTCACTCCGTAGGGGGATCGAGATGGAAATTACCTTCAAGGGCAGGCGCACCAGTGTCCCCGAGCGCTTCCGCAGGCACGCGAGCGCGAAACTGGCAAAGCTCGAGAAGCTCGATCACAACGCGATTCGGGTCGACGTCGAGGTATCGACGGAACGCAATCCCAGGCAGGCCGACCGGAGCGAGCGGGTCGAGCTCACGGTCAGATCGCGGGGGCCCGCCATCCGGGCGGAGGCGGCCGCCGACGACCGGTACGCGGCCCTCGATCTCGCCTTCACCAAGCTCGAAGGACGACTGCGCAAGGCCGCCGAGCGCCGCAAGGTCCGCAAGGGAGACCTGACCGTGCGGTCCACCGACGCGCTGGCGGCCGTCGCGGCGGCGCCGGCCGAGGCCAGCGCGATGGCAGACGCGGCGGCGCTGACCGACGTCGCCATCCCCGCCATCCCCGCCCCCGACGCGGCCGCCATGCTCAAGGGCACCCCGGTCGGGCGCAAGGCGAACGACCGGGCCAACGGCCGGGCGAACGGGCACCGCCGCGGCGAGACGGTGGTACCGCTGCCCGCGATGCCGGAGGACGACAGCGACGACGACTACGACCTGGCCGGCTTCCGCAACGGCGCCGAGGCCGAGGCGGCCGTCTCCGGCCTGCTGCCGATCCAGATGGAGGGCGACGGGCCCCTGGTGGTGCGGGAGAAATTTCACGCCTCGCACGCGATGACGATCGACCAGGCGCTGTTCGAGATGGAACTGGTCGGGCACGCGTTCTTCGCCTACCAGGACAGCGACTGCGGCAAGTTCAGCGTGGTCTACCGCCGCCGGGGCTACGACTACGGCGTCATCCGCCTCGTCGACGAATAAGCACAGGCACTAGCTCAGAGCACCCCCGACAAGTAACCTCAAGCAGAGAGAAACTAACCTTAAGTGGCTGCACGATAACCCGAGCCGTACTTTTGCAACACGCGTACACAGGAACCACAGGCTCTAACCCCAGCCACAGGGGAGCTCTAACCCCGAGCCGTAGCTACGCTCTAACCGAACCGTAACCAGGCTCTAACCCCAGCCACACCAAGGCGTTGCAGGCTATGCAACGCCTGCAACAGCAACAGCAACCACAAAGCTCTAACCCCAGCCACGGCGTGGGAGGTGCCCGCTCTTCGGTCACCTCCCCGCTGGGGGGCATGGGCAGGCGCCCCCCATGCGCGGGGGGCGCCGGGGGGGTCGTCCCCCCGCACAAATAAGAAGGAGTGTCCTCGTGACCGAGGGGCCATCCACGGCCAGGAAGCCGCCGGTGGGAAGCGTCAGCCTTTCCGCCCCCCCGACGGTGCCAGCGCCTGCGCCGCCGGCAGTTTCCGCCCGGGCCGCGGCCGACGCCGAATCGGTGCCCGGCGGCGACCCGATCCGGGTGCTGATCGCGGACGACCACGCCCTCTTCCGGCGGGGCCTGGAGATGGTCCTGGGCGAGGACGCGGGCATCGAGCTGGTCGGCCAGGCCTCCGACGGGGCCGAGGCGGTGCAGCTGGCAGGCGAGGCGCTGCCCGACGTGGTGCTGATGGACATCCGGATGCCCAAGATCACCGGCATCGAGGCCGCCCGGCAGATGAAGGACATCGCCCCGTCGGCCAAGATCGTGATCCTGACGATCAGCGACGAGGAGGAGGACCTGTTCGAGGCGATCAGGTCGGGCGCGAGCGGCTACCTGCTCAAGGACATTCCGCTTGACGAGCTGGCCGATTCCGTCCGCGCCGTGCACGGCGGCCAGTCGCTGATCAACCCGTCGATGGCGGGCAAGCTGCTGAGCGAGTTCGCCACCCTGGCCCGCAGGGACGCCGAGGAGGAGCCGGCCAAGCACGCGCCCGCGCCGAAGCTCACGGACCGCGAGATGGAGGTCCTCCGGCTGGTCGCGCGCGGCATGAACAACCGCGATATCGCCAAGGAGCTGTTCATCTCCGAGAACACGGTCAAGAACCACGTCCGGAACATCCTCGAGAAGCTCCAGATCCACTCCCGGATGGAAGCGGTGATGATCGCGGTGCGGGAGAAGCTGATCGAGATCAGCTGACGCCGAGCGTCTTCAGCGAGTCCAGAAGCGGCTGGGCGTAGGCAGTCGGCGAGGTCCGTTCGATGCGAACAGTGGAGCAGCCGACCCACTGAGCCGCCTCGGCCAGAGCTCGGGCCATGGGCGCGACGGCTGCGGGCTTTTCCAGCAGGAGGTTCCTGGCCACCAGCGTCCGGTTCTCGCGGGCCGGGTCTACCCAGCCGACGATCTGGCCGCCGGCCAGCAGCGGCATCGTGAAGTAGCCGCGCTCGCGCTTCTCCTTGGGCACGTACGGCTCGAACAGGTGGTGGTAGCCGAACATCCGCCGGGTCCGCTTCCGATCCCAGATCAGCGAGTCGAACGGGGAGAGCAGGGCCGTGCGGTGGGTGCCGCGGCCGCCGCCCGACAGCCACCCCAGCGCCGCCGGGTCGGCCCACGCGGCAAGCGGCCTCTTGGCGCCTGGCACCGTGACCGGGGTGAGGCCGGCCGCCTCGGCCGCCTCGTCGAGGGCGTCGCCGCCGCGGATGTGCAGGCCCTGCCCGTTGAGCCGCATGTACTCGATCAGATCGGCGTGGGTGGCCACCCCGAGCGCGCGGGCGGTCACCCCGACCAGGTAGGCCAGGCACTCGGAGTCGGTCGGCTGGCGGTCGAGCAGCGGCCCGGGCACGGCGCGCTCGGGCAGATCGTAGACCCGCCGCCAGCCGACGCGGCGCACGCAGACGGCCCGGCCGGTGTCGAGCAGCCACTCGGCCGCGATCTTCACCTCCGACCAGTCCCACCACGGCCCGCCGGCCTTCGCGCCGCCGAGCTGGGTCGCGGTCAGCGGCCCCTCCGCCCGCAGCCGCGCTAGCACCTCGTCGCAGGCCCGCTCGCTGACCTCGTGCCAGCGCTGGCCGCGGGCGGTGATGGCCCGTCGCCGCCAGGCGTAGTACGGCCAGTCCTCGAGCGGCAGGATGCAGGCGGCGTGCGCCCAGTACTCGAACGTCTTCGGCTTGCGGGTCGGCGGCGGCCAATAGGCTGCCTCGACCGCCTCCCGCCCGACCGGCCCGAGCCGCGCGTAGGCGACGAGCTCGTGCGACCGCGCGAGGACCGAGATCGTGTCCAGCTGGACCGCCCCGACCCGCCGCAGCACCCCGGTCACGCCGCCGCGCCTGGCGGCGGCGCCGAGAAAACCCTGAGCATAGAGGGTTAGCCGCCGGACCTCGTCCGCGCTCAGCTCAAGGTCGCCCCGCGCTGGTCTCTCATGCTCATATCGAACGGTCCCGGCCGTCTCTGCCACGCCAGTGACTCTAGCGGCAGGGGCCGACATTCCATGCTCTAACCTCAGCGGGGGGCAGGGGGGTCGTCCCCCCGCATGAAACTAACTAGTACCAGTCTTCGTTCATGGTCTTGGTGAACAGGAGCGTGAGGCACCCGACGATCGCGACCGCCGTCCCGATCCAGAAGATCGTCCAGTGCGGCGCCGGGAAGAAGGCGATGCCGCCGATGATGAACCCGATGATGACGATCCCGACCCCGACCCAGGACATCGGCCTGCCGGGGTTGTGCTCCATGTGCCCGGAGCCCTGCGCCAGCGCGGCATCGGTGTTCTCCACGGTGCCTGTTGACTGGTCGGCCACGACTCCTCCTCTGAACTCGGGCCGCTCTAGCTCGGGGCCCGCCCCTGTTGCAGTGTCACGAAAATACCCCAACCAGGTTGGCGACTCGGAAGCCGGCCCCCATTTCGCCTACGATGGTGACCGAGGCATGTTTGATTCTGCCGAAGCCGATCCGCAAGTCCGCAAGGAGCACGACGACAAGTGCCTTCGATCCTAGACAGCATCCTTCGCGCCGGCGAAGGAAAGATCCTGCGCCAACTCAAGCGGATCAGCGAGCAGATCAACTCCATCGAGGAGGAGTTCGTCGCGATGAGCGACGACGAGCTGCGCGCGATGACCGTCGAGTTCCGGCAGCGGCTGGCCGACGGCGAGGGGCTCGACGACATCCTCCCTGAGGCGTTCGCCACCGTTCGCGAGGCGGCCCGGCGCACGCTCGGCCAGCGCGCCTTCGACGTCCAGCTGATGGGCGGCGCGGCCCTGCACCTGGGCAACATCTCCGAGATGCGCACCGGTGAGGGCAAGACGCTGACCGGCGTGTTCCCGGCCTACCTGAACGCGCTGGCGGGCAAGGGCGTGCACGTCGTCACGACCAACGACTACCTGGCCAAGCGCGACTCCGAGTGGATGGGCCGGGTGCACCGCTTCCTCGGCCTCGAGGTCGGGGCGATCCTGGCCGAGATGACGCCGCCGGAGCGGCAGAAGGCGTACGCGGCCGACGTCACCTACGGCACCAACAACGAGTTCGGCTTCGACTACCTGCGCGACAACATGGCCTGGTCGATCGACGAGTGCGTGCAGCGCGGCCACAACTTCGCCATCGTCGACGAGGTCGACTCGATTCTGGTCGACGAGGCGCGGACGCCGCTGATTATCTCCGGCCCGGCCGAGCAGAACTCGCGCTGGTACACCGAGTTCGCCAAGATCGCGCCCCGGCTGCGCCGCGGCGAGGACGGCGAGGGCGACTACGACGTCGACGAGAAGAAGCGGACGGTCGGCATCACCGAGTCCGGCGTCGAGAAGGTCGAGGACTGGCTCGGCATCGACAACCTCTACGACCCGGTCAACACGCCGCTGGTTTCCTTCCTCAACAACGCGCTCAAGGCCAAGGAGCTGTTCAAGAAGGACAAGGACTACGTCGTGGTCAACGGCGAGGTCCTGATCGTGGACGAGTTCACCGGCCGCATGCTGCACGGCCGCCGGTACAACGAGGGCATGCACCAGGCCATCGAGGCCAAGGAGGGCGTGCAGATCCAGAACGAGAACCAGACGTTCGCCACGATCACCCTGCAGAACTACTTCCGGCTCTACGACAAGCTCGCGGGCATGACCGGCACGGCATTGACCGAGGCCAACGAGTTCATGCAGATCTACAAGCTCGGCGTCGTCCAGATCCCGACCAACCGGCCGATGATCCGGGCCGACGAGACTGACGTTATCTACCAGACCCAGCAGGCCAAGTTCGACTCGGTGGTCGAGGACATCGTGGAGCGCCGCGAGGCCGGCCAGCCGGTCCTGGTCGGCACCGTGAGCGTGGAGAAGTCCGAGATCCTGTCGGTCATGCTCAAGCGCCGCGGCGTCCCCCACCACGTGCTGAACGCCAAGTACCACGAGCAGGAGGCGACGATCATCGCCCAGTCCGGGCGGCTCGGCGCGGTGACGGTGGCGACCAACATGGCCGGCCGCGGCACCGACATCATGCTCGGCGGGAACCCCGACTTCATCGCCGACGCCGAGCTGCACCAGCGCGGCCTGACGCCGGTGGATACCCCGGAGGACTACGAGGCCGCGTGGCCCGAGGCGCTCGCCAAGGCCAAGGCGGCCGTGGCGGCCGAGCACGAGGAGGTCGTGCAGGCCGGCGGGCTCTACGTGCTCGGCACCGAGCGGCACGAGTCCCGGCGCATCGACAACCAGCTTCGCGGTCGGTCCGGCCGGCAGGGCGACCCGGGCAAGTCCCGGTTCTACCTGTCGCTCGAGGACGACCTGATGCGGATGTTCAACTCCGAGCGGGTCGGGGCGATCATGGACCGGCTGAACATCCCGGCCGACGTCCCGGTCGAGAACTCGGTCGTCTCCCGCGCCATCCGGTCGGCCCAGACCCAGGTCGAGTCGCAGAACTTCGAGATCCGCAAGGACGTCCTGAAGTACGACGACGTGCTCAACCGGCAGCGCACCGTCATCTACGGGGAGCGGCACGAGGTCCTCGAGGGCGCCGACCTGCACGAGCAGGTCCGCTCGATGATCGACGAGGTGATCGCCTCGTACGTGACCGCCGCGACCGCCGACGGGTACCCGGAGGAATGGGACCTGGAGAAGCTCTGGAAGGCGTTCAAGCAGCTGTTCCCGATCACGCTGACCATCGACGAGGTGCTCGAGGAGGCCGGCGGGGAAAAGGCGAACCTGACCGCCGATCTGCTGACCGAGATGGTTCAGGAGAACGCCCAGAGCGCCTACGACCGGCGTGAGGAGGAGTACACGCCGGAGCTGATGCGCCAGATCGAGCGGCTCGTGGTGCTCTCGGTGCTTGACCAGAAGTGGCGCGAGCACCTGTACGAGATGGACTACCTCCGCGAGGGCATCGGCCTGCGGGCGATGGCGCAGCGCGACCCGCTGGTCGAGTATCAGCGCGAGGGCTTCGACATGTTCAACGCGATGATGGACGGGATCAAGGAAGAGTCGGTCGGCAACCTGTTCAACCGGCAGTTCGAGATCCAGGAGAACCCGATCGTCGAGGAGGTCGGGGCCGGCGCTCAGCTTGGGTTCGGCGGCGCCCTGCCGGGCGTGACGGCCGGCCAGGCGCCCGCCGCCCCGGCCACCGCGCCCGCCGCTGCTGCGCCCCCCGCCCCCGCCCCCGCCCCCGCCGCCGCTCGGCGGCGGCAGCCGCCCGCCCCGCCCAGCGTTCCCGAGCCGGTGGCGCCGCCTGCGGCCTTCGGCAAGCGGTCGGCCGGGAGCCAGCCAAGGACCGGACAGCCGGCCCAGCAGCAAGGCGGCCAGCAGCAGGGTAGCCAGCGGCAGGGTGGCCAGCAGCCGGGCGGTCGCGCGCGCGGTCGGCACGCGGCCAACGACGGCCGGGGCCACGCCACCGCGGCGGGCCGGGGCCAGGCGGCCACCCGCAGCGCCGGAACGCATGCCGCGTCCTCAGCTGCGGCCGAGGATTTCGGGCCCGCCGTCACCGACTCGCCCGAGACCGTGGCCGCCCAGGCGGCCGCTCCCCAGGTCGTGGCGCCGGCCGGGCTCGAGCCGCGTCGGCCCCGTCAGCTGCAGTACTCCGCCCCGGCCGACGGGGGCGGGGTGGAGCGGCATGGCGACGCGTCGCTCGACCCCTACGCCAGCGTCGGTCGCAACGACATGTGCCCGTGCGGTTCCGGTCGCAAGTTCAAGCGCTGCCACGGCGGCGCCGGGCGTTCGTAACGGCGTGAGCCACGCCTGCCCGGCGGGAGTTCCTCCGCGCCGGGCAGGCGCTAGGCCGCCTCGATGTCGGTGCAGAGCCAGCCGGCCGGCGCGGCCGACGGCAACGCCGCGGCGCGGGCCCCCCGCTGCTGCCGCCATCCGGGCCGCCGCTCCGGCCGGGCGAGCGTCAGCCGTACGGCCAGCGCCCTGATCCGGGGGCCGATCGCCACGATCAGGGTCATCTCGATGACGTCCGGAGTCGGCTGGGCCGTCAGCACCCGGTGCACCCGGGCCCGCTGGCCGTCGCGGAAGAGCGGCAGCAGCCGGTGCAGGTGCGCGCAGCCACGCGGGGACAGCCAGGGGAGGATCTGCCGGGTCGGCCGGTCGCCGGTCAGGGCCTCGGCCAGCAGTACCGCGAACTGCCGCGGCCAGGCCGGCCCGCCAGCCTCCGGCCCGCCAGCCTCCGGCCCGCCAGCCTCCGGCCCGCCAGCCTCCGGCCGGCCGTCGTCCGGCCCGCTGTCATCTGGCCTGCGCACGCCCGGCGTGGCCTCGCCCGGCCTGGTGCCGACGGGCTCGTCGACCCCGCCGCTGCCATCGGCGAGGGCGAAGCCACCCTGCTGAGAACAGAGATCGACAGCCGGGCCGCAGTCAATCGGGGGCCACAAATCGGGCACGGCCAGGATCTGCATCGTGGACAGGTCGTCCGGTGTCAGCGCTTGCTCGATCATCAGTGCTTGCTCGATAGGCATGGGATTCGTCCAAGGGGGCGGGCCGACCGCGGAATGCGGCAACTGCTTGCGCACCCACTTTTACCCGCCCCCACCGACATTCCGGCCGCACCCCGCCGGTCGCCAGCTATCCCAGGGCTTATCTGCGCAACCGGCGGCTTGCTCCGTCCGCTGGCGGTCGCTTCAGGCGCTGTTCTCATGTGACCGATGCGGATGTTGGGACCGCACAGGATGTCGCCGCGTCGACCGGAGCACAAGGAGGCCGAGATTGTGTGGCGTTGGTGCGGCCTGTCCCGTCCCGCCGGCGTCAGCGTGTTTCGTTGGGGGCACCCCGCGACCCGAAGTCCCCACGATCACCCCAATGCCTATCTTGCCTGGTGGGCGTGGTGATGGTGGGGACGGTGTGTCGATGTCGTCCGCCGGGACGAGGGTCTGACCAACGGCGTGGCC
>Ga0335072_10014421_pt1 | contig 11226 bp, 14 predicted proteins | sample Lox_Sample_21_FD_206725 | JGI IMG/M metagenome (GOLD analysis project Ga0335072, IMG submission 206725) | Soil microbial communities from Loxahatchee National Wildlife Refuge, Florida, United States - Lox_Sample_2.1 | ecosystem: Environmental > Terrestrial > Soil > Wetlands | place: USA...
TGTTCAAATCGTAGGAGCGTTCCATCATGCCGGTGAATTGCGTTCCGGGTACTGATAGCAAGTACCCGTAAGCATATGGAACAGTCGTTACGACACACAGGAGCAGGGCTAATGCAACGATAAATTTAAACTCACCGGTGGAGATGATGCCGTATGCGGGCGACGGAGTCCGCTGTGCATCATGAGAAGTTTCTGTCGCCACTTCTGGCAGGAAGTTGGGGGCCGTCGACATATTTATAGGGGCACACATCCATTAGACTCTTCTCTCGAAGGACAACATATTATATCGCCTTGATTCGGTCCTGCTCCTGAATTGCTCGTCAGACAGTTCCCGCAAGTCTCCCAAGACAGGCGGGGTGAATTTTGGTATCCAAAGCCTGAACTTCTTTCCGATAGGAACGAAGTGGCGAAAGGAAAACTAGTCAGGAACAAATCGGCCTTAAGTCTTGTGCCTGGCAAAGGGACCGTCGATGCGTCGGGGATCGACCCTAGGAGGATACACAAGGGCTGAAAACGACTCTTAAATATGTATCCAGGTCCGTGATCGGGAGTCACCGCCAAGATTGTGACGGTACGCCCCGTCGGACCAAAGTGGGCATGCTTCCGATTTTGGCTTGACCGTGCGAACGGCCGCTCGTTTGAATCTCGACGCGGTAACCAGCCTACCATTGCCAAAGGCAGTGTAACCTATGTAGCATGACTTTTTGGATGGTTTTCGGCGCTGTCATATTCAACGCACTCGCATTCGGAATGAAGTGAAGCATGATTCCGCCGACAATCCAGATCAGCCATTCAGCTCCTAACAGGCCTTCATAGTCTGAGTTTTCGCCCCACGACAATACCATTGGGGGCTGGCAGACGCAGCGGCCTCACATAGGGAATGGGCCTATGGTTCGCTTCAGTATTGGTAACTGCCCCTATTGCAGCAGCTCTGAAATCCACTGGTCCGGAAAGAAAACCATTAAGCTTAATCTTCTTCGGATATTTCAATTTCGTTCTGCCAGGTGCTATAGCTGCATGCGCCGCCACTACCGCATTGCTTTTCTACCGATAAATCGTCTCGCACAACCAGAAAACTAGGCTCTTCCCGCCCTTTTCGGAGCCACAGATCGGAACCACGGCCAGCGTTCAGGCGCAATACGTGGGCACGCGACGCCAACAGGCACTACAACGGGCCGGCAACTCACGGCCAACAAGCGCATGGGCCGTGGATTACAGGGACAGGTGAACTACACCTGGAGCCGCTGCCTCGACACCGTCTCGAACGGTGGATTCCTTCAGTCTTACATGAGACACAGCGATCTGGCGGAATTAGTAACATCATCTCCCGCGTTTTCATACAGATGCGTAAACCATGAGACAGTCGCAGGTTTGAACGAGAAAGTTGACTACAGATTGAAAAAGCCTGTGGAATCACAGTGTTAATGCGGTTTTGCACAGGCGTCCCACGGTTTGTCAAGTGTCCGATGTGCTATAATATTTATATAGAGTAAAAAATTAGTCGCTGCTAAGTAGTTTGTTTGCATCACATCGTTTCCGAGCGCGCCCTGCGCTCCAAAGGAACCCCGAAAATGAAGAATCTCACGCATAAGTCACGGGTCGTAGTCCGTTCGCTGAAGAGGCTCCAACAGGTGAATAAGCTCACCGATCTGACCCGGCTGCAGCAGCACGTCATGCTGTACCTGGCATCTGCCGGACCCAAGACGATGGCGCAGATCATCGACGGCACGAAGCTATCTCGCACCAGCGTGTTGCGTGCACGGTATGCGCTCGAAGCTCGTGGTCTGGTCCGCTGCGATCTGCAGCCTGTGTAGTCCAAGCCGTACTTTCGAGACCTAGCGTCTGCGTGGCTTCGTGCGGTACAGTTAGCACCGTCCCCGAACAAGTTGTGAAGTTTCGCGTTGGCTAATCCCCAGCGCGTCGCGGGCGTGTGGCTGCTGGTGAATTCCTCTCCACCAGTCGTCGCACGTCCGAATCTTTAGAGAGGAAATCAAATGTCTGAAAGAATCTGTTTTGCGCACGAGCACATGACGTGCAGGCAGTATGGCCTCTGGTCGCGCATTCGAGAACTGCAAAACAAGCGCGAGTTCGTATTCTTCGATGCCGATTATCTGTCCGAGCACTTTCAATCCACCAGTCGCGATGTCATTTACGACGATTGTAAGGCCCTGCTGTCGGCGGGCTGGTTTGAGTTGCTCGGGGAGCGCAGGCGCAAGAAGGACGGTACGTGGGAGTCGCGCAAGATTCGTGCTTTGAGTCACCGGGAGTGGTCGGACAGACATCCCGGCAAGTGTGAGAATCTACACGCTGGCCAGTCGGCAAATAGCGACGATCCAGTAGGCAAACAGCGACGAACCAGTAGGCTAATAGCGACGAACCAGTCGCTCCCAGCCAACAAAGACTTCGTTCTTACAGATAGACATGATTCCAAATCAGACATCATTCCAGATCAGACATCGTTCGGAACGACGCCTAACACTACTGCTGGTGGTTTGGAAGGGAAAGAGAATTACGCGCCATCCCCCATTCCGACCCCAGCGGACAACGCGAGTACTCTCGCGCCAGCGCTGGGCGGGCCTGCCAATTCCGCGCCGATCCCGAGTGATGCGTGGACTGGTTGGGGACAGCAAGTGATTCCGTGACGCGGGCGCATAGTTGTGCGTGTTTCTGTGAGCGTGCGAGGTGCACACTGTGCGCGGACGGTGCGCCCGCCAGATCGCCGGCCCAGCGCCGTGACCGTGCACACCATGCGTCGGGAGCCAGAGCCGAGGTGGACGATGAGTGTAATGGCGATTTCTCGCCAATCAGGGGCCAATCTTCTTCATGTGAATCGTGAGGTGTGCGTCCGGTGGGACTTTGCCAGAGATCGTTTGCGGCTCAAAGCCGTCCTTCCGAACTGTCACGCTGTAATTCGTGACCGGACTATGGCTAAGACACCTAAAGATAAACGCTCCTTTGCTCGTGACTAGACGCTGGCTCATCACAGGCGTGATACCGTCATAGATCGGCTTATCCACCTCAAGAATCACCTCAACATCGTTCACGGGCGCACCGTCCGAAGCGTCAATAGTTCCCGTGATGTCAAATACGCGGTCGTGAACGCGACCAGCAGCGTAGACCGTACACCCGAATATGCAGCAGAGTAGAACTGTCGCGCGGATTCTGCGTACATAGAACATGGTAGATAGTGTAACTGGCGAGAACAGGCGTTAACACGCTTTGAGCCGCAAAGTGGATTTTGAGTGAAATGGGGATTTTGCGCCAAGTACCCGGTGAGAACCCTTTACAATGAGACTCATCTCTTCGTCTGATTGGAAGCTGCAAGACTAGGCGGTGCGTGTGAACATGCGATGGCTCAGTTATCTGGGAATGGCTCTGGCCTGCTGTTTGCCCTCGTCTGCACAAGCCCAAGAGAGAAAAGACCCGTGCGAGCGCCCTGTCACTTCTCCTGCCATTGGAACTGTGAGGCTCGCACTGAAGAGTGGTCAGTCTGTCTATCACGAGGGTGAGGCCATTCCCGTTGAGCGTACGGTCAAATACAGGTTGGTTCAGTACCGTCCCAAAACAGGTCGCAACCTTAGGCATTTCTCTTTCTGCCTCACACCGGAGGGGCGTGATCCGCTGCAAGACGACGAAGAGTCAGGTCTTTGGGGAAGCGGCGCGGGTTCATTTCACTCCGACTATGACACGTTCGAGGCTGGCGTCCCCTATGTTGACGAGATAGTGCTCAATGAATCGAAGTCAGTGCCACCGGGAAACTACAGTTTGCGGATGGGTATTTCTAATGAAGTCAAATTTCAGGTCATCCCCGCCACGCCGGAATGGCAGGCGGAGCAATTGGCCAGTGCGCTAGCGGTGCTGGATGGCGACCACACCAAGGACACACCGTCCGACATAGAGCGGAATAGAGAAGCGGTACGAGTTTTGAGATTTCTCGGATCGGAAGCCTCCACCCGCGAACTTGCGCGTCGGTTCTGGTTCTACGACCAGAAGCCTCAAGTCCACCCGATGAGCGCCGAGTATCCAATAAACCCATTGTTCTATGGGTATGAGCGCAGCCAAGATTACTGGGACGTCAAGGCTGGCTTGATTGCGTCGCCTTACCGCGCAGTTGCAATCGAGGAATTGACCGCGGCGATTCACGATCCTAAGCACCCGGCCACTCGCGCAATGATGGAGACGTTGGCGCTGCTAGTAATTCAATCAAAGCCTGAATACCCCAGGTTCATTCCTATGCGGGAGTATGGCCAAGTAGAACTTCAGTCCCCGACGCCTGATTGTCCGTTGTTGGTCCTGCCTTGTGCTAGCCACCCGAGCAAATCTGAAAAACAACGGTTGGCCAAGGGTGCAGCGTACAACGATCTCATAGCTGAACTTTTGAAGCAGGTTCAGTAATTGACGAAATCAGGCGATTTCACTCAGAACCCCCAGTCTGACAGAATCGCCCGCCGATCCCGGTTAACCTGGGGCTCAAGGCATGAAGACAATGTGATTACGGACACGGAAACTTGATCGCTACAGCCCTGACATCGAAAGCACACAGATACGGCTATCGTTTGATGTCGATCTTCAATCCGTTCAATCGTTTGCGTTCACTTCGTGGGTCGGTAGCAGTTGGCATGCCGGATGCTGAGGACGCACACGAGACGGAAAGGAAGGTTCTATTGCAAGCAAACGACTTAAGGTCAGCGCGGGTACCTGACGGCTACCGATCAGCGACATCGCCCCATGCCGTCCCCACACAATAAACACGATGTTAAAGTACTTTGCCGCACAAATCTAGACCATAACTTATTCATCTGACATGAAAATACCCGCCAGATCGAGCATCCAGCGGGCGTTAGATGGTTTTACGGTACACGAAAGCCGCCACCGGTGTAGCCTTGCTATGCCAACTACCGTGGCTAGTTGCTACGGTCTGGATGCCTTTGATATATTCCGCGCCGCTATGACTGAAGAAGAAACCAAACGCATGTACGAGCTGTGCGCCATGATCAAAACCGAAAAAGATCCGCAAATATTCGACGCACTGGTAAGAGAATTAAATGACCTGCTAGAGCAGAAGCATGGGCGCATCCATCCAGAACACAAACCCCGTCCCAATTGAATGCAATTCAGTCGTAGGACACTACTCGAATTAGGAAACAGCGGTTATGCGTGAGCGCAACTGAGCGCCGGTGAAGGGAAACCTCAGAGTTTTAGACGCCAGCATCCCGCAATGCGCGGAGCAACGCGTTTTTGCAAATGTCGGATGCGGTCTCACGTGTACGCGCACGGAGCACGCACAGGCGTTCGTAGGTTCGCTGGTCAATCTTGACAGTCAGCGCGATGAGTTTGTCGGGCTTAGCGGTTTTCTTCATTGGCTCACCTGTGCCGACTGTGCGCAGATGCGGGCAACGCTGGCTTTCGCCAGATTCATTTGGCTGGCGATCTGGCCGAACGATGCGCCCGTGGCCCGTAGCGCGAGGATCTTCTCGCGGTCGCACTTGAGTGGTGGCCTACCGGGAAACCTTCCCTTGGCAGCAGCCCGCTGTAATCCAGCAGCTACGCGTTCGCGAATCCGAATGCGTTCTTGTTTGGCAATCGTCGCTAAGAGGGAAACGACAACATCTGCGAACGGGCCAAGCGAGTCAAGATAGCTTTCGGTAAACGAACGCCATGCGACTCCATAGCTGGTGAGTTTCTGTAGGTGTTGCAGCGTTGCCAGAGTACCCTCGCGGCTGAAGCGGTCCAGACTCCAGAAGACCACGACATCAAATTTGCGTTGCGAGGCGTCCTCGAACAATTGCTGGAATGCCTCTCTATCGCGTTTAGCGCCCGATACGCGATCAATGTATTCGCGAGTGATCCTCCAGCCCATTTTCGCAACAAACTCGCGTAGCTGGGCCAGTTGGTTCTCGACATCCTGACCGCGTGTCAGTGTGCTGACTCTCGCATACAGCGCAACTAGCGTTTCTTTATCCATAATGCGTTCATACGCTCATACGTACGTGCGTGTCAACAGGAATCGTCTCAAATTTGGGCAAATCTGAGACGATTGTGGACGCGTTCGTAAGTCACTGAAATGACGTGAGCGCTGATGGCAAAATTTGCATAGGTTTTTGAGACGCGCACAACGTGCGCATTAGAAGACACGAACGCCCCTGTCGGGTGCGGACTCCGAGTCAGGGGCGTTGTGCTTGCGACGTACGGCCAGATTATGAGTTCTTGGCGTACCAGTTGAATAGCCCAGCTAACACCGATGCGCCGGAGATGCCATACTTCCGTCGCAGCGATTGCAGTTTGCTGTCATCGTGGTGATCGTACGCGTCCAAGAACTCGTTCACTAGTATTTGCGGATCAATCTTTCGTTTCATGCATAGCAGCGTACGCCCGCCAGCAAATGTGATTCAGTGCACATGATCACGTGACAGCGTGCATTGCGTCACCTGCATGCTCTGTGTGTGGAAACAACGGCGGAATGTGTGTCGCCGTTTATCCTAGCGTCACAGTATCTACTGCAAACAAAGCCTAGTGAGAATGAATGATTGGCGCGTCGAGGCATCGTAACTACGCGGCGGTGCCCAGATGAGATACCCGGCATTTTCATCGTCATCTACAGTTTATTGTTGACACGTTTCCCCCTGGGGGCGTACACTAAAAGGTTGTTTGTGTGTTGACACACACATATCCTCGGGCATACAATAATTGATTGTAGGTTGATCCTCGCTAGCCGTCAGCGATCATCAGACGGCATCCCAATTCAACGCAGCAGGGCCGAATTCCGTCTGGAGTGTACCTCCGAGACCTCGCAGATTTCCGCCCCTGCTGCGTAACTTGCGTTGGGAAACGGAGCAAAGAAAGTGATTGAAGAAGAGCAAGAAGATCGTAGCCGTAGCCACGAAGGCATTTCGACGCGCCAGCAGCACTATGTGACGTGCGAGCTTGGGTGGCATTTTTACTTTCCACATCGCTCGCTGCCCCCGAAGGTGTTTTTATCGAATTGGCTCAACGCGGCAGGTGGCAGTGTCAACGCCGTTTTAGATGCGCTGGAAACCGCATCGCAGAAGCGCGGGGTGATCGATCCAGCATGGCTGGTTTTCAATCTACTGCGCAAGTACGAACGGGCGCACGGCGTGCACACCATGCACCCAGCCCGCAGCGCAGCCGTCGCAGCGTAAACCGATAACAATTTCACCCGTGCACATCCCGATGCACGGCGCAGTTCAGGCGTTGCGTTAGTCTCGCGCCGCGCCGAGGGAGCACTCCGCACAGTGTGCGGAACCTTTGAGACGAGAAAGCGTAATAGCAATTTATGTCTAAGGAAAACAACAATCCCGCCGGGCCAGTCGTGCCCGACTTAGTCAAGGACACCCCCATACTCAAGGATACTCCGCGAGTCGAACCAGCCGCAGAGCCGGAGCGAGTCGAGTTCACGCCTGCCCAGCAAGCGAAGGTGAATGAGATCGTAAAAGCAGCGATGGGTCGAGCCGCGTTTGAAACACGGAGCGAACTCGCGACAACGAAGAAATTGTTGGAGCAAGCGCTGGCAGCGGCATCGCCGGATGCGACCGAAGCCGACAAGCTCCGCGCAGAGGCTGAGGTTCTGAAACTCAGACTCGCCGACCTGACGCAGGAGCATAGTCGAGAACGCCTTGAGAACGCTGTCCTCGCAGCCGCGACACGGGCACGTTTCGTTGACCCGGAGCAAGCGAGTCTTTTGCTCGAAAAGAGCGAACTCGTGAGCGCTGACGGTGCCTTCGACCTTGCGAAGGTTCAGGCAGCCGTCACGAGTCTTGCCGAGCGATCCCCACACCTCATCCGAGGGGCAGTAATACCGGGTAGCGGTTCGGCACCCGCGCAGAGCATCCCGCCGGACACGAAGCTTGAAACCTACTTCGGTCGGGGTTCGAATGCACGCCTAGCAAACGAGCTTGCCATCAAGCGGCCCGACGTTTACCGGCAGCTCAGGGCAGCAGCCGTGCGGAAAGGACTGGTGTAAGCCATGAATAGAAACGTAATTCGAAGCAAAAATCACGTTTGCATTCATCTCAAGCGGCGCAACGAATGCTCGGTGCCTGAATGCGAGCATTTCGACATGCGTTCGAAAACTGATCAAGTCGCGCAGCTATTCGGCACGGATTCGAACTCGGCCGCAGCGGCGAAGCTTTACCGGTCGGATCTCGCGCAATATGAAGAACTGCGCCGTCAAGCCGTTTCACGCGGTCTGCTCGCGCCTAGATTGTCTGATCGGGCGAAGGCGTTGCAAATCGATGTGACCGAGTTCAACAAGTAGAGTTTGCCGACTCTCCTACGGTAGTCGGCGCGGGAACCACGCCTCATGCGATGTCACGTGGTTCCCGTTTTTCACATCGCTCCGGCAAGCGTCACTCCGTCGTTGCCGTCGAGCGGCGGGCGCATCCCATGCGGGCTTAGACCTTTCCTCCGCGTCGGTGCGCCCGTTCTTACTTTCGAAAGGGAAATTTATGCAATCTGTCTTGATTCTTGTTTTAGGCTCAGTCGAGCGAACGGGCTGGCCGAATCATGATCTTGCCCTGGCGCTAATTCATGCGGGGCGTGATCCGCGTTTCGCGTGCACATTCGGCAACGTGCTCGACTATCGTCCGCACGACTATGCCCGTAACGTCGCTCTGGCACAAGCACGCGCCCTGAATGTTGATTGGCTGTTGCAACTCGACAACGACGTTGCTCCAAATTGCAACTTGCTCGACATGATCGCCCACGCGCCCGCCGACGCGTCTGTAGTCGGCCAGAGATACGCGGTGCGGAACTCGCGAGAATCGCTATTTTTCTTTCCTCAGGCGGCAGGTTCGCGCAGCGCTTACGAGGAAGTGGACGCGCTAGGCGGAGGAGTTCTCGCGATTCGCAGCACAGTCTGGCAGCACATTCCCAAGGGGCCGTGGTTCACGTGGCAGTACAAGGAAGGTTCGGAAACTCGCGAGTGTGAATGCGGCGAAGATGTGGCTTTCTGCCGACTCGTGCGTCAGAGCGGCATGAAGGTTTACTGCTATCAACAATTAGCTGCGCATTATCACACTCTGGATCTTTCGGCTCTTGCGTGCGCGATTGCGAAAGGACAACGGCAATGAAAATTACGGAGCAGGATCGACAGGCCGCACGCGCCGCACACGAACAGCAGCGCGTACGCATGAGCGAGGCAGCGAAGGCGAAGCTTCGCGAACAGAACGAGCGCGACAAAACAAATTCAGCCGCTGAGTCGTTGTTCGTAGAACGATTCATGAAACTGCCTCGCGAGGTGCCAGCGATGCGGTACGTGTTGCGCAAAATCTACGACGCCGAACTCGGTGCGGAAACGACAGCGCCGGTCGCACAGCACCTCAGCCGCATGGCCGAGAAGGTTCTCGCGTGTCTCGCTGGCGGGCTGGTACCAGCGTGTGTACATGACGTCGCACTGATGGCAGAACTGGCACAGGACGAACTCAAGATGGTCCCCGAAATTTGGGACGCGCAACTAGAGCACTATGCGCACCCGCGCAAAGCGAAGGCAGCCGCACCCGCAACACCTAAGGCGAGACGTTGCGCACTGGGTGCCCAGTGTGCGTTCGCGTGTCGAAGGCAGCCCGCGATAGTGCACGGGAGCGGAATTTTTTGCTCACCGCTCTGCAAAGCTCGCGCCAGAGCCAAAAAACAGCACCAGCCCGCGCCTAGTTCGCAGGAAGTCGCAATTTCCGATCAATGTTCATGCGGGTCCGCGATAGGCGCGTAATCGTAAAACGGCACATACGGGGCTCAGGGCCTATGTGCCATTTTCTACACTTTTGGAAAGGGACGATTCACGATGAATTGGATGACGGCTGTAGAGGCAGGGGAGCACTTGAAACTCAAACCACGTACCGTCGTTGAACTGGCACGTCTGGGAAAGTTGCGCGGCTATATTGTGTCAGGTGCATCGCGTCACACGTGGCGGTTCATTGAATCGGAATTGGATGATGCTATGATGCAATCGCCCGCCGTGCCGAAAGAGAGGAGGATTCAATGAAGGCACGGCAGAAGACAGGAAGTTTGATTTTCGATCAAGGCAGAAATAAGTGGCGTTTTCTCTGGTGGACAACCGAAGGAAAGCGCCGCTCACGCATCATCGGTAGCAAGGAACAATTCACCGAACGGGCAGCTTGGCAGGAAGTAGAACGATTGAAACTTTCGCCAGCAGAAAAACCAGCGGATGAGATGACGGTGCGCAAACTCGTGACAAAGTGGCAGGCTGAACGGTTTCCCACGCGGCATGATACGCAGCGAGTCTACCGTTCATTCCTCAATTGTCACGTTCTCCCACAGTGGGGCGATCAGCCGTTATCAGCGATCCAGCCGCAGCCCGTCGAAGCATGGCTTAAGACGTTGCCTCTGTCTCCGAAATCTAAAACGCACGTGCGCAGTTTGATGCATGGGCTGATGGAATTCGGCATGTTCGTCGGAGTCTTGCAGATTGGCAGGAATCCGATTTCGTTGGTGCGGAACACAGGAGCGACACAGAAAACTCGGCAAGCGCGGAACCTAACCGTGAGCGAATTTCGTGCGCTCGTGAAGGAACTGCATGAGCCGTTCGCAACGCTTGCTTTGTGCTGTGCAACGCTGGGGCTTCGGATCAGTGAAGCGCTGGGCTTAAAATGGTCGGATGTCGATTTCTTGGGATCGCGGCTCACGATTCAGCGCAGCATCGTGGCACAGGTTGTGGACGCAACCAAGACAATCGGTTCGCAGCGATCAATTGCAATCTCCGATGAACTCTCTCAGCGCTTACTCGCGTGGAAGCAAGCATCGGATTTTCAAAAAGCGAACGACTGGGTTTTCGCATCGCCACAGAAAATCGGGAGACTGCCTTACTCGTACACAGGAGTTCGGCGCGTCATCCAAGATGCTACGAAGGTTGCGAACATTCCAGCAGTCGCAACGCATGCCTTCCGTCATTCGTTTCGAACGTGGTTGGGTGCCTCTGGTGTTCCTTTGGAACTTCAGCGGGAACTGATGCGGCATTCGACAGTCGGAATGACGTTGAAGTATGGGCAAACGTTTGATCCTGCAATGAAAGCCGCAAGCGACAAGGTAGCGGACCTAATCTTCGCGAACGGATCACACGACGGATCACACAGCGCGTAAGTCTTTTAGAAGTGGTCGGGGCGATAGGATTTGAACCTACGACCCCCTGCGCCCAAGGCAGGTGCGCTACCAGGCTGCGCTACGCCCCGACTTTTTTGCTGACTTCGAGAT
>Ga0335072_10014423_pt1 | contig 11225 bp, 7 predicted proteins | sample Lox_Sample_21_FD_206725 | JGI IMG/M metagenome (GOLD analysis project Ga0335072, IMG submission 206725) | Soil microbial communities from Loxahatchee National Wildlife Refuge, Florida, United States - Lox_Sample_2.1 | ecosystem: Environmental > Terrestrial > Soil > Wetlands | place: USA: Florida...
TCGTAGAGAGCGATGCACCACAGCGGCGCCGGCGTCATGACCAGCGTCGCGCCCGGGAGCGAACCGAGCGTGCGCACCGCACCCAGGACCCAGGCGACGATCCAGCCGTTGAGATTTGCGCAGGCTTGCGCGAGCGGCGCGCACCAGCCCAGCGCCAGTTGCGCCGCGCCCAAGAGCATAGTGACCGGCACGCACGGCACGACCGCCAGATTCGCGAGGAGCGCATAGCTCGACCACTGCAAAAAGATCGCGGCGGTGATCGGCCACGTTCCGAGTTGCGTCGCGAGCGTGAGTACGAACGCCTCCCGAGCGCGCTCCGGCAGCGGCAGCTTGCGCAACGCGTCGTCGAGTGCGGTGCCCAGTGCGAAAATCGCGCCGACGCAGCAAAACGAAAGCCAAAAGGAAGGCGCCTCGATGCTGCCGGGGATCACCGCGGTGACGGCCGCCGCTGCAACGGCGAGCGTGTTCCACGAGAGCGCAGCTCGCCCGCAGGCGCGCGCGGCAAGCGCGCACGTCGCCATCGTCGCGGCGCGCAACGCCGGCAGCTCCAGACCGCTGAACGCCGCAAAGAGCCACACCGCCGCGATCCCGGCAATGCACGAAACCGTGCGCGGCGCGCGCAGCTGCGCGCAGCCCCACGCGATGATGCACGCCACGAGCCCGACGTGCAGTCCCGCAGTGACCAGCACGTGAACGGTGCCGGTTTCTTGAAATTCCGCGCGCAGATCGGGCGGCAATTGCGCGCGTTCGCCCCATAACTCGCCGGCGACGATCGATGCGGCCGGCTCACCCAGACGCTCGCGCAGCGCTTCGTGCCCGCGCTCCCGCAACCGCGCGAGCGATGCGCGCCATCCGTGATCTTCGCCGAGCGTCGCGATCAACGCTGCGCTTTCGATGCGAGCGCGAATGCCGTGTTCACCTTCGATCGTGCGCTCGCTCGTCTCGCCGGGGTTGCGAGCCGAATCGAGCGGCTCGATACGCCCGCGCACGATCGCGCGGATTCCGCTTGGCTCCCGTTGCGCCAGCGTAACGAGCGCTATCGGCCCGTCGTCGATGGCAAACGTATAGGTGAAAAGACCTCCTTCGCCGCCGCGTGAATCGAGAATTATCCCGCGCCACCGTCCCGTGCGCGTCTCACGCACGGGAGCGAGCGTGTGTTCGCGCCAAGAAGCGTAAAGGAATGACACGCCGACGAGGGCGGCCAGTGCGACGACGCGAAGCACGCGAGCCGAGGTGTGGCGAGTGACCATCGGTGGCCTCTGCGACAGCGCGCGGCCATGACAAGGACTTCAAAGGTAAGGAAACCATCCGTGCGTATCATCGTGACCGGCGGTGCCGGGTTTATCGGCTCACACATCGTCGACGCATATCTTGCCGCCGGGCACGACGTACTCGTGCTCGACTCGCTGTGGGAGCACGGCGGCGGGCGCCGGATCAACGTACCCGATCGCGCCAATTTCGTCCACATGGATATCCGCGACGAAGGCGTCATGCGGATCTTCAAAGAGTTCAAACCGGAAATCGTGAGCCATCATGCCGCGCAGCATTCCGTCGCGATCTCCTCGCGCGATCCGAAATTCGACGCCGACGTCAACGTGATCGGCATGCTCAATATCCTCGATGCATCGGTGAAGGCCGGCGTGAAAAAAGTCATTTTCGCGTCGAGCGGCGCAACGTACGGCACGCCCGAGCGTTTGCCGATGAACGAGGCTACGCCGCAGCGTCCCGAATCACCGTACGGCATCTCGAAAATGGTCGCCGAGCATTATCTTCGCTTCTATAAGAACGAAAAGGCACTCGATTTCACCGCATTGCGCTACGGCAACGTCTACGGACCGCGCCAGGACCCCAACGGCGAAGCCGGCGTGATCGCGATCTTCATCGGCAAGTTTCTCAAGCGCGAAGGCGTGCGCATCGATTGGGACGGGGATCAGACGCGCGACTACGTCTTTGCGAAGGACGTCGCGCACCTAAACGTCCTGGCGCTCGAGAAGGGCTCGGGCGGCTGCTACGCGATCGGCACGAACGCGCGCACCAGCGTGAACGATATCTATCGCACGCTGGTCGAGATCAGCGGCTTCGAAGCGCCGGTTACGCATGCGCCCAAGCGCCAGGGCGACGCGCGCGATGCGCAGTTCGATTCGGGGCTCGCCAAGCGCGAACTCGGCTGGACGCCGAAGACCAAGATCATCGACGGTATGCGCGAGACCTACAATTACTTCAAGGCGCTGGTGCCTGCGTAGCAACATGTTCGGGGCGGAAGCCGATCCCGACGAGATAGGCGGGGACGCGCCGGAACCCGGGGATCGACGTCAGGATGCGCAGCGCGAGCGGCGCACGCTTCGGCGCCGTTTTCAATTGCAGCACTTTCGCGACGCCGAAGCGCGCAATGAGTACCTGCACGCCTTGGGTCATCACCGTCGGATAGGTGCGGCGCTGCTCGACTGCGGCTAGCGACGCGTCGCCGACCGGGCCGGGATGCTGCAACGCGCGCGAGAGCGTGTTCGCGGCCGCAATTGCGTCTTGAATCGCTAGATTGATGCCGACGCCGCCGATCGGTGACATCGCGTGCGCCGCGTCGCCGATGAAAAGCAGGCCGGGCATATACCAGCGCTCGAGCCGCTGCACGGCGACGGTGAGCAATTTCACGTCGTCCCAATCCCGGATCTCGCGCACGCGATCGGCGAGAAAGGGCGCGATCGCAACGATCTCGGCGCGAAATGCGTCGATTCCGCGCGTGTGCACCGTCTCGGCGCTTCCCTTTGGAATGACGAATCCGCACTGCCAGTAGTCGTTGCGATCGATCAAAATCAGGAAAGCCCCGGCGCCGACGAAGCCGAGTGCCGCGTACGGGTCGTCCGTGCGGCGCGAGACGCGCATCCAGAGCACGTCCATCGGCGCGCCGAGATCGCGCGGCGCGACGCCGACGGCGTCACGAATCGTCGAACCACGCCCATCGCATGCGACCACGACGTCGGCGCGAATCTCGAGCGGGCCGTCAGGGCTTTGGGCGCATACGCCCACCACGCGTGCGCCCTCGCGAATTACGCCGGTCGCCGCGGTATTCATCATCAGGTGAAAGCCCGGGTACGCGCGGCCCTTTTCGGAGAGAAAGTTCAGAAAATCCCACTGCGGCATGATCGCGAGGAACTTCGTCTTCGCGGGAATGTGACTGAAATCAGCGATGATGACGGTGTCTTGGCCGATGTGCCCGGCCAGTTGCACGATCTCCGAATGCGGCCGCCGTAAGAATTCTTCCAGCAGGCCGAGTTCGTCGAGCACGGTCATCGTCGACGGATGTACGGTATCGCCGCGAAAATCGCGCAAAAAGTCTCCGTGTTTTTCGAGCGCGACGACCGCATGCCCGGCCCGCGCGAGAAGATACGCGAGCATGATTCCGGCGGGACCTCCGCCGACGACGCACACCCGGGCCTCGAGACGGCGGGCGTCGTTCATCCTGCGACGAGGTTGAGCAGCTTGCCCGGGACGAAGACCCGTTTGCGGATCGTCTTTCCGTCGAGATGCGTGCGCACGTGCGGATCGAGCAGCGCGAGCTCGATCGCCTCGGTTTCGCCGATGTCCGGGGCGGCCGCGATGCGCGCGCGGACCTTGCCGTTCACCTGCACGACCAGCGTGATCTCGTCGACCGCGAGCGCTTCGTCTTCGGGTTCCAGCACGCGTTCCAAGTGCACCGACTGCGCGTATCCCATGCGCGACCACAGCTCGTCGGCGATGTGCGGCGCATAGGGCGCGATGAGAAGCGGAAGCGCATGCACGGCGTAGGAGTATGCCGGCGAAGAAGTATCGGCGAACGTCGTCATCGCATTGACGAGCTCGTCGAGCTTGGCGATCGTGGTGTTGAAATGGAAGCGCCGCGAGGCAACCTCGTCGATACCGGATTTGGCGGCCACGTGTACCGCGCGCACGAGCGCGCGCTCGCCGCTGCTTTGCATCGGCGGTAGCGTGCGCGGCGATTGCGTGCGCGCGCGCTGCAGATGCGGCTCGCATGCGCGCCACACGCGATTGAGGAAGCGCACGCGCCCGGTGATACCTTCCTCGGTCCAGTTCCCGGTATCTTCGGGCGGCGTCACGTAGAGCAAGAAGAGCCGCATCGCGTCGATGCCGTAGGTGTCGGCGGTCTCGTCGATGCCGGTCACGTTGCCGCGCGACTTCGACATTTTTTCACCGTTCGCGAGTACCATGCCCTGATGGAAGAGGCGCTCGAACGGCTCGTCGCTTCCGCTCACCCAGCCTTGGTCGCGAAAGAACTTGTAGAAAAAGCGCGCGTAGAGCAGATGCAGCACGGTGTGCTCCGCGCCGCCGATGTATTGATCGACGTTCATCCAACGCTTGGCGATTGCCGGATCCCACGGCGCGTGCGTGTTGCGCGGATCGAGATAGCGCAGATAATACCACGATGACTCGAAGAACGTGTCCATCGTGTCGCTCTCGCGTTTAGCCGGCCCGCCGCACTTCGGACACGTCGTGTTGATGAAGGCTGCGTCGCGCGCCAGCGGCGAGCCCTCGCCCGTGATCGGTACGTCCGGCGGCAGCAGAATCGGCAGCTGCTCGTCGGGTACCGCAACTTCGCCGCACTCTGCGCAGTAGACGATCGGAATCGGCGTGCCCCAATAACGTTGGCGCGAGACGAGCCAATCGCGAAAGCGATAGTTGATTCTCGTCTCTCCGATGCCCATCGCGGCTACGCGCTCGGCCAACGCTCTGCGCGCGTGTTGGCTCGACATGCCGCTGTAATCGTCGCTTGCGATCAGGCGGCCGTCTTCGCAATATGGTGCTTCCAGCGGCGCAGTGACTTCCTCGCCCGGCGGCACGATGACTTGTACGACCGGCAGGCCGTACTTTTTCGCGAAGGCGAAATCGCGCTCGTCGTGCGCCGGGACGCCTCCCACCGCACCGGTTCCATACTCGGCGAGAACGTAATTTGCGACGAAAATCGGCACGTGTTCGCGCGAGAGCGGATTGATCGCGTAGGCGCCCGTAAAAACGCCTTCCTTTTCCATCAAGCTCGTGCGCTCGAGCTCGGACTTCGAGCGCAAGCTCTCGGCAAAGCGGTCGATGTCGGCGGCGTGCTTCGCGGAGACGATCGTCTTGATGCGTTCGACGACGGGATGTTCGGGCGCGATGGCGATGAACGTCGCCCCATATACGGTGTCGATGCGCGTCGTAAACAGCACGACATGTGCGTCGAGCTTGTCGATCGCCCAGGCGAACTCGACGCCCTCGCTGCGGCCGATCCAGTTGCGCTGTCCGGTCTTCGTACGCTCCGGCCAGCCTTCCAGGGTTTCGAGTCCCGAGAGCAGACGCTCGGCGAAGTCCGTGATCTTCAAGAACCACTGCGAGAGATTGCGGCGTTCGACGAGATGATCGCAACGCCAGCAGCGACCGTCGATCACCTGTTCGTTGGCGAGCACGGTTTGATCGTGCGGGCACCAATTGACCGGCGCTTCACGTTTGTATGCGAGGCCTTTCTCGTAGAGACGCAAGAAGAGCCATTGATTCCAGCGGTAATAGTCCGGCAGACACGTCGCGATTTCACGCGTCCAGTCGTAGCTGGTCCCCATGAGGCGCAGCTGACGGCGCATGTTTTCGATGTTCGAGGTCGTCCACGCCGCCGGGTCGATCCCGCGCGCGATCGCCGCGTTCTCGGCGGGCAGGCCGAACGCGTCCCAACCCATCGGATGGAGGACGTTGTAGCCGAGCATGCGCATCGTGCGCGCGATCGCGTCGCCGAGCGTGTAATTCTTCGCGTGGCCGACGTGCAGATCGCCCGAGGGATACGGAAGCATCTCGAGCACGTAGTATTTCGGGCGTGAGTCGTCATCGTGCGCGCGATAGATGCCGTCGCGCTCCCAGCGCTGCTGCCAGGGGCGTTCGATGCCGCGGAAGTCGTAGGAATCGGCCATAGAGAGGATGGTACTTGGGACGCAGGACGTTGCGCACCCTTTCTGGTCGCAGGCTTCTGCGTGAAGGAATGACGTGATGCTTCGTATCGCCGTCATCCTGGCCGTAATCATTCTCGTCGCCTTCGCGATTTGGCACCCCGCTGCGCACGCGCCCCTCACAAGCGAGGGCCTCGCGACGCCGGCGCCGCTTTCGCGACTCCACCGCCGCGCGGCGAGCGCCGCCGCGGCGCATGCGGTCGTCTACGTCGTCGGCGCGGTGCGGCGCCCCGGCCTCTACACCCTCGCCGAAGGAGCGCGCGTCGACGACGCGGTGCGGGCGGCGGGCGGCCTACGCGGCGACGCGGATCCCGCTGCCATCAACCTGGCCGCGCGCGCGGAAGACGGCGACGAGATCGTCGCGCCGGCGCTTGGCGCACCATCCGAAACCGCCGCAAGCACCAAGCGCAAGCGCTCGCGCGGCACAAAGACGCACGGCGTCGTCGACGTGAATACCGCCTCTGCCGGCGAGCTTGCGTCGGTGCCCGGTTTCGGCGCGACGATCGCGCAGCGCATCGTCGAAATCCGCGAGCAGGACGGTGCTTTTACGACGTTTGACGAGTTGCTCGACGTCGCAGGCTTGACGCAGAGCCGCCTGGATCGCGCACAGCCGTACTTGCGCCTTTGATAGAATGATCAATCTCGCTCCCGGCGAAGTGCGGCTTCATGTCCCTCTCGCTTCCTTCAAAAGAGACGCTGCCGCAGCTGATCCGGCGCGCCTTGAGCGAACCTCGCCCCGATGCGCTCGTCGAGCGCGTCGACGGTGCGTGGACGCCGATGCCGTCGGAGCGCGTGCTCGACCGTACGCTCGACCTTGCATGTGCGATTCGTGACGCCGGTCTCTCGCAGGGCGATCGCGTCGCGCTGATCGGGCACGACTGCATCGATTGGATCATCTGCGATTTCGCGACGCTCTTCGCTGGATGCGTCGTCGTTCCGATCTATCCGACGCAGGCGCTCGATCACACCGAGTACATTCTCAAACATTCGGAAGCGAAGCTGCTCTTCATCGACACGCCGGCGTCACTCGAGCGCTTGCGAACCGCCAACATCGCGCTTCCGCGCTCGATCGTCATCGACGCGAACGGCGACGATTCGCTCGCCGCGTTCGAAGCGCGGGGCGCGAAGATTCGAGCGGCGCACCCCGAGCTTCCCGGCGAGTATGAAGTCTCGAGCAAGCCCGACGATCTCGCGGTGCTGATCTACACCTCGGGCACGACCGGCGTGCCCAAGGGTGTCGTACTCTCGCACGACAACATCGGTTTCGACGCGCAGTCGGCGCTCGACTATGGTTTGGAGGGGCTGCACGTCGGCGAAAGCGTGCTTTCGGTGCTTCCGTTCTCGCACATCTACGAGCATACGATGATTTACATCTACTTGCTCTCGCACGTGCGTTATAACATCTGCCACGATCCCAACACTTTGCTTGCCGACATGCAGGAGGTGCGCCCGCGTTACATGACGAGCGTGCCGCGTATCTTCGATCGCATTCTCGCGGGCGTGCAAGGCCAAGCGATGAAGAACGGCGGCCTGCAGGCCAAACTCGTGCCCTGGGCGCTGCGCGTCGGACGCGAGTATATGGAAGCGCAAACCTTTGGAAACGGCGCGAATCCAATGCTTTCCCTGCAATACGCGCTCGCCAAGCGTTTGGTTTTGGAGAAGCTGCGCAAAGTACTTGGGCTCGATAACGTCGATCACCTCAGCAGCGGCAGCGCGAAACTGCACGTCGACGTCGCGATGACGTTCCTGGGGATGGGCGTGCCCATCATGCAGGGATACGGATTGACCGAAACCTCGCCGGTGCTCACCGTGAGCCGTTCGAGCGACAACGAATACGGCGCCGTCGGGAGGGCGATACCGGGCGTCGAGATCAAGATCGCGCCGGACGGCGAGATCTTGGCACGCGGACGCAACATCATGCAAGGCTACTACCGCGATCCCGACGCAACGGCTGCGGTACTCGCCGACGGCTGGTTCCACACCGGCGACATCGGCGAGGTCGACGCTCGCGGCTTTCTGCGCATCACCGATCGCAAGAAAGAAGTCTTCAAAACGGCGACCGGCAAATACGTCTCCCCTGCGCGCGTCGAAGCGGCGATCAAACGCTCGGTCTTCGTAGCACAGGCGATGGTCATCGGCGACGGGCGGCCGCATCCGGCCGCGCTCATCTGTCCCAACTGGGATCTCGTACGCGTCGAGATGAACATTCCGGCGAGCGTGCCGCCCGATGAACTCGCGGAGCGCGACGACGTCATCGACTTCGTTACCGCCGAAGTGCGCAAGCAAACGGCCGACCTCGCGAGCTTCGAACAGATTCGGCGCGTGGTCGTGTTGCCGCGCGAGTTTACGGTGGAGAGCGGCGAGCTTTCGCCTTCGATGAAGATCAAACGGCGCGTGGTCGAAGAGCGCTACCGAAGCGCGATCGACCGCGCGTATGCCGTCGATCTTCACGCGCACGCGCATGCGTGAGGCCGTGAGCGTCAACGCGCCGTCGCGGCGCGTCGATGAAGTCATTCGCGGACCGATCAAGAGCAAAACGATCTTTCCCGTTTTGATCCTGCACTTGATCAAGGAGCACCCCGATCACGGATACGGTCTCATGCAGCGCATCGAAGCGGTATGCGGCGATCTCATCGCGGTGAATACGAACAAGATCTATCCGCTTCTTCGCCGCCTCGAAGAACGCGGCTTCGTTACGGCTACGTGGGACCACCCCACGAAGCGGTCGCGCCGTATCTACTCGATCACCACCGCGGGCGAAGAGCGTTTGGCGAAGATCAAGGGCACGATGCTGCCGTATCTGGACTCGATCGAGCGGGCAGTGGTGCGCCTGAAAAAACGGCTCTATCACGATGCCATGATCGTGGCCTGAAGGAAGGCGCACCCCTTTCGGATATCTAGCGCCTATGAACCGTGTGCTTTCAATATTGATGCTCGCGGCGTTCGTGGGTACGTCCGTAACCGCACGCGCGGCCGATGCGCCGCCGCCCGCGAAGCCGTCGCCGCCTGCGGCGCCGAGCATGCCGTCCGGGATGGGCGAATATCCGGATTCCGTAACGTCGCACTCGATCGTCCTCGACGGAAAGACGATCGCGTACACGGCGCGTGCCGGCTTGATTACGCTGCACGATCAAAACGGAAAACCGACCGCAGAAGTCTTTTACACCGCCGACACCGAGGATGGCGCGAACCCGCATACCCGGCCGGTCACCTTCATCTATAACGGCGGACCCGGCAGCTCGACGATGTGGCTGCGCATGGGCTCGTTCGGTCCGGTGCGGGTCGTCGCGGGCGACGGCACGCCGAGCGGACCGCCGCCGTACCGCATCGTCGACAATCCGTATAGTCTGCTCGACAAGAGCGATCTGGTCTTCATCGACATGCCCGACTCGGGCTTCGGCCGCATTCTACCGGGCGTGGACACGAAGACGTTTTTCGGCGTCGATCAAGACGTCGCGGCGTTCGGGCAATTCATCAGCAACTACATTTCGAAGTTCGATCGCTGGAATTCGCCGAAGTTTCTGTTCGGCGAGAGCTACGGCACGCCGCGTTCGGCAGCGCTCTCCGCCTATCTCAACGATCGCGGCATCGCGCTCAACGGCGTTATTCTGCAATCTTCGATTCTGAACTTCTGGCTCGATTACGGTAACGGCGATCCGATCGGCGGCGGCGACTGGGCCTACGTCTTCTATCTTCCGACCGAAGCCGCGACGGCGTGGTATCACGACAAGATCGCGAACAAGCCGGCGGATCTAGCTACGTTCGTCAGCCAGGTCGAGCAATTCGCGATGGGCGAGTATCTCGATGCGCTGTATCGCGGCGACAAGCTCGGTGACGCGGAGCGCAACGACGTGATCCGCAAACTCAGCCGCTTTACCGGCCTCTCCGAGCAATACATCCGCCTTTCGAACATTCGCATACCCTACGACAAGTTCGAGAGCGAACTGCTGCGCGGGCAGGGCGAGATCGCGGGACGCCTCGATGCGCGGTATACGACGTGGAGTCTCGATCGCGCGTCGCTCGAAGGTCCGCCCTGGGATCCGACCGATTCGTCGATCGACGCGCCCTACACGACGGCGATCAACCAATATCTGCGCGAAGATCTCAAGTACAATCCGCCGATTCCGTATCGCGCCAACATCTACGACATCATCTACGGGCCGAATTTCTCGAACCAGGATGGTTGGGACTTCTCGCATCACGGCCGCTGGCCGACGAACACCGCGCCCGATCTGGCCGAAGCAATGGCGCAAAACCCCGATCTCAAGGTCTTCTCGGCCAACGGATACTTCGACTTCGCCACACCGTTCTTCGCGACGGTCTACACGCTGCAGCATCTCAACCTGAGCCCGGCGCTGCAGCGAAATATCACCTTCGGCTTCTATCACTCGGGACACATGATCTATCTCGACGATGCTGCGCTCGCGCAGTACAAAGCCGATCTCTCGCGCTGGTACGACAGCGCAACCGGACATTAGGAGGACGCGATGATGAAGACTCGCATACTCGCGGCCTGCCTCGGGACCGCGCTTTTGCTCGGAGCCGCGCCGAGTCCGGCGCCCTACGTTCCGCCTGCACCGCCCGATGCGGTGACGCACGCGGTCGCGCACGTCGGCGGAGAGACCATCCACTACACCGCGCGCGCGGGCATGATCACGTTGCGTAACGACAAGGATCAGCTTACCGCGCGGATGTTCTACACGGCGTTTACCAAAGACGGCGCCGACGCGAGAACGCGGCCGGTCACCTTCTTCTACAACGGCGGCCCCGGCAGCTCGACGATTTGGCTGCGTATGGGTTCCTTTGCACCGATGCGGATCGAAACGGCGAATGACAAATCGATCCCCGGCCCGCCGTTCAAACTCGTGGAGAACAACTACAGCCTGATCGACAAGACCGACTTGGTCTTCATCGATGCGCCGAATACCGGCTGGAGCCGCGTGCTGGGAGTCGGTGAAGCCAAAGACTTCATGGGCGTCGATCAGGACGGGCGCGCGTTCACGCAATTCATCGAACGCTACATCACGCAATTCGGACGCTGGAACTCACCGAAATTTCTCTTCGGCGAGAGCTACGGCACGACGCGCGACTGCGTGCTCGTCAATATGCTGCAGGAAGCCGGCGTTCAAATGAACGGCGTCGTCCTGCTCTCTTCGATCCTCAACTTCGGCCTGGGCGGGTTGTACGGCGGCGATCCGATCGGCGGCGGCGACTGGGCGTATGTTACCTATCTGCCGACCGAAGCCGCGGCCGCGTGGTTCCACC
>Ga0335072_10014424_pt1 | contig 11225 bp, 10 predicted proteins | sample Lox_Sample_21_FD_206725 | JGI IMG/M metagenome (GOLD analysis project Ga0335072, IMG submission 206725) | Soil microbial communities from Loxahatchee National Wildlife Refuge, Florida, United States - Lox_Sample_2.1 | ecosystem: Environmental > Terrestrial > Soil > Wetlands | place: USA...
CCGCGAGCGTCTTCGCGATGAGTCCGCCGTCCTCCCCGAGGGCGATGTCGGCCTCGACAACGCGTAACATCAGCGCACGGGAATATCACTCATGAATAGCAGAGCACCCAGTTTCTCGGGCGGTGGCAGCAATGGCGGCGGCGGCAACGACCGCGGCGATCGTGGCGACCGAGGCGATCGTGGCGATCGCGGCAGTGGTGGCGGCGGCGGCAGCCGCTTCTCGCGCCGCAAGAAATTCTGCCGCTTCACGGCGGAAGGCGTCACGCACATCGATTACAAGGATCTCGGCACCCTGAAGGGGTATATCTCCGAGACCGGCAAGATCGTGCCGAGCCGCATCACCGGCACGAAGTCCTTCTACCAGCGCCAGCTCGCCGTCGCGATCAAGCGGGCGCGCTTCCTGGCGCTGCTGCCCTATACCGATCAGCACTGAGAGACGCGATGGACATCATTCTTCTGCAGAAGGTCGCCAACCTCGGCAACATCGGCGATCGGGTGAAGGTGAAGTCGGGCTTCGGACGCAACTATCTGTTGCCCCAGGGGAAGGCCACTCTCGCCACGCCGGATAACATCGCGCGCTTCGAAGCGCGCCGCGCGGAGCTCGAGCGCGCGGCACGCGAGCACCTCTCCTCGGCCGAGGAGCGCGCCGCGGCGATGAAGGATTTCAAGCTGGTCATTGCCGCCAAGGCCGGCACCGAGGGCAAGCTCTTCGGCTCGATCGGCACCAGCGACATCGCGGAGGCCTGCACCAAGGCCGGCTTCAAAGTGCAGCGCAGCGAGGTCCGGCTGCCCAATGGACCGCTGCGCACGCTCGGCGATCACTCGGTGAACCTGCATCTGCACGCTGACATCGACGTGCCGCTGGCAGTGTCCATCGTGGCGGAAGAGTAGCTTCCGCCCGAGCAGCAAAGGAACAGCCGCCGGTGGCCGGTCCCGCCAAAGCGCGTCGCGAGCGCGGCTCGGTCGCCACGGTGGACGCTCCGACTCCACCCCATTCGATCGAGGCTGAGCAGGCCGTTCTCGGCGGTCTGCTGCTCGACGCGAGCGCCTGGGACCAGGTCGCCGACGCGATCACCGAAAACGACTTCTACCGCCCCGATCACAAGCTGATCTTCGAGGCGATCGGCGCGCTCGCAGGCGCCGCCAAGCCTTGTGACGTCGTCACCGTGTCCGAGCAGCTCGACCGAACCACGAAGTTGGAGGCCGCTGGCGGCCTGGCCTATCTCAGCTCTCTGGCCCGCGACACGCCGACCGCTGCAAATGTGCGCGCTTACGCTGACATAGTCAGAGAGCGCTCGCTGCTGCGGCAGCTGATCCACGCGGGCACGGAGATATCCGCCGCCGTCTTCAACAGCGAAGGTGAAACCGCGCGCGAGCTCGTCGACCGCGCCGAGCAGCGCGTCTTCGAAATCGCCGAGATGGGGTTCCGTGGACGCCAGGGAGCGGTGCCGGTTCGCGCTCTCCTGCCGCAGGTCATCGACCAGATCGACGAGTGGCACAGCAATCCGAACGCATTGCGGGGGTTGCCGACCGGCTTCACGGATTTCGACAAGATGACGGGCGGCCTGCGCCCCGGTGATCTCGTAGTCGTCGCCGGCCGGCCGTCCATGGGCAAGAGCACCCTCGCGGTCAACATGGCTGAATACGCCGCCGTGCACCACGCGAAGCGCGCGTCAGTTGCCATTTTCAGCCTGGAAATGCCGTCAGAACAGGTTGTTACGCGCATGCTGGCGTCGATCGGTGGCGTGCCGCTCGCGAGCCTGCGCAGCGGGAACATTTCTGACGACGACTGGGTGCGGATCACGAGCGCAACCAGTCAGTTGTCGGAATCCAAGGTCTTCATAGACGAGACGCCGGCGCTGACTCCGACGGAGCTACGGGCGCGCGCCCGCCGGGTAAAGCGCGAGCACGGTCTCAGTCTCGTAGTGGTCGATTATTTGCAGCTCATGCAGGTGCCGGGGACCAAGGAGAATCGCGCGACCGAAATCGCCGAGATCTCCCGCGGCCTCAAAGTCCTCGCGAAAGAGCTCGCCGTACCCGTCATTGCTCTCTCCCAGCTCAACCGCGCAGTCGAGCAGCGTGAGAACAAAAAACCTGTCATGTCGGACCTGCGCGAATGCGTCACAGGAGACACGCTCGTCTGGCTGACGGACGGGCGGCAGGTGCCGATCGCGAGCCTGGTCGGTACACAGCCTGAGGTTTGGGCGGTGGATGAGCGGCAACGCGTCGTTGCCGCTCGGTCCGATATGGTGTGGAAGGTCGGTAAGCGCTCCGTGGCCAGCATAAAGCTCGCCAGCGGCAGATCAATCAGAGTCACGGCGGAGCACCGGGTGCTTACCGGTAAGGGCTGGATGAGAGCGGCGAAGCTCGGTATCGGCGACCGCGTTGCTCTCGCGCGCCAGGTTCCCGAGCCTGCGCAACCGAATCGCTGGCCGGATCACTGGCTGATTCTGTTGGGTCATCTGGTCGGTGATGGCAGCTACCTGAGCAATCAGCCCCTCCGATATACCACCGCCTCGGAGCAAAATAGCGAAGCGGTGCGCGCCGCGGCCGAGAAGTTCGGCTCTACCGTAAAACGCTATGCCGGACGAGGGCTGTGGCACCAGCTTCTCATCAGTGGCAACGGCAATCGCTGGCGCCCGGCTGCCGTCGGCAAGTGGCTGAAGGATCTGGGCATTTTTGGACAACGCTCGCACGAGAAGCGGCTGCCTGACCAGGTCTTCACTCTGGCGAACGACCAGATTGCGCTTCTGCTCCGGCATCTGTGGGCTACCGACGGAAGCGTCTTTCTGGCCCCGCCGGGTATGCGCCGGGGTCCCCGAGTTTACTTTTCGAGTTGTAGTGCGCGTCTCTGCCAGGACGTGGCTGCTCTCCTCTTGAGGTTGGGTATTGTCGCCCGCCTGAGAGTGAGTCTCGGCGTGCCGGGTACACGGCCGATGCATACGGTGGACGTAAGTGGGGCGGAATTTCTCAGCAGGTTTGTTGAGACGGTTGGCGGTTTCGGTCCCCGTGCCGTTCCGATCATGGTGCTCAGAGACCGGTTGGAGGTGACCACGGGGAACACCAACGTTGACACGCTTCCGATCGAAGCGTTTGAGTCTGTTCGGGCGCAAATGAGCGGTCTCGGAATTACCATGAGGGCTATGGCGCAGATGCGCGGCACTTCCTTTGGGGGGCTCAGTCAATTTAAATTTTCTCCGAGTCGTGCGCTGATGGCTGAGTACGGCAGATTGTTGTCGGCGCCGGATCTTGAGGCGCTTGCCGCATCTGACCTCTTTTGGGATCGCGTCACAGATATCGTTCCTTGTGTTGACGAAGAAGACGTATACGATCTGACAGTTCCTGGCCCATCAAGTTGGTTGTCAGATGGAATTGTCAGTCATAACTCGGGCGCGATCGAGCAGGACGCCGACATGATCCTGTTGATTTACCGCGAGGAAGTCTACGACAAGAACACCACCAAGAAGGGCATTGCGGAGATCGATCTCGTAAAGCACCGCAACGGCGAGATCGGCACTTTCCTCCTGACATTCCAGGGGCAATACACCCGCTTCGCCAACTACGCGCCGGACGCCTACGCGGAGGGCGTGCTCAGGTGAGCCGCCTCATTCGGGCGGTGATCGACGCCGGGGCGCTCCGCCACAATGTCAGGACGATCCGCGACCGCGCGCGCGGCGCCCGGATCATGGCGGTCGTCAAAGCCAACGCGTACGGACATGGGCTCGTGCCGGCGGCGCTCGCTCTCGCTGACGTCGATGCGTTCGCGGTAGCGCGGCTCGAGGAGGGCATCGCCCTGCGTGCCCAGGGGGTCAGCCACCCGATCGTGCTGCTCGAAGGCGTGTTCACGGCGGAGCAACTGCTCGAAGCCGCGCGCTACGGTTTCGATCTCGTGGTGCACGATGCCCTGCAGATCGAGCTCCTGGAGGAAGACCCCGGTCCGCACCGCTTCGTGCTCTGGGTCAAGATCGACACCGGCATGAACCGGCTCGGGTTCCGGCCGAGCGAGTTTCCGGCCGCGTTCGAACGGCTGCGCAAGCTGCAGCCCGCGCCCCTGGAGATCCGTCTACTGACCCACCTCGCGCGCGCCGACGAGCCCGACGATCCCATGACGGCCGGGCAGGTCGCGCGCTTCAGGGAGGCGATCCGCGGGCTCGACTGCGCCATCAGCATCGCCAATTCCGCCGGCGTCTTCAGCGGGATGCACCTCGGATGCGACTGGGTCAGGCCGGGCCTCGCGCTCTACGGCGCCTCGCCGTTTGCGAACCGGACCGGCGCCGACCTCGGCCTGCAGCCCGTGATGAGCCTGGAGACCTCCGTCATTGCCGTGCGGCACGTGCCCCGCGGGGAAACGGTTGGTTACGGAGGCACCTGGCGGGCGCAGCGCGATTCGAAGGTCGCGATTGTCGCGGCCGGCTATGGCGACGGACTAGCCCGCGGACTTCCGAGCGGCACACCGGTGCTCATCGACGGCAGCCGCGCGCCGCTCTGCGGTCGCGTGTCGATGGACATGATCGCGGTCGACGTGACGGAGCTGCCGGGCGTGCAGGTCGGCAGCCCGGCGGTGCTGTGGGGGAGGGGACTTCCGGTGGAGGAAGTCGCCCGTCACGCAGGGACGATTCCCTACGAGCTGCTCTGCGGCGTCAGCCAGCGAGTACCCTTGGAGTTACGCTGACCCGGAGCCGTGCGGCGTGCGAAAGCAAGTCAGTGAGCGGCCCAGGGCCGTTCCCTGGGCCGCGAGATTGAGATTGAGAGAGCTGAAGGGCTGGCCGCGCAAATCGCCGGGAGCGATTTGCGCTAATTCAAGAAAAATCCCATTTTGACGCCGGCGAGCTGAATGACGTCGTTGTCGCTCAGCTTCATCGCCTGGGCGCCGATCGGGGAGCCGTTGACCAGCGGGAAATCGTCGGCCTTGCCGCTGTCGACGTGCACGATGTAATAACCCTCGCCGCGTCGCGTGATGGCCGCGACCTGAACGCCCGGCCGGCCGAGCGTCGTCAGCGCTTTCGTGATCTCGAGCTCCCGGCCCGCGAAGGCGCCGGAGAGCACCTGCAGCTTCGCCTTCTTCAGCGCCGCGGTGCCGTCGGCCAGGATGCGGCTCTTGCCGGTATGTGAGTTGGAGGCAGAGGCCGCCTCGGCGGCAGTGGCGGCGGCGGCGGGGGCCTGGGTCGGCTCGCCGTCGATCACCTGCGAATGCTGCACGGCGGTGCGCAGCTTCTCGACCGGCCGGGCCGAGGGCTGGATCACCATCGTCTTCTCGAACTCGTCCTGCTGCTCGTCGTCTTCGACGAAGCGCAGCTGGTGGTGGCCGACCGTGATCACGTCGCCGTGCTGCAGCGCGTGCTTCTTGATCAGCTTGCCGTTGACATAGGTGCCGTTGGTGCTGTTCAGGTCTTCCAGGAACGAGTCGTTCAGGATGTTGATGATGAGCGAATGGTGTCCGCTCACCGCCGCATTGTCGATGCGGATGTCGTTGTCCGGGAGCCGGCCGATCGTGTAACGCTCCTTGTTCATGTTGTATTCCGCCATCACCTGGCTGTCCAGGCTCAAGACCAACCTTGCCATGTTATTCGCCTCGCCTTGTCAGCCGAACCAACCAAGAATCTTGTCGAAGATACGCGTGCGGGCCGGGAATGCGTCGATCACGTGCGCCATGAGCACGGATATGTTGTCTCGGCCCCCATTATCATTCGCCAGTTGAATCAGTTGCTTCGCAACGTTATCTAGATTAGCACCAAAGGTGCTTATCGTTAAATGTATATCTTCGTCCTCGACCATGTCCGAGAGACCGTCGGAGCAGAGCATGAAGACCTCGCCCTTCTGGACGGGGATCTCCTGGATCTCGACGTCGACGTTCGGCTCCACCCCGAGGGCGCGGGTCACGTAGTTCTTGTTCGCGGCCCTCTGGGCCTCCTCGGCGGAGTAGAACCCACGGTCGACCAGCTCCTGCAGCAGCGAATGGTCCATGGTCACCTGCTCGAACTTGTCGCTGCGGTGGCGGTACATGCGCGAGTCGCCCACGTGCGCGATGGTCACCTTGTTGTCGAAGAACAGCGCCGCCACGACCGTCGTCCCCATGCCCTCGCACTGCGGCTGGGTGCGAGCGGTCTGGTAGATGATCTTGTTGGCCCGATGGATGGCATCGCGCAGGATGATGGTCGGGCGCGAGAGATTCGACCCGCGATCGTGCAGATTCATGTCCTCCCGCTCCACCTGCTCGCGCACCAGGCTCACGATGGTCTTCACGGCGATACCACTCGCCACCTCACCCGCGTTGTAGCCGCCCATGCCATCGGCAAGCACCAGTAACCCGATGTCCTGGTCCAAGGCGATGGTGTCTTCGTTGTGCTCGCGAACCTTGCCGGTATCGGTAAGCCCAACGATGCGCAGCTTGCTTTTTAAGCTCATGCCGCTGCTTTTGGCTCTTTAATAATTGTGACGCGCATCACCATCCTGCCCCCGGGTGGAGCGGGCATAAGCTAGCATTGCCGTCGATTGAGTCCGAGTGCCTGGTCACAAACCGGTCATCCGGTCCTCCCCCGGGCGCGAATCGTAGCTCAACCCGGCCAAACTAGTTTGTGAAGCGTATCGAATGCCGCGCCCGATATCCGTCTTTGTCTGCAATGCCTGCGGGGGTGAGACCCTCAAGTGGCAGGGGCAGTGTCCGGCCTGCGGCGAGTGGAACTCCCTCGAGCAGCGCGCGATGCGCCGGCCGGCCACGGGCAAGGGCGGCCCGGGTCGAGGCGCTGGCGCTGCCGGGACGGGCGCCGCGCCTTTGCCGCTCGAGTCGCCCAATGAGCTCGAGCGCCTGGCGAGCGGCCAGGGCGAGCTCGACCGGGTGCTCGGAGGCGGCATCGTCCCGGGGTCGGTCACCCTTCTCGGGGGCGATCCCGGCATCGGCAAATCCACCCTTTTGCTGCAGGTGGCAGTGCACATCGCGGCAGGTCGCGGCGTGATCTACGCCAGCGGCGAGGAGTCGGTCTCTCAGGTTGGGCTGCGCGCCCGGCGGCTCGGGATTGCGGCGGCCGCTCTCGAGGTGCTGGCGGAGACCGACCTGCAATCCATCCTGGATCAGACCGCGGCACGGCGGGCGGGTCTGCTCGTCGTAGACTCGATCCAAACCGTGCAGTCGGCGACGGTCACCGCGAGTGCGGGCGCGGTCTCGCAGCTCCGGGAGTGCACCGCGGACCTCGTCCGCTTCGCCAAAACCACCGGCACCGCCGTCATCCTCATAGGCCACGTCACCAAGGAAGGCGCGATCGCAGGTCCCCGGGTGCTCGAGCACCTGGTCGATACCGTCCTTTACTTCGAGAGCGAGGCCGGCAGCCGGTTTCGCATCGTGCGCGCCACCAAGAACCGCTTCGGCGCAGTCAACGAGCTCGGCTTCTTCGCCATGACGGAGGCGGGACTCAGGGAGGTACGCAACCCTTCGGCGATCTTCCTCGCGCGCGCACCGGAGCCTGCGGCCGGCAGCATCGTCACCGTGATGCGGGATGGCGGCCGCCCGCTCCTCATCGAGCTGCAGGCGCTGGTCGATCGGATGCGCTTCGGCGCGCCGCGGCGCATCGCGCAGGGACTCGATGCCAATCGGCTGGCGATGCTGCTCGCGGTGTTGAGTCGTCACGCGGCCGTGTCGCTGCAGGAGCATGACGTCTTCGTCAACGCAGTAGGTGGCGTCGAGATTGACGAGACCGCCTGGGACCTGCCCGTGGTCATCGCGCTCGCCTCGAGTCTTGCCGACAAGGCGGTGCCGGCCTCGCTCGTGTCCTTCGGTGAGATCGGCCTCACCGGCGAGGTGCGTCCGGTCGCTTACGGAGAGGAGCGCCTGCGCGAAGCGCAGAAGCAGGGGTTCAGGGTGGCGGTAGTCCCGCGCGAGAACGCGCCACGCAAGCCCCCGGATGGCATCGAGGTGATCGCCGTCGCCCGTGTGAGCGAGGCGCTCGAGGCGGTGCTCAGTCGGAGCTCGCCGAGCTCAACACCTCAGCCGGCGCCCGCGCGCGCACGGTCCTGATCGCGTTGTCCGCCATCTGCAGCACTTCGAACTGATACTGGCCGACTTTTACCGCGGTGCCGGGCGACGGGATGGTCTCCAGGTGCTCCAGTAGCAGGCCGTTCAACGTCTTCGGCCCATCCGTCGGCAGCTGCCACTGCAACGCCCGATTCAGCGCGCGCAGCGTCGCGCTCGCGTTGATGATGAAGACTCCCGCGCCCTGCGGGTGAATGTCTTTGTGGGTCACGCTCGCCGGATCCGTGGTGAACTCACCCACGATCTCCTCCAGGATGTCCTCGAGCGTGACCAGTCCCTCGATGTCGCCGTATTCGTTGACGACGAACGCCAGCCGCCGCCGGTTGCGCTGGAAATTGGCGAGCTGTGTGTTGAGGGCCGTGCCCTCGGGCACGAAGTAAGGCTCGCGGCCGGTTGCGATCTCGATCAGCCGCTCGCGTGTCAGCGTGCCGCGGGCGAGCTCGTGCGCGACCCGTTTCATGTGCAGAATGCCGACCAGATTCTCCAGAGCGCCCCGGTAGATCGGCAGACGCGTGTGCGGCGTCTGGCGCACCTGCTCGAGGATGTCGTCCCACGGCCCCTCGACGTCTATGCCGGCGATCTCCTGCCGCGGGATCATGATGTCGTTCACGGTGACCTGACCCAGGTCGAGAATGGAGAGCAGCATCTGACGATGCCGCGCCGGAATGAGGGGACCGGCCTCCGCAACGACTGTGCGCAGTTCCTCGGTGCTGAGCGTCTGGCTCGTACGCTCGGATCTGACGACGCCCACGATGCGCAATAGCCCATAAGCCATCCTGTTGGTTACCCAGAGGAAAGGCCGTGCGAGCAGCACCAGCGCCCGGTAGATGCGCGCGGTGTTGAGCGCGACCGATTCCGGGTAGGTGGCCGCGTAGATCTTGGGCGCGAGCTCGCAGAAGACGATGACCGCCACCGTCAATAGAAACCCCGTCAGCGGCACCGCGTGGCGATAGCCCGTGCGCTGGGCGAGGAGGGTCGCGGTCGCCGACGCGAAAACGCTGGCGGCGGCCAGGATCACCAGGTTGGCGCCGAGCCAGTCCTCCGGCTTCTGCAGCAGCCGCTCGAGCAGTTTGGCCGTGCTCTGTCCGGCCTTGGCGCGGTGGCGGATGCGGTAGCGGTTGACCGAGAGCATCGCGACTTCCGTGCCGGACGAGAAGGCGATGATCACCAGCAGCGCGATGAGGACGATGAGAAGCACGGGAGAGGACGGTGAGTCGTTCAATCTCGGTTCCTCGGATCTCGGGGGCTTCCAATATACTTCACCCATGTTCGATACCCTGAGCACACGCCTCTCCCGCACCCTGGACGCCCTGCGCGGCCGAGGGCGCATTACCGAGGAGAACGTCGGCGAGGCCCTGCGGGAAGTGCGGGTAGCGCTTCTCGAGGCAGACGTCGCCCTGCCGGTCATCAAGAGCTTCATCGACTCGGTGAAGGCGAAGGCGCTCGGGGCCGAGGTGGCCCAGAGCCTGACCCCCGGCCAGGCCTTCATCGGCATCCTGCATCGCGAGCTGGTGGAGCTCATGGGCGGCCATCGCGCGGGCTTCAATCTGCGCGCCCAGCCCCCCATCGTGGTGCTGCTCGCCGGCCTTCAGGGCGCGGGTAAGACCACCACCGCCGCGAAGCTCGCCCGCTGGCTGACGGAAGAGCAGCGCAAGCGCGTGCTGATGGTCAGTACCGACGTCCGCCGTCCTGCCGCGATGCTGCAACTGGAGCGTCTCGCAACCCAGGTGAAGGCCGAATACTTCGCGGCCGACGTGCAGTCGCCGCCCGCCGATATCGCGCGCGCAGCGCTGGAGCGGGCCAAGCGCGGCGTTTTCGATGTTCTGATCGTCGACACCGCAGGGCGCCTCCACGTGGACGAGGCGCTGATGGACGAGGTCCGCGAGATCGACCGGGCGGCGCATCCGGCGGAGCGGCTCTTCATCGTCGACTCCATGGCGGGACAGGACGCCGTGAATGCAGCCCGGGCCTTCGGCGCCGCGCTCGATCTCACCGGGGTCATTCTGACCAAGGCCGACGGTGACGCCCGCGGGGGCGCCGCGCTGTCGGTGCGTCAGGTGACCGGCAAACCCATCGTTTTCCTCGGCGTCGGCGAGAAGACCGAGGCCCTGGAGCCCTTCGACCCGGAGCGCATGGCTTCGCGCATCCTCGGCATGGGCGACGTCGTGAGCCTGGTGGAGCAGGTCCACCGCCAGGTGGATCAGAAGGAGGCCGAGCGCCTTGCCCGCAAGGTGGTCAAAGGCAAGGGCTTCGACCTGACGGACCTGCGCAGCCAGCTCGAGCAGGTGCAGAAAATGGGCGGCCTCGGCGCGCTCATGGACAAGCTCCCGGTCGCCGCGACGGCCAAGGGGGCCATGTCGGCGGACCAGGGCGACCGCCAGGTTCGCCGCCAGATCGCCATCATCAATTCCATGACCCCGCGGGAGAGGCGGGTGCCCGGCATCATCGATGGCTCCCGCCGCCGGCGGATTGCGCGTGGCGCCGGAGTGCAGGTTCAGGACGTCAACCGCCTGATGAAGCAGTTTCTCGACATGCAACGGATGATGAAGAGCATGAAGGGCGGCAAGCTGCGCCATCTGCTCGGCGCCCTGAAAGGCGGCCTCCCCCCCGGAATGCCTCCGGTCCGGTAGGAGGGCCGCAGCTTCGACTTTAAACCCTGCCCGGAACCGCGTAGAATCCGCGCTCTTTTTTGGGCTGGTCCTGATGGGACCGCCCGGCAACATCGAGAGCGAAACGAAACATGGTGACCATTCGCCTGACGAGGCGCGGCGCGAGAAATCAGCCCTTCTACCACGTCGTCGTGACGGACAGCCGCAAGCGCCAGGGCGGACCTAGCCTCGAGCACGTGGGGTATTTCAATCCCATCGCGCACCGCGGCGAGACGAAGCTGAAGCTCGACCTGCCGCGCATCGACTACTGGGTCGGCAAGGGCGCGCAGCCCTCCGATCGCGTGCGCACGCTCGTCGCGTCGTACCGGAAGCAGGCGACCGCCTGAGGCGGCCGCCGCGCCCCCGGCTGCGGTCAGCCTGATTGGCCCCGCCGGTGCGCTGGGTGGAGCTCGGGCGGATCGGAGCTCCCTTCGGTCTCCTGGGATGGGTCCACGTGTCCTCTTACACGGAGCCGCCGGAAGCGCTGCTCGACTATCCCGAGTGGGCACTGCGGCCTGAGGGCGGTGAGCGCAAGCGGCACCGTCTGGTCGAGG
>Ga0335072_10014425_pt1 | contig 11225 bp, 11 predicted proteins | sample Lox_Sample_21_FD_206725 | JGI IMG/M metagenome (GOLD analysis project Ga0335072, IMG submission 206725) | Soil microbial communities from Loxahatchee National Wildlife Refuge, Florida, United States - Lox_Sample_2.1 | ecosystem: Environmental > Terrestrial > Soil > Wetlands | place: USA...
GTTATGTACCATGAGTAAACAGTGCGAACCGCTGGGCCTTCCGAGGCCCAGCTGGGTTCGTCTCTTTTATTATTGTGCTCTATTCCGCCTCCTAACGCCGTATCATTACCCCTTTACCTCCTATTCGTGTTGGGTGTAGCGTCCTGAAGCATCACGTGACATAATGGCGCCGAGGCTGAAAGTACTCGCCATAGAGCTCCTCACAGACATGATTAGTATTAGTGGCCGTTATCACGACGCTGAAAAGGCAATGCAATAGGCCTCCACACAACTTAGGAAAGCCTGAACAGATGCATCCTTGCCAGGACCTACTACAATTACTTCCATATCATCGCCAGCTAGTCAACAATTCGATCACGCACGGCCATGCCGCTCAAACTCCTCAATCGTCTCTCTTCTCTTTCTGACATTCTCCGTGCTGATAACCTCTCCCAGCTCATCACTCTTAACCCACCAGCTCTCTGCATCAGGCCCATTACCCTCACAGTACTCAACGAAGTCCATATTTCCAACCTCAAGGTTGGCCTGCATGAGACCCACCTCACCCCACAGAAGCCGCACCTTATTCCACTTGTCGGAAAACTTGATTGACTCAGCTTCGAAATCGCAGTGCCGCTCGGCAACAATGCATGTCCCGTCCGCCAGGCCCTTGTCGTCTACACAGAACCACAGTGTGCTCTCGTAGCCCAGATTTGCGTCAGGATCGCTGATACTGAGCATGAAAGCCTCGATGTCCTTGATATTTGCTCCCTTCCAGGCATTGTCGTTGGTGATAGAGGAAGCCACGGGTGGTGATGTTCCTCCGATGCAGATGCCGTCTTCTGGCTTCGGTGGGATACTCTTTGCATCACGGCTCGTCATGAGGTATAAGTCATCCCAGTAGTCCGGTTCGCCATATTCCCAGTTTCGTAAGTACAGCAGCATGCGGTTGATGGCTTTGTGGTCTGCATGCTCGGCGGTGATGAAAAGGAGGCCAGTCATGATTATGGTGTTTCTAATAGTTACTCTAATTATAGACGAAAAGTTGAATATATGCCGATTTGGCTCTTCACTAGGATGTGGAAATAAATACCTCAAGTTTCTGCCGGGTCTGATTCGGATCGACTGGAATACGAGCAGATCAGATCAATCCCAGCGAGAATAATCAGCATGTCCTCTTTATTGTAAGCTGGCTAGATATTACAGAAAGCTAGCCGAATCAAAGGAATTCTAGTAAGCCTTCATTCACACATACAGCAACTATATTCCCAAAGTGCAATACGAGAAGGTCATGCCCGCTTCAAGTAAAGAGCTTCTGACGAGCTTTTCCCGCTGTAACAAAGGCACGCGCGCCTCCGGACTTAGGGACCGCTTCGTACATGTGTTTACCTTGTGCTGTTCATCAACTTCTCTCTCCAGCCGCCCCCCACTAGGGTGTTGCTCGACCTCCAACATTCAGCCACGTTCAACCGTGCCAGCGTGTTCAAACCAATCACTGGTTCGACACAGAGAACTACGGCACTTTTTGCGCGCATCGTGCGCGGAAAGATGGGCCAACTCAAGATCTGTTCCCGCTGCCAACTAAAACACATACACGTATACTCTTGCGTTAACAACACATTCTAATCTACTCACACCACAGCAAAGTCGCAGTGATGCATTATGGTTTTTTTAAGGATACTGCGCGGCTTCTGTCCTACATACGATCGAATGAACCTCTTCCCATTTCAACTCATCGGATGCACATTTCCCTTATTTCTACACCCCTCTCCAGCCCTTTTCAATTCAATGACCGTTGACTTGCAGCTGCCTCAGTTACATGTACTCTGGAATTTTGCTGTCATCGGCTTTGCCCGACTACTATGGAGTCGCCTAAAAAGATCTCGAATCAACTGGCGGCCCCTGATTCGTTGCCCACCACAAGCGGCACAGACCAACTCTACATCCGGACATGCATACAATGTCAACAAAGAAAACGCAACGTTAGTATTCCGTGTCCCATGTGAATATTTATTCACTGACACGAGTAGTGTAAGGGTTGGAAGCATGGGGTCTCAAAATGTGACTACTGCTGTACCAATGGACTGGATTGCGTCTTGTCCCCAGAAGAGCAGAAAGCTTCTAGGCTTCTGTCCAGCGATGAAGGGGAACGCGAGTTGCCATTGAAACGTGCGAAAGTGGTCAGCCCCAGCCATTCGGATGAGAAACCTAAGCTTGCTTGCCCGTATTACAAGCGGAATCCGGAGATCTATTGGAGCAGGCCATCATGCGCAAAAACACCGCATCTTGACGTCCATCGACTAAGGTATATAGCAAAAGTCTGTGTGAAGGTGACAATCCTGCTGACTCGTTTCTAAGACAACATCTGGCGCGCTCCCACCGGCTTCCTCCACATTGCCAAAGATGTTTTACAATTTTTCACTCCGAAATGGATGTGCAAAACCACCTCCAGGCCGAGAAGGCTTGCCAACCAAAGAAGCCGTTCGAGGACGGGCGCGGTTATAACAAGGTGAAGGAGGAGTTGCTGAACAAGAGAATGCAGCGGGGTGGGACGGGTCAAGAGAAGTGGATTGATATATATAAAATATTATTTCCACGAGATCCTGAATGGAGGATTCCCGACCCATGTAAGTCTTTCGTTCGAGCAATTATATGCTATGTCCACCTTACAGCATACCAGATCACGACGGTGGAAAACTTGCTCAGGCAGCATCAGATAATGCCCAACGAGGACAATACACTGGCCACGAAATACAACACATTGTGAAGTGGCTTGAGAACCTAATAGTAGAAGGATTTCAATTCGGACCCCTTGACGAAAAGGACCGAGCCAAGTTAAAGACATACGCTCTTCAGTTTCAGGGCCAAGTCTTTGCGTCTCATCCTATGCCGAATAAGAGTGTTTGCTGCGCAACTAGGCCTTCTTCGAGAGCAACTAACACGGCCAAGCCACCTGATCCCTTATTTTCTGCGATGAATTTGGATGTATATCCGAAAGAGACTAATGTGCCCTCATGGGCAATGGATCAAAGATTGAAAGAGGGTGTTGATACTGGCGCTCTCCAAAAAGCAGAAATGTACGACACACCCTCATTACTTCCGCAAGAAAAGCATCAAAGCGAACTCGCTAGAGATAGAGATGGCAACTTGCATCATGCCAATTCTAAGTCGATGCCGCAGGTGGGCGCAAAGAGCGCTCAGTCTTGCAATCCGTTCAGAGACGGTTCCATTAGTTGCTCTCGCTCCAGCCAACCTCCTTTTTTGCCGGTACAGAACCTGCAAGTCGGCAATGCAGCAGAAGTCAACCAACCGAACCCTGCACCCATAATGCCAAACTTACCGCCTGTGTATTCCATGCCAATTCATGAGGGCGCCACACCTCCGTCTGGCTTCATGTCGTCCACTCAATCAATGAATCCTTTCTTGGCATCACCGATTTTGGACTACAGGAGTCCGAGACAAACCGGAACGATTCAGTCACTCAGCCAAGACAGCGCGGGTCCTCAATCGGATTTCGAATTAGATTGGGATCAAATCTTATCGGAGGACGTTTGAGGTATTATCATACCTCACCTTCCATTTGGGGCCACTTTTCATGGCATATGACCTCAACACGTTTCTAGTGGTATTTTCGATCGAGTACGCTGCTCGGGAGGATACATGGCTGCTCCATAGGCTCACGGTGTTCACGTCGGGCAGGTAAAGGACTTCATTGCGGAGGCAGCAGTATTTCACGGCTGAAATTGTCTTGGGCTGGAGTTTATGGGTTTTGACCGCACGACGTAGCGTAGCGATATTTACAGTCTAACTGATCTTGGGACTTCTCGCAAGAGAATTTTGAGAGATGTAGCACCTTAGGGGTAGTTAGCGACTGAAGCCGCTGGCTTCAGCTGCTGGCTAGGGAAGACCCTCTAATTTTTCCTTCAAATTACCAGGCTATAGCACTCGTGTGAAAGGAGTAGCAATCACCCATCAACAATTGATCAACTATACACGTCGAATATATATTTAAACAAATTGGCTTAAGTGCGTTCTACAATGCTATCCTAACTCTCGACAATGCTAATGACTGGTTTAAGCGGAACCGTAAGACTAACCAGTTGCGCAGAGTAGCCAAATTTGGTCCCTCGAATCAAGAATGCAATTTATTGGTTATGTGACTATTCACCGGTAGCGGGGACACTGTGCAAAAGAAGCCAAACGCAATGCAACACAACGGGTAGATATCAGGTGTTATCATTGTTATTCATAATCCGTGTTGCGCGAGCAATGCAGATGCAAGTACTATAACCAAACAAAGGACTCCACTCGCTAATGCCCAAGCGACAAACACGACTCTATATGTTCAACTACGTCGATGAGAGTTGAGGGGATATACGGCATCTTCAAAGGAAATAAGGCGTGTCGGTCGTAGGCTCAAAAGGCTGGTATCCGAAAAGCATTAGAGGCGGAGCAACAGGAGAAGCGACCAGCGTGGACAAACGATGAGCAAAGAGGCAATGCTCAAAGCACAAGACATTACACGACCTTGACCCAAACCTGCATCAAAGCGTTAGCCACTTCACAAGCAACAAGCGAGCGCGATGTTTCTTACCTCCATCTTGCCCGTCTCCTCTCTCCGCCGCCTAGCGTTATCCCGTGCGATATCAATCGCCATCTCCAAGTCATCCTGGTCGGCCATGGTGATCATATCGCCGTCCTCCTTCATCATAATCTTGAACGCCTGACGCAAGCCAAACTTCAAGCGAATCTGATCCACAAAGTCGCGAAATTCGACCGCAGTCCCAATCATAACATAGCGCGTATCCTCGGCATGGACCTTCACGCGCACCTTCCTGATCTCGGGCGGCGGCGCGCGCGGCGCCCTCATGGCCGACGAGCGGGCGGAGCCGCCGCGCGACCGCGGCGCATTGAGCATGTCGAAGTCGGCCTCGTCGTAGGAGCCGCGGAACCCGTCGTCGTCTTCATCCTCCTCCTCGATCATCATGCCGCGCGGCGGGGCGGGTCCACGGCCGCGGCCCGCCGACGCCAGCGACGTCCGCCCGTACAGCTCGTACACGTCCTCCGGGTAGCTGCTGTCGCGCGCGCGGGACCCGGCGTCCGTGGCGCTGCGCTGCGGCCGCCCGCGGTCGGGCCGCTCCGACTGCGTGCGGCTGCGTCCGGGTGGAGGTGCCGATGCTGAGCTCGTGTCGCTCGAGCGCCGGTCGAAGCCCGCTACTGTGAGGTCGAGTGGCCGTGGCTTGGGCCCGGCGCGCACGGATTCGGCGCGCGAGGGAATCTTCGGCCGCTCGGAGTCGGAGCGGGATGGCTTGTCGCTTTCCGGTGGCGGCGTGGGCGGGAACACGTTGCGGCTTAGCGGCGGCTCGCTCTGCTGGCGGTAGCGCGACTGGATGTCGGTCTTGACCAGGTTGGCGGCGGCGAAGCTCAGCTTCTCCTGCGGCCGGTCGTCCTTCGCGGCGGCGGGCTCGTTCATCTTCTTGATTTCGGCGCCCGCGAAGCCCGTGAACGTCTGGTTGCGGTCTGTGGCCGCCACCAGCCGTGCCTTGCCGAGGTAGTCCTTCGCCTTGAGGTTCTTGACCTTGGCTTCGTTCGGCCGGTACACGATGCCCACCGGAATCGAGAACACGGTGTATCCCTCGGCTTGCTCACGGATGGCCTCGTCGATTACGTCGTGGTCCGGCACGACCTTCTCCTTTGCGGCGTATGACAGGTCCTGCATGCCCTGATCGAGTTGCCGGAGATAGATATAGCACAAGCCGCGGTTGAAGAGGACTTCGCATGAGAACAGCTTGAATTTTAGACCCAGTTGCTCATAATCAATGTTGTTATTGCCTCGTAGATATCGTAGGGTTTCGTTAAAGTTCGCTAGGGCCTCCTCGAAGTCGCCCATTAGGAAGTTGGACACGCCTTGTTGGAAGTATGCGACGGCAAGGTACTGATCGAGCTTAATGGCGCGAATATAGCAGTCAACCTGTCGAATGGTAAGCCTCCGTCAGTATTCATCCTCGTCTGTTGGAGCAAAATGGGTTGGGTGAGGTTTGAGACGTACAGCTTTCTCGTGCTCCCCCAATGTCGCATGTATCACGCCCATATTGAAAAGTATCTTGGATGTATCCGAAATCTGATCGAATTGTGCGAGGGCTTCGTCGAACTCATTATTGTCGTAGTGGTTGAGCGCAGCCACCCACGTCTCGATTTCCTGCAACGTACTTGTGAGAATGCCGATTCAAGCATCGCTCTGGAGAACTGGAGCTCTGGAGCTCTGCAGCGGCGCGCAAATGATAGCCATACCTGTTTAAGAGACATTTTGACGAACTATAGCGTTGAGAAGGAGGCTGGTAACTGACTCGCTTGTCGTTGTCGGTTTGCGGGGTGCGTCCTGCAAGGCTTTGAGCCGAGCAGCGCAGCCGTTTCGTGTCTAACGCTCCGGACCGATGGTGAATTGAAGTGGAAGTGTTACAGATGTGATATCAGGAACGGGTCTCAGAAAGAGGAGGAAGAGAGCGTAGGCTATGGTGGCAATATGCGACTGGCGCGGGAGAGTCGAGAGCGGAGGTCCAATTCGTGGTGGTTTAGCCGCCTGGGCTTTGGCTTGGAAAGACAGTTGGGCGCGCCGTTGCTGAATTTGGGGTGACGAGGCGGTAATCACTCGCAGCAAGTGGCAGCGGTGCGACGGGAGATTGGCAGCGAAGCGAGGAAGGCGCAGCTACCACCACTTATTATGTAGTGTCGGGATATTAACGAGGTCGGACGAGGTGGTTGAATTATCAGTCAAGAATGGCGAGAGTTGGACATGAGCCAGCACGCGTTCGGCAAGGATGAAGCTCGAATTAAGATGAGATTGAGGTCCAGGAGGAGAATGCGACGGCTATGGATACAGAAGAAAAGCACAGGTCTACGTCCGCTCCACAGTGGTCCGTCAGTGAAACCGTTTGTTCACGGTGGAGCCTTTCTTTAGGTCCTATGGGCGCGAGATTGCAGAGTTAGAGCATGGAGTCGCTCATCCAATCGACCAACCCGACCGTCCATGCGGCCACCATTCCGACTGCCATTCCGACTACCTTGGCCTTCGATGCCGCAGTCAAAGTGTCAGCCCGGCGGCACCCTTGCTCATCCCATTGGCGCGTCTGTGTCAGTGAGCCAGGGTGGTAGACTGCGATGTGATGCACTCATCACCAGTCCCTCGTGCTGGCATTGTGCTCCCAACCCCACGCGCTTTGACAACCGAGCATCACTGGATTGCCATGTCGTATAGAAGTCGCTAATTACTCAACAACTCACATTGATCATCATCGGTCTGCTGCTCATCTTTTCTCGCTCGGGTGAAAGCAACACCCTCGGCCAATGCTCCACTGATTGAGCCGCGTTCCCGAGAGTGCTCCGAGATTCTTGGCCATCCCGACCGCTGCATCAGATTCGTCTCAGACTCGTCAATGTGGAACGACTTGTCTCTCGAGGATCTTTCGACCCACACGTGATGAGGTGTCGGAGGCTTAAAGAAGGGATAGCGCATGAAAAAGCCCTATTTGTTTCTTGGGCTCCTGAATGGTATTGTAAGTAGACATGCTTTTCGATGTTCGGCTGTGGCTTGTTTCAGAATGCTAGATAGCGTATTGTCCAAGTCGAGTCAACTCTATCAATTTACTCTATTGCGATGGTGGTCGTAATGATCGCGATCCTTTGATACTTCTCATAAATTCAAAGAGCTTAATAATGAGTGAATATTGAATAAATGAAGGTGTCTGAATGGATGACTGCCATTTGCAAGTATCTTTCGTCCTTGTCTCTTTAGTCACACTGTTTCATGTGGCCACGACGCTTGCAGGCCGAGGAGATTGTGATAGAAACATTATTTTCAAACTCGTGTCCCTCCAGCGAGAGACTTCAAAAGTTGTTTGGACTAAAACAACCTTCAATACAGAAATGCAAGATTGATGGGACCGAGCGCAACCTGTTCATATCTCGGGTTGACATGGGAAGATGATGGCCATAGGTCTCGTGGGTGTAAATCTGTAATCTGTAGTCTGTAGATGAGAAGTTCGAAAAAGCAAGACTACTAATATTATAGTCGGACTAGGGATATGTTATCAACTTGGCATTTAATCTTCGGTATCATTGCCATTCAAACGGACAAGGGGAAAGTAGGTATAGGCAACCCGGTCTCGTTTCAAGCTTTGCCGCGTAAAATTGCTGGTTACCGCGTTATTGAAACTCAGTTTTTACCGTAATTTGACCTGCAATAGCATAGGCGAAATTGAAACCAAGTCCATAAACGAGAGTCGATTGCATGCATATCCTTTCTGCGCGTATGAGCCAGGTAGGGAAATTGTATCTTGGGCGGGATGGAGTATGACGATATAGTAGTGATCTCTCGTCGCGATTCCTCGTCGCGATTCTCGAGCTTGCCAGCGTGAAGCAAATGATAAGACGCGTCACAAGATATGAAAGATAAGACCGAATACGTAGATGACAGGATTCTTGGCCAAACCAGCTTCCGCGGCGGGGAGTTCGGGACGGTGTTTGTTATTGTTGGAGGAGTACGTATTCCGTATTCACGTCGGAAACAGCCACGACCTCAGCGGAAAGGTTGAATCGAGAATAAGAAAGTTTTTGTGAGGGAGAAAGTTTGGTTTTGCTTTTGGATGCTGTTGCGCCGACATCTTAAGATCTATCCAAACGTCCCAATGCGGAAGGCAACTTGAATCCAATCAGAGCATACCTTGTTTGACCACATCTTTTCTCTCGTCCCAGACTGTTTTACCGCTACATGAACAGACAGTCTTGTCATTCTCCCATACTCCTGCACTCCTAGCTATCACGCCTACCACTGTGTCCGTGTCTTCTTTATTGAATCCGCCCTCTTGCTTTTGGCTTACCACGATACTCCTTCCAATCAGCTCCCAAATCTGGATCGGTCTGTTGAGAAAAACGCTTCCTACACCGCTTTTCCCGATTTCTACTGTTCCCCATATACCTCTTGCTAAGCTAGAACTACCTTCACGTTTGGTCTGTGCCGATTCCCAGATAGCACCGGTTGATTCTGGTCCCTGTGAGATATCGCCTGCTTCACGTACAGTTGCATAGTACGTTCCCGGACTTAATCCTCGTATTGAAAGGTCAACAATGGTCAAGTTGGTTGTGACCTGTACCATCCGCGCCAATCCTTTGACTCTTTCATCCGGTGTTGATTTGCTCGAATGCGTTTCTAAGATGCATACTGCAGCGCCTGTTGTTGTCTATCAGTTCGTTGAATCCTGCTTTGCGGCTACAAATGGATAGTATTACTATTAGGTTTGCCGGATCCTCGAAGAATTGCATCTCTTCCCGTTTCCTGTATTGCTGCAATTATTGCAGATGGTGCAGCTGTTCCTTCTATCGACACCAGTTGTGATTGTAAATCTGCGTCCACCTTTTCGATACCATTGATCTTGTAGAGGGACTGAGAAACGTCTTTTATGCAGTCTTCGCACGTCAAAGGAACGGCGAACGTTGTCTACAGTTCTTAATTAGCTCCATAGAACCAAGAGGCAGCGCATGACACTGCGGTGGTGGCGAGAATGGATGAATGAAGTAGTCTAAAAGTCGTACCTGAAATGATGGGATCATCTTTCTGGATTAGACTCTTCTCTCAAAGCTCTGAGTAGTTTTACGGGTGAAGAAACATCTCAGAAGTCAACATTCGTCTTTGTGAAGCACCGAGGCTGGCCGATCGAGCTTTGAAATCAAAATTATCCGAGCTTCGACGTCAGTCCCCTCATGCAGGGCAAATTCAGCCTTGCTGCTCATGGTTTGGTTCAGTGTGCGATTGATCTCTTAAACGTTTTGAGGAGACGGGAAAAGGGGATATTATTAATTTGAAGCCATTCATAAGATTGCAGAATAGGGTTGGCCACATCAATGGCAACTAAATACCTTAAGCTAGCTGTAATTCATGCTTCGTGTCTCTCCACGTCCGTTTTGAGTAAGTTGGCGCCATGCGCTCAACATTCAGTTTATGATTTTTCCACCCCGAATCGACTCAATAAAACTCCACTCTGATTCTGCTCAGTGATATAAAGCGAAGAAGTAATGGATTGAGTCCTCCAGACAGACGCCGCTCAAGGATGAAATGTTGTTTCCGGGTTTGCATCAACGCCGCTGATACGAAAAGGTTTGAATGATATAATCCAGAGAAAAACACCAGATCGGAATTCCTTACTCAACATCAAGGTCCTTCTTCTTCTTTCCACGACCCTTTGGTTTAGCAGCATCGGTGGCAGTGGTCTCAGGAGCCTTTTTCTTAGACGCCTTGCTCTTCTTTGGTTTCTCCTCATCGGCAGCGTCCTCCACTCCGTTTTCCTCCTGCTCAGACTTCGCGGCCTTCTTGCCCTTGCCCTTGCCTTTGGCTTTAGCAGGAGCACTTGGTTCGATCTCTACCTTGTCTTTCGTGGCTTTGGGTTTACCACGTTGCTTCTTAGGTGGTGGTGCTTCGGGTTCGTCTTCATCCATGTTGTCTTCATCCAAGTCGGCTTGTTTCTTCGCCTTGGCTCGAGACTTCTTCTTCTTCGGTGCTTCGTCTTCATCTTCATCATCATCATCCTTCTTCGTGCGCTTCCTGCCCTTGCCCTTACCCTTGGAGGGGCTCTCGATGTCTGCAACTTCCTCTTCGTCGTGCTCCCGATTCTTCTTCGGAGTCTTCACCCTGTAGCCCTTCATACCTGGACGATTCAACTCAACATCACCTCTCCAGTCCTCGTCATCTACATGACCCTGCTGAATAGCTCGAGCAATCTTCTGTTTGATTTCATCGGGAAGTTCTTCATAACCGTCAAGGTTTTCTGGATCATCGTCGAGCTCGGTCTGCACATTGGCAAGTTGTTGAGGAGTGACGCAGCCCCAGTGTTTGTATGACCAACTTTGATGGTCTTTGATGCTGAAAAAGGTTCCAAATCGAAGCTCACCCTTGGTGATGATGACTTTGTTATTCTTGCATTCGGTATTCTTGCAGGTAGCCCGGTTGTTCGGGGAAATCTCGATACGGTATGGCATATTTAGGGTCTGGAAGGCGTGATTGATTTGTCTAGGTGTAAGTGCTTGGGAGAGGTTGAGGAGAATTGCAACCTGAGTGACGTTCTGGGTGATGATTGAAACGGCGGCAGCTTCAAACAGAGCTTGAATACTTCGCAGTCTCGACGCAGGATGATCGTAAGAACTGGCGAGGTGCTTGTATTGTCATAGTTACAACTCTTGAAGGTGCTGGAATCGTC
>Ga0335072_10014426_pt1 | contig 11225 bp, 6 predicted proteins | sample Lox_Sample_21_FD_206725 | JGI IMG/M metagenome (GOLD analysis project Ga0335072, IMG submission 206725) | Soil microbial communities from Loxahatchee National Wildlife Refuge, Florida, United States - Lox_Sample_2.1 | ecosystem: Environmental > Terrestrial > Soil > Wetlands | place: USA: Florida...
GCGCGCATTTGGCTACGGCACAGCGTATCTAACCGACGGCATTCCCGACGCTGTCACGAAGGAGGTCTTGGCGATTCCGGATCGGTACCAGCGGATTTGCATCACGCCGATCGGCGTCCCCGATGGCTGGCCGAAGCAGGCGGAAAAGAGAAAGCTTGAGGAGATGGTGGCCTACGAGACGCTGGAAGGCCACCCGCCGTTCCGGTGGTTGCCGTACAATCCGTTCTAAAACGACATTCGCTATCACCCTCTGCGTTGAGTCGTTTATTCCGTTGCCCCTGCGCGCCCTCATCCCGGTGGTGTGGGGCTCGCCTGAATGTCGAAGAGCCCTCAAACGGCGATGTGAGAAGTGTGCCTCCGGCGCCAGCGCGCCACTATTATTTCGTATTATCGTAGGGTACTTCGCCGCCGGAACCGCGACTCCTCGCGCCTTTTTCGGTGCCCGCTCGCCCGTGGCCTGCTGGTTCAGCTCCTGGAAGCTTCGTGCAACTCGCCAATCCACTCTTGCATTGACCGCCGCACTGTCCGATAAGGCTAAGCTGCGCTACAATCCGCGCATGGTTGATCTTCGATACCTATTTCGGCTTGATGGCCGTGTCGCTTTCATTGCGGGTGCGGCCTCCGGAATAGGTCTCGCCGCTGCACAAGGGCTTGCAGCGGCAGGGGCTTTCACGATCTGCACCGATATCAATGGCCCAGGCGCCGAAAGAGCCGCGGCGGCAATCCAGGAGCAAGGAGGACAGGCTGAGGCGCTGGCATTAGATATCACCGATGCGGCAGCAGTCGCCAACGCCTTCATGCGCCTTGCGGATAAGCATCAGCGGATTCACATCGCAATCAGCACGCCGGCTGTCAACATTCGGAGGCGCCTGCTCGACTATACTGACGCCGATTTTCAAAAAGTTTTGGGGCTGAATCTGGGAGGCAGTTTCAATGTCCTCCGGGCCGCAGGGCGACACATGGCTGCGAACGGAGGTGGCAGCATCATTCTTTTTTCTTCCATGCGAGCGGTCACCGTGGAGCCGGGACAATCGGTCTACGCCACGACCAAGGCGGGATTAATACAAATGGCACGCGGTTTGGCGGTGGAGCTCGGCCCCGCCGGGGTGCGCGTGAACTGCATCGCTCCGGGGGTGGTGGAGACGCCGCTTACGGCGCCGATTAAGGAGAAACCGGAATGGTATCAGGCCTACTCTAGCAGAAACGCCCTCAACCGTTGGGCCAAGGCGGAAGAGATGGCAGGCCCTGTGGTATTCCTGGCTTCAGACGCAAGCAGTTACGTGACAGGGACCGTGCTTTTCGCGGACGGCGGCTGGACCGCAATTGACGGCCGCTTCGCACCACCACTGTAGGCCTTCCCGAACGCGGCGTTCAATATCGGTAGCTATCTTCGGTCCGCCGTCGGCCGGCGACAGGCCGCATTGCAGCTCAAGCCGTCCGCGCGAGAGATGCCTGACTGGTGAGATGTTTCCAGCGGAGGCCTTGAGGCGGGCTATGATCGAAGCATCGTATGACCTTCAGAATTGCCGCCGCGATTCTCTGCGGCGCCTTCGCGCTTGCGGGTGCCGACCTGTTCCGCGATGATTTCTCCCACTTTCCGCCGGGCTGGCTCACTTCTCCGGTGGGGACCTTGAACGGCGCCATTCAGGAGTACCACTATCTGCCGGACCGTGGCATCCCTCTCGGCCCCTGGGCCAATGCCATTACGCACCTGGATGCATGGATCGTCTCCGACGAGGACGGCAAACCGTATCTTGAGCAGCAGCTCGACCCGAGCGCGCGCCAGTTCACCAACCCGATTCTCATCACCGGCGACCCCGAGTGGGACGACTACACCGTCGAGGTGAAGGTAAAGCCCCTGGCATTGGCCGGCACGGCAGGTTTGTCTTCCGCTACCATACCAACCGCGACTATTACTGGTGCGGTCTCAATGGCGGCAACCAGGTCCGGCTGGTCGCTCACCTGCCCATCGAGCCAGCTCTCCGCGCGCCAGCATGGAAGGAACTCGCTGCCGCGGCTTTCGCCTATGACACCACCCGCTATTATTCTCTCCGCGTGGAGGCGATTGGTACGCAAATCCGTGTCTTCGTGGATGGCCGGCAGGTCCTTCAGGCCACGGCCTCGGGATTGGCGAAAGGCAAAGCCGGAATCAGCGCTGGCATCCCCGCTCGCTTCCAGGAATTCCGCGTCTCCGCTTCCGATGCGGCCGCGCGCGCCAGCGCCACGCGTATTCAAGCCCGCGAAGCGGAGCTGGCCCGCCTGCGCGGCGCCAATCCCCAGCCGAAATTATGGAAGAAGTTCGACACTCCCGGTTTCGGCGCTGGACGCAACGTGCGCTTCGGCGACCTGGATGGCGACGGCGTTCCCGACATGTTGATCGCGCAGAATATCCCGCGCGTGCAGGCCGACGCCTTCGATCAGATCAGTTGCCTGACTGCTGTCACGCTCGACGGCAAGGTCCTTTGGCAGTCGGGCCGGCCCGACCCGCGCAACGGCTTGCTCACCAACGATACGCCCTTCCAGATCCACGACATTGACGGCGATGGCCGGAACGAGGTGGTGGTGGCGCGCGACTTTCAACTGCAGATCCTGGATGGAAAGAGCGGCGTCGTTCGCCAACGAGTCTGGCTGCCGAAAATGCCTGCGGATGACGCCTTCCGTCCCTATGAACGCGAGAACGGTGATTCCATCGCCTTCGTGAATTTTTTCGGCGACAAACGCCGCCACGAAATCCTCGTGAAGGACCGCTATACTCACTTCTGGATCTACAACAACCGCCTTGAGCTGCTCTGGCAGGGGAACGGCCAGACCGGCCATTTCCCGTTTCCGATCGATCTCGGCGAGGGATACGATTCCCTCATGATCGGCTACTCGCTCTGGAACCATGCCGGCGTCAAGCTCTGGAGCCACGACGCCGACCTTCATGACCATGCCGATGGCATCATGGTCGGCAACCTCTCGGCCGATCCCAAGGCCGAGCCGCGCGTCTATGCCAGCGGCAGCGATGAGGGGTTCATCCTGTTCGACCTCCACGGCAGAATCCTGAAGCAGGTTCGCGTCGGTCACAACCAGAGCCCAAGCGTCGCCCGCTACCGTCCGGACCTCCCCGGCCTCCAGTACATTTCGGTCAACTTCTGGAAGAACCCGGGAATCGTGACCCTGTTCGATGCCGATGGCAACATCCTGGCGCAGGAAGAGCCAATCCACAGCGGTAGCCCGATGCTGCCCGTCAACTGGCGGGGCGATGGACAGGAATTCTGCCTGCTTTCCGGAAATGTCGTGGAAGGAGGACTGATCGACGGCCACCTGCGCCGCGTCGTGATGTTCCCTCACGATGGCCATCCCGACCTGGCCGCCGCGGTGCTGGATTTGACCGGCGACCAGCGCGATGAAATCGTGCTGTGGGACGAAAAGCGCGTCTGGATCTACACACAGGACCGGCCCTTCACGGGCACGAGAATCTATGCCCCCATCCGCAATCCGGATTACAACGACTCAAACTACCGGACTATGGTCTCGGTGCCGAACTGGGAGGACGTAAGGCAGGGTCGAAAGCAGGCGGCCAAGGGAAACTGACGCACCGGGTGACTTTGGGCGGCTGGCGCCACTTGGCAGTTCCTCCGCCGCCGTCACAAGCGGCGCTGCGCCGGTCAATTTCCTGAACCCTCAGTTTCGAGGAGCATTCGTGCATGTCCGTAAGCCAGGAGCAACGATCCGCAATTCGAGCTCTGGCCTACCATTTTCTCACCGGAGCAATCTGGCGGAGGCGTCATGGCACATCCAATACAGGCGATCATTAGAGCAGCGTACGCCGCAAGAACAACTCGGCTTAAGGCTTGTGCCCACCAAGGGGTCGGTCGAGGTTCTAGTGATCGATCATGTTGAGAGGCCATCCGAGAACTGATATGGAGCGACTTTCTCAAGATCGCCGGGGAACTCGCCAACGTACCCAAGGAGCCATCCTTGGCGGCCTGTGAGACTGAAGTAGCTACCGATATTGGTACTTAACAGCCCGCGTTCGGCTCACTTGGTCGAGAACGCCGCATGGGAGGCTTCGGGCGGAGGCTGTGCCGCGTGCTGGTCGCTCAGCTTCGTCACCACGTGCCCGTGAGGTACAGACTCGGCCAGGCCGCCGCGATCGCCAACATGACTGTGGTCGTGGAAGAGGTCCGCCTCCCATCAGCCCCTTCCCAAACGGGCCGCCCCCTGCTGTTATCTTTTGAGAGACTATCCACAGGGATGCCCATCTCCATGAGACCGAACCTGAAAGTTCTTCTGCTTCCTTTCTTGCTGTTGCCTGTCTCTGATGCCGCGCAGCAGCAGTTTCCCCCCGGTCCGGCCATTGATGCCGAAGTCGCCCACATCGTCGCCCGCACCCATGCCAAAGGCGTTGCAGTGGCTACCATTGACCACGGCAAGGTCGCCTACATCCACGCCTATGGCATCCGTAACGCCAACGGAGATCCCTCACTGGCGATACCGTAATGTATGGCGCGTCCCTCACTAAAACCGTCTTCGCTTACACCGTGATGCAACTGGTGGACGTGGGCAAGCTCAAGCTCGATACTCCGATCGCCGCCGATCTCGATCGCCCACTGCCCAGCTATGGCCCCGACCCGCTGCTCGTCAAGAAGTATGCCCCTTACCAGGATCTTACCGGCGATTCGCGCTGGAAACAGATCACCCCGCGCATGTGCCTGACCCATTCCGCTGGCTTTGCCAATTTCTGGTTCCTCGAACCTGACCACAAGCTGCGCATCCATTTCGAGCCGGGCACGCGTTATAGCTATTCCGGCGATGGCCTGATGCTGCTGCAATTCGCCATCGAGCACGGCCGTAAGACGCAAGGGCTCGGGCTGGCCGTGGGTGATCTGACGAATGCGATCTTCAAGCGACTCGGCATGACCCGCACGAGCCTGGTGTGGCGCACCGATTTCGCCCCCAATGATGCCGATGGCTGGAACGATCAAGGCCAAGTCGAGGAGCATAATCATAGCAGCAGAGTGCGCGCGGTCGGCTCCATGGACACCACAATTTCCGACCTATCCAAATTCGTGGCCGCGCTGGTTCGCGGTGAGGGGCTGAGTGCCGCCTCCCGGACCGAGATTTCGAAGCGGCAGCTGCATATCGCCACGGCCCACCAGTTCCCGGTTCTCCTCCCCGACCTACCGGCCGCCGCGCAACGCCCGGACTTGTATGCCGGTCTCGGCGTAGTCGTTTTCGATGGTCCGCAGGGCCACGGATTTTATAAGGGCGGTCACGATAGCGGGACAGCCAACACCATGGTGTGCATCGAGGCGGGCCAACGTTGCGCCCTCGTACTCTCCAACGATGTTCGTTCAGAGGCAGGCTTTGCCGAACTGATCCGCTTCCTTCTCGGTGATACCGGCGTGCCCTACGACTGGGAATACGGCGACTACGCCGGTAAATCGTAGGCACTGGCTCAGTCTACCCACTCCTTCAGCGATTGGCGAGCCCACTGGCGCAGCGATCCCGGAGTCTCCGCAACTCGCCTTTCGCGAAGACAGCGTTAACAACAAATACCGGTAGGTGTTCTACCCCATATCCGGGTGACCCGGCCAACGCCACCGTTCCGGAAATCCTGCTCCGGAATCGTTTCACAGGTGAGCGTCAGCGTGGCCTTCACGCCGGCCCTGCCAACCGACTGAACTGCGGTGTACGCGTCTTTGAACCAGTTCCGCTTAAGTATGGCGATAAGATTGATATTGGTAATGCACACTTCGCCTTTTATATCTAGTCGATAGTGATTGCGTTCGTTGAGGCATTTTGGGCTCGTGTGGCTGACGGCAACGCTACCTCACTCGCTGCGTAGCGCCTCCAAGGGATCGGCGCTCGCGCCCCGGCGCGCCGGGCCGACCGTGGCCAGCGCCGCGGCGCATAACAGGAGCAGAGCCGCCGCGCCATAGAGCAGCGGCTCGCTGCTCTCGATCCGGATCGGCGAGCCGCGGATGCTTTCGCGCAGGCCGGCAGCCGCCGGCACCGCCAGCCACATGCCCGCGATCAGGCCCTGCACCACCGGCTTGCCGGAAGAAACGAAAACCTCGCGAACGATGTCGCCGCGCGTCGCCCCGAGCGCCACACGAATGCCGAGATCGCGCGTGCGCTGGCTGACCGCGAAGGAGACGGCTCCGTAGATGCCGGTAGACGCGAGCACGGTGGCCACAATGCCGAGCACGACGATCAAGGAAGCGACATTCCAAAGATTTTGGGTGATGCGGTCGATCCACGCCTGCAACGGCATCGGGAAGACGAAGAGGTCGGGCTCGGAATCGTGCAGGGCGTTGCGGACGGCGACCGCGCCCGCCGCGGCATTGCGGTCGAAGCGGACGGAGATTACATTGCTGTGCGGATCCACCTGGCGAAGGCGATAGAGCAGGGGATTATCTGAGCCGCCCAGGCGCGTAGACGCGATATCCTTAGCCACGCCGACGATCATAGCGGGGCCGGAGGGAAGCACGAGCATGCGGCCGACGGGATCGCTTTGGCGCCAGAACGCTTTGGCGAGGCTTTCGGAGACGACCACCGCGGCGCCGTCGCCATCGCGGAACTCGCGCCCGCGGAGGAGGGGCACGCCGAGGGTGGCGAAGAAGCCGGGGGAGGCAGTGTAGATATCGACCGGCTGACTGGCGTCGCGGCGCGAGGGCGGCGGCAGTTCTACGGTGGATGGCCGCAGCAGAGGCAATTCGTCGGAGAAGGCGACCGATTGCACGCCGGGGAGAGCGCGCACGCGGCGGGCGATGGCGTCGAGCCGTGCACGGGCTGCGTCCGGCCGGGTGTTTTCTGGAAAGCGCAGGTTGGCCACCACGACCTGGCGCGGATTGTATCCGGGATCGGCGTACATGGCCTGCTGTTCGGAACGCGCAAACAGAGTGGCTTCGACCAGCAGCACCATGCTGAGCGCCACCTGCAAGCTGACAAGCATGCCGCGCAATCCGGCGCCGCCGCCGAATACGCTGGCTTGGCCCTTGAGCGTCGGCGACAACTCGACACGGAGGGATTCGAGCGCCGGCGCGAGTCCTGCCAGAATGCCGGTGGCGAGCATGACGGCGGCGATATAGGCAAAGGTATGCCAATCGGCCTGGATGGGGAAATCGGGCGGGCGGGATGCCAGGTACGTGAAGAGGGGCACGGGCACGCGCGAGGAGACGAACACGCTGAGCGCGCTGGCAGCCGTGGCAAGCAGCAGGCTTTCGGTGACGAGCATGCGCACCAGGCGAATGCGAGGCGCGCCGAGCGAGAGGCGGACGGCGATCTCGCGGCGGCGCAAGGAGGCGCGCGAAAGCAGGAGGGTCGCGACGTTGGCGCAGGCGATCAGCAGCACGAGATTGAATGTGGCGAAGAAGAAAGCCATCAGCATGAAATCACGCGCGGAGGCACGTAATTGCCATTCGGCGGCCCAGGAGCCGTCGGTGACCGAGATGGACGTGTGCCGACCCGGATAGTCGCGGTCGCGGCCCCGCTCGAGGGCCTCGAATTCGGCTGCTGCTTCGGAGCGCGAGAATCCGGGCGCGAGGCGGCCGGCGAGCGCGAATTCGAGCAGGTCGTCGCGATGGAAAGGGTCAACGGAGGGTGCAAAATACGGAATCGCGGTGAAGGGTAGCCAGACATCGAGCGACAGGGTGTCCACCCAGCGTGAAGTGCCCTCGGGCACAACACCGACGAGCAGCGCCGGCCGATCGTTGATCCGGATCGGGCGGCCGATGGCATTGGGGTCCGCGGCGAAGCGATGGCGCCACATCGACTCGCTGATCACGGCTACGGGCGTCCGGCCCGGCACGGCGCAATCGTCCTCGACAAAAAGTCTCCCGAGGAGCGGCCGATCGATCCCTTCCACCGCGAAAAAGTTGCACGACGCGGCGAGGCCCGCCCGCTCGGTGAGATTGGCATCGCCGACCACGGTGGGGAAGTAGGTTATGGCGGCGAGCCGGCGAACCGTGCGGGTGCGATCGCGCAGGGTGACGTATTCATCGTACGAGACCGCGCGCGACGTTCCCTGCCAGCGCGCCCGCGGAGTGATGCGCAGGAATGTTTCGGGATGGCTGGAGACGTGGGGCAACAGAGCCACGGAATTGACGATGGTGAAGACGCTGGCATTGATGCCGATGCCGATCGTGAGTGTGAGGACTATGATCGCCGCAAATAGTGGGTTACGGCGGATGAGGCGGCAGCCGAACCGGATATCCTCCCACAGGGTCTCGAGGAACACGGACGGATGGCGGCGCTCCTCGCGGATCTCGTCGCGCCAGGCATCGGGCAGCAGGCGACGCTGCAGCAGGGTGGGCTGAAAGGCGCGTTCGGGCACCGCCACGCCCCCGTCGCGGGCGAGCACCGGCTCGGTGGGCGGCCTCAGGCCGAGAGTCATGATGTCGGCCTCGGGCAGCTCTTCGTAGCAGAGCGTGCACTCCGCCCACATTCGGCAGCGGCGGGAACGCCAGCGATGCCAGAGGGCGGCCTCGAAGGTGAAGAGGGCGAGGAACGCCATGGGATCAGCGGAGCAGGAGAGGACCAACTGGCCGGCCGGCGCGAGAAGCGCAGCGGCGATGGCGTAGCGCAAAAGGATCGCCCACACTTGATGCCTGCCGGGCAGGTAGGAGCATGTGAAGGGCAGCTTGCGCCACTGGCGGAACATGGCCTCGAACCATACCAGCGCCGCGCAAAATCCGAGCAGCGTGACCGCCGCGGCGCGGACCAATCCGAGAATGGCGATCGCCGCCGGCAGTGCGGCCACGAATAGCGGAGCGATTCCGCACCACACCACGAACCGCTCCACCGCGTAGAGCCACGCCGCACTTCCATCGCGATCCATGGTTTGGAACAGCCAGTTCGCGCGCAGCGAATCCGGCAGCGAGAACAGGTACCGCAGCCCCACGGTCACCAGCAACGAGAGCGCCAGCGGCGTCAGCGCCACGATCAGCCCGTACAAGCCCTGATCGCGCAGCGACGGACGCGGCATGTCCAGCGCGCCCTTGGTGATCGCACCCAGCGCCATACCCCCGTAAGCCAGGAGGACCAGGCGGTGCGTCTGGCTCCGCGCCAGAGTCTTCCAGATGAATGCGAAGGCCGCCTGCTGGCGCGGATCGGGTATCCACCGTTCCAGCAGCCGCGCACCCCAGCCGGGGCTGGAGCCGCCGGCTGTGCGCTCCGTCTGTGCCTCCAGCAGTAGCCGCCGGTATCGGTGGTAGCTGAGGAGATACGCGAAAACAGCAACCACCGCGGGCACGATTATCGCCAGCACGGCGCTCCGGGCGCCGGCCGCCCGGCCCTGGATAATCCCTTCCCAAAGATTTCGAAACCAGATCGGCGGCCACCAGTACGAGGTGGGCTGCCGAAAGACCAGAGGCAGCACGCTCAGCGTCAAGATCAGCACTCCCGACTGCACCCCCAGCGAGACTCGGCCGAAGGCACGCGCGGGTAGGATGTTCAGCAGCATGCCCTGGACCGCCAGCAGACTGAAGAAGACGAAAACGCAGGCGGCGGCGGTGGCCCCGAAATTTGCGCCGATCACGACCAATACCGAAGGGTAGTGCTGCCAATGGTCAGCGGTGGTGATGGAATACCCGATCGCCCACGGCAGATTCATCGCCAGCACAAAGACCGCGAACAGCAGTGTGAGCGCGCCGAACTTCGCCAGGAAGATCTGCCGCGCGCTCACCGGCAGGCCCGCCAGCGCAAGGCAGTCGCGCCGCGTCGGAAATAGCGACTGCCACTGAATGGCGGTCAGCAGCGCCGTGATGCCTGCGGCAACCGCGATGAAGACGTACTCGCTGTCACGGATTTCGAGATATACGCGCGCTTTGCCGAAATGGTCGTCGATGGCATTAAAGAAATGATAGTAGAAGGGGAGCGCGATGTAGATGGCCGACACCAAAACGGCGAAAATGCCCGCCGCCACCTTCGCCCACTCGCCGGGAATCGACAGCATTTCGCTGTCAAAGAAGCCGGCCGCGAAATGCCGCACCAGCTCGAAGGTTGCGCCGTGCGTCTCTTCCAGCCAGTGGCGCCAACGCTCGATCATCCTGCCACCACGTCCAGAATGCGCCGCGCGATGGCGTCGGTGTCCTCGGTTTGCGTCAGCTGAGCGAATACGCCTTCGAGCGATGATTCCGACATCAGTTCCCGCAGCCGCGCCACGCGATCGTGCGCCACCACCTGCCCATGGCGCAGAATCAGCACGGTATCGCAGACCTTCTCCACGACCTCCAGCACGTGCGAACTGTAAAGGATGACCTTCCCCCGCTCTGCCAGAGAGCGCAGGAGGCTGCGCAAAATCATCGCGGCGTTCACGTCCAGGCCGGAGAACGGCTCGTCCAGGATCATCACCTCTGGATCATGGAGCAGCGCCGCCAGCAACAGGATCTTCTGCCGCATACCTTTCGAGTAGGAGGCTAACGGCGAGAGCCGGTCCTCCCACAAGCCCACCAGCCGCAGCAGTTCATCCATTTTCAATTCCAGGGCGCGCCGCTGGAGCCCCCGCAGTCGTCCGACCAGCTGCAGATACTCGCGCCCGCTCAAATGCGGATAGAGGTGGGGCTCCTCGGGCACATAGCCCAAACGCCGCTGGAATGCCTTCAGATCGGCGCGAACATCCTGCCCGTTGAACTCGATGGTTCCCGAGGTCGGCTCGATCAGCCCGGTCAGCATTTTCACGGTAGTGCTCTTGCCTGCACCGTTCGGACCGAGGTACCCGAGGATCTCACCGGGCCGGATCAGGAAACTGACACGCTCGACCACGGGGATGTTGTTGTAACGCTTAGTCAGATTGTGTACTACGAGCATCGTAAGGGCTCCTCAAATTCCCCGGTGCTGGCGATGTCCCCCCGGTGGTTGCTCCAGATCTTTAGTGAATAGTGACACCGCATTCGGGGTTCTGGTTCCCACTGGGGCCAGCTGCTGAGTAGCGGATCGCCATAATTTAGTGGGCCGTATCACGCTCAAAACCGCGGAATGCCCGGTGATCCAGATGCGTGATGCGCTGTCGCGGAACGTGCCGAAGCTGCCCAGCGGAGTGGCGATTCTAGTGGCGAACTGTCTAGCTCATGGAAGGCGCCAGTTCGTGGAAGTCGTGCAGAACTTTCCCGAGGAGTTGTGCTGGAGATGTTAGGCGAGGTGTACCGGTACGATGCCGAAGTTCGCGATGGCGCCTTGACCGCGGTGGAGCGGTTGCGGTTTCACCAGGAGCACAGCGGTCCGGTGATGGAGAAACT
>Ga0335072_10014429_pt1 | contig 11224 bp, 5 predicted proteins | sample Lox_Sample_21_FD_206725 | JGI IMG/M metagenome (GOLD analysis project Ga0335072, IMG submission 206725) | Soil microbial communities from Loxahatchee National Wildlife Refuge, Florida, United States - Lox_Sample_2.1 | ecosystem: Environmental > Terrestrial > Soil > Wetlands | place: USA: Florida...
GTCGCATGGCGCGACTGCGACAGCGACAGCTGCAGCGGCATCTTTCGTACGAGACGAAAGACGGACGCAATACTAGGTATCCCAGAACTAGATTAATGCTTAAATAGGTTTTAAGGGGCTAGTTTTTAAAAATGTAGGTCGCCAAAAATGATGTTGTTTTTGCGTTAATTATATTATATAACCACTTCTAAATAATCTAAATCCTGTTTATTCTCAAAATTACGGTAGCGTCGTCGCCATAGCGCCTAATTGCGGAGGGCGTCAATTCAGAGTAAAATAGGACCCCTGACCTATAGCATCACCACGAGCTCTTTGCGCCTTTTAAACTCGTAGAACAATTTGATTTGGGTTTCTGAGCCTCACCACGATGCTGAAAATTCATTGTCAGCCTTATAGCGACCAGGGAGTGCTGTGTCATGTGACATCGCCATATGGGTTGGTGCCTCCGACAAGCGATCAAGGAACCACATAACTTCATCCTAGTACCTCCTAAATCCTCCACCCAAGCGTGACCTTTTAACGACAGGTACGGACGAATTTCTAATCACAATCCTCGGTGTTTCCATACTCATCACAGCTAATACATTCTGCGACGCAAATTATAGGATGACGTCGCACAGCAATGCAGAACAGGAGGACCCTACGACGAGGCTTCTGACACCGCCGGACAGCGAATTCGATGTGGAAGAGGATGCGCACAGCAATGTGGACGAGGAGGAGATGAAGAAGTGGCTTTCGGCGAGGTACGAGCGCGGCTCGAAAAAGCCCATGAAGGCGCGTCTCACAGCACCTTGGGGTCTGCCGATCAGCGATGCAGACGTGGAAAAGATCAAAGTCGGGTTCCAATCTCGAGACATGGACGACAAATGGGACATGCTGATCGAGGATCCGGACGAAAACGGCAACATATCTCTCCACATCCTTCGAAGCTGGTTACAGGAGGAGTGCTACATACTTCACATTGTTCCGAAACCAAGCAACGATGATGGCGGGAGTGCAAAGATCCAAAGCATCACCTGGGAAGGGAACAAGGCGGGGTTGCAATGCGATGCAGAGCAGGCCAAGAAGGAAGCCGTGATGGTGTCTAGATGGATCCTTCACTGCGAGTTTGAGACGCTCCCGCACTACCCGTCCTCGGTGATGTGGCAATCTAGTGCTTATAAGAGGCTGGACGCGGAATAGGTTACTAGGCCCCTAGAAGGCCATCCGGCGGACCATTTAAAAAATTTGTACCTAGCAGCCTTAGGAAAAAGTTTTGCCCAGCGTAAGCCACAGCTTTTAATTATACGGTATATTTGATCAAGCTAATGTATGCGAATGCACACTAATTAATACTAAATCCTGAAGCCAAAACATGTGGCATTTTATGCCACTCTCCTCGCACGGCGTAACTCCCGGACCTCTTTATTTTCGTCTCTGATCGTCTTTAAAATTTGGAATCGCAGTCTTTCTTTGTAAAACCTTTCCCTGAGGGCTCCGAAATTCGAACAAACTCTGACGCTCGCGATTAATTAGGGGGGAATAGCTAGAGCAGCGATCGACGGCACCAACGAAATAATTAATAGTATAATCAATCACTATTATTTTCTCTTTGTATATTAGTTTCCTAGGGCAGAAATAGCTAAAGAATAGCTATATACTAATAAAAATTTCATAGATATGTAAAGGAGAGACTTAAGATGCCTAAACTGGAGATTCGTCTCGCGACAGGGTGCGTCTCTCGACGCAGGGACGGACGTTACTCATGCTTTGATATTAAGCGACACCCAAACACTAACATAACCTCTAGCGGCAGCTACATCTATCAAAGTCCCTACTAATAAGGAAGATGCAAGGCATCTAAGGACTCTCAGAAGTGCTAGAAGGAGGCTAAAAAGAAGCGAGAGATAGAGGAGCTAAGGGAAAAGGCCGGAGAGGATTCTTAAAAGCGCAAGGGCGCTGCAGGAAGTACTGCTGCTAATTAAGACGTTGAGTTCTAACCTAGGTATGGTTCTGAAACTCTATTTATCTATACAGGTTGAAAGTCCCAACAGCGATTTAGGGAGCTTTGTACGGAAAGAGACAGCATTTGTCTATTACATGGGATAGATAGGAGATCTTGCATAAAGGGACATCCTGTTTCTTAAAGATGTTTCATTAGAGGTTGTCTAGAGGAAAGTTTAGGATTTAGGTCAACTCGTTTGTCGTAGTTGCTAGGAACTCCTTTTGATTTTTCCGCTTTTGAAGGGAGGTATTAAGTAAGGGTGATATTCGACAAAACTCTACTTATTTACTCATACCCGTTAATAAAACAAGGCAGCACATTCCTTGTTATTGTGGAGGGATAGGATGTGTGCCGTCGCAGTACACGGTCGTCAGGACAACAGGTAGGTCAGCGAGCCCTCAAGAGGTGTTCAGCAGAGGAACAGGACCCAAAACCACGCAACAAACAGCCAGCGCAAGAAACAGCTGCATTCCGTGTCCGTAAAACTAATAATAAAACCCGTAAACCCTTCAACGGGCGTCGGTAAAACTCAATCCATGCCCGCAAAGCTGTAAACTGTCCGTAAAGCGCCCGTAAAGCTTGTCCCGATCTGTCTGACCCGTAAAGGATGAAGACGATGATCTTCCCAAGAACGAGGTCCCTGGACCAGCTATATACAACAAAACACCCGGTACAGGAACAACAATTGCCCAGATCAGCTGACTCAACCCAACTACCCAATCGCCTAAATCATGTGATTGTGTAAGGGACCACGGAACCCAACGCAACTCTTGACTTAGAGAGCAGTTCTATATCGCGCTTGCTGTGTTTTCAAGTCTGCCTTGAGCAAGCTATGTATATATATAAGATATTTTAGAGGAGCTGCAAGAGGAGCTGTGAGAGGAGGAGGGCAGGTTTTAATAGGCAAATAAGGAGAAGGACAGGCTTTAACAGGCTTATAAGGAGAGGTTGTAAAGCTGTTCTAGAGCACCCCAGAAACATTAGCATTGAGGTTTAAACCGGTATAAGTAGGTGTTACAGGTAGTAGAGAAGGGGGTAGAGGGGTAAGTTAAGCTCTTAGAAGAGCTATTAATACAGTCTGAGCTTCTTTAAGTGCACAAGAACAAGCAAATGACTAAGGATAATGCATTAGAATAGAATAAGAAAAGCATAATGATTATTTCAGGGGCATGCCTGCTATATATCCAAAATCTTAGGAGTAATTATAAACAATTTCCATTAGCGTTTCCACTATGTTACTAGGTTAGCAGCTGCAAAAGCAGAGTTTTCATGCTTTGAAGAGCGGTTAGGCTGCGAGCATGATGCTATTCACAAATATCATGTATTTTCTATATGAATATTGTGGAGGGAATGAGGGAATGAATGGATGTGCCGTCGAAGTGCATGATCGTCAGAGCAACGGGTAGGGTTGCGTACAAGCTCGAAGCCACGGAATAGCTGGCAATAGGGACTAAGGCAACGCTCGACGCAATGTCTAAAACACACAAAAGAAAAAACAGTATTCCATGTCCGTAAGACTTCCTATTAAAACCTGTAAAACCGATCCGCGCACGTAGACCTCCCGTAAAACAAAACTGTCCGACCCGTGTGACCCGTAAAAGATAACTATAAAGATGATGATGCTCGAAGGTAGTCCACGAGCTAGCTAAATACATCAATTCCCTAGTGTTGGTCCTGATCATGTGATTTTTATAGGGGACCACGGAACTCCACCACAATATACACCTAAAGCCTTAAAACACAGTGAACCTAGTTCATTATGCAGCTAACAGACTCAAAGCTCATGAAGCTGAAGAAATATGCAGTGATATCGACATTTTCTACGCTAGTCCAAGCTACTAAACGCTAAAATCTTGGCAGCTCTATAACTTTTGAACCAAACCTTCGTACAGCCCATAGCAGATAGCCTAAAAATTCAACTAGATACCTTTGAAAAATGTAAAATGGTGAACTAGACCTTTAAGTTGGGAAACGAGAATGGCTCCCCGGAATACATATATGCACATATGTTACACGGAAAACAAGAGTACTAAAGAGTGGACAGATGTATTTGTACTCCCCTTTCACCTTCCTCCCGCCTAGTTAGAGTATACAATTCCAACATTAACAATAAACTAGCTGAAACACAACACAGACAAATTGACTTAAATACCACCTTAGCATCTCTAATTGGTAGTGTGGAGGGAATGAATGGGTGTGCCGTCGAAGTGCACGATCGTCAGGGCAACAGGCAGGGCAGCGTACAAGCTCGAAGCAAAACCCACGAAAGAAACGACTGTATTCCGTGTCCGTAAAGAAAGCGCTGTCCAAAAGCCCGTATATCGTCCGTAAATTCTCTCTGTGTCCGTAAAACCTCTAATCTCGTCCGTAACTAACTCCTATAACAATCACTTGTTCTGTGCACATCTGTAAAAACCGTCTATTCCAAATCTCTGATCCCGTCGTGGATACTTCCTTCTTAAAAGGAGTCTACAAGCTAACTAAATACACTAATATCCTTAAAACAACTATCGCCTAAATCATGTGATTTTGTAGGGGACCACGGAACCCCACCACAGTAGGCAAATCAATAATATTGTTGAAGGGGTAGTGCCGTCAAAGTGCACGATTGTTGGGCTAAGGGAGAAAAGACCAGAGAGGTAGGCTGTAGACTGTAGACTCAACGTAGAACTCGACGGTAGACTCCAGAAAGTAAGATAATGAACTCAATACGTTCGTATGACGACTCGACGGTAGGGAAACTCAACAAATGACAAAACAACTGTATTCCAACGACTACATGAACTACTCGACGAATAACTTCATAAACTCCCCATTCTCGTAAAAGAGGTGTAGTCCCTCAATTTTAAATACATGAGAATTGTGTAGAATGGCACTATGCCCCTTGAGGATCAAGTCGTGTTGTATACAGTAAGCCACCACCACTCTTTTCTTCTTACTGTGTCACGTGCTCTTGGTTCATGGATCACGTGATCACCTCTGATGTGCAATTGTGCTCCACCACAATATAGATTCTTTTATGACATCCTAGATAATTACGCCTATCTGAGCGAGCTTACAGTACCTTCACTGTTGAGAATCCATGAGAACGGATCGACATCAAACATTATAGAATCTTCGCAATGAGCATGTTTATTAGCATAGAGAGCAGACCCAAAGTCATGGGCATAGCATTTTAAACAGGGTGGGCCAGCACCCAAATTTGCCAAGAATTTCTACGCGAGGCCATCTTCGAGCTGCTTCATTCCTCCTTTTGCTCACTATACGTTGGATACTTCCACACGCCTAGAACTTTCACGAGCTAGAAGTCATTCAAGGCGATCATTCCACCCTTGCATGTCCCCCACCAGGAGACATTTTAATTATTTGGTGGTGATATATGCCTCTCAAATACTTTCCTATGTCCCATAGAGAGTTGGCCAGTCATGAAATGGACAGCCGTGTATGGATACCCATCTTCGTCAAACATGTAGTACACAGCTTTTTCAACCATCTCCGCTAGATGCATAAATTCTTCACGCAGCTCTTCCTCGCATTGATCAATAAGTGGTCGTGTGTAGGACTTCATAAGACTTAGTATAAGATACTGGATCTTCTTCGTATGCTCCGCGGTAACCGCTTCTTCTTCACTTGGTAGCTTTATAGTAGGCTTTTCAGTATCACTCTTCCAGTCTGTATACCATTTTGCGAATGGTATGATATTGTCAATTCCTTTGTTAAGTGCAAGTTGAGATTTGTAAACAACGGCATTAGAAACAGCCAATGTGTGACCGTTAATGATGTGGAGATCATCGACAGAGATTGATGGTATATGATATGTCCTTTTCCAGTTTGGCACAACAGCTTGATATTTCTTCGGGCCAGAAGTCTTTCCTGGTTTTCCCTTAGCTGGTCGATCGTAAGGAGTGGTTGCGGGGTGTGGCACATTTCGCAGCATGGATTTTCTGCATAAAGAATCCGAACAGAGGACGGCGACGAGTTTGGGACTGGCGGAGAGATATATATGGGCCGGATATCTAAGAGATGAAGAATCACCTGGTATAGCATGTTGGAATCCTTCCAATCCTACCAGAAAATTGTTCAGCAAGAACTCATTCTCCTTTGGCGCAGTCCAAAATTGTAGCTTCATCATTCCAATTTGCTTATATCGAGCAAGTATACGTCTGACTACTGGCGGTTGTTGCAACTCGTCCATATCCACCAACTCATGGTGTGAATATTTAAGGAGGAACTCAAGTTGAAATATCCACTGCTCATAGAAGTCGACTTGAGTAGGGTCCAAGGATGTTGGAACCTCCGCGTCAAGGCACAAACTAACTGGACCATTCCGAATGAAAGAAAGCGCAATGAATTTATATGCGGTGTTCACCTCAGACTCTCCAAGAGGCACGCCCTTTTCAACCCCCGGTTCGTCCTCGTCCAGTGTTAGAGTATCTTCAAACTTCTTCAAGATTACTCCCATAGCACACTCTAGATCTGCGAATTGTTTCTCAACCGGATTTCGAGTGATTCCCTCGTCCTTCGCTCCAGAGCCGTAAAGATTGAACATGCCGAAGGTGGATTTGATCTCTTTTTCCTGATCATCCCCAGTCCACCAATTCCATACCTTTATATTCTTCCTGTTTGTTTGGCACGTCAAATGGTATTCATATTCTAGAGCAGAAAGCCTATTTGGTAAACTCACTCGCAAGGTTGCGCAAACTTCTTAAGGATAAACCTCGGAATGAAATGATGATATTCGCCTGTAGTGTTCATGCCGTTCAATGCATCTTTTTTCTTTCCACTTCCATTCTCTTGTCCGCCTTCGGGATTGGATTGACTACTCATTTTAGCGTTGTTTTTTGTCATAAAATTGCTGCAAAGACGGCGATCCACGGTTTTTGGTCTCGAAATCTTACTCATCAGGAAAGAAAAAATACTTTTGGAGTGTTGTTGCATGCTCACAATGCACGCGCTTATTTTCGTGTGACTCATTGAAAGTGGGTACGCAAAATCACGTCGCGTGCCCTCGCGTCAAACCGCGTCGCGTCCCATTATCATGGAAATGAAAAGTTGCCCTGAACTGGCAAGACTTTGGAGAAGAAGGAAGAATATAATATAGTGTGCGCAACATAGCCTATGGACGATGTGAGCTTTAACCTTGAGTGAATACATCCTTCCTGGAGGACAATTCCCTGTGACAAAACCAACTTTGTAACGTAATCTACTGTCGCATGGGAGAGTGGGACCCATTTGGGATTCATTGAATTGAATTGAGTCTATATGAATCTGCTTTCTGGAATACTGGCATAAGGCCGGTACTTGCAGATCTATCTGATAATAGAGAGTACCCACGGGTATTACAGGTAACAGTGAGAGTCATTAGTAGGTAGACGTAAAGGCCTAGACTGGAGTGATTCGTATTATCATGTGACATCTACACCCTATTCGCTCATTGTCAGGATGTGCTCACGTAATCTGGTGATATCATGGGGTAATTACCTAATAAATGAGTTGGCTGGGATTAGGAGTCATTAAATACCGTATATAATTAAACGACACTGTATTTTATGTATTTTAAGTTATATGCAACTATATTTATACAAAGTCATGTGATCTGTAGGCTTGCTACCTAATTGGCCGGATCTGCTAGTGTCTCTTCCCTGATTGGTCAATTCCGTTCCTAGGACAATTGCTCTCTAAAACACCAAGCTGCGTACAAGGACGAAACACAACTATTACTGCTATGATGCTGCCCGGACGACTTCCAGATCTATCTGTCTCACTGCATTTTACGTACGAACCACCAAAGCCGCCTACAATATGTCAAAACTGCAGTTTGCAAGCTATGTGGTGGGCATAAGCAGGCCAAAAGCATCGACCGAGAACGAAAGCATCTGCAGAACAAATGTCCAAAATATAAGGAATGGGAAGTTACTAACAGTCAAAAGCTTTAACTAAAGATACAGAGGCATTTGATCCAACTAGTTGATCAAAATCGAAAGACGACGCTTGACAATATATTTGCATTTGCAATGTACAAAACAGGGAGGCCATTCATAGCTTTCGAAGACGATTCTTAGACTACGTTCTTTGCAGAGCTTGGATATCGGCCTCTATCAGCTACAACTCTAGCTACAACGCTTCTAAATAAAGCTTTTTAACAAAATTGAAGCGGCTGTAGACTCGCCTTTTGATTTATTATCCACGACGGGATCAGAGATTTGGGACAGACGGTTTTACAGATGTGCACATGACCAGTGATTGTTATAGGAATTAGTTACAGACGAGATTAGAGGCTTTACGGACACGGAACACAGTAGTTTCTTTTGTGGGTTATGCTTTGAGCTGTACGCTGACTTGTCCATTGCCCTGACGATCGTGCATTTCGACGGCACATCCATTCATTCCCTCCACACTAGTAATAAGATTATTAATACCTCTACACTTACAAACAATAGCAACTTCTTTTATATCTTAAACATTAAGGTAGAACCTAGCAAGCTTGAAGCTGAAGAACTTGCAGATCAAGCAGTTGATACAGCAAAGAAGGTTACTAAAGGAGATCTATTAAAGGTGGTATTATAGACTACAGATACTTGTGCTGTAATGCGGTCAATGCAGAAGAAATTCGGAAAGATACTTAGTCTTATACATGTCTTTACAGTTCCCTATGACTCTTACGGTTTGCAGCCTGTCATCAAAGATCTTCTACAGCGTCCACAAATCGAAAAAGCCTTTAAAGCAGCTTTGCAGATTGTCAACGGAATCCGAAACGCTTTGAAATAGCTGTTATTGCTATAGATTATACTACATGTATTATATCTATTAATTCCTCATTTCTGCGGGGCATGTACGGACAGTATGTTCAATCGATCTACATATGCTGCAATGCCGTATTGCACGTGGTTTTATTGATACCTCTGCATGCGAATTTCTCCGTTCTCTTTCTTTGGCCTTGTTTTCTGCCTTCTGCATCCCTTCTTCCACTGTTAGAACAGTTCCCTCAGCAATGTACGATCAGAAGTTCTCTTGCTTTTTCTTTTGCCTCTCATTTGCAATTCTGAGTTCCTTATTTCTATTGGCTAGAAGGACAGCATTATGTATTGCCATTTGACAACCTTTGATTAATTAATTTAATGCTCGTTCTGCTAGATTTGGTGGATCCTGGAATAATTGTTTAATCGCTTCTGCTTGTGCTTGGAATTAGATGACATTATAGGGCGTCTCGAGTGGCATAGGTCCTATGAAACCTTCAGGACCTTGGTTTGAAGACGGAGGGGTTGGTGTGCGTATCTGGACCTTAAGTCGTGATAGAACTTGACTGAGATTAGGTGGAACTAAGCCAGTAGTTGCAAATCCACTTTGGATATTGCTTTGGCTTAATGCTATTGGACGGGCTTGTTGATATGCAACTAAGAACACTTGTTTGTCGATATGGTTGATTCCAAGCCGCATATTCTCTGCAATCTCTTGCCTATATGTATTCTTCAGTGACTTAAAACAACCAACATCAAGAGGTTGTAAAAGATGTGATGAATGAAGTAGCATACGTAAAGGGATAATTGAATTTTCCATGCAAAATTAGTCAAATTCTGGAGTAAGATAACTTCTATGGCAGTCGAAATTAAAAATCGGCATTTTCCAACTGTATGATTCTGGGTATGCTTGTTGAATATGTTTTTAAGCCACACTAATCCAATCTTGTCATTTGTCCATCCGTTATCGCTCACAGCAATCACCCAATCCTGTGACATACCAGCCTTGTACCAGGATGCTTGATGCAACTTGCCTTAAAAAATAATCAATAGAGGTTAAGCCTGTTGACGAGCGGCGGAAAATTTCTTGAATTGTTCTTGCAGAGTGGCTTCTAGTGATCTTTATGCTAATCTACAGTCACTTAGAGAATTACAGCAGCTCCAAGGAATTCCAGAAGTATCAGTGCAATTTAGAGGTATCCGACCTTCTCCACAGAAATGCATCTTCCCGCAGTCGGGGCCTCCGATTGTCCAGACCTAGCATTGAACGTACACTCCAACAAAGCCCACCTAGACGCACAAATCCTATTAATAACAGAGAGTCATTCGCGGTTACTAGGTTGAGTCAAACCTAGATGATTTGCCCTTTCTATCCTTGTAACTACTTTCGCTGTTGCAGCAACTCCCATTTGAAAACCAATCTCATCAAAGTTGTAGATATCTTCCATGACAGTTCTATACTCTGAAATCTTCTTCGGTACACGGCAAAACCAAGCTTGGATGGCTTTTGGATCTCCACATAGAGCTCGTTGGTAATCATATTTGCGACAATATTTTGATGTTAATTCAAGGTGACGTCGGATAAAATGGCTTACCCAATTTCACCAACAGTAGAAGATTCGTCGCCGCGCTTAGAGAGGAGTAAATCAGCCATTCGTCAAACAAATGCAATAGCAGGTGGCTGGCCACGTTGATCCATAGATAAGATCCATTGGACGAGGGAGGATTCCTCTGAAGGTGTCAATTTTCAATTCTCAATTAGGAAGTACGTCATGTTTGCCGACCGTGTAATCGATCTCTACGAGTCGAATACGCAATATCGTACTCACGCGCAGCAGCATGAATACTTCGAAATCGGCCTTTTTGAAAAGCTTGAGTAGCTAGAGGAATTCTATCTTCTTTTGGAATAGATTGAGTATCATTTGATGTTGGCATTTTCATTGAAAGTGGGAAGTCGCGTTGCGTGTATGACTGACTAGTAGGGTTGCACAGTTTACGTAAATCTTAAAGGTTTACAGTAAGTTTGAGTTTTGTTACTTACAAAGAGAAGGTTCCTCACAGTAAACTTACAAATATCACATGGCTTATAAATATCACGTGAGTGGCGTTTGCCACCGACCAGAGTGATTGGGTGGATAGACCAGACAACGAATAAGTCGATCTAGAGGAGCTATTACTATCACTTGAAGCAGAGGATCAAGATCAGGATCAGGATGATGAAGTTGAGCTTGATATCGAGCGTCAAGTGCTCGAATAGCTATTGATCTATCATAGAATATATGCACGCGACAGGAGGCTGGTGTAAAGTTACCATCATGCCTGTAAGCTTACAGCCATGCAAACCCTACTGACTAGGATGTAGATTACGTTATCTAACCTACCTATGATTAGGTAAGTAGCTTATTGGGATCATGGCTCACAGTATCCAACTTATAAAGAAACAATCATCTATTCCTGGTGCTATACAAGCCGTCTTGGGCAGTAACTCTTGACTATCACAAAG
>Ga0335072_10014430_pt1 | contig 11223 bp, 10 predicted proteins | sample Lox_Sample_21_FD_206725 | JGI IMG/M metagenome (GOLD analysis project Ga0335072, IMG submission 206725) | Soil microbial communities from Loxahatchee National Wildlife Refuge, Florida, United States - Lox_Sample_2.1 | ecosystem: Environmental > Terrestrial > Soil > Wetlands | place: USA...
TGCTGGTCGGCAGGAACGCGGGCAGCGCGATGAGCACGACCCCGATGAGTCCGAGCAGGTAGGTGTAGCGCTGCAGCACCCGCGGTTCCCTGACGAACACCAGGAAGGCCACGAAGCAGCCGATGCCAATTACCGTGTAGACGATCTGCAGGATCACGGCCGACGAGCTCAGCGTGGTGATCGGTATGGGATTTCCCTGGGTATTGGTCGGGCCGGGGTTGCCGTAGCGGCCCGCCTCGTGAAGCCGGTAGATCATCACGAGACCTAGCCCGTTGAGCAGCGCGCCAAGCGGAAGCAGCAGCGGGTCGGCGTACGGCGCCCACCGGCGGATCGCCAGGTGGGCGCCGAGGACGGTCACGATGAACGCGATCATGTATTCGGCGATAGTGGACGCCTGCTGACCCTTGAGGCTCAGGGCCGTGCTGGTGAAGGCGAACGCGACAACGCCGAACACGAACACGAGCATGCTCAGCTCGGTGCGCCTGCGGCCTGCCGTGATCTCCTCCTGCGGCTGGCCGCCGAGCGCCGGGGAGGGCATCGTTAGGCTGCTCACCCGGCTGCCTTCGTCGTGCTCTGGGACGGCCTGGGCGACGCGGTCGACGTGCTCCGCGCGCTGGGCGCGGTCGACGGCGTGGTCACCGGCTGCTGGCCGGCGGGCAGCGCGGTCGCCGGGATGCCGAACGCGGACGCAGACGCGCACTCGGTGATGTCAGGCGTGGCAGGCTGCGGGCCAGGATTGTCCTTCGGCGGTGTCTTGGTCTGCTTCGCCTTGTACAACGCCAGTTCTTGCTGGTACCGCTGCTCCGCGGAGTTCCAGTTGACCAGCTGCTGCCACTTCTGGTGGCACGAGGTGACCCCGCTCTGGATCTGGCCGACGAGGGACTGCGCCGCGGTCAGGCTGCTCTCCGTGATCGTCTGGTGGATCATGCCCTGGTCGCTCGGCACCACCTGGGCGACCGGCAGGTTGTCGTAGCGCTGGACGAGGCCGGACAGGCTGATCCCGGCGACGCTCTGGTTGACCCCGCGGAAGATCGCCACGTTGCCGTTCTGGACTCCGATGTAATACTGCCCCTGGATGTACCGCCAGCCGCCGTACAGGCCGCCGAGGATGAACAGCACAAGGACGACAAGGAGCGTGGTGACGATCGGCCAGCGCCGGCGGCCGTCGTGCTGCGGCGCGTAGTCGTCATCGTCGTCGAGCCGGTGCCGTCTCGCCCGGTGGCTGTGCCGCCCGGTGCCCACCGCGGGCTCGTCGGTCAGCTGGCCGGCCTGCCCGGGCGCCCCGGGCGCCCCGGTCGCAGCGGGACCTTGCGCTGGCCCGGCAGGGCTGTGAAAGCCGTTGGTCGCCCAGTCGCCAGGCGGCGCGTCGTCCGGCACGACCGGCTGCGGCGCGGTCCTGGCCAGCCGCAGCGCGCGGGTCGCCGGGGAACTCTGCCGCGCCGCCGAGCGCAGGTCGGTCGCGGAGCTGAGCGACGCCGCGCCCGCCAGGACCGGCTCCAGGGTCGGCGGTATCGAGCTGGTCTGGGTGTCCAGCACGTCGGCCACGATGACGGTGATGTTGTCCGGGCCGCCGCCCTTGATGGCGAGCTCGACGAGCTGCAGCGCGGCCTTATCCGGATCCCACACCGAGCTGAGCGTCTGGTGCAGCGTCTGCTCGGTCACCACGCCGGACAGCCCGTCGGAGCACAGCAGGAGGCGGTCGCCCGGCATCGTCTCGAGCTGGGACAGGTCGGGCTCGGCGATCGTCCTGCCGTCCAGGGCGCGCAGCAGGAGCGACCGGTGCGGGTGCGTGGCCACGTCGTCTTCGGTGATCTTGCCCTCGTCGACCAGCGACTGGACCAGCGTGTGGTCGTGCGTGATCTGATAGAACTGACCGTTTCGCAGGAGGTACGCCCGGGAGTCGCCAATGTGGCAGAGCGCCGCGTGCCCGTCCAGCCACAGCATCGCGGTCAGCGTCGTGCCCATGCCCTCGGTGGCCGGGTCGGAGATCACCAGCTCCTGCAGCCGCATGTTCGCCATGGCGACCGCCTCTGCCAGCGCGCTGACCAGGTCGATTCCGGGGCGCTCGGAGTCGAGCGAGGCTATCGTCGTGATCGTCTCGGAGCTCGCCACCTCGCCGGCCGCGTGGCCTCCCATGCCGTCGGCGACCGCGAGCAGGTGCGGGCCGGCGTACGCCGAATCCTCGTTCCCCTCACGGAGGAGACCGACGTCGGAACGTACCGCATAGCGGAGTGCAAGTGTCATCTGCGCAATTCCAGAACGGTCTTCCCAATCCGGATCGGCACGCCGATGGGAACCGGAGTCGGCCTCGTCACCTTCTGACGGTCCAGGTAGGTGCCGTTGGTCGAACCGAGATCCTCAACGATCCACTGTCCGTCCTGCGGAAAAATCCGGGCATGTCGGCTTGAAGCGTAGTCGTCATTCAGCACGAGCGTCGCGTCATTCGCCCGGCCCAGCGTAATTTGCTGCTCGGTAAGGTCGACGCTCATGCCGCTCAGGCCGCCTTCTGTGACGACGAGAAAACGCGGGGTGCCGCGACTGGGTTTCTGCTGCTTCTGCGGCCGCTGAGGCTGCCTCTGCGGTCCCCGGTTCCGGCCCTTGCGCACCTTCGCGGCCGCGGTGCCGAACAGGTCGGTACGCACCACTCCGATGGCCGCGATGACAAACAGCCAGAGAACGGCCAAGAAGGCCACCCTAATCAGGGTGAGGGTGAGGGAGTTCATCCGGTGCGGTGTCCTCGGCTTCTGCGTCGCTTCGAGTTTTTGCTGCCCTTAGGGTAGTCAGTCCTAGGCCGTCAGGTACCTGTCTAGCGCCTCTCTAATCGCTGCCCGGGCGCTGATACCTGGCGGCGCCTTACTAATAGGCGGTGTCCTGCCGGTAACCGGGGTCTTGCCGGTAACCGGGGTCCTGCTGATAACCGGGGTCCTGCTGATAACCGGGGTCCTGCCGGTAACCCGTGTCCTGCCGGAAAACCAGGGTCGTACGGCCCAGCGTCACGTTGGTGCCGTCGGTGAGCGTGACACGCCGCACCGGCTGCCCGTTGACAAGCGTCCCGTTGGTCGAGCCCAGGTCGACCAGGACGACCTGATCGTCTTCCACGCGCAGCTCGGCGTGGTGCCGTGACACGCCGGGGTCCACCAGCCGCAGGTCACAGTCGGTCCCCCGGCCGAGCAGCGTCACCGGCGTCTGCAGTTCGTACGTGCTGCCGGTCTCCACGCCCGTCCCCGGGGACGAGCCCGCCACGACCAGCCGCGGCCGACCGTAGAACTGCGCGCCAGGCGCGCGCGGCAGGTCGCTGACCGGCTGCCGGACCTCGCCCGCCTCGACGGTGTGGCCCCTGATCACTCCGGACCTGATCCGGAACGTGCCCGTCGTGAGGTCGGGAACGCCCTCGAACCGCATTCGCACCGGGCCGACGAACGAGTACCCCTGCTCCTTGGCATAGTCCCTGGCCAGGGTCGCCAGTTCCACGCCGAGGCTCTCCGCGTACACGTCCAGCCGCTCGAAATCGCTCTCGGCGACCTCGACGACGAAGTCGTTCGGCACTAGGGTTCGGCCCTGGGCCACGATCGCGGCGCGGTCGTCCATCTCCCGCTGAATCGCGCTCGCAACCTCCACGGGCTGCAGTTCAGACTTGAAGGCGCGCGCGAAGGCTCCTTCGACCATGCCCTCAAGCCGCCGTTCGAAGCGCTGCAGAACACCCACCCGCCGGCCTCCCTTCGGCTCATTACGTACCTGATGGTATCCGGGGTACGAGTGCTCCTGAGGACGTGCTAATCTAAGTCCTCGCCCGGGGCGGGTGGCGGAACGGCAGACGCGCACGGTTCAGGTCCGTGTGCCCGAAAGGGTGTGAGGGTTCAAATCCCTCCTCGCCCACCCAAGAGCTGGCCTGCGGAAACGCAGGCCAGCTTTGTTTTTCCTCTGTCTTCCCGCGGTTCAAACCTCACCGGCCCCGCAGCCCTCACGGCTTTCACCGACCCGGATGCCTAGAACCACTTTGTAGACGCCGTGACCATTTGTGACCGGTCACTCGATACCGAAAGTGGTCACCACGTCTACAAAGTCAACGGAAGCGGCTGATGGACTAGTGCTGGGCCTCGCTGACCACTGGAGCAGTCCCGGTTGGCATCCCGCCGCACCCACGAACGCAGTAGCTCGCTAGCCGTCAAGCTCGTAGTCGCGGCGGCGGGCGCGGCGGGTGCGAGCCCAGTACTCAAAGGAAAATCCCGGCCAGATAGCGCGGTTCACGCCCGCGTCGTCGAGGTACCAGCTGCGGCAGCCGCCCGCGCTCCACACCGCGCGGCGCAGCCTGTGCTGCAGGGCGTCGTTGTACCTGCGCGCCGCGGGCGCCCTGGCCTCGATCGTGCTCGCCTTCGCCCTGGACAGGACGCGCAGGCAGCTCAGCACGTGCTGAACCTGAGCCTCGATCATGAACACGACCGAGGTATGGCCGAGGCCCGTGTTCGGGCCCAGGAGCATGAAGAAGTTCGGGAAGCCGGGGACAGTGATCCCGCGGAAGGCCTCGACACCCGATGCCCACGCGTCCTTGAGCTTGACGCCATCCCGCCCGGCCACGTTCAGCTCGGCGGCCGCGTCGACGACACGGAATCCCGTGCCGAAGACGAGCACATCCGTCTCATGCAGCGTCCCGTCCGCCGTCACGACGCCGGACGAGGTGATCGCCGTGATGCGGTCGGTGGCGAGCTCCACATTCGGTCGTTGCAGCGCCGGATAGTAGTCAGAGGACAGCAGGATCCGCTTGCAGCCGATCGTGTAGTCCGGGGTCAGCCGCGCTCGCAGCTCCGGATCGGGCACCTGCCGCTCAAGGTGCTTGCGCGCCATCGCCTCCAGCGGCGCCATCAGCCTCGGGTCGACCGCGAAGCCGACGGCGCGGCTTTCCAGCCCCCAGTAGACGGCGTACCGCAGCGCGCGAGCGGCACCTGGCACGCCGCGCAGCGCCGCACGCGTTCGTAGCGGCATCCCGACGTCCGGCCGCGGGTGGATCCACGGTGGCGTGCGCTGGAACACGGTCAGGTGCGCGGCCTGGCTGGCGACGGCGGGGACGAACTGGATGGCGGAGGCGCCAGTGCCGATGACGGCGACCCGCTTCCCCGCCAGGCTGGCAGCTGGATCCCAGGACGACGAGTGGAAGGACTCGCCGGCGAACGAGTCAATGCCAGGGATCTCCGGATACGACGGGATGTGCAGCGCACCCGCGCCGGAGACCACCGCGTGGGCGCGGTATCGCTCACCGTCCGCGGTGCGCACGGTCCACAGCCGGTCGGCTTCGTCCCATGTCACCGACTCGACCCGGCTGCCGTACCTGATGTGCTCCTCGATCCCGTATTTGGCGGCGCACCTGCGCAGGTAGTCCCAGATCTCCTGCTGCGGCGCGAACAGCCGGGTCCAGTCCGGGTTCAGCTCGTAAGAGAACGAGTAGAGCGGCGACGGCACGTCGCACGCGCAGCCCGGGTACCGGTTGTCCCGCCAGGTCCCGCCCAGTTCCGCGGCCTTCTCCAGGATCACGAAGTCGTCGAAGCCCGCCTTACGCAGGCCGATGCCCATCCCGATGCCGCCGAACCCGGACCCGATGATGACGATTTTGTGCCGCACCTGAGGGACCCTCGACCTTACGGGACCACGATGACCGGGCAGCTCGCGTGCCGGGCTAGCCAGCCGGGGACCGAGCCGGCGAGGTGGTGCCAGAAGTGCCTGGGCGCGCCGATCACCAGGGCGTCGGCGCTGAACTCCGCCGCCATCGCGCCCAGCTCCCGCGCGGGGCTGCCGCGCCGGGTTCGCACGTGCACCTCGAGCTGGCTCGGGTCGGCGACCTGGTCCAGCTCGGTGAGCAGCCAGCGCTCCAGCGCGTCGTTATCCCTCGGCAGCCCGACCACCTGGCCGGTCAGCGGCTCGCAGTAGACGCCGGGCGACGTCACGTAGACCATGAGCAGCGGCCGGTCGAGCCGCCGGGCCAGCCCGGCGGCGTACGCGAGGGCGTTGCGCGCGGACGTGGAGCCGTCGTAGCCGGCGATAACGGGATGGGCCAGGCTGATCGGGCGCGGCTGGCAGGTCAGGAACTCATCGGGGCGCACGGACTCCCGGTGGCGGCGCCGTTCTGGCCGGCGCTGCCGCTGAAGCGGGCCTTGCTGCCCAGCGCCGCGCTGATCAGCGCCGCGCTGCTCAGGCGGGCCCTTATCCGGGTAAGGCTCAGCCTGGTCCATTTGCGCGTCCTAGCGGCCACACGGGGTCAATAGTTTTGTTATAGCAAGTAAGCTACCCGCTGGTTAGGCGGAACATACATATACGCGTGCAATGCCCAGCCTGCGCCGGGTTATTCGCGTCCGGGCGTGCCGAACAGCCAGCACTATAGGCGCCCTGGCGGCCGTCGCGGAAGCACCCGGCGGCGGAAGTAACGCCCTTTCGCTGTCCCGGGTCCTTTCAGATGGCACGATGAACACGTGGTGGCAGAACATGCGGGGCTGGCGGACCCGCGGGACCGGGTGGACGCGACAGCGCGCGCGGTGATCGAGAGCGCCGCCGACGCGATCGTGGCCTTCGGGACCGATCGCACCGTGCTGCTGTGGAACCCCGCGGCGGAACGGATGTTCGGCTGGAGCGCCACCGAGGTCGTCGGCCTGGAGCCGCCGATCATTCCAGCAGAGCTCAGCGCCGAGCATAACGCGGTGCTCGAGCGGGTCCGCGGCGGCGGCCAGATCTCCTTCGCCACCAGGCGGATCCGCAAGGACGGCACCGTGCTCGACGTGCGCATCGACACCAGCGCGCTGACCGACAGCCGCGGCGGCGTGACCGGCTGGGTGAACATCTGCCACCAGACCGGCGAGGACGACGTGGCCAGGCACTACATGGCCGAGCGTGCGCGGGTGGTGCGCCGTCTCGGTGATGTGGTCGCGGACATGAACGCGCAGCGCGACCTGGAGTCGGTGCTTGACCGGATCGCAGCTAGCCTTCGGGAGCTGACCGGCGCCGACGCCGGCGGGTTCGTGCTCGTCGAGGACGACCGGCTGCGGCTGGTATCCACCGCGGGCCTGCCCGCCAGGCTGCGCGGGCGCGTCGCGTCGCTGTCGAACAGCCTGGTCGGCGAACTCCTCAGGTCGGGCAAGACCGTGATGATGGCGACCGGCGAGTCCGGCCAGTTCGACGACCTGATCTGGTCGGCGCTGCCCGGGCTGCACACCATCGCGCTGAGCCTGTCTCACGTGGGCGGGCGGCCGTACGGGGCGCTCTACGCCCTGTACAGCAGGCGCACCCTCAGCCACGTCGAACTCGAGCTGCTCGAGCTGCTCGCCGGTCACGCCGGGGTGGCGCTGACCAACGCGATGGCGTTCGAAGAGGTCGTGCGGCAGCGGGCACACGAGCGCGCGGTCATCGACGGCAGCGCGGACGGCATCGCGGTGCTCGACGAGCAGGGGAACGTGAAGCAGTGGAACCCAGCCGCGCACCGGATCACCGGCATGACGGCCGACGAGGTGATGGGCGCGCCGCCGCCGTTCCCGCTGCCCGAGCCCGGTGAGCGACGCACGCATAAGCTGACGAGCGGACGGTGGCTCGACGTGCTGTGCACGGCGCTCGGCGACGGCAGCGAGCGGGTGGTCGACTTCCGTGACGTCACCGCCGCGAAGGAGCTCGAGGAAGCCAAGGACCTGTTCCTCGCCACCACGAGCCACGAACTGCGCACGCCCATCACGGTGGTCCAGGGGTTCGCCTCGACGCTGGCCAGCCGCTGGGACCAGCTATCCGACGCCGACCGCCGCTCCGCGGTCCGGACGATCGCGGAACGCGCGGGGTCCCTTGGCCGCCTGGTCGAGCAGCTGCTCCTCGGCGCCCGGGCGGGCGCCGATCAGCTGCCGGTCGACAACGGCCCCTTCGACCTGGCCGCCCTCTTGAGGGCAGCAGTCATTTCATTCGGCGCCCTCTCGGACAAGCACGAAGTAGTAGCGGACGTCCCCGCCGACCTCCCCCAGGCCCACGGCGACTCAATGGCCACCGACATAATCGTCGGCCAGCTCCTGGAAAACGCCGTCAAGTACTCCCCCTCAGGAGGAATGGTCACGGTCCGCGCCAGGCGGGCCGCCGAGATGATCGAGGTCGACGTCGAAGACGAGGGCATCGGCATCCCCCCAGCCGACTACGAGCGCATCTTCGAGCGCTTCTACCAAGGCGAGACCGGCGACCGGAGAAGGTTCGGCGGTGTGGGCATAGGCCTCTACATCGTCCGCCGCCTGGCGGTGGCCCAGGAAGGGACCGTGATGGCGGAAGCCCGCCCCGAGGGCGGCACGACCATGCGCCTGACCCTGCGCTGCGCCTGGGCCGAGTAAATGTCGGCGACGCTGAAGTTGACGCATAAGGCCATCGGGGCGGAGGTCCGTCGTGGCCCGTACGATGTCGTGCTCGACGGTGAGCGGGCCGGGTCGGTCGAGATGAACCGCACGATCGAGATACCAGTGGAGCCTGGACGTCACACCCTGCAAGTTCGCAATGGACGGAACTCGAGCAGCACCGAGACCTTCGACGCCGCCGAGGAAGAGGTCGTCGCCTTCCGGTGCACCGGAAAGAGGCCCTTGCCGATCTTTCTCGCATCCTTCGTCGTGCCCAGGCTGGCACTGAAGCTCGTTCGCGAGTGAGCCGGCGTCGCCGCCGTCGGGAGGCGATCCCCGTCAGAGGCGGGCTTGCTCCCGGTGCCGCGGTTCGCCCCCGGTGGCGGCCAGGTATTCGTCGATCACACCGGGCACGTCGTCGCTATCCCGCATGATCTGGCCCGCCTCCATCCAGATCACGCGGTTGCAGCTCTGCTCGATCTCACCGAGGTTGTGCGCGACAAGGAACACGGTGCCGGCCTCGTCCCGCAGTTCCTTGATCCGGTTGTGGCTCTTGGTCCGGAACGAGGCGTCGCCGGTGGCGAGCGCCTCGTCGATCATCAGGATCTCGTGGCTCTTGGCGGATGCGATGGCGAACCTGAGGCGCTGCGCCATGCCGGTTGAGTAGGCGCGCATGGGCAGGTCGATGAACCTGCCGACTCCGGAGAAGTCAACGATCTGGTCGTACCTGGCCTTCACTTCCGCGGGCGGCATGCCCATCGCGAGGCAGCCGAGGACCACGTTCCGCTCGCCGGTGAGGTCGTCGAGCAGCGCGGCGTTCACGCCGAGCAGCGCGGCCTGCCCGGTCGTGTAAACGGCGCCCTGCTCAGCAGGCAGCAGTCCCGCGATCGCCCGCAGCAGCGTGGACTTCCCTGAGCCGTTCCGGCCGATGATGCCCATCACGTCGCCGTGGTTCACCACGAAGGAGATGCCGCGGATGGCGTGCACCTCGCGGATCGACGCGCGCTTCTGCCGCCTCACCAGTCGCATCAGCGACGTGGCCGCGGTCCCCTTGTTGCCGCCGGCCCCGTACACGCGGTACACCACGTGCAGGTCATCGACGACTACGGTCGGGTCAGCCATGGTCTCCCCCGGCTAGTCCGGCGCGATGAGCGAACGTCACGACCCAGACGTTACCTCGTCCACGGCGCCGTTCGCGCCATCACGGTGCGGACAAATAGCCGGATAACACCCGCGAAATATGATGTTCACGGTTTCACGGCGTTCTCAACGGGCATGCCGCTGATGCCGGGTTCGTTCAATTCCGCGAACGGGGCGGGGTGACTATGGAGGTGGCTACGTCGAGCGCGCTACTGCTCCCGTTTACAGCCTCTAGCGTCGGCGTCGCACGCCGACGCCTTATTGGTGACCTCACCGAAGCGGGCGTTTACGAGGCTACGGCTTGTGACGCCGGGCTAGTGATTAGTGAACTTATCAGCAATGCCCTAAGGCACGCTAGCCCCCTTCCGGGATGCGTTGTCAAAGTCTCGTGGAAGCTGCTCCAGGACAGCGTGGAGGTCGAGGTCAGCGACGGGGGCGGCCCGACGACGCCGGCGGTAAATGAGCCGACGAACTGGGCGATCGGCGGGCGCGGGCTAGGCATCGTGGCCCGCCTCTCGTTGCACTGGGGAGTGCGCGCGCAGGAGGACGACGGGGAGCCGGAGACGACCGTGTGGGCCGAACTGCCGATACGGTATGGCAGCAAGACCGGTTTGGTGACTGCCTCGTCACGGGATGCGTAAGCGCGTCTCGTACGAGCCTGACGAGCGGGATCGAGCCGCCTGAGGCTAGCTTTCCGGCAGGCAGTGGCGGTAGGGTTCCAGCCGTGGAGCTTAATGTCTCGAGTCGGTCTCAGGGAGATCACGCAATTGTGATCGCAACCGGGGAAATCGACCTTTATACCGCTCCGCGGCTACAAAGCGAGCTCGCCGAAGTCATCGCCAACGCCGCCCCGGCATCGAAGATCGTCGTGGACATGTCCGGCGTGGAGTTCTGCGATTCCACCGGCATGAACATCCTGCTGTCCTGCCTTCGGCAGGTCAGGGAGCGTGGCGGCGAGCTCGAGCTCGCCGCGCCGCGTCCGGCCGTCATGAAGATCCTTCAGGTCACCGCCCTCGACTCGGTTTTCACCATCGTTCCCGCGCCGGTGACTCTTCCCGGCCAGTAATAACCCCGTAACGCCCGCAGGCCATTTACGATCGGCCTATGTCACAGGTGGCCGTCGTCATTCCGGCGTACAACGAGGCGGACCTGGTCGGCGCGACCGTCACGGCCGCGACCGCGCTCCCCGGCGTCGACGTGGTCGTGGTCGTCGACGACGGCTCACACGACGGCACGGCCGACGTCGCCGAGCGGGCGGGCGCCGCGGTGCTCCGGCACGCGCGGAACCGCGGCAAGGCGGCGGCGATGGAGACGGGCGCGGAGGCCATCCGCCTCCTTGACCAGCGCGAACCGCGCGCCGTCCGGCGGCACCTGTTGTTCCTCGATGCCGATCTCGGCGCGACGGCCGCCGCGGCGGGCCCGCTGATCACGCCGGTCGCCGCCGGCGAAGCGGATCTGGCCATCGCGGTGTTCGCCAACCGGGTCAAGCAGGGCGGCCATGGTTTCGTCGTCGGCCTGTCCGGGGCGGGCATCCGCCGTGCGACCGGCTGGACACCCGCCCAGCCGCTGAACGGCCAGCGCTGCCTGACCCGGGCGGCCTTCGACGCCGCGCGGCCGCTGGCCCGCGGCTTCGGCGTCGAGACCGCGATGACGATCGACCTGAAGCGCAAGGGGCTGCGGGTCACAGAGGTCGAGGTGGATCTCGCGCACCGGGCGACCGGCACTGACCTGCGGGCGCAGCTGCACC